>Ga0210123_1000828_pt1 | contig 17572 bp, 19 predicted proteins | sample Muzzi_PWB_D2_FD_185535 | JGI IMG/M metagenome (GOLD analysis project Ga0210123, IMG submission 185535) | Wetland microbial communities from San Francisco Bay, California, USA, that impact long-term carbon sequestration - Muzzi_PWB_D2 (SPAdes) | ecosystem: Environmental > Aquatic > Marine >... | reverse complement strand
ACGAGACCCCCACCCACGCCTGTGCCCCGAGCACCCTTCGCGCCTCCGCCACGGGCAGGTCGTCCTGCCCCACATGGACGCCGTCGGCCCCGGCAAGGGCGGCGAGGTCGGCCCGGTCGTTGACGATCAACAGCGCGCCGTGGTGGGCGCACAGGGACTTCATGGCCCGGGCCTCGCGCACGGCGGCGCGCGCAAGGGGCCCCTTGTGGCGGTACTGGACGAGGCGTACGCCGACCCCCAGCGCCGCGGCGACGGCGGCCACCAGGTCAACCCCGGCGAGGGTCGCGGTGTCGGCGACGAGGTAGATGCCGCCCTGCGGGAACCGGCGGGCGGAGGGGCCGGGCCCGGCCACGGGTGAATGGCCCCTAATCGCCCTTGCCGGCGGAGCGGGCCCGGGGGCGCTTGGCGGGCTTGCGGGGCCGCCGCTCGCTTCGGGCTTCCCGGCCGCGCTTGCGGGCCAGGAAGTCCTCGAGGTAGCGGGTGGTGTACTTGCCGCGCCGGAAGACCGGGTCCTCCATGATCTCCAGGTGGAGCGGCACGGAGGTCTTGATGCCGTCCAGGACGATCTCCTCCAGGGCCCGGGTCATGCGGGCGATGGCCTCGTCGCGGGTGTCGGCGTGTACGATGACCTTTGCGATCATCGAATCGTACTGGGGCGGCACCGCGTAGTTCGTGTAGGCGGCCGAGTCCACCCGCACGCCGGGCCCGCCGGGGGGGTGGTACCAGGCGATGATGCCGGGGCTGGGCATGAAGGTCTTGGGGTCCTCGGCGTTGATCCGGCACTCGATGGCGTGGCCGCGGAAGTGCACGTCGCGCTGCGCGAACGACAGCCGCTCGCCGGCCGCGATGCGGATCTGCTCACGGATCAGGTCCAGGCCCGTGACCATCTCGGTGACCGGGTGCTCCACCTGGATGCGGGTGTTCATCTCGATGAAGTAGAACGACTTGTTCGGCGCCAGGAGAAACTCCACCGTGCCCGCGTTGCGGTAGCCCACGGTGCGCGCCGCGGTCACCGCCGCCTCCGTCATGCGGGCCCGGGTGGCCTTGGGGAGCGCGGGGGAGGGCGACTCCTCGATGAGCTTCTGGTTGCGGCGCTGCACCGAGCAGTCGCGCTCGCCCAGGTGCACCACGTTGCCGTGGTGGTCGGCGATCACCTGCACCTCCACGTGGCGCGCGTCGGGGAAGTAGCGCTCCACGTACACGCCGTCGTTGCCGAACGCCGCCGCCGCCTCCTTGCGGGCCGCGTTCACCGCGTCCAGGAGCTGCTCGGCCGAGAGCACCACCCGCATGCCGCGCCCGCCGCCGCCCGCCGAGGCCTTGACCATGAGGGGGTAGCCCACCTGCTCGGCGATCTTGGCCACCTGGTCCTCGTCGTCCGGCAACAGGCCCTCCGAGCCCGGGATCACCGGCACGCCGCCGGCCGCCATGATCGCCTTGGCGGTGGCCTTGTCGCCCATCTTGGCGATGGTGGTGTGGTGCGGGCCGATGAACTTGATGCCGCACGACTCGCAGATCTCGGCGAAGCGCGCGTTCTCGGCCAGAAAGCCGTAGCCCGGGTGGATCGCCTCGGCCCCGGTCACCGCCGCGGCGCTGACGATGTTGAGGATATTGCGGTAGCTCAGGGCGTTGTCGGCCGGGCCCACCACCACGCGCTCGTCGGCGAACAGGACGTGCAGGGCGTCGCGGTCGATCTCGGAGCAGATGGCGACGGTGCGGATGCCGAGCTCCTTGCAGGCCCGGATCACGCGGATGGCGATCTCGCCCCGGTTGGCGACGAGGATCTTGGTGAACACGGCGCTAGGCCCCGCCTTCGCTTACGGCTCGATGCGCATCAGGGGCTGGCCGAACTCCACCGGGTCGCCGTCGGTGACCAGGACGGCGGCCACCCGGCCCTCGAACTCCGACTCGATCTCGTTCATGAGCTTCATCGCCTCGACGATGCAGACCACCTGGCCCTTCTTGACCAGGGCGCCGATCTCCACGTAGGGCGGCTTGTCCGGGGCCGGGGCGCGGTAGAAGGTGCCCACGATGGGCGACGCGATCACGCGCCCGGCCTCCGGGGCCTCGGGAATGCGCACCTCGTAGGACGTCGCCCCCTGGGCCGCCTCCGCCGCCTGGGCGGGAACGGACTGCGCCGCGGACGACGCCGGGGCCGGGGCGGCCTGGGGCCGCGCCTGGCGCACCACCCGCACCCGCACCTCACCCTGCTCCACCTCCACCTCGGCGAAGGCCGTGCCCTCCAGGTAGGCGATCAGGTCCTTGATCTGCTTCAAATCCATGGGATTTCGCCACCTCCCGATTGCGGCGCCGGCGCCGGGGCGCCGCCGCGCGGCCGAAGGTCCCGGCCGGTCACTTCGCCCGCTCGACGTACGTGCGGGTGCGCGTGTCCACCTTGATGCGCTCGCCCACCTCCATGTATAGCGGCACCTTGACCACCGCGCCCGTCTCCAGCTTGGCCGGCTTGGTGCCGCCGGTGGCGGTGTCGCCGCGCACGCCGGGGTCGGTCTCGACGATCTCGAGCTCCATGAAGTTGGGGATCTCCACGTCGATCGGCCGGCCCTGGTGGAAGAGCACCTTCACCTCCAAGCTCTCCTGCATGAAGTCCACCGCCTGGCCCAGTTGCTCGCGGGTCAGGGGCATCTGGTCGTAGGTGGAGGTGTCCATGAAGATGTATTCGTCGCCCTGGGCATAGAGGAACTGCATGTCCGCGTAGGTCAGGTCGGGCACCTCCACCTTCTCGCCGGCGCGGAAGGTGCGCTCGAGCACCCGGCCGTCGCGCAGGTTCTTGAGCTTGGTGCGCACAAACGCGCCGCCCTTGCCGGGCTTGACGTGCTGGAACTCGGCGACGGTGTACGGCTCGCCGTCCAGCTCGATCTTGGCTCCGTTGCGAAACTCGGCGGTGGAGATCACGGCCATGGAAGTGGGTGTTCCTTACGCGTGCAATTTGGGGCCGCGGCCCCGTCAGGCGCCCCGGTGGCGCAAATGGTCGACGAGCCCGGCCAGCCCCAGGCGGTAGCTCGCGGCGCCGAAGCCCGTCACCTGGCCCACCGCGATGTCGGCGAGGTACGAATGGCGGCGAAACTCCTCACGCCTGTGGATGTTGGAGATGTGCACCTCCACCACCGGCGTCCCCACCCCAAGGAATGCGTCCCGGAGGGCGATGCTCGTATGGGTGAAGGCCGCGGCGTTGATGACGGTTCCGGCCACCTGGGGCCCGTGGGTCTGGATCAGGTCCACCAGCTCGCCCTCGTGGTTGGACTGGAAAACGCGCAGGCCGAAGCCCTCCTTTTCCGCCAGCGTCTTGAGCTCGGCGTTGATCTCGTCGAGCGACGCCGTTCCGTAGGTGGCCGGCTCCCGGCGCCCCAGGAGGTTGAGGTTGGGCCCGTGCAGCACGAGGATGTCGGCGCCGCCCTTCGCCCTCGCCACCTAAAACTCCTCCGCCATGCGGTGCGCCTCGAGCTGCATGTAGAAACGCCCGCGCCCGCTGTTGCCGCCGGGCCGAAGGAGCAGGAGCAGGAAGTACTCGGCCCCCACGGCGGTGACGATCGCCACCCCCGCCGCGGCCTCCATCTGGAAGGTCTCCAGCCGCCCGAGGCTGCACGACTCGGTCACCTCGGTGAGCTGCTTGAGCGACACCGACAGCTCGGCCGCCAGGGTGTGCAGGTCGGCCAGGGGGTCCTGCTTGATCTCCTCGACCACCAGGCCGTCCATGCCCACCAGGGCGATGCCGCGCACGTCGTCCAGGTGGCTCATGATGCGGCGCAGCGACTGGACCAGCTCGATCATGGACGATTCCTCACGGGCGGTCATTTAGGGGTGTTCACCTACGGGGCGGTCTCGCACCCGGTCGAGCCAGGCGGTCAGGCGGGCGATGCGCTCATCGCCGGACAGGGCGCCGCGGTGCGCGATGCCGCGCCGGTATCCCTCCTGGTACCCGGCCTGGAACTGGGCCTTGGGGGGCCGCAGGATCAAGAGGTCGGCGAGGGCCTCGGCGTCGCTCAGGGCCTCCCGCAGGTTGCGGTCGTCGGGGTCGGCCGAAAGGAGGGTCCGGTACATGGCGATGCCGCGCTCGTACTCGCCCTGCTGGATGTAGAGCGCGGCCAGCTCGGGGGAGGCCAGCTCCTGTCCCGGGTCACCCCCCTCCCCGGCCGCCTCCGAGGGCACGTCGCCCGGCCCCGGGCCGGCCCCGGGTTCGGGCGCCTGCGTGTCGGCCCGCTCCGTCATGGCGCACATTCTAATGAAAACCCGGGCCAGATGGTATCGGCGCCGAACGGGGCGCCTTGGCGTCTTGGCGGGTCGTGCGCTACATTGGGAGCGACGCGCCGGAGATATACCGCCGCGAAAACGGGCACCGCACCAGGGTCCCGGGCCGTCCCGGCGGGCGGCGATGGACACAAACCGGCGGCGGGTGGAGGGGCGTCCGGTCCGGCTCCGCAGCGACGCGGAAGCGCACCGACCGGTTCGGGCGGCGGCCCGTCCGCATTGACTAGGACGATCTCTTGGTAAGAAAACCGCTCGACGAGACGGCGCGTTAAGGCCATGCCGAATCTCGCCTACCTGGCGGTGAACGGCACGTACCTGACCGCGCTCGCGGTCTGGGTCGGGGGCATGGTGGCCTTCGCGTTCCTGTTCGCCCCCACCCTGGTGGCGGCCCTGCCGCGGGAGGACGCCGGCCGCGTGGTCGCCGCCTTCCTGCCGCGCTTTCGCACCACCATCGCCCTGTGCATCATCGTGCTGCTGATCGCCTCGGGGGCCAAGTACGCCTTCTGGGAGACGTGGAGCCCCTGGCTCATGGTGCGCTGGGCCGCTCTCGGGGTCATGGCGGGCCTGGCGGCCTACGACTTCGCCGTCCTCGCGCCGCGCCTGGTGACGGCCAGGGCCGCGGGCGACGGTGCCACCTTCGCCCGTCTGCACGCCACCGCCTCCCGGACGATGAGCGCCACCCTGGGGCTCGGCCTCGTGGCCGTGTACCTGAGCTGACGATGCGCCGCGTCCTCGCCGCCGCCGTCCGCCTGATCCCGGAGCCGTTCCGGCCCGACCTCGTCCTGTTGTCCGTGGTCACGGTCGCCTTCCTGTCGGCCTGCGCGACCTTCTCCGGCAGCCCTAAGCCGGTGGACATGGCCTACAACGAGACCGGCTACGCCTCGTGGTACGGCCCCGGCTTCCACGGCCGCCGGGCGGCGAACGGCGAGGTATACGACCAGAACGCCCTGACCGCCGCCCACCGCACCCTGCCGTTCGGCACCCTGGTGGAGGTGACCCGGCGCGACACGGGGCACCGCGTCGTGGTGCGCATCACCGACCGGGGGCCGTTCGTGCGCGGCCGGATCATCGACCTCTCCCACGAGGCCGCGCGGCGCCTGCATTCCATCGGACCGGGGGTGGTGCCGGTGCGCCTGCGCATCGCCGCCCTGCCCGACGCCGCGCCCCTGATGGGCGCCTACACCGTGCAGCTGGGCAACTTCCAGGACCCGACGCGGGCGCAGGCCCTGTACGAGCGCCTGGGGCCGCGCATCCCGGGCCTGCGCATGGTGTCGGAGCCCGCCACGGCCTCGGTGAAGGTGGTCACCCGCCCCTACACCGACTACCGCCGCGCCGCCCGGGTGGCGTGGCGCATCCGGCGCGACCTGCAGCCCGACGCCTTCGTGGTGGCCGAGCCCATGGGGGACACGCGCTGATGTCCACCCCCCTTGCCCGAACGCCCGCCGCGCCGCCGTGGGGGTGGTTCGTCCTGACCTACTGCCTGTTCCTGCTCCTCGTCATTGGATAACAACCGGGCTGACGCGGGCTAGACCCCCCGCCGTTGACAAAATCCGGACGGCCCCCGAACATGGGGCGGTCACGCGGAACGCTGTTTTTCCCGCCGGGAACGGGCCCCATGTCCAAGCTCCAAGAGAGTCTGCTGGAACTCGTGCGCCGCACGTCGGCGGAGCTGCCCGACGACGTGGTCTCCGCCATCGAGGCGAGCCGCGCCCACGAGGAGGAGGGCGGCGCGGGGGCCTACGCCCTCCAGGTGATCAGCGACAACATCGAGCTCGCCAGGACCGCCAGCGCCCCCCTGTGCCAGGACACGGGCTCGATCCTGTTCTTCGTCGAGGGCCCCGTGGGGCTGGACCAGATCACCTTCCGCGAGGCCGCCGAGTCCGCCGTGCGGACCGCCACCGAGAAGGGGTGGCTGCGGCAGAATTCGGTGGACCCGGTTACCGGCGCGAACGCGGGCACCAACGTGGGGCCCGGCTCGCCATACCTGCACTTCGAGCAGCGCCGGGCGCCCGGGGTGGAGGTGCGCCTGGTGCTCAAGGGCGGCGGGTGCGAGAACGTGGGCGCCCAGTACGCCCTGCCCGACGTTCGCCTGGGGGCCGGGCGCGACCTGGAGGGCGTGCGGCGCGTGGTGCTGGACGCCGTGTTCCAGGCCCAGGGAAAGGGGTGCGGGCCCGGCATCCTGGGGGTTTGCGTCGGCGGCGACCGGGCCACGGGCTACGAGGCCTCCAAGCTCCAGCTCCTCCGGTCCCTGGACGACCGCAACCCCGACCCGACCTTGGGGCAGCTCGAGCGCACCATCGTGGACGAGGCGAACCGCCTGGGGATCGGCCCCATGGGGTTCGGCGGCGCCACCACGCTTCTGGGCTGCAAGATCGGCCTGCGCAACCGCCTGCCGGCCAGCTACTTCGTGAGCATTTCCTACATGTGCTGGGCCTACCGGCGCCAGGGCGTGCGGCTGGACCCGAAGGAGGGAATCGCGGAATGGCTCTACTAGCAGGAAGGCGCGGAGACGGCCGATGATCGAATTGGCCGCCCCGTTCACCCAGGACAAGGTCCGCGCCCTCAAGGTGGGCGACATGGTGAACATCACGGGCACCCTCTACACCGGCCGCGACGCCTTCCACAAGTACCTGCACGACGGCGGCGAGCCGCCCGTGCCGCTCCTGGACCAGATCATCTACCACTGCGGCCCCGTGGTCGTGCGCGAGGGCGACCAGTGGGTGGTCCGGGCCGCCGGCCCCACCACGTCGATCCGGGAGGAGCCGTATCAGGGCGAGATCCTCAGGAAGTTCGGCGTGCGCGGGGTGATCGGCAAGGGCGGCATGGGCCCGAAGACCCTGGAGGCCCTGCGCGAGTGCGGCGCCGTCTACATGCACGCCGTGGGCGGCGCCGCCCAGGTGCTGGCGCGGCGGGTGACCCGGGTGGCGGGGGTCTACCTGCTGGAGGAGCTGGGCAGCCCGGAGGCGGTGTGGGCCCTGGAGGTGAAGGACTTCCCCGTGGTCATCACCATGGACGCCCACGGCAACAGCCTGCACGACGAGGTCCAGTCCCGCTCCCGCCTGGCGCTCGAAGGCATCCTGTAGCCGGTATCCTCCGGCCCCTCTTGGGCCGGACCCCCCACGCCCCTGCGCTACACTTTGGGGCGTGAGCGTCCTCATCACCACCCACCCGTCCGCCGACTTCGACGGCGCCGCCTCCATGGTGGCCGCGCGGCACCTGTACGCGGACGCCGTCCTCGCCTTCTCGGGCTCGTCCGAGGAGAAGGTCCGGGCCTTCTTCGCCGACCACCCGGAGGTTCCCGTGCTCCCGCCGAGCCAGGTGGACCAGCCCGCCGTCACGCGCCTGGTCCTGTGCGACACCCACGGACCGGAGCGCGCCGGGCACTTCGGCGACCTGGCCCGGCGGGTGCCGGTGGACGTCTTCGACCACCACCCACCGGAGCCGGGCGAGGCGCAGCACGAGGGCCGGCGCGTGATCGACCGGGTGGGGGCCACCACCACCCTGATGGTGGAGGCCCTGCGCAAGGAGGGCATCGCCGTCGCGCCGTGGGAGGCCACCCTCATGGCCCTGGGGGTGTACGAGGAGACGGGCAGCCTCACCTTCGCCACCACCACCGCCCGGGACGCCGCGGCGGCCGCGTGGCTGATCGAGCGCGGGGCCGACCTGAAGGAGGTGCGTGAGCGCCTCTCCCAGGAGCTGACCCTGGAGCAGCTCGACCTCCTGGACCGGCTCGCCCACGCCGTGGAGGTGCGCTACCTGGACGGCTACAAGGTGGCCGTTGCGGCGGCCTACGCCGAGCGCTACGTGCCCGAGGTGGCCGGCATCGCCAACCGCCTGCTGGGCGTGGCGTCGGTGGACGCCCTCGTGGCCCTCATCGCCATGGAGGACAAGGTCCTGCTCGTGGCGCGCGGCACGCGAACCGAACTGGATTTGGGTGCGGTCGCCCGGGCCCTCGGCGGCGGCGGCCACGCCACCGCGGCCTCCTCCATGGTCCACGACATGACCCTTATCGAGGCCACGGACGCCGCGTGGCGCGCCCTGGACGCGGTGATCGCGCCCATCGGCCGCGCCGCCGCCATCATGACGAGCAACCCCGTCACCGTCCCCCGCGACGCCTCGATCGCCGACGTGGAGCGGACGCTGACCCGCTACGGGGTCAACGCCCTGCCGGTGATGGACGGGGAGCGCCTGCTCGGCGTGGTCACCCGCGAGACGGTCCAGAAGGCCCTGTTCCACCAGATGGCGGAGCTTCCGGTGGCCGACGTGATGGACGCCGATCCCTACCGCGCCGCCCCGGACACCCCCTTAAGGGAGTTGCAGGGGCACATGGTGGAGCAGGGCCAGCGCTTCATTCCGGTGGTGGACGGCGGGCGCCTGGTGGGGTGCGTCACCCGCACCGACCTGCTGCGCGTCATGCACGACGACCTGCGCCCGCCGCCGTCGGCCGCCGAGGCCGGTGCCCAGGCGCGCCACCGCAGCGTCGAGGCCCTGATGCACCGCGGATTGCCGGCCGCGGCCTGCGCGTTGCTGAAGGACCTGGGCCGCGCGGGCGACCGGGCCGGGATGCGGGTCTACATGGTGGGCGGCATCGTGCGGGACCTGCTCCTGCAGCGCGAGAACCTGGACGTGGACCTGGTGGTGGAGGGCGACGCCATCGCCCTCGCCACCTCCTGGGCGGGGCACGAGGGGGCCCACGTGCACACCCACGACCGCTTCGGCACCGCCACCCTCCAGGTGGCGCGGCCCGGCCTGCCGCCCGGGTTCAAGGTGGACCTCGCCACGGCCCGCACCGAATTCTACGAGTACCCCACCGCCCTGCCGACGGTGGAGCACAGCTCGCTGAAGAAGGACCTGCAGCGGCGCGACTTCACGATCAACGCCCTGGCGGTGGCCCTGGGGCCCTCCGACTTCGGGACGCTGGTGGACCACTTCGGGGGCCAGCGCGACCTGAAGGACGGCCGCATCCGCGTCCTGCACACCTTGAGCCTGATGGAGGACCCGACCCGGGCCCTGCGGGCGGTGCGCTTCGCCACCCGGTTCGGCTTCGCCCTGGGGGCCCAGACCGAGCACCTGATCCGCAGCGCGGGCAAGCTCGGACTCTACGGCCGCCTATCGGGCAAGCGCCTCTCGACCGAGCTGCGCCACCTGCTCTCGGACGCCGACCCGGTGGGGGCGATGGAGACCCTCGGGCGCCTGGGGGTGCTGGCCGGCATCGACCCGGCCTTCGGCGACGGCCGGGCCGCCCTGCCGCTGCTTGCGCGCGCCGCCGAGGCGATCGCGTGGTTCAAGCACCAGTTCGTGGGCCGGCCCCTGACCGCCTGGCACGTCCACCTGCTCGCCCTCGGCCGCGCCCTGGACCCGGAGCGCCGCGCGGCCCTGCGGGAGCGCCTCGACCTGCCGGGAAGGTTCCGCGCCGTCTGGGAGCGGTGGGACGACCTGCCGGAGCGGGCGGCGGGCCTGCCGGACGACCCGGAGGCCGACCCCGTGGCCGTGTACCGGACCCTGACGGAGGCGCCGCCGGAGTTCCTGGTGCACCTGATGGCCGCGGCGGACCTGGACAAGGTCACCCGGGCGGTGGCGCTGTACCTGTCGCGCCTGTCCGAGGTGCGGCCGGCGCTCACCGGGCGCGACCTCCAGGAATTGGGCTTCGAGGAGGGGCCCCTCTACACCGAGATTTTCGAGGCCCTGCGCGACGCGCGCCTGCGCGGCGAGGTGGCCACCCGCGACGACGAGGTGCGCTGGGTCAGGTCGACGGATCGGTCGTGGACGTAGTGCCGCCCGTGTCGGTCGGGGGGGTGGTAGTGACGTCCGGGTCCTGGTCGGTCGGCGGCGTGCCGCCGATGCCGGCGTCGTCGGGCGGTGGGGCGTCGTTGCCGCCCTGGCAGTCGCGGCCCTGGAGGTCGAACTCGAGGGTGACGCTGCTCATCACGTCGCCCACCTCGATCTGGTCCACCACGTCCATGCCGCCGATCACGATGCCGAGCACGGTGTAGTTCCCGTCGAAGGAGCGGACTTCGTCCTTCATGATGAAGAACTGGCTGTCGGCGCTGTCCGGGTCGTCCGCCTGGCGCGCCATCCCCACGATGCCGCGCAGGAAGCTGTTGTCGCTGAACTCGCCGGGGATGGTCAGGCCGGAGCCGCCCGTACCGTCGCCGTTCGGGTCGCCACCCTGGATGAGGGCGGGCTCCACGCGGTGGAAGGTCAGACCGTCATAGAACGACTGGCACACCAGGTCGCTGACGCGCTGCACGGTGTTCGGGGCCAGGTCGGGGTCCATCTCGATGATGATGTTCCCCTTGGCGGTCTGGATGCGGACGACCGGGCGGTTCAGTCGCGCCGAGATCCGGCGGATGCCGGAGCCCTCGGCGATGCGGTCGAGCACGTCCATCCCGGAGACCACCCGCCCGAACACAGTGAACTTGTCGTCGAGGGTTGGATCGAGGCGGGTGAGCGGGAAGATCATCCGGTGGCTGGTCCGGCTGCGGGTCCCCACCCACCCCAGGGCCACGGAGCCGCGGTCCATGGGCTCGCCGGTCACCTTGAAGGGAACGGGGTCCGTGAGCACCGAGCGCTCGGCGTCGGCGTCGCCGAACTGCAGGTACGCGCCGTCCTGGCGCTGGAAAAAGGTCTTGTCGTCGTAGGTGCCGGTCAGGACCATGGTGGCCACGGCGCTCACCGTGTCGGGCGCCAGGTCCGCCAGGACCTCGAACCGGATGTCGCCATCGGCGGTCTCGATCACGATCTGGGTGAAGGGGTCGGCCTTCCGCGCACCTCCGCCCGTGCCGGCGCTCGGCTGGCACCCGAGGGCAAGCAGGAGCGCCGCCGCGCCCATGAGGGCGAGCCACCGGCGGGCCGGAGGGCGGATGCCGTGTCGCGGCGCGGTCACGCTACTGCGGCTCCTGCGTCTCCCCGGCGTCCGGCCGGACCACGGTGACGTGGACCATCGCGTCGCCCCGCTGGATCTTCCGCACCGCGTCCATGCCGCCGATCACCTGGCCGAACACCGTGTACTTGCCATCGAGGTGCGGCTGTGGGCTCAACGTGATGTAGAACTGGCTGTCGGCGCTGTTCGGGTCCGTGGCCCGCGCCATGGCGACGGTCCCTTCCACGTGCTTGCGGTCGTTGAACTCGGCCGGGAGGTTCTGGCCGGACCCGCCGCGCCCGGTGCCGGTGGGGTCGCCCCCCTGGACCACGAAGCCCGGTGCCACGCGGTGGAAGGTCACGCCGTCGTAGAAGCCCGACTCGGCCAGCTGGGTGATGCGCGCCACCGTCTTGGGGGCGTCCTCGGGGTAGGTCTGGATGGTGATCTTCCCGTGGACCGTCTCGATGACGATTTGGGGCCCGGTGGGCGCCGCCTCCGGCGTGTCGCCCATGTCCATGAGGGACTCGGAGGGGTTCTGGGCCACCGCCGGGGAGCCGGCGGCGAGGAGTCCGGTGGCCAGAAGGCCGGCAGCGATCGTCAGAACGTTCAAACGCATCGGGTGCTCCGAAAAATGCGAATTTCTGGGAAACGCAGTGGATACAACACGGCGGCGTCGGTTCCCATGCACACGGGCTCGACGGGTTATGGAGCACAAATTGTGCCACAGTCCGGGCGTTTGGCCCCCCTCCACGGGGGGATGCGGTGAGGGACACGGGCAGCCGCACGGGCCTGTTGGGCCTCCTGCGGGTCCGGCCGTGGGCCTGGGGGGTCCTGGTGGCGGCCCACGCGGGGGCGGCCGTGGAGCTGCAGCCCGTGGCGACCTGGTTCTATCCCCTGGTCTGGTGGGCCTACGTGGCCATCGCGGACGGCGTCCTCATCCGGCGCGGGGCGCCGTTGCTGCCCACCCCCCCGTGGGGGCGCCTCGTGGGCCTCGCCTTCGCTTCGTGGGCCTTCTGGCTGCTGTTCGAGGCGGTGAACCTGCGGATCGCCAACTGGTTCTACGTCGGGGTGCCGGAAGTCCGGCCCCTGCGCTGGCTGGGCATCTCCCTCTCCTTCGCCACGGTCCTCCCCCTGCTCCTGGTCACCGAACGCCTCCTGGACGGCCGCGTGCGCCCGGATGCCTTCCGGGTGCGGCCGGCACGCCTCACCCCCGGACGGCTCGTGGTGGTACAGGCCGCCGGGGCGCTCTTCCTCGCGCTGCCCCTGGCCTTTCCCGCTTACGCCTTCCCCCTGGTGTGGGGCTTTTTGCCCCTGCTCCTGGACCCGGTCAACCGCCGCGCCGGGCGGCCGTCGCTCCTGGCGGACTGGGAGGCCGGCTCGGCCCGGCGCATCTGCCTGCTCCTGGTGGCGGGGCTGGTCTGCGGCCTGTTGTGGGAGGCGTGGAACTTCCTGGCCGTGGGACGGTGGATCTACACCGTGCCGTTTTTGGACCGGCTCAAGCTGTTCGAGATGCCGCCCTTGGGGTTTCTGGGGTTCCCGCCCCTGGCGGTGGGGGGCTACGTCTTCCTGACCTGGACCGACGGCCTGTGGCGCCGCGCGGGGGGCGCGATCCGGGCAGTGGCCGTCGCCCTCACCCTGGCGGCGGGCCTCGCCGTCCTGTGGGAGATGGACCGCCACACGGTGGCCGCGGCCGTTCCCCGCCTGGAGGGCGTGGCACCCCTGGACGCCGCGGACCGGTCCGCCCTGCGGCGCCACGGCGCCCCCACGATGCGGGCCCTGGCGGGGCTGTCGGACAAGGCCCTCGCGGCGATGGCGTCACAGACCGGGATCGATGCCGACACGCTGCGCGCCGCCCGGGCCTGGGCACGCCTAGCGCGCCTCAAGGGCTTGGGGAATGCGAACGTCGCGCGACTGTGGGCGTTGGGCGTCCGGGATGCGGCGGACCTTTCCCGGCAGGACCCGGCGGACTTGCCGGAACTGGCCGCGCGCCTCGGGCCCCCGTTCACCGAGCGGCGGCTGCGGGTGTGGATTCGGGCGGCGGAACGGGAGGATGCGGGGGGCTAGCCCGGCTCGACGACGGGTGCCGCCCCGGGGACGCGGGTGCGCTCGTTGGGGCCCAGGACGCGGAAGCCCCCGGTGCGGGGCCGGTGGCGGAAGGCCGACAGGGTCACCTCGATGCCGAACCGGCCGAACACGGCCTCCAGCTCCTCGAAGCGGTCGATCAGGTACTTGGCCGTGGCGCGATACCCGTAGCGCAGGATGTCCTTGCGCGAGTCGTGGGCCATCACGTTCTGGGTGAACATGACGGTGTCCTGCGGGTCGGGCTCCAGGATCATGATCTGCAGGCCCGGGAAGAGGTACTCCTGCTGGGCCTTGGCGATGCGCAGGCGCATGCCCGTGTTGACGCGCAGGGCCTGGTCGGCCACGAACGCCATGCCCTTGGACTTGAGCCCCTTGCAGAAGCCGTAGCAGGTGGGCAGGCAGGTGGTGCGGCGGCCGTGGTCCACCGCCACGTCCATGTTGGCCACCCGGCCGGTGCCGCCGTCGATGTAGTCGGCGCCGTCGATGCGCACCGGCTGGAACAGGACCGGCACCGCCGACGAGGCCGCCACCGCCCGGCTGATGGGGACGTGGTCGTAGCCCGGCATGCCGAAGATGCGGTACTGCCCCCGGTCCAGGTCCACCGCGGGCACGAACAGGGGGCGCGGCAACTGGCGGAAGTCGTCTCCCGCCCCGGCCTCGGTCAGCATGCGCGCCAGGACGCGCTCGAGGGGCGCCAGCGTGAACAGGCCCGACGGGAGGCTCTCCTGGATCGTGTAGACCATGTCCAGGAGCGATGCCCCCTGGGCCTCCCGGCGCAGGACGCGGCGCGCGAGCTGCCCGACCACGGGCCCGGCCATGGCGGCGATCTTCTTGAGCATGGCCCAGGTTTCGCCGGTGCCGAAGGTGTAGATGTCGCTCCGGCGGAAGTTGAAGGGCGAGTCGGCGTCCTCGACGATGGCGTCGTACACCTCCCGCGGCGGGATGCCGCTGGCCAGGAGCGCCGCAGCCGCGGCCCCGGCGCTGGTGCCGACGTAGAGGTCGAACCGGTTCGCGGAGAAGCCGCCGGTGAAGAACTCGTCCAGGGCGGTCAGGGCCCCGATCTCGTACATCCAGCCCGGGATTCCGCCCCCGGAGAGGACCAGGGCCACCTTGCGGCGCTCGGAGGGGTCCGGCTTCTTCCGGCCGCGGCCCCGCTTGGTTGACGCCTCCTTTTCCATCCAGCCTCCCTGGCCTTCGGCGCCGCCTTGTCCCCTCCCCGGCGGGGCGCGTTCCCCCCTTTTCGTATCGGGCCGAAGGGCCCGTTTGTTGAGCGGAATCCCCCTTCCGAGGGGGGTGCGGCGGTTTGGCCCGGGGCGCCGGGGCGGGGTAATCTCCCAACAGGCGCCCCGCACGATGAAGCTCCACAACCAGATCCTCCTGGCCATGGTCCTGGCCGTCGCGGCCGGGCTCCTGGTCCCCGGCCCGGTGCTCTCCGTGCACTTTTTGGGCGACCTGTTCCTGGGGGCCCTCAAGATGGTGATCGGGCCCCTGGTCCTCGCCTCCGTGGTGGTGGGCCTGACCAGCCTGGGGGACATCCGGCACGCCGGGCGGACAGGGGGCCTGACGGTGGCCTACTTCCTCTCCACCACCTTCGTGGCCGTGGCGATCGGGCTCGTGATGGTGAACGTCATCCGACCCGGCGCCGGGGCCGACCTGGCGGCGCTCGGCACGGGCGAGGTCACGATCCGGGCCCAGGAGGTGGGGGTCGGCGCGTTCCTCAAGGAGCTGGTCACCGGCATCTTCATGAACCCGATCCGGGCCCTGGCGGAGGGCAAGGTCCTCTCGATCATCGCCTTCGCCCTGCTGCTGGGGGGCGTCCTGACCACCCTGGGGGAGCGGGGCGAGCCCCTACGGCGCTTCTTCGAGGCCCTGAACGACGCCATGATGGGAATTGTCCACGTGATCCTGAAGTTCACGCCCATCGGCGTGTTCGCCCTGCTCGGGGGCCTGGTGGCGAAGAGCGGCGTGGAGGTGTTCGCGGGGCTGGCCAAGTACATGGCCGCCGTCGTGGCGGGCCTGGGGGTGCACGCCCTGTTCCTGCTCCTGGTGGTCCTGCCGGTCTTCGGCCGGATGCGTCCCGGCCGCTTTTTCGGGGGGATGCGCGCCGCGTGGGCGATGGCCTTCTCCACCGCCAGCTCGTCCGCCACCCTGCCGCTGACCATGGAGTGCACCGACGCTTTAAGCGTGCCGCGCCGGGCAAGCCGCTTCGTCCTGCCCCTCGGGGCCACCGTCAACATGGACGGCACCGCCCTGTACGAGGCCATCGCGGCGATGTTCATCGCCCAGGCCTACGGGATTCACTTGGGGCTCGGCGAGCAGCTCGTGGTCTTTTTGACCGCCACCACGGCGGCCATCGGGGCGGCGGGCATCCCGGAGGCGGGGCTCGTGACCATGTCCCTGGTGCTCACCAGCGTGGGCCTGCCCCTGGAGGGGATCGGCATGATCCTGGCCGTGGACCGGGTCCTGGACATGTGCCGCACCTGCGTGAACGTGGTGGGCGACTCGGTGGGCGCCGTGGTCGTGGCACGCCTGGACGGGGCCGAATTCGAGACCCCGCCCGCCTCCGGCCCTCCCTAAAAGCCGGTCCGGGCCCTCGCCCCCGTCCGTCGGGTTCGCTACTATGGACCTGTGGGGCAATCGAGCGGCATCGGGGCCCGGTCATGGGCCCGAACGACGCAATCAGACACAATTTCCGGTGTTTGGAGGGCAGTGGCCATGCCGGTGACCTGGGTACTGGTGGCGGACAAGAGCCGGGCGCGGATTTTTTCCAAGAACGGGCGGTCGCCGTTCCGCGAGGAAACGAGCCTCATCCATCCGGAGAGCCGCCTGCACGAGCAGGACCTGACCTCCGACCTGCCCGGCAGCGACGGCGGCGGCAACGGGGGCGGCCAGCGCCATGGCAAGGGCCCGCGGGTCTCGCCCAAGCGCCACGAGGCCCAGGTCTTCTGCAAGCAGGTGGCGGACCACCTGGAGGCGGCCCGCGCCGACCGCCGCTTCCAGCGCCTGCTCGTGGTGGCGCCGCCGGCCTTCCTGGGCCTGTTGCGCGAGCAGTTCAGCCAGCCACTGGGGGCCCTGGTGACCCGCGAGGTCAACAAGAACCTGGTCCACCTGAAGGCCGACGAGCTGCGCGAGCAACTGCCGGTTCTCCTCTGAGGCCGGGCCCCGGCCCGGGGTAAGGCGATGTTAGACTGGGGTGACCCGCGCCCCTGACATGACCGCGCCCACCTACGACATCGGCCGCAGCTACGACGACAACTACGCCGAGGGCCCGTTCTTCACCGGCGACGTGCCGCCCGCGCCCGACGGGCCGCCGCGCTACCGTTTTCTCGACTTTCCCCTGAACAGCCCCCTCGGCGTGCCCGCCGGGCCGCTCCTGAATTCGCGCTGGATCTCGCTGTACGCCGGCCTGGGCTTCGACGTGCCGATCTACAAGACGGTCCGCTCCGGCGCGCGGCCCTCGCACCCGGCGCCCAACTGCATGTTCCTGGACGACCCGGGCGACCTTTCCGCCGAGCGCTTCGGCGAGCGCCTGACGGCCGTCGACGCGATGCCGGACGACGCTTCACGGATCTCCATCACCAACTCGTTCGGCATGCCCAGCCGCGCGCCCGCCGTGTGGCAGGCCGACATGGAGCAGGCCCGCGCGGCGTGCGGCGCCGGACAGGTGTTCGTGGCGAGCGCGGTGGGCACGCCGAACGGCTTGGATCTTGCGGGGGACTTCGCCCGCACCGCCGCCATGTGCCGCGAGGCCGGGGCGCAGGTGGTGGAGATCAACCTCTCCTGCCCCAACGTCACGAGCCGCGAGGGCGAGCTGTTCACCGACGCCGAGGCGGCCCGGAAGGTCTGCCGCGAGACGGCGAAGGCGCTGCGCGACACGCCCCTCATGGTGAAGGTGGGCTACTACGTGGACGTAAAGGCGATGGCCGAGGTCATGCGCGCCATCGCGCCGCACGTGGCGGCCGTGGCGGGCATCAACACGCTCTCCTTCGAGGTCGTGAAGCGGGACGGCTCCCAGGCCCTGCCGGGCGAAGGCCGCCTGCGCTCGGGGGTGTGCGGCGCGGCGATCCGCGCGTGCGGCCTCTCGCAGGTAACGGACCTGGCGGCACTCAAGGCCGCGCAGCGCTACGACTTCGCCCTGGTGGGCGTGGGCGGCATCATGACGCCCGCCGACGCCGACGCTTACCTGACCGCCGGGGCCGACGTGGTCATGAGCGCCACGGGCGCCATGTGGGACCCGTACCTCGCCGCCAAGTGGCGCGCCGCCCACGGCCTCGCCGCCGCCGCGCCCGCCTGATTTTCTAGGTAAACCCGAACAAGCTGCGCGCGTTGTCCGCCGTGGCCTTCACCAGGGCCGCCGGCGTGACG
>Ga0210123_1000827_pt1 | contig 17573 bp, 4 predicted proteins | sample Muzzi_PWB_D2_FD_185535 | JGI IMG/M metagenome (GOLD analysis project Ga0210123, IMG submission 185535) | Wetland microbial communities from San Francisco Bay, California, USA, that impact long-term carbon sequestration - Muzzi_PWB_D2 (SPAdes) | ecosystem: Environmental > Aquatic > Marine >... | reverse complement strand
GTCGCCCGCCGTGCTGAGGGCACGGACGGCGGCGCCGGCCGGCCAGGGCTCGCGAAGCACCGCCTCGGCCAGGGGCGTCGGGAGCCAGCAGACGTCGATCCGCAGCCGTTCCAGGAGGTCGAGGAGGGCGGCCGGCTCCGAGCGGCTCTCACCGTCGACCACGTGGAGCGCAGCGCCGCAGGACAGGGCAGGCCAGGTCTCGAACAACAGGGCGTCGAAGCTCGCGCCCGAGACCTGGGTCGTGCGGTCACCGGGGACGAGGGCGAACGTGCGCTCGAACCAGGAGACCAGGTTGGCGAGCCCCCCGTGGGCGAGCGCCACCCCCTTCGGCCGCCCGGTCGAGCCCGACGTATAGATGACGTAGGCGAGCCGGTCGGGGTCGAGCGGGCGGGGCGTGGTACCGGCCGACCGGCCGGAGCCCCGGAAGAGCTCCTCCCCGAGCGTCACCACCGTCCAGCCGCCCGCGGCCAGCTCGCCGTCTGCCACCTCCTCGGTCAACAGCACGCGGACCCCCGCGTCGTCGAGGGCGAACGCCCGGCGCCCCGGCGGATCACCCGGATCGAGCGGCAGGAACGCGGCGCCTGCCTTCCAGGCGCCGAGGGCGCCCACCACCAACAGGGCCGAGCGGCGCAGCGAGAGCGCCACGACGCTCTCGGCGCCGACGCCCTCGCGGCGCAGCCGCTCCGCCAGCAGCGCCCCTCGCCGGTCCAGCTCGCCGTAGCTCCAGTAGCCCCCGTCCACCACCGCGATCCGGTCGGGCCCTTCCGACGCTCGCGCCTCGAAGCGCTCGCGCACCGTCGCCGGCGCGTCGAGCCGGATCGCGGTGTCGTTCCACTCGTGGAGCATCTGGGCGCGCTCCGCGGCGGAGAGGATCGGCAGCTCGGCGACCGGGCGGTCGGGGTCGGCCGCCGCCGCCGCCAGCAGGCGCCGGAAGCACCGGAAGAGCCGCTCGACCGTGGTGGCGTCGAACAGATCCGCGGCGTAGAGCACGTCGCCGGCCAGGCCGCCGGCCTCCTCCTCCCGCAGGGTGACGGCGAGCTCGAAGCTCGTCCTCTGGATGTCCGGCTCGAGGGAGGCGACCTTCAGGCCGGAGAGCCCGGGAGGGCTCGGCGGTGCGCTCAGGAGCTGGAAGACGACCTGGAAGAACGGCTCGTGGCTCAAGGCGCGCTCCGGCTGGAGCACCTCCACCAGCTTCTCGAACGGCACCTCCTGGGCGCCGAACGCGGCGAGCGCCACCTCGGACTGCCGGGCCGCGAGCTCCCGGAAGCCCTCCGTGCCCGCGAGCTCCGCCCGGAGCGGCAGCGTGTTGACGAAGAACCCGATGAGCGGTTCGACCTCCCGGTGCCCCCGGTTCGCGATCGGGCTGCCGACCACCAGGTCCCGCTGCCCCGTGTGCCGGTAGAGGAGGACGTCGAACGCCGCGAGGAGCGTCATGAAGAGGGTCCAGCCGCCGCTCCGGCCCAGGGCCCGGAGCCCCTCCGCCACCTCCCGGTCGACCGCGAAGAGGTGGTGGCCGGCGCCGTAGAGCGAGATCGGCGGCCGCGGCCGGTCGGTCGGCAGCTCGAGGCTGGTGGGGGCGCCGGCGAGGAGCGCCTTCCAGGGCTCGAGCTGGCGCTCGACCGCGGGGCCGTCCAGCCAGGTCCGTTCCCAGAGCGCGTAGTCCGGGTACTGGACCGGGAGCGCCGGGAGAACGCCCCGTAGAGGGCCTCGATCTCCCGGGCGAGGAGCGACTGGGACCAGGCGTCGAACGCGATGTGGTGGACGATCAGCAGGAGCACGTGCTCCCGCCTCGCCCCGCGCCGCCGGTCGAGACGGATGAGCAGGCCCCGGAGCAGGAGGTCCTTATCGAGGTCGAAGCCGCGGCGCCCCTCCCGCGCCATGAGGCGGCGCATCTCGCCCTCCCGCCGTCCGGCGGCGAGGCCGGAGAGGTCGACCACCGGCAGAGCCGTCGCCGGTGCCTCCCGGACCACCTGCACCGGCTGGCCGGAGCGTGAGGGAAACGAGGTCCGGAGCGCCTCGTGACGCCGCACGACCTCCCCGCACGCCCGCGCCAGGGCGGCGACGTCCAGGGGGCCGCGGAGGCTCCAGACCGTCCTCGACTGGTAGGGCGAGCGCCCCTGGAGCATCTGCTCGAGGAACCAGAGCCGCTGCTGGCCGAAGGAGAGCGGTAGCTCCACGTCCTCCGTGCGGGGAAGGACCGGCGCCCGGGCGCGCCCCTCCCCCACCCCCTCCGCCCCCCCCGCCAGGCTCCGGGCGAGCCCGGCGATGGTGGGGTTCTCGAACAGGGTCTTGAGCGAAACCTCTCGCCCGAACGCCTCGGAGATCCTCGCGAGGATGCGGACGGCGACGAGGGAGTGGCCGCCCAGGTCGAAGAAGTCGTCGTGGACGCCCACTGCCGGCAGATCGAGGACGCGGCTCCAGATGCGGGCAAGCCGCGCCTCGATCTCGTACCGGGGCGCTTCGGCTTCGCCGACCCGGGAGCCACCGGCCGGCTCCACGCCACGGCGCATCAGCTCCCGGCGGTCCACCTTGCCGTTCGGCGTCAGGGGAAGATGGTCGAGGGAGACCCAGAACGCGGGCACCATGAACGCCGGCAGACGCTCCCGAAGAAGCTCGACGAGCGCCGCCGACTCGACACCGGGTGCCACCACGTAGGCCACCAGGGCGCGGCTCCCGGCGGCGTCCCTCGGCGCCACCACCGCGCACGCCCGGACGCCCGGGTACTCGACGAGCCGCGCCTCGACCTCCCCCAGCTCGACGCGGAAGCCCCGGATCTTGACCTGCTCGTCGATCCGGCCGACGAAGTCGAACCCACCGTCCCGGCGCAGGGTCACCAAGTCGCCGGTACGGTAGAGGCGCCCGCCGGACGGTCCCGATCGGCCCGAAAGGGGGTCCGGAACGAAGCGCTCCGCGGTCAGGCCCGGGCGCCCCAGGTAACCCCGGGAGAGGCCGTCGCCCCCCAAGTAGAGGGCGCCGACCGTGCCGGGGGCGACGAGACCCAGAGAGGGGTCGAGGACGACCGCCGTGGTCGCCGCGATCGGCCCGCCGATCGGAACAGTGGAGGCCGCCGGGGCGACCTCGGTCACCCGGTGCCAGGTGGAGAAGGTGGTGTTCTCCGTCGGCCCGTAGACGTGGAGCAGCCGGCCGGTGCCGCCCGGGCCGAACGGACACTCGGCCAGCACCTCGCGCACGCTTCCCGGATCGACCGCCTCGCCGCCGAAGAGCAGGGTCCGGAGGCCGGCGAACGCTCGCGGCCGCTCCCGTGCCACCTGGTTGAAGAGCGCCGTGGTGAGGAAAAGAGTGGTGATCCGGCGCCGTTCGAGGGCGCGGTCCAGTGCCACCGGAGAAAGCAGCACCTCCTCGGAGACCGGCGTCAGGCAGGCGCCGTTGAGGAGCGCCCCCCAGATCTCGAACGTCGCGGCGTCGAAGGAGTTGTTGGAGGCGTGGGCGATCCGGTCGTCCGGGGTGAGGTCGACGTAGTCGGTGTCGAGGACCAGGCGGCTGACGGCCCGCTGCTGCACCGCCACGCCCTTGGGTCGGCCGGTGGAGCCGGAGGTGTAGATGACGTAGGCCAGGTCGTCCCCGTCCGAGCGGGTTCCCGGCCCTCCGGCCTGCCGGTCCGTCAGGTCGTCGCCCGAGTCCTCACCCCCGGGGCCGACGACCAGCACCGCCGGGCCGCCCTCCCTGAGACCGGGTCCGAGCGCGAGCGTCGGCCGACGATCGGTCACCAGCACCGCCGGCGCCGCGTCCTCGAGCATCAGCTCGAGCCGGGACTCCGGGTACGAGGGATCGAGCGGCAGGTAGGCGCCGCCGGCCTTGACGATCCCCACCATCGCGGCCACCGCAGCCGCCGAAGGCGCCATGAGGAGGGCCACCAGCGATCCCCGCCCCACTCTCAAGCGCCGCAACCGGTGTGCGACGCGACCGGCGCGGCGGTCGAGCTCGCCGTAGCTCACCCAGTGCGGGACCGAGCCCTCCACCTCGACCTCGACCGCCAGGGCATCGGGAGCCTCCGCCGCACGCCGCTCGAAGAGCTCGGCGAGCCCCGGCTGCCGCGGATACCGGGACGCCGTGTCGTTCCACTCCACCAGCACCTGGTGGGTCTCGGCCGGCCCCAGAAGCGGCAGCTCGGACAGGCGGGCCGTGGGGCGCTCCACGACGCCGCGGAGGATCTGCTCCAGGCTCCCGATCCAGCGCTCCACCGTGGTGCGGTCGAACAGGTCCCGGCGGTATTGGAAGACCACCAGCAGGCCGTCGTCGGTCGGCGCTTCCATGACCAGCAGGTCGTAGAGGACGGTGTCGAGGAAGCCCTCCCAGTGGCTGACCGCCAGGTCGCCGAACCGTGCCGGCGGCGTCAGGAACCGGCGCGCACAAGCCACCGAGTAGATCGGCTCCCGGTGCAGGTCTCGGTCGGTCTTGAGCTCCGCGACGAGCTTGTCGAACGGGTACTCCTGGTGCTCGACGGCCTGAGCGATCGCCTCGTCGATGCCGTCCAGCACGGCGACGAGCTTCGGATCCCCGGACAGGTCCGAGCGGATGCCGACGGTGTTGACGAAGAACCCGAGCTGGTCCGCGAGATCCGGATGGGTCCGACCGGCCAGGGGCGAGCCGACCACCAGGTCGGTCTCCCCGGTCAGGCGGGAGAGCAACACGGTGAGCCCCGCCTGGAAGGTGCGGAGCATGGTCGATCCCCGCTCCTTGCGCAGCGCGGCGAGCCCGTCCAGGAGCTCCTTCGGCAGGACCCGGCGGCAGACCGCGGCGCCGTGGCCGGCCGCCCCCGAGCGGGGCCGGTCGGCGGGCAGCTCGAGCGTCGGCAGCTCGCCCGAGAGCCGCTCCTCCCAGTACCGGCGCGACGCGTCGAGGCGCCCCGAGGCGAGCCGGTCGAGCTGCCAGGCGGCGTAGTCCCGGTACTGGATCTTCGGAGCCGGGGGCCCTTCGCCGAGGTAGGCGCCGAACACCCCGTCCACCAGGTTGCCGATCGAGACGCCGTCGAACACCAGGTGGTGGAAGTTGAGCAGCCAGAGATGGTCCTCGGGGCCGAGGCGGAGCACCACGAACCGGAACAGCGGTCCCTCGGCGAGGGGGAACGGCCGGCCGACGGCCCGTCGGACCTCGCGCTCCGCGGCGCGCCCGCACGCCCCGTCCGGCACACCGGTCAAGCGGGTCAGGTCGACCACCGGCAGCCGGACTGCGACGGGGACCGGGACCTGGAACGGCTCGCCGCCCCGCACCGTGACGACGGAGCGGAGAACCTCGAACCGGTCGACCACCTCCTGGACCGCCCCGCGCAGGCGCGCCGGATCGAGCGGGCCCTCGAGCCGCAGCACCCGGAAGGTCTTGAACAGGTGCTCCTCCGGATGGAGCTGCTCGCCGAGCCACATGCCCCGCTGTCCCCACGCCAGTGGGTAGGGGCCCTCCTGGGCCTGGCACGGGATCGAGCCCGGTCCTTTCCGGCGGCTCATGGGCGCCCCTCCCCCAGCCCCTCGTCAGGCCGCTCGCCCAGCCGGTCCCAGACCCTGCCGCTCCCGAAGCCCGCGCGCAGCAGATCCTTCTTCACCTTGAGGGTCGGCGTCATCGGCAGCCGGGCGCGGATCTCGAGGTACCGGGGCACCATGAAGTCGGCGAGCCGGCCGGCGCACCAGGCGAAGAGCTCCTCGGCCGTCGCGTCGCCGGCCGGCCGGTCCTCGGCCAGCACGACGCAGGCCTTGACCTCCTCGCCGCGGATCGGGTCCGCAACGCCGACGACCGCCGCCTGGGCGACCGCCGGGTGGGCGGCGATCGCGGCCTCCACCGTGGCCGCCGCGATCATCTCGCCGCCGCGCCGGATGGTGTCCTTCTTGCGGCCGGCGAAATAGAGGTAGCCGTCCTCGTCCAGCGAGCCCATGTCCCCGGTGCGGAGCCAACCGTCGTCGAGCACCCGGGCGGTCGCCTCCGGGTCCCTGAAGTAGCCGAGCATGGTCACCGGGCTCTTCTTGACGATCTCGCCGACGGCGCCCACCGGCAGCTCGTTGCCGTCGTCGTCGAGGATGCGGACCTGGTGCACCTCCGGCGAGACCGGGCGTCCGGCCGAGGCCAGCTTGCCGTCGCCGGGCATGCCCTCCGGCGGCCCGAGGACCGGCATCGGGTCCTCGGTCAGGCCGTAGACCGGCACCAGGGTGAGGTCGAAGCGCTCCTCGAACGCCCGGTGGTGCTCGGCGCCGATCACCGAGACCACGGTGCGGAGCGGGTTCGAGGCCTCCGCCGCCTCGGGCGGGCGCGCCAGCAGGATCCGCGGGATGGTGAACAGGCCGTTCATGGTGGTCACCCGCTGGCTCTGGACGTCGCGCCAGAAGCTCGACGCGCTGAAGCGCTCCCGCAGCACCACCCGGAACCGCCGGTCGAGGGCCATCACCACCACGCTCTGGGCGTTCAGGTGGAAGAGCGGGGTGACGATGAGCATGGTGTCGTCCGGGCCATACCCCAGGTGCCGGCCCCGCGCGTAGAACGCTTCCACCAGGTTTCGGTGGGAGTGCATCGCGCCCTTGGGAAACGCCTCCGTGCCGGAGGTGTACTGGATCGTCGCCAGGTCGTCCGGCGCCACCGCCGGCAGGTCGCGGCCGGTCTCCCGGTCCAGGAACGCCTGCCATTCGAAGACGTCCGGAGAGCCGCCCGCCGCGGTCCGCCCGCGGTCCGGGTCCGTCGCGCAAGCCGGCCCGGACGGCGCCAGCACGACGAGCTCGAGGCCGGGCCAGCCCCCATCTTCGAGCAGCGGCGCCGCATGCCGCCGCTCCGCCACCAGGACCCGAGCTTCGGCGTGGGCCGCGACGCCGGTGATCTCGCCGGCGGTGAGCTGGGGGTTGATGGTGACGAAGACGGCACCTGCGCGGAGCGCGCCGTAGACCGCGACGAGGCTCTCCGGCCGGTTGTCCATCAGCACGGCCACCCGGTCCCCGCCCTCGATCCCCGCCGCCAGGAGGCCCGTGGCGAAGCGCCCGGCGGCGCGGTCGAACCCGGCGAAGGTCAGGGCGTGGCCCGTGCCCCAGGAGAGGAAGAGGGCGTCCGGGGCCTCCGAAGCGGCGTGCGAGAGAAGCCCGGAGAGCGTCCGGGGAGGGGTGGCCGAAGCCGCTAACGCACCTTCCGCCCCACCGGGCTCCTGGAGGACCGGCGTCATCACGCCCCCTCCTCGAGGTCCCGCTTCGACGCCCCACCGAGGGTGTCCCTCAGCCACTCCACCTGCAGCCGGATCGACGCCCGGTCCAGGAGCTCCGCCACCGTCGCCTCGATCCCGAGCTCGGAGTGGAACGCTTCCTGGAGCTGAATAAGGCCCAGCGAGTGACCCCCGGCGTCGTAGAAGTGCTCGTCGAGGCCGATGTCGTCCCGATCGAGGACACGCCGCCAGAGCCGGGCCACCAGCCGCTCTTCGTCGGTCGTCGGCATGGCGCCGCCACGGGGCGACGCCGCCCCCCGAGGCGCCGGCAACGAGCGCCGGTCCAGCTTGCCGTTCGGCGTCCTCGGCATGCGCTTCAGCTCGACGAAGAGCGCCGGCACCATGTAGTCCGGCAGCCATCGGCGCAGGAACGTCCGCAGCTCGTCGGCGTCGAGGCTCCCCCCGTTCCGGCCCGGCCCCTCGGGCACGACGTACGCCACCAGTTGGGCGTCCGCGCCGTCGCCGACGAGCAGGACGGCGGCCTCCGCCACCGCCGGGTGCTTCATCAGGGAGACCGCGACCTCCCCCGTCTCGATCCGGAACCCTCGGAGCTTGACCTGGTGATCGCTCCGCCCGTGGAGCCCGATGCGGCCATCCGGGAGGTGCCGGCCCAGGTCCCCGGTGCGGTAGACTCGGCCGCCGGGCTCGCCGCCGAGGCCGTCCGGAACGAAGCGTTCGGCGGTCAGGCCGGGCTTGCCCAGGTAACCGCGCGCGAGCCCGTCGCCGCCGATGCACACCTCCCCGGTCGCTCCGGCCGGCACCGGCCGGAGATCGCGATCGAAGACGAAGAGCGAGGTGTTGGCGATCGCCGATCCGACGGGCACCACCTCGTCGTCCGCCGAGACCGGGCAGATCGCGGACCAGATCGTGGTCTCGGTGGGGCCGTAGAGGTTCCACAGCGAGCCACCGGCCTCGAGCAGCTCGTCGGCGAGCGGCCGCTGCAGGGGCTCGCCGCCACTCAGCACCTGGAGGTGGGGCGAGCCATCCCAGCCGGCGGCCAGGAGCAGGCGCCAGCCCGAGGGCGTCGCCTGCATCACCGTCGCCCGCGTAGCGGCCAGCAGGGTGACCATCGCCCCGCCGTCGATCATCTGGTCACGGGTCGCGACGTGCACCCGTCCCCCCAGGAGGAGCGGCATGAGGAGCTCGAGGGTGGCGATGTCGAAGCAGAGCGTGGTCACCGACAGCAACACGTCGTCGGCGCTCACGCCGAGGCCTTGCTCCATGGCCCGGAGGAGGTTGATCAGGGCGCCGTGGGAGATCTGGACGCCTTTCGGCGGCCCGGTGGAACCGGAGGTATAGAGCACGTACGCCGTGGTCGCGGCATCGATCTCGCGGGCCGGGCCGACCTGGTCGGCCGAGGAGGAGCCCCCGGCCGCGCCTTCCGGGCGCCCGGCGCCGAGCTCGACGATCTCCGACGAGATCCCGGCCGCCAGCGCCTCCGCCCGTCCGCGGTCGTCGGTCAGGACCACCCGCGCTCCGGCGTCGGTCAAGATCGTCCTCAGACGCTCCTTCGGGTGCGACGGGTCGAGCGGCACGTACGCTCCACCCGCTTCGAGCACGCCCAGGAGGGCGACGAGCATCTCCGTCGACCGCTCGAAATAGAGCGCCACCTTGCGCTCCGGCCCCACCTCCCGCTCCCGGAGCGCCGCGGCCAGAGCGCGCACCCGGAGCCCGAGCTCGCCGTAGGTCAGCGCGTGCTCGCCGCAGACGACGGCCACCCGCTCGGGAACCTGGGAGATCCGCTCCTCGAACGCCTCGACGAACGACGCCCCGCCGACCCGCTCCCGCGTGTCGTTCCACTCCACCAGCACCTGGAAGCGCTCGGCTGCGCTCAGGAGCGGCAGATCCTCCAGCCTGCGCTCGGGATCCTCGGCGATCCCTTCGAGCAGGGACTCCAGGTGGTGGAGCAGCCGCCTGACGGTCGAGACCTTGAACGCGCGCCAGTCGTAGATCATCTTCAGGGCGAGCCGGCTGCCCAGGAAGGCGAACAGGTTGAGCGGGTACTCGGGCTGCCGCAGGATCCGCAACGTCCGGTTCTTCCACGCCTCGCCCTCGGCTCGCAAGGACTCGTTCCACCGGAACGTCTCGAACACCAGGACCGTTTCGAACAGCCGCCCCTCGGAGGAGGCGTCGCTCCAGCGGAGCACCTCCATGAGGGAGGTCCCCTCGTGGGCGCGGTGGCCGAGCCATCTCTTCCGGATGCCCTCCAGCCAGGGGAGCGCCCTCATCCGCGGAGGAAGCTCGACCCGCATCGCCAGGGTGTTGATCAGTGGACCGACGATCGAGCGGCCCTCGGGAACGCTCCCGCGGTTCGACTTGAGGCAGCCGAAGACCACGTCGGCGGTGCCGCCGTGACGGCCGAGCAGGAGGGCCCAGGTCGCCTGGAGGAGGGTGTGGATGGTGAAGCCGTGGACCTTGCAGAGACGGACCAGCTCCCGCGTGGTGGCCTCGGAGAGGTGGATCTGCTGGTTCCAGTGCGCCACCCGCGCACCGTGGGCCCTCCGCTTGGCGATGCAACCCGGCAGCGGCGTGGGCGTCTCGAAGCCGGCGAGCTGGGCGGTCCAGTAAGCCTTCGCAGCCTCCCGGTCCTGCCCCCGGAGCCACTCGATGTAGCGGCGGAAGGGCACCTCCGGGGCGAGCGCCTGCTCGCGCCCGTCGCGCCGCGCCTCGTAGAGCTCGAAGATCTCCCCCAGCAACACACGGAGCGACCGGCCGTCGAGCACCCCGTGGTAGATCGTCCAGACGAGCTCCCAGAGAGCGTCGCCGGTGCGGAGCAGCGCCACCCGCACCAGCGGGGGACGGTCGAGCTCGAAGCCCCGCTCCCGGTCCTCCTGAAGGAACGCCTCGCGGCGCTCGGCGAGCTCGTCGGCCGCAAGCCCCCGCCAGTCCTCCTCGTGCCAGGGCAGCTCCGCCTCTGGCCAGACCTCCTGGAGCGCCTCTCCCTGACCGGTCCACCGGAAGCCGGTGCGGAAGATCGCGTGGCGATCGACGAACCGTTGCCAGGCCCACCGCAGTGCTTGCCCGTCCAGCTCCTCCGCCAGGGTACCGAGGACGTGGTAGATCTCGACGCCGGAGCTCAGGCCGCGGCTCCGGTGGAAGAACATGCCCTCCTGGAGAGGCGACAGGGGGTAGGAGTCCTGGAGGAGGCGTGCGCCGCCCGGTCCCGCGGGTTCCTGGTGGAGAGACTCCGCCGCGTCGGTCTCCGCCGCGTCGGTGGGTGGGTGCGCACTTCGGGTCGTGCGCGCGACCTTCGAGGGACCGGCGACCAGCCGGCCCCCCGAGCATGGGATTTCTTCGTCCCTCATGACAACCAATCAAACAGCCGACAAGTCCTGCGGGACTCTCGTCGAACACCGACCCGACGAGATCCATGGCAGAGGGACCGACCACTATATCTAAAGATACAAGATCGTCAAATGCACGATATGACGATAAGATAGCTAGCTTGCCAGAGCGCGATTGCTTCAGCGCAGACGCAACAGGGCCGGGAGTCCCGCCGATGCCCGCCGCAGCTTTATTCGTCGTATTTTCATCATCTTAAAAAACTATAAGTGGTAATCCCCCCTCCCCCGCCGCTCCCTCGGCTCGAGGACGGGGGGCTCGCCTCGGAACAGGACCGGACGCCGATCGCGGTGGGAAAGACCCTGTTCGACCTTTTTCGTGCACCGACCGGTGCCACCGCGCCCTCAGCCGTGTAGGATTGACGGATGCGTTCTGTTCGTCGGCGGGGTGAGACCCCGAGTGATCGTTCGAGTCTTTTGGCGCCGCGCTGTGCGGACGCGTTCGATGCGGGAGAGCGGAGCCGTGGGGTTTCGTACTTCTCGGAAGGCCGGGTGCGGCTGGGACCGGTGGACGAGAACGGCGTGCTGGCCCGGGTCCGTGGCTCGCGCACCGCTCCCTACGTGGTCCTGGTCGACTGGGGCGACGCGGAGTGGGGCGATGGCCTCACGGTTTCCTGCGACTGTCCGCGGTTCGAGGACGGGGCTCTCTGCAAGCACTTGTGGGCGACCCTTCTCGCCCTCGACGGCGCCGGTGAGGGGCGGTGGGTACCGGGCAAGGGCAAGCTCGAGCTCCACCCGGACTACGGAAACGAGTTCGGTATCGACGCCGACGAGATCGAGGACGAGGAGCCCGAGGAGGAGCCGGAGCCGTTCGCGGGGGAGCTCGCTCTGCTGCACGATTTCGAAGAGGCCTCCGCCGGCGAGAAGTCGCACGCCGACGAGAGCTGGGACGGCTTCGAGGACGACGAGGACGACGAGGACGACGACGACGCGCCGCGGTGGGACTCGCGTCCCTGGCACAGCGAGCCCCGGGGGGAGCGTTCGTATCGCCGAGGCGACGACCTCGATTCCAAGGCGCGCTGGCAACAGCAGCTCGACGTGCTGGACTACGCCCTCGATCAGGTGGGACCGGTCGGCCGAGCCGGACGACGGGGACGTCCCGGCGTCGGACCGGCAGGGGCTAGCGCCCTCGATTCGATCCGCGCGACCCGGCGCCGCGAGATCTGGTACGAGATCAACCGCTCGGTGTCGGCCGCCCGCGGCCGGCTGGTGATCGACCTCTACCAGCGCCGCGAGCGCAAGGGCGGCTCCCTGGGCCAGATCAAACCCCTCGCCCTCGACGACGCCGCGCTGGCCGAGCTCGGCGACCCGCGTGAGCGCGAGCTCGCCAGGCTGGCGCTGGCCATGCCGCCGGAGCACGGTCCCTGGTCCTACGGCTCCCCGAGCGGCAGCGCGTTCACCACCCACGCCGGCGCGGCCAACGTGCGACCGCCGGTCGGCCGGTTCAGCGTGCCGGGTCCGCTCTACGAGGTGGTGCTGCCCCGGCTGGCGGCGGCCGGCCACCTGAGCTGGTGGGAGGGCAAGGACGGACGGCCGGGCAACGAGGAGCGGCTCCACTGGGACGGGGGTCCCCCCTGGCGGCTGGCCCTGCGCATCGAGAAGACGACCGACTCGGCGTCCGACACCTACAAGCTGACCGGAGAGCTCGTCCGGCGCGCTCCCGCGCCCTCGGCTCCGGCTCCCGACCGGAGCGGCGTCGGCGACGAGGAGGGCGGCGGAGTGACCTCCCCCGGCGCTCCGGCCGCGCCCGGTTCCTCCGCTGAGCCGGCCGAGCCGGACGACCGGACCGAGCGCGTCGCGCTCAAGACTCCGAGCCTTCTGCTGGCCGAAGGGCTCGCCCTGTCGGGCGACCGGCTCGCCCGCCTGGACGCCCATGCCGAGTTCCCGTGGATCGTCCTCCTCCGCAGGGAAGGGTCGATCGACATCCCGGCGGCGGACCTCCCCGCGGCCCTCGAAGAGCTCTTCCGGCTACCGGCGGTCCCCTCCCTCGAGCTGCCGGACGACCTGCCGATCGAGCACCAGCGACCGGCTCCCCAGCCCCGCCTCTCGCTCTGGGCTCCCGACCGGCGAGACACCGGGCGCGCTCTCGAGGCCGACCTCGCCTTCGGTTACCACGACCTGTGGGTGGCCGCCGAGGATCCACGCTCCGCGGTGGTCGACCGCGAGGACGGGAGCCTGCTGCTGCGCGACCGCGAGGCGGAGGGGCGGGCCCTCGGTTTGCTCGCGGAGCTCGGGATCTCCATGGCGTCGGCCGAGGACGGTCCCGGAGGCCAGGACGGCTCCGCGGACTGCCTCATGGTTCCGAGGGCCGGTGTCGCGCACATCGTCGACCGGCTCCTCGCCGAGGACTGGCGGGTCGAGGCGGAGGGTGAATGGGTGCGCCCGGCGGGCGCCGTCCGCGCCGCGATCGATTTCGTTCCCGGCAGCGGCATGGACTGGTTCGAGCTCCGCGGCGAGATCGCGTTCGGCGACCAGGCGGCGCGCCTCCCCGACCTCCTGGCGGCGGTGCGCCGTGGCCAGGAGCTCGTCGAGCTGGGCGACGGCTCCCGCGGCATGCTGCCCCGCGACTGGGTGGAGCGTTTCGCCCGGCTCGCTGAGCTGGTCCCGGAGGACCGGGAGGCGGACGCCGACGCGGAGAGCGAGGGGGTCCGCTTCCTCCCCTCCCAGGCCCTGCTTCTCGACAGCCTGATGGCGGGCGCCTCCGACGTGGAGGTGGACACCCGTTTCGCCGACCTGCGCCAGCGCCTCCAGACCGTACACCGGGTCGAGCCGGAGGACGCCCCCGATGGGTTCCGGGGCGAGCTCCGCGCCTACCAGAAGGACGGGCTCGGCTGGCTCACCCTCCTGGGCGAGCTCGGCCTGGGCGGTTGCCTGGCCGATGACATGGGCCTCGGCAAGACGATCCAGGTGCTCGCGCTCATCGAGAAGCGACGCCTCCTGGCCGCCGGTGACGGCCCGAAGCGCCCGTCCCTGGTGGTGGCACCCAGGAGCCTGATCTACAACTGGCTGGACGAGGCACACCGCTTCACCCCCGAGCTCGCGGCCCTCGACTACACGGGTACCGGGCGCGAGGCGCTCCGCGAGCGCTTCGCCGAGCACGACCTGGTGATCACCACCTACGGCACGCTCCGGCGCGACGTCGATGAGCTCTCGAAGATCGTCTTCGACTACGCCATCCTCGACGAGGCCCAGGCGATCAAGAACGCGGAGTCGCTGACCGCCAAGGCCGCACGATCGCTCCGGGCCGAGCACCGGCTGGCGCTCACCGGAACCCCGGTCGAGAACCACCTCGGGGAGCTCGGATCGCTCTTCGAGTACCTGAACCCGGGCATGCTCGGCCGCTCCTCGACGCTCGGCGACCTGCTCGGCCCGCGGCTGCCGTCGAGCGCGTCGAAGGCGATCGCCCCGGACCGGGAAGAGCTCGCCGACCTGGCGCGCGCGCTCGGTCCGTTCATCCTGCGCCGGACCAAAGAAGAGGTGCTCCCGGAGCTGCCGCCCAAGACGGAGCAGACGCTCTTCGTCACCCTGGGCGCCGGCCAGCGGGCACTCTACGAACAGCTCAAGGCCCACTTCCGGGAGCAGCTCACCCAGCGCATCGAGGAGTACGGCCTCAACCGGTCGCGCATGCACGTCCTCGAAGCGCTTCTGCGCCTGCGCCAGGCGGCCTGCCACCCGGAGCTCCTCGGCGCCGATTTCGTTCCCGACGAGGACGACGACAACGGCGGCGACGGCGCCCGGGGCACCAAGAGCACCGGCAGCGCCAAGCTCGACACCCTGTTCGAGCAGCTCGAGGAGGTGCTCGACGAGGGGCACAAGGCGCTCGTCTTTTCCCAGTTCACCAAGCTCTTGGGCCTGGTGCGCGACCGGCTCGACGAGCGGGGCGTGGTCTACGAGTACCTGGACGGCCAGACCCGCGACCGCAAGGCCCGAGTCGAGCGGTTCCAGGGGGACCCGGACTGTCGCCTCTTCCTGATCAGCCTGAAGGCGGGCGGCACCGGCCTCAACCTGACCGCCGCCGACTACGTCTTCCTCCTCGACCCGTGGTGGAACCCGGCGGTCGAGGCGCAGGCGGTCGACCGCGCCCACCGGATCGGCCAGGACCGGCCGGTGATCGCCTACCGCCTGATCGCCAAGGAGACCGTCGAGGAGAAGATCCTCGCCCTCCAGGAGACCAAGCGGGACCTGGCGGACGCGGTGCTCTCCGCCGGCGGCAGCGCGCTCACCAAGCTCTCCGCCGAGGACCTGGAGCTGCTCCTCGGCTGAGGCAAGCGGGGGGTCTCAGCCCCCCGCTTCTCGTACCCCTTCACCCTCCCAGCCGGTCGACGATGTGCTCGGCCTCGGCGATCAGCGCCTGTCCCTCCTCGTCGGTCAAGATCCCTCCCTGGACCAGGGCCTCCACCTGGTTGATGAACGCCCCGAGGGCGCCGATGGCGGGGATCGGGTTGCCCTTCTCCACCTGGGCGAGGGCCGCGTTCAGCTTGGCCGCGAGGGCGTTGCCCTGGCCCGGGTTGAGGGTGCCGGCGGCGACCAGGGCCTCGACGTCCTCCAGGAGCAGCTCGATCTGCTCACCGGCCGGCCGGTGGGCGATGAAGACCGCGGTCGTCCGGGCCGGCATGCCGAACGTGCCGGTGGCCGGGTCGTAGGTGCTCGTCCCGACCACCGGGTCGGTCGAGGCGGCCAGGACCGGGTGGAGCTCCATGGCCGTGCCCGTGAGCTCCGGCAGGCTGAACGTCTCCGCCGTGTCCCGCGCGTTGAAGAGGGTGACGATCCTCTCCACCCTTCGGTCGATCGAGCCGTCGCCGTCGACCAGGCTCATCACGATCAGCCCGGGGATCTGGCCCGGCCCGGTGTTGTGGAAGGCGAGGTGCGTCCTGACGTCGTCCGCCGTCCGCAGCCGGAAGAGCGGCGAGCTCTTGCGGATCGAGAGCACCTCGCGCAGGTGGTCGAACGCGCGCACCCGGTCGGAGCGCTCCGGCACCAGCGCCGGGTCCGCAAGGAGCGGCTGCAGGATCCCCCAGTTGGACTGGTTCTTGTCCGCCACCGGCAGGCCGTGGCCCCAGCTCGAGGTGTCGAGGCTCCAGTCGATCTGGTTGAACCAGTCGCCCGAGTTGTAGCTGTCCCGGTCCATCGACTTCGAGCGCAGGACGTCCTGGCCGGCGTGGAAGAACGGAATCCCCTGGCCGAGGGCGACGATGCTCGCACCCAGGTTCTGGATGCGCACGCGGTCGTCCATCGAGGTCCCGACCGGCGCCTTGAGCTGGGTGGTGTCGAACAGGGTCTCGTTGTCGTGAGCGGCGATGTACTTGATGTTCTCCTGCGGGTCCGCGGTGTATCCGGTCGGCTGGCCGAAGTAGTCGATCTGCCAGGCTTCGACCGGGTTGCCCCAGGCGTCGATCAGCGGGTAGTCCGCGAGGTCGCCCGCCAGGCCCACGCGGATCCAGTCCCCCCGATGGAGGAGCTCGTCGAGCTCTGCCGCCGGACCGCCCGGGAAGGTCCCGTTCGAGTCGTAGGAAAGGCCGTTGATGAACCCCTGCTCCCGGATCGGGCTGAACGGGCTCCCGCCCCGCACGCCGTCCCGCAGGCGGTCGGAGAAGGTGCCGATGCCGGTGCCGGCCATGTTGAGCTGGGTGGCGTTGACGCCGCGGGCGTTGTTGGCGACCTCACCGAAGTTCCAGCCCTCGCCGTAGACGTAAACCGACGCGCCGTCGACACCGTCCGCCTCCGGGGTCAGTGAATCGAGGGCGGAGCGCACCGTGAGCATGTTGGCCTTCATGTGGTGGCCCATGAGGTCGAAGCGGAAGCCGTCCACCTTGTAGGCCCTGGCCCAGGTGAGGACGGAGTCGACCAGGAGCTTCTCCATCATCGCGTGCTCGGACGCCGTGTTCGGGCAACAGGAGCTGGTCTCGACCGCGCCGGTCAGGCTCAGCCGGTGGTAGTAGCCGGGCACCACCCGGTCGAGCACCGACTTGGCGTTCTGGCCGGCGGCGTTGGTGTGGTTGTAGACCACGTCCATGACCACGCGAAGTCCCGCTTCGTTCAGCCCCTGGACCATCTCGCGGAGCTCCCGGATGCGCGCCGGGCCGTCCGGATCGGTCGAGTAGCTCCCTTCGGGCACCGTGTAGTGCCACGGGTCGTAGCCCCAGTTGAAGCCGTCCTGGTCGGCGACGGCGGCGATCAGGGCCTGCTGCTCCTCGGAGTCCGGCGGGTACGTGGCGAGCACCGCCTGGTCCGGCTCCGTCCGGTCGGCCGGGTCCTCCGGCACGGTGGTGAAGTCGAAGGCCGGCAGCACGTGGACGTGGGTGAGGCCCGCCTCGGCCAGGGCCGCCAGGTGCTCCATGCCGTCCGAGCCCGCGACGCCGAACGCCCGGAAGGTCCCCCGCAGGGGCTCCGGCACGGTCGGGTCGGCGATCGACGCGTCGCGCACCTGGAGCTCGTAGAGGGCGATGTCCTCGGGCGCCGCGAGCGGCGGCTTCTCCAGGCTCTCCCAGCCCGGGGGCGCGAGGTCCGGATCGTCGAGATGGACGATCTGGCTCCGCCGGCTGTCCATGGCGAGGCTGAGCGAGTACGGGTCCGTCACCAGGTTGTGCTCCACCTGCCCGGTCGACGGCGCGTAGACCTCGACCTCGTACAGGTAGAACATGCGGTCCCAGCCCGGCTCGCCCTCCGCGGTCCAGACGCCGGTCGCCGGGTCCAGCGCCATGGCGATCAGCGTCGACGGCGTGGCCGGATCGGAGTCGGCGAAGAGGTGGAGGGTCACCGACCGGGCGGTGGGCGCCCAGAGCTTCAAGGTCGGGGCGCCGTCCTCGAAGACCACGCCCAGGGACCCGCCGTAGGTGTAGAGGTCGTCGAGCACCCCGGGGATCTGGAGCGCCGTGGCGTCGAGCGGTGTCTCGTCCGGTGCCGCCAAGGCGACGGCGATCTGCCCCTCGAGGATCTCCGGCACGAGAGCCAGGTCGGCCGGGGCGAGCTTCAGGGCGTGGTAGCCCGCCAGGTGCGGGAACTTCGCCAGCACCTCGGGAGCGAGGCCGGCCGGATCGAACGCCAGC
>Ga0210123_1000824_pt1 | contig 17592 bp, 11 predicted proteins | sample Muzzi_PWB_D2_FD_185535 | JGI IMG/M metagenome (GOLD analysis project Ga0210123, IMG submission 185535) | Wetland microbial communities from San Francisco Bay, California, USA, that impact long-term carbon sequestration - Muzzi_PWB_D2 (SPAdes) | ecosystem: Environmental > Aquatic > Marine >... | reverse complement strand
CCCGGATTGGCTGCGGTACTCGGTGAGTGCTACGGGAGGGGTAGACCTTAACCCCCCGTAGGCGCAGCCGAGCATCGCAGTGAAAACCGGATGAAGCTTGCGTCTGTTTGAGCGGTCGAGCGTAGCGAGAGCGCGAGTTGAGCAAGCGCCGGTTTTCACGAGAAGCGCAGGGGACCCGCGTAGCGGGCAAGCCTCCGGGCCGCCTTTCTTTTGGGTACTTTTCTTTGGCGGAGCAAAGAAAAGTACCTCGCCGAGCGGGCGCGAGAGCCCGCATCCAATTCAACCGCGCCTGCAAGGCGCGCAACACCAACAGAAAAAACAAAAACCAGTCGCGGATGAGATCCGCTCCTACAGATGAACGGCTGTTGTAGGAGCGCTTCTCAAGCGCGACAGGGGTTCATGCAGGGGATCGCGGATGAGATCCGCTCCTACAATCACGGCGAAGGGTTGAGGTGTCGCGCCTGCGAGGCGCTCCCACAGGTTTGTGGTGCGGTGGAATCCCGGTCAGGCGCTGTCCGCGCTGATCGTGGTGTCCTCGTCGTCTTCCGCCGCCAGTATGTTCCGCTCCCGCACCTGTTCCCGCAGGGCGTCGGCGACCCGCTCGAACAGCGGCCACCATTCCCCCATCTTCTCCTGGCGGAACAGGCGCATGGTCGGGTACCAGGGGTTGTCCTCGCGTTCCAGCAGCCAGCGCCAGTCCGGGGGGTAGGCCAGCATGGTCCAGACCGGCTTGCCCATCGCGCCCGCCAGGTGGGCGACGGCGGTGTCGATGGTGACCACCAGGTCGAGGTTCTCGATCGCGGCGGCGGTGTCGGTAAAGTCCTCGAACTCTTCACCATAGTTCGGGAAGGCGAGGTCTTCCGGCAGCCGCTCCACCTGGGTCGCCGTCTCCGCACCCTTCTGCAGCCCGATGAGCTGCACGCCCGACAGCTTCAGGTAGGGCGCCAGCTGGCGCAGTTCGAAGGAGCGGTGGCGCAATGGAATGTTATCCAGGTTGCCGGCCCACACCACGCCGATCTTGAGCAGGTCGTCGCGAATGCCGTCCTGCCGGAAACGCTCGCGCCACTGTGCGGCCTTCCCGGGCTCGGCGTGCAGGTAGGGGATATCGGCCGGGACGGTCTCCAGCGTGGTGCCGAAGGCCGCCGGCAGGCTGAGCAGCGGGATAGCGAGGTCGAATTCCAGCGTCGACTTGGTGTTGGGCATCCGCTCCACCAGTACATCCACTCCGGGCAGGTCGCGAAACAGCTCCAGCAGGGCGCCGCGCACCTCGAAGATCACCGTGCCGCCCAGCGGCTTCACCAGCGGCAGGTAGCGGGCGAACTGGATGATGTCGCCGAGGCCCTGCTCATCGTGGATAAACAGGCGCTTGCCCGGGAAGGGCTTGCCGTCCCATTTGGGCACATCGAACCGGTGCGGATAGAATTTCGTCTTCGCCTTCGGCAGCTGGAAGCGGATCTCGTGTCCGGGCCAGCCCTTCAGGAACTCGCCGTGCAGCAGGAAGATATGCGCCCGGTTCCAGATCGCGATGGGATCGCCGGGTTTCTCGATCAGGGAGCGCTCGTGGTATTTCAGGGCCTCGTCGAAGCGGCCCAGCAACTGGTAGGCGTTGCCGATGTTGCTGTACAGCTTGGGCAGGTCGTGGGCCTGGTTCTTCGGCAGCAGCCGCAGTGTCTGCCGGTAGGCGTCGAGCCCTTCCTTGTAACGGCCCAGCACCATCATCACCATGCCGAGGCTGTTGTGGATCTCCGGCAGGTCCGGGCGCAGTTCCATGGCACGGGCGATCAGGTCGGCGGCCTGCTCGTTGCCGCCGCGCTTGTAGATCGTCAGGCCCAGGAGGTGCATGGCGCGCGCATTGTTCGGCGCGGCCTTGAGGATCTTGCGGCAGATGACCTCCGCCTTGTCCAGGCGCTCGGCCTCGAAATGCCTGACCGCGATGCCGAAGGCCTCGTCGATGCTCAGTTCGTGGGTCTGGTTGCCGTCCGCGATGCTCGTGTTATCCGCGGATGGCGGCCGGGGGCTTGAAAGGTGATCGATTTCCTGGGTCATAAGCGTCGTTACAGGGACAGTTTCATGACCCGCTGCAGCAGCGGGTCGAGTTGTTTCAGCAGCGGCTTCAGTTCGGCCTCGTTCTTGCGCCACTTCCCGGGGTCGGGAGGCGTGAGAGTATAGCGCGACTGGCGCAGGGGCTGGCTGGCGATTTCCTGCATCCGGTTTCCAAAGGGCACCCGGGCAAAGGTGCAGAGGCGTTCAATTTCTTTCCGGGGATCCCCCAGCAGGTCTTCGTAGCTGACCACGGTCCATTGTTCCGCCGGCAGTGCCTCGAGGTCGTCGAGGATGATCTGGTTGCTGACCCGCCATTGCTGTTTCACGATCTCCGCCAGCGTGGCCCCGCGCAGCTCCTCCCAGCCGGGAATCAGCAGGTGGGACCAGGCCGGTTCCCCCCAGCCGGGCAGGTCAGGGTAGGTGACGTAGCGCCCGGAGCGCCACGAGTCCAGCAGGCTGCTGATGTTGTCGCGCGGGTTGCGGTACAGGTAAATGAAGCGCGCATCGGGAAAGATAGCGTGCAGGAACGGGATACGCAGGGCGTTCTTGGGGGTCTTTTCCAGGAAACGGATGCCTGCGTCCCCCGGTCCCTGGAAGCGGGTGCCGTCGGCCGTGCGCAGGTCGCTGCTAAAGTTTTCCTTCAGCTCGCGCGCCACCTGCGGCGTGGCGTCTGCGGCCGTCAGGCGGTTCGCGTCGTAGCCCCGGTGGTGGGGGTTGAGCGCGCGAATGTTTTCGAAATGCTGGTGGCTCTCGTCGCCCAGGCTCAGGAAGGCGCGGTTCTCGGCGAGGGTCTCGAACAGCAGGGTGCTGCCGGAACGCGGCGCGGCGACGATGAATACCGGCTCCCTGAATTTCGCCTGCGGTCGCCGTTTGCGGCGCCGGGGTTTTTCGGCCGCCGTGAAGGCCGCCGCGAGGTCGGCCTTGAGGATGGACCCCGCCTCCAGGCCGTTGCTGGCGACGTGCAGTTCACCGTCGTAGACCTGCGTCGTAGTGATCGCCTGCTGCACCAGCGATTGGTAGCCGGGCCAGCCCGCCTCGTCCGGCCCGTGCATTACCCACTGGCTGTGCCATTCATGGCGCAGGTCATCCAGCAGCCCGAGGAAGCCCCGCACGGCCTCGGGGTCGTTGCCCTCGCGGCGGCGGGTGTCCTCCGCCAGGGCGGTCAGGGCCGCGTCCAGTTCACGGGGCGCCATCACCGGCAGGCCGGCATACCGCTCAAAGGAAAGGCGCGGTGTCTCATCCGGGCGGAAGGGAACCCGTTCGGGCTCCACGTCATGATTTTTCGATGCGTGGATCATGTTCCACAGTTTTGCGCTCCCGACCGTGTCGACCACCAGGTGGATGCGCCGGATATCCGTCTGGTTTTCCACCTTGTGCAGGTGCCAGTTGTCGAAGGTCCAGGCCTCCCCGGCCGCCATGTGCACGGTTTCGCCGTGACTTGTAAAGGCGACATCGGGATGCGTGACAACGGGGATATGCAGGCGGATGCGGTCCCTCCAGTAGTAGCTGATGTCGCAATGCTCGTTGACACGGGCGCCGGGTTCCAGGCGCATCAGGCGGCAACGGCCAATGACCGTCTGGAAGGCGGCCATGACCTGCTGCAGGTAGGGACAGTATTGCAGCCTCGGTGTCGGCATCATCGGCCCGGTCATGTCGTCGTTCTCGCCGCCGTGGGCGGACACCAGCAGCAGCGCCGTGTTGCCGGCATAACCCGTGGGGTGCTTGCGCCAGGCCGACTCGGGCACCTGGGCGATTTCCCCGGCCATGCGTTCCGCGTCGAAGCGCAGCGGTAGTTTGTAGAAGGGCTGTTCTAGTTGCATGAAGGTTTTTCACCTGCCCGGGCCGGAGCAGGCGCCTTGGATACTGTTTTGGGACGCGCTAGGCTATCACAAAGATACTCTGCTCGTCATTGCCAGGAACGCGGTGAGGCGGTAATTCCGTCAGCCTGCCGCCAGGTTCAGGAGATGGCCTCGGCTCCGGTCGAATGGATTCGACCCTGTAGTCCCTCATCGCAACGGCCTGTCCCTGTAGGGCCGAATTCATTCGGCCAATCCCGGCCGGTCGAATGAATTCGACCCTGCAATCCCTCATCGCAACGGCCTATCCCTGCAGGGCCGAATTGATTCGGCCAATCCCGGCCGGTCGAATGAATTCGACCCTGCAATCCCTCATCGCAACGGCCTGTCCCTGTAGGGCCGAATTCATTCGGCCAATCCCGGCCGGTCGAATGAATTCGACCCTGCAATCCCTCATCGCAACGGCCTATCCCTGCAGGGCCGACAAATTCGGCCAATCCCGGCCGGTCGAATGAATTCGACCCTACAGTCCCTCATCGCAACGGCCTATCCCGGCGGGTCGAACGAATTCGACCCTGCAGTTCCTCATCGATTCATGACCGCGCAGCGGGGTGAGGTGCTCGCAGGGACGGAGGAATGAAATTGCAATGATGCGGGATGCAAGATTTCACCCTGTCCCGGCGGTATCCAGGAACTCACGGAACCGTCCGGCGCGTCCGATCCAGCGGTCGTCCAGCCCGCAGTCCTGCCAGGCCGCCTCCAGGGCCGGCGTCACAGTCAGGCCGCAGTACTCGGCCGCCCGCCGTGCAGTCTCCACCGGCCGGGTCACGAGGTCCTCGTAGCGAACCTCCAGCACGGGGTCGGGCAGGTTCAGGCGCCAGTGTTCCATCAGCCGCTGATGCTGCTGCATGCGGGTGCGGATTGTGTCCGGCCGGGAGGAATAATACTCCCGTTCACCGTAATGCTTGCAGTAGATCGACACCAGCGTGTCCTGCGGGTCACGGCTGCAGTGGATGATGCGCGCCCCCGGGAACAGCAGGGCGACGAAGCCCAGGTGGTTGATGTTCTCGGGCAGGGTATCGGTGACACAGGCGGCATCCGGCGCCAGCCGGCCGATGAAATCCAGGTAGCGCCGGGCCGCCTCACGCAAGGGCCCGGGTTCCATCTTCGCGGGCGGGAATGCGCCCCAGTGCTGCAGCAGCCAGTGGACCGAACGGCCGGGCAGGGCAAGCAGTTCGCCGCCGCGATGTACCTGCGGATGCGAGGCCAGCAGGCGTTCCAGCGAGGTTTTGCCGGAGCGCGGCAGGCCGGTGATGAACAGGGGGGCGGGCGTGCGGTCGAGTGGTTCCAGCCGGTGCGCACGGATGAAGGCGCGGGTGAAGATCGCCATGATCCGGGCCTGCTGCTGGTCCGAGGCGTCCGCGTCCCAGGTCATGCGGCGGGCCACGATGCGGTTGCCTTCCCGGAAGTGCGCGAAGGCGCGCCCATATTCGCCACAGTCTTCCAGGGCCTTGCCGAGGGCAAAGTGCAGTTGTTCGCGGTCCTTGTCGCTCAGGCCTTCACGTTGCAGCAACTCCCGCATGGCGCGCAGGTCCGGGTGGTCGGGGTCGCGGTAGTGGCGCAGCACCGCCAGGTACAGCCAGGCGGGCGCGTGGGCAGGATCGATGCGCAGGGCCTGCAGCTGTGCCTGTTCGGCGGCCGCATGCCGGTCCAGGCGGCGCAGCAGCAGGCCGTAATTGTGATACAGGTTGGCATTGCCGCCCGGTCCAAGACACTGCCGCATGCACTGCTCCGCCTCCGCGAGCCGGCCCTGCCCGAGCAGGCAGACGGACAGGTTGCCGAGATAATCGGGTTCGCCGGGCGCCAGTTCGAGGGCCTGCCGGAATGCCGCCTCGGACTCCACGGTCCGGCCCAGATCGTACAGGACGTTGCCCAGGCTGTTTCGGGCCGCCGCGGACCGGGGGGCCAGCCCGACCGCCTTGCGGCACGCGGCAAGGGCTTCCTCCAGCCGTCCTGCAACCCGCAGCACGATACCCAGGCTGTTGAGGTACCTCACGTTGTCCGGTTCCTGCGCGACGGCACGGGCGATCAATTCCGCGGCCTCTGCCGGCCTTCCCCGTGCGCGGCAGACCAGCCCGAGCTGGTGCAGGGCCTCCGGGTTGCCGGGTTCCTGCTCAAGCACCCGGCGGCACAGCTGTTCACTGCGCCCGGGATCGCCCGCTTGCAGGGCGTCGCTGGCGGTTTTAATCGTGGCAAGGTAATCCATGGGCGCTATCAGTACTCTTACGGAACAAGGCAAATTAGTTTAACATTCCAGTCCTTTCGCTCCCCAACTGATTCGCTCACCGATGACCAGCCATGCAACCAAGGTGTTCACCGCCGACCTGTGTCCCTGCGGCAGCGGCCTGAGCCAGGCGCGCTGCTGCGCACTGCAGCAGGTGAACTTGCCGAGCAGGGAGGAGATCGAGGTCTTTGCGCCGACACTCGAACAGGCGCAGCAGTTGTCTACACAGGGCGATCCGGCGGCCGCCGAGCAACTCTGCGTCAGGATTCTGGAACAGGTGCCGGCCCACCGGCAGGCCCTGCGCCTGCTGATCGGCCTGAAGAAGGCGGCGCGGCAGACCGCCGCACAGAGGTCGCTGTTGAATCGCCTGGTGAAGCTTCTGCCGAACGACGGCGACCTGGCCTGTGAACTGGCCCTGCTCATGTACCAGAAGCCGGACCTCGGCGCGGCGGAATACCATGCCCGCAACGCTATCCGCATGCAGCCCCTGAGCCCCCAGGCACACAACCTGATGGGGATGATCCTCACCGACGTCGGCCGCAGCCTGCCGGGGGAGTACCACTACCGCAAGGCGCTGGAACTGCACAAGCCGGTTGGCAAGTTATGCGCGAACCTTGGTCTCAATTTGCGCAACCAGGGCAAGCTGGACGAGGCGGAAAAGTATTATCGCATGGCGTTGGAACTGGAGCCGGATAACGTCGCCAGCCTGTTGGGCTGGGTGAAGCTCGAGGAGGCGCGCCAGGATTTCGACCGCGCCCGTGAATTGCTCGCCCGTGCCGAGGCCATGTCCCCGGACAATGATGAACTGGCAGTCATTCGTGCAACCCTGCACAGTCGCGCCAGGGAATATGACAAGGCCCTCGCGGAGCTGGAGAAGATTATAGCCAGGACGGATGAAGACAAGCTGGGCCCAGGCCTGTTTCTTGAGCTTGGCGTGACGCTGGACAAGCTGGGCCGCTATGACGAGGCCTTTGCCGCCTACGACACGGCCAACAGGCAAATTATCGCGAGTGGCCGCGGCACGTACAACGAGGAAGGGCCTCGCAAGCAGGCCGTGCGGCTGAAGGGGTTTTTTAACCGCAAACGCATGCAGATACTGCCGCGGGCAACGACGCGCACGGATTGCCCCTTACCCCTGTTTATCATCGGGTTTCCCCGTTCCGGCACCACCATGACCGAGCAAATCCTCACGGCCCATCCTTCCATCTGCGCCGGCGATGAACTGACCTTTGTAAATGACCTGACACGCTTCGGCTCCAAACTGCTCAACAGCCCGCTGGAGTATCCGGAGTCCTTTGCCGACCTGTGGATGGGGGATAACCAGGAGGCGCTGGACGATTTTCGTGACTGGTACCTGAAGCGTACCCAGCAACTGGGTATTGTCGAAGAGGGGGCACGCTGGTTCACTGACAAGATGCCCCTGAACGAGACCCACCTGGGTTTGATTCACCTGGTGTTCCCGGAGTCCCCGGTGATCCACCTGCTCCGGCATCCACTGGACGTGGTGTTGTCGAGCTTCTTTGTGGACATGACGCACGGCCAGAAATGTTCCTACCAGCTGAAGACAGCCGCCACGCACTACCTGCTGGTCATGGACCTGGTGGAGCATTACAAGCATGAGCTGGACATGCGTTACATGGCGGTTAAATACGAGGACCTGGTAACGGACCAGGAGGCCAGTGTCAGAAAACTGCTTGATTTTATCGGCGAGCCCTGGGATGAGCGTTGCCTGGACTTTCACAAGAATAAACGCTATGCGCGCACCGCAAGTTATGCGCAGGTCACGCAAAAGCTCTACACGACATCACGCTATCGCTACAGGAACTATCGCCGGCACCTGGATGAAATCATTCCCATGCTCGAGCCGGTGATCGAGCGGCTCGGTTATACGATCGAAGACTAGGGATGCTCTTGTTTATTGAAATATTCCCGTCATTGCGAGCGTAGCGTGGCAATCGCATACTATGGAACCAGTTCCCCGGGGATTACTTCGTCACTTTGCTCCTTGTTGAAGAATTCAACCCTGACATATTGATTTTTTGAGGCACGCCGGGCAACAGCTTGCACCTGTAGGGCCGAATTCATTCGGCCAATCTCAACCGGTCGAATGAATTCGGCCCTGCAGTTCCTCATCGATACGTGACCGCGCAGTGGGGTGTGGTGCACGCAATGACGAATTAATCAGCGTCCCTGGTGCTAACACCCGTGTTGCCCGGCAAGTTCGCACAGGGCCTTGTGCAGCTGCAGAAAAACAGCCCCCCAGCGCCCGGACTGCCCCTGCCGGAACAGCCGCATTCCCGGGTACCAGGGACTGTCTTCGCGGTCCAGCAGCCAGCGCCAGTCCGCCGGGTAGGAAATCAGCACCCACGTCGGGCACCCGAGTGCGCCGGCGATATGGGCCATGGCGGTGTCGACGGTAATTACCAGGTCGAGGTTGACGGCGGCGGCTGCAAGCTCTTCAAAATCGGCGACATCGTCACCCAGGTCATGCACCGTCATGCCGTCCGGCAGGTCTTTGAACGACTCCCGGGTCGCACCGTACTGGAGGCTGTAGAGGCTGACGCCGGGCACATCGAGAAACGGCGCAAGGTCCGCCAACTCGATGGAGCGGTGACGCAGGCTCAGGTTTTCCAGGTTGCCGGTCCATACCAGTCCCACCTTCAGGCCTTCACCCTCGATGCGTTGTTGCCAGCGTTGCAGGCGTTCTTTTTCTGCATGCAGGTAGGGGATTTCTGCGGGCAGATTGTCGAGGTCGATACCCAGGATGCGCGGCAGGCTCATCAGCGGGACCGTCAGGTCGAACTCGGCGTAGCGTTTTTCTGCCTCGATACGATTGATGATTTCGTCGAATCCCGGGGCGCTGGATAAAATCCCCTTCATTATCTGGCGTGTTTCAAATACGACAGTGCCGCCCAGCGCCTTGACCAGGGGCAGGAAGCGCACAAACTGGAATGCATCGCCCAGGCCCTGTTCATCCTGGACCAGCAGCGTCTTGCCCGGGAAGGGTTTGCCATCCCAGACCTTTTCAGAGTTGCGTTGACGCTCGAAGACCTTCCAGTGACTCTGCAGCTGCAGCCGTGTCTCGTAGCCTTCCCAGCCGCGTTTGAACTGGCCGCGTGCCAGGTAGATGTGGGACCGGTTCCAGAATGTTTCCAGGTCATCGGGAATGATCGCAAGCATCCTGGCGTGGTATTCCATGGCGTCATCGATGCGTCCGACGCGTTGCAGGGCCAGCGCAATATTCCGGTAAACGGATTTTATCTGGGCGGTGTTTCCCGGGTCGGCCAGGCGTTCCGCTTCCCGGTAGGCGGCCAGCGCCTCTGCATGACGGCCCAGGCTGGAGAGGGAGGCGCCCAGGTCGTTGTGAAAGTGTGACAGGGTTGGCCGGCCCTCTACGGCCTGTCTCAGATATTCCTCTGCCTGCTTGTACTCACCCTTCTTGTAGTGCAGCAGTCCAAGCAGGTGCATGGAACGCGGATGCCCGGGGAAGGTGTTGAGGATTCTCCGGCATACTCTTTCGGCCTTTTTCATGCGCCCGGCATCATAATGGGTGCGGGCAATGCGGAAGGCCTCCGGGAGGCTGGCTTGTTTCAGGTTATCCATTGATTTCGTGTGGTCCGGTTCCGATTGCGCAGGGATACTACGGTTTTCGGTGTTATGCCACCAGTCCTTTCAGTAATCCGGCAGGCGCAGGCCTGATCCATCTGTGAGCGGGGTATTGGCATTACCCCTGTTTACAGGTCGACGATCCAGCCCTTTTCCGCGAGCACCGGGTCATCCGGTGCGGCCCACAGGTCTTTATGAAGCCCCCTGCGGGGCTCGGCGTCAATATCCAGCCCATAGGTAAAGTCGGCAAGTTTAAAACCCTTGTGCAGCAGCGCAAGGCTGGTCGTCCAGTCGCCCCCGTTATGGAAAATGCGTTTGTCCGGGACCGAGCAGGCTGTAATTGCACGTCTGCTGATCGCGTAGAATCCGCCGCGAATAAAATTGAACCCCCGCTGTTGCCGGCCATCCGGTAATTTGACCAGCGGGATGCCGACTGCAGGGTTGAACCAGGGGAACTCTCTGGCCCGTTCAAAATCCTCGCGATTGAGCAGGATGCCGCTCTGGTGTCCAAGCTGGTGTACGCGCGGCGAATGGTTGATTGTTTCTTCCAGTTTTTCCAGCCAGTCACTCGCGGTTGCATACGAGTCATCATCAAACCAGGCAACCCAGTCGCTGGCTTCAGGGCTTTCTTCGCGCCCGGCCGTGGCCTGGAACATGTGCCGCATCAACGGGTATTTTGGATAGACCTGATTTCCGTTTTCGTCCCGTTCGGGTTTCCCGATGTACTTGACGGCATTGTGTTCCGTGACCAGCTTGTCAACCAGTGCCATCACCCGTGGACTCAGGTTGTTGCAGCCGATATGCAGCCGGTATTTTTCGGGACGGGTGTGTTCAATGATCGAGTTCAGGCAGCGCGAGATGATGGAGTAGTGGTCGTGCTCCCGGCTGTGATCGGAGCTGAAGGCCAGCACGCAGATATTGATTGGCAGTTTGCGGAAGTCTACTTTGAACAGACGCGTAGCCGGCGTGCGGGATTCGATCATATTATTCAGTGGCCAGGAGTTTGCGGTATTGGCTCTGTCACGGGAGAGTGATTCCTGCGGGAACCACCCCGGTTTCCAGTGCGGCAGGGTACATGATACCGTGTTTGGCTGCTGGCCGGTATTTGCGCCGCTGTATTGTAGATGGGTATGCTCCAGGCAGGAATCTTTTGATGGCAGGGCGTGAAATGAAAACAGGCAGGGCGGTATTTTGTACGGGTACCCGGCGTGCAGCGGGGCGGTTTCAGCGCGGGGTGAGCCTGTGAAAGTGGCGGTGGTTACCCCTTATTTTGATGTGCCCGATGACTGGCTGGTCCAGTGCCACCGGAGCGTACGGCAGCAGACCCATGCCTGTACACATATTATGGTTGCCGACGGGCGCCCCCAGGACATCGTGGACCGGATGACGGTCCAGCACATCAAGCTGCCGGTCAATATCTGTGACTACGGGGATACGCCGCGGGGTATCGGGTCGGTGCTGGCGATCAGCCAGGAATTCGATGCCATTGCCTACCTCGATGCCGATAACTGGTACTACCCGGAGCACATCGAGACCATGGTGCGCCTGCACCGCGAGCATGGTTCCGCGGTGGTCAGCGCATCCAGAAACCTGCACCGTCTCGATGGCTCCCTGCTCGGGCTTTGCACTGAAGTGGACGGCGCAGGGTTTGTGGATAACAACTGCTTCTTCTTTACACGCAAGGCCTTCGCGCTGGTCCCGGTGTGGTGGACGATGAAACCCTATCATCATCCGATCGACGACCGGGTTATGCATGGGCATATCAAGCACCGGAAACTGTCGCATGTCCATTCAACCGTACCGACCGTGGCCTACAGGACGGCGTTCAGGGCACACTACCTGAAATACGGGGAAGAGCCCCCGCCCGGTTCCAAGGACGGCGAGGCTGTTCTCAGGGCCCTTGAGCAGGTCATGATTGACCAGGGCGAGTTCTTTCCCCTGCCTGACAGGAGACGCTGACAAACGTTGTGCTGCCTGGAACTGCCTACAGGATGGTTTTGTAGGAGTCCCAGGTGCTCACGTTTTTGCCGTGCAGGTGATAGGCCATGCCTGAATGCTCCCTGCGGTGAACCTTGATGCCTTCGTCCGCGGTTAATTTCCTGCGCCACAGGATGTCTTCATTTTTATCGATAGCCGTCGGTATTCCCCTGATAACGTTCAGCGCCTTTCGGCTGAAGGCATAGCTGCTCGGCATCATTTCAATTACACCGAGGCTGATGTCTTCCGGCTCCATTCCCAGTTGGCTGACGCAGTTCATGCGTCCCCACTTGGGTCCGTCAATGAGGCCCTGTGCATGGGTCCCGGAGAAGTCCCAGCCGTGCTTCTGATGATCGATTGCAACGTGGCGTACATAGTTGCGGCGATAGATGTCGTCATCATCTATTTTCAGAAACAGGTCATAGTCATGATGCGCGGCCAGCGCCAGGGCCTGCAGGTGGTTGAATTGCTGTGTGCCGGACCGGCCGTAACGGATTGTTAGAGTGCCGTGCTGCGGGGCAATGTCCTCCAGCAGTGATATGTAGTTATAGGGGTCGGAGCTGTCCCGTGCATCAGGGTGATTGATATAGATGACGTGATCGACGGGGTACGTCTGCTGCTGCATTTGCAGGGCACAGCACCTGATAAAGAAAGGACGGCCCATTGTGCAGGTGAATGCCAGTATCCTGGTCGGGGTCGCTGCTGTTTTTTGTACGGGTGATTGACCCAGTACGAGGGTTTGCAGATTGTAATGATCGTCTTGCATGTCTGTTTACAGTGGTATTCCGGTAGTGATCGGGCCTTTATTGATCGTCAGGTGGCCGGGTGTATTGTGCGTCGGCGAGGGCCTTGTTGCAGTGGTTTTATTCCCTGTCGCCGGCTTTGAAAAGCGTGCCCAGGATGACCGGTCTGGCCGCACCGGTGACCTCGGGCAGGTTGCCCGGCCTGTCTGCAAGCTGTTGTTTTGCCAACCAGGCAAATGCGGCGGCCTCCACCCAGTCCGGGTCAAGTCCATGTTGTGCCGTGGATTCTACACGGGTTCCGGGCAGGCCTGCCCGCAACTGTTGCATCAGGCAGCTGTTGTGTATGCCGCCCCCGCAGACAAGCAGGCGCTGCGTTCCGGGGGCATGTTTCTCAATGGCTTCAATGATGGTGCGCGTGGTGAGCCGGCACAGGGTGGCCTGTACGTCCTGCGCAGCCAAATCGTCTGCAGTCGTGCATCTGGACAGCCAGTCCAGGTTGAAGTATTCGCGGCCGGTGCTCTTCGGTGGTGCCGAGGAAAAGTAGGCGTCCTGTAACAGTTCCTCCAGTAATTGTGCATCGTATGTCCCGCCCGCGGCCCAGAGACCGCCCGTATCCATTGCCGCATCCAGGTGTCGCTGTGCCCAGGCATCCATCAGGGTATTGCCGGGCCCGGTGTCAAAGCCGGTCACCGCGATTGCCGGATCGGCGGGCAGCACGGTGATGTTGGCGATACCGCCGATATTCAGGATCACCCGGTTTTCGCTGGCGTCTGCAAATCTGGCCTTGTGAAAGGCCGGGACCAGGGGGGCGCCCTGTCCACCGGCCCTGATGTCGGCGCTGCGGAAATCGGCAACCACGTTGATGCCGGTGCTGGCAGCAATAATTTCCGGGTTGCCGATCTGTAATGAGTAGGGCTGTGCTGCATTGGGTTCGTGACGAATGGTTTGCCCGTGACTGCCGATGGCCTGCACCTCGGCACGATCGATCCCCGCTATGCCGAGCAGCCGGTTCGTTGCGCGGGCGAAGGATTCACCAACGGCCTTGTCGAGCCCTGCCAGGTTTGCAGTGCGCGGATCAGGCAGATCAAGGGCGGCGACCAGTTGCCGGTGTACAGTCCCGGGGTAAGGCTCGCTGTGGGTTGCAATGACATCGGTATGCAGCGATGAAAAATCGACCAGTGCGGCGTCAATGCCATCCATGCTTGTGCCGGACATCAGGCCGATGTACAGGTCCGTCATGTTATTTCTGTTACTGCCTGGTATTTACCCACAAACGTCAATATTTCCATCGCAAAGACGCAAAGAAAAGACAAAGAATCTCTGTGGCATATATATTTTTTCTTTGCGGCTTTGCGAGGTTTTTTTCTGGAGGGGCAGTGCTTAGCGGCTGGCTACCTGTACAGTGCGTACCAGGTCTAGCTGTGCAACCAGGGCTTCCGCCTTCCGGTTGAAATCATCCCGGTACTTTTTGTCCAGTGGCTGGGCGCCCGGCAGCTTTACCATGAGCGGGTCACGGTGTTCGCCATCGATCCTGAATTCGTAATGCAGGTGTGGCCCGGTCGCAAGGCCTGAACTGCCGACATAGCCGATTGTTTGTCCCTGTTTAACACGACTGCCTGTTTTCAGGCCGCCACGGTACTTGGAGAGGTGGGCATACAGGGTGCTGTAGCGGGTGCCATGCTGAATAATGATGGTATTGCCATAGCCGCCCTTCTTGCCAAGGTGGATGATTTTACCGTTACCCGTGGCCTTGACGGGGGTACCGCGTGCCGCGGCGTAATCGACGCCCTTGTGTGCACGTATCTTGTTCAGAATGGGGTGTTTGCGCCCGAGGCTGAAGCGTGAACTGATGCGGCTGAATTCGACCGGCGTGCGCAGGAAGGTCTTGCGCATGCTCTTTCCATCGAGGGCATAGAAATCCGTGTTACCGCTGTCGTCGGCGTAGCGGATGGCGTGGTATGTCTTGCCGCGGTTGATAAATTCTGCAGCGAGGATGTTTTCGCCGCCAATATTCTCGCCGTCCAGATATGACTCTTCGTAGAGCACTGTAAATTCATCGCCTTTGCGGATGTCGAGTGCGAAATCCACGTCCCAGGCAAAAATCCCCGCCAGTTCCATGGTCAAGTGGTCGGACAGGCCGGCTTCCTGGGCGGCAAGAAACAGGGAGTTGTTAATCACGACGCTGGCATTCCTGACCCGGTGCTCAGGGATGCGGTGGGTTGTGCTGACAGCAAAATCATCCCCGTCACGACGGACTTCCAGGCTGCTGAGTTTGTCGATCGGGTAGCTCAGTGCGAGCAGGCCCTGTGCGCTGTTTGTTTGCACCCGGATAGTTTGCCCCGGATATATCTTCTTCAGATTGTGGACGGCACCACCCTGTGCCAGCAGCTTGTGCAATTGCTGTGGCTTGATGCCCAGTCGTGAAAAAATGGCGGCAAGACTGTCGCCGGATTTCACAGTAATGTCATGCCAGCCGTCTTCAGACGCGCTGCTTACAGGCCTTGTATACGCAGGCTTCGCGGGTGCGGGTGTTTCATGCGCAGGTATTACATCTGCAGGTTTTTCATGCGCCGGTGCCAGTGCCGTCGCTTCAGGCGGTGAAGCCGGTTCGAGACTCGCCTGGATATCATCTTCAGGGTGACCGTCGATCCCGGGCAGTGCAAGGGGTATCTGGTAGGCGCTGCCGCCGCTTGCGGTTACCGGAAGTGACTGGATGTTGGCTTCTACCGGTTCCGGGTTGCTGCCCCAGAGCACGACGGTGGCAACAAGGATAAATCCGAATATGGCCAGGTAAGTCAGCCGCAGCAAGGCAGGACGTTTGCCCGGTTGGCTGTGAGGCTTGATATCACGGTTGAAAATAGGCTGGTGAATCACGGTAAGTCCTTGTAATGATTTGGCATAAGTTAACGATTAGTGAGCAGATGGTCAACTGTTAATTACTTGCTTATCGGCAGCTTAGGAGGAAAACTTAGCTGTATTCAGCACGGTTTCCTGCTCTTATCAAGCTGTGCCCGTGTGGTAATCTGTGCGGATACTTTCCATAGGGGGTGGTTCACAAGATGTCGACGTTCGATGAGCTCGCGCAAATCAAGCGTGGCGCCGAGGAAATCCTGGTTGAAGCCGAGCTGGTGGAGCGGCTCAAGGCGGGGAAACCCCTGCGGGTAAAGGCGGGTTTTGATCCAACAGCCCCTGACCTGCATTTGGGCCACACCGTGCTGATTAACAAGCTGCGGCAATTCCAGGAGCTGGGACACGAGGTTTTGTTCCTGATCGGGGATTTTACCGGCATGATCGGCGACCCGACGGGAAAGAATGTGACGCGTAAACCGCTGACCCGCGATGATGTGATGGAAAATGCGGCCACCTATGAGCACCAGATCTACAAGATACTTGACCCGGAAAAGACAACGGTGATGTTTAACTCCCAGTGGATGGGAGAGATGAGTGCAGCGGACCTTATCCAGGTAGCGGCAAAACATACCGTGGCCCGCATGCTGGAGCGCGATGATTTCAACAAGCGCTATAGCAGCAGCCAGCCGATTGCCATTCATGAATTCCTGTACCCCCTGATCCAGGGCTATGACTCGGTGGCCATGAAGGCCGATGTCGAGCTGGGCGGAACCGATCAGAAGTTCAATTTACTGGTTGGGCGTGAGCTGCAGAAACACTATAAACAAAAGCCCCAGGTGATCCTGACCATGCCGATACTGGAGGGGCTGGATGGTGTGCAGAAGATGTCCAAGTCCCTGAACAACTACATCGGTATCAGTGAGCCGGCGGATGAGATGTTCGGCAAGCTCATGTCGATATCGGATGACCTGATGTGGCGTTATTTCGAGTTATTGAGTTTCCGTTCGCTGGACGAAATCGGGCGTTTGCAGCAGGCCGTGGTCGAGGGCGCGAATCCACGTGATATCAAGTTCCAGCTGGGCCAGGAGATCGTTGCACGTTTTCACGACAAGGCCGCGGCCGAGTCCGCGCAGGCCGTGTTCATCGCCCGTTTTCAGGAAGGCGCCATGCCGGATGATATGCCGGAGCTGACGCTGAACAGTCAAAATGGCGAGATCGCGATTGCCAACCTGCTGAAGGGAGCCGGCCTGACAGGGAGTACCTCCGACGCCTTGCGGATGATCAAGCAGGGTGCGGTGCGGGTTGACGGGCAGCGTATCGAAGACAAGGGTCTTACCGTAAAATCAGGCAATACCCATGTTTTTCAGGTCGGCAAGCGTCGTTTTGCCCGGGTAACCGTTGCATGAAACACAACCGGACCCGCTGTTTCCGGTCAACAAATCGATACCTGTCAAGGGTATAGTGCAGGACAGCCGGGTCGCCGTGCCCTTGCAAAGCGGGTCAGTCGCTGGCCGTGCCGCCTCCAAAACCGCGTTATTTCCTGAATGAGTTCGTTGTCCCTGTATTTAAGGACTATACTCAATCCCTGTCGACGCCCGATTCTCCGGCGCGGCCGGCCACGATGCAATATCACTGTTTTTTATTTTTTTGCTATTGACAGGATGCATTTCGCGCGTACAATTTGCGCTCCTTGTCGGGCACCGTTCCCGGCATTTTGCTCTTTAAAAACTAAATCAGGTAATTTGTGTGGGCGCTTACGTCGATGGTTGTGTATGCAACAAATATCGATGAGAGCGTCTTGGATATCTGGAAACAGATGTCAATTCTAGACAGTATCATCGAGCAGGATATGGTTGCCCCTTAATGCAACCAAGCAAACTTGAAAGTGAAGAGTTTGATCCTGGCTCAGATTGAACGCTGGCGGCATGCCTAACACATGCAAGTCGAACGGAAACGATGGGAGCTTGCTCCCAGGCGTCGAGTGGCGGACGGGTGAGTAATACATAGGAATCTACCCAGTAGCGGGGGACAACTTGGGGAAACTCAAGCTAATACCGCATACGCCCTACGGGGGAAAGCGGGGGACCTTCGGGCCTCGCACTATTGGATGAGCCTATGTCAGATTAGCTTGTTGGTGGGGTAATGGCCTACCAAGGCGACGATCTGTAGCTGGTCTGAGAGGACGATCAGCCACACTGGGACTGAGACACGGCCCAGACTCCTACGGGAGGCAGCAGTGGGGAATATTGCACAATGGGCGAAAGCCTGATGCAGCAATGCCGCGTGTGTGAAG
>Ga0210123_1000820_pt1 | contig 17640 bp, 17 predicted proteins | sample Muzzi_PWB_D2_FD_185535 | JGI IMG/M metagenome (GOLD analysis project Ga0210123, IMG submission 185535) | Wetland microbial communities from San Francisco Bay, California, USA, that impact long-term carbon sequestration - Muzzi_PWB_D2 (SPAdes) | ecosystem: Environmental > Aquatic > Marine >... | reverse complement strand
CCCCTGCCGGTGTTGCTGGTACGGGAGGGTGTTCTCTCGGGGAGGGGGCTGTTCCGTCGAGTTGGGGGTCTCTGCCGATGTTGTGTGTGTGGGGAGCTGCCTGGCTCGAGTGCTGATCGTGGTGGACCCTTACCGGGCTGGGGACCAACGAGCATTCCCCCGTTCGCACCGGGTTCTCCATGGAGAATCGGAGCTCTCCCCGAGATTGAAGCGGCCGGCTTCAGCCGGCCGAGTGCGAGCGGAGCGAGCGGCCTCTCGGATGGCGGGCCAAGCGAGGTGGAGAGTTTCCCTCTTCACGGCTTCTCCGACAGCGACAGGGCGAACATCTCCTTCGAGTCCGTGTACCAGCCGACGAGCTCCAGGCCGGCTCCGGCGAGGAGGGTGTCGACTTTGGGGCGGTCGTACTTGGTGCTGATCTCGGTCAGCAGCTCTTCGCCTTCGTCGAGGTCGAAGGTGAGGTCGATCCCTGGGAGGGTGACCCGTTGCGCGCGGAGCGAGACGAGATGCATTTCGATCCGGTGGAGGTCCCGGTCGTAGAAGGCCCGGTGGCGGAAGGCGTCGGGGTCGAAGTCGCCGCCGGTCAGGTCGTTGACGACGTTCAGGATGTTGAGGTTGAAGGCGGCGGTGATGCCTCGGGCGTCGTTGTAGGCGGCTTCGATGGTCGCGACCTCTTTGATCAGGTCGGTGCCCATGAGGAAGTGATCCCCAGGGGAGAGCCGCCGCGCGACCCGGGTGAGGAAGGCCTTCGCCCGCTCCGGGTGGAAGTTGCCGATGGTGCCGCCGAGGAAGGCGGCCAGGCGCCGGCCCCCTTCCGGGATGGAGCCAAGGTGGGAGAGGAAGTCGCCCACCACGCCGTGGACTTCGAGCGTCGGGTAGCGCGCGGCCAGTCGCTCGGCGACGCGCTCGACCATCACCTCGCTGACGTCGAACGGGACGTAGAAGGCGAGCTGGTCGGCTGTTTCCATGGCGTCGAGCAGGATCTCGGTCTTGGTCGCCGCGCCCGAGCCGAGCTCGACCAGCTCTTCGGCGCCGCTCACCCGGACGATCTCGGCCGCCCGCTCTTCGAGGATGGCCCGCTCGGTGCGTGTGGGGTAGTACTCGGGCTGGACGCAGATCTGCTCGAAGAGCTCGGAGCCCAGGTCGTCGTAGAAGAAGCGGGAGGGGATCTGGCGCGGGGTCGCGGTGAGCGAGGCCCTCAGCTCGTCCCGGAAGCCGTGGTGCTCCTGGCCGTCCCGGTAGCGGTCGATGGTGATGCGGGGGTGGTGCTCGATCGGTTCTGACATGACGGTGTCCTCATCCTACCCCGCGGGGTGCGACCAGGCGCTCGACGCCGGCCAGCGCGAGATCGACGCCGATGGCCAGGAGCGCGGCGGGCACCGCGCCCGAGAGGATCATGCGGGTATCGGCGAGCTGGAGGCCGGTGACGATCGGATCGCCCAGGCCGCCGGCGCCGATGAACGCGGCCAGGGTGGCGGTGCCCACGGTGAGCACCGCCGACGTCCGCACTCCGGCCATGATCACCGGCGCGGCGAGCGGCAGGCGGACCTTGGCGAGCACCTGGAGCGGCGTCATGCCGAGCGCGGTGGCCGATTCGACGGCCCGCGCGTCGGCGTTGGCGACGCCGGTGTAGGTGTTCCGGAGCATGGGGAAGAGCGAGTAGATCCAGAGCGCCGCGATCGCCGGTGCCCGGCCCACCCCCAGCAGGGGGATCATGAACGCCAGGAGCGCGAGGGACGGCACGGTCTGGGTGACGCCGACGGTGCGGATCACGAGCTCGGCGAGGCGCCGCCGCCGCTCGAGGGCGAGGCCCAGGGGGATGGCGAGGAGCGCTCCCAGGGCCAGGCCCGCTCCGGAGAGCGCCAGGTGCTCCAGGGTGTGGCGCCCGATCCGCGCCCGCCGGCCCCAGAGGTAGCCGGCGAACGACTCCTTCTTCCCGGTCTCCGGGGCGATTTCGGTGGCACGGCCCACGAGGCCGAGCTCCGCCAGGGCGTCCCGGGCGACCGCCGCCGGCTCCTCCCCGGCCTCCTGGAGGCGCAGGTTGAGGCGGCGCATGCCCTCTTCGTCGAGCGCCCCGGCGAGGAGCGAAAGGGCCGCGGCCACCTGCGGGTGGCGCGCCAGGGTCGCTCCACGGACCAGGGGTGCCGCGGCGTAGGGCGGGAAGAAGCTCCGGTCGTCGTCGAGCACCACCAGGTCATACGTGAGGAGACGCCCGTCGGTCGTATAGACGTCGAGCACCTGGGCTTCGCCGGCCGCCGCCGCGCGGTACTTCAAGGCCTGCTGCATGCGCCGCACCGAGGCGAAGGAGAGGCCGTAGGTCTGCCGGAGGCCGGGAAGGCCGTCCGGCCGCTCGGCGAACTCGTAGCCGAAGGCGGCGTCGAGGTGGGGTGCCACCCGCACCAGGTCCGAGATGGTGGCGAGCCCCTCGCGGTGTGCGAGCTCCCGGGGCACCGCGAGCTCGTAGGCGTTCTCGAACCCGAGGGGCGCCAACCAGTGGAGATCCCAGCGCTCGAGAAACACTCGCCGCACCCGGGCGAGCGTCGCCGCGGCGTCCCCCGACGGCGCCTCGCCGAGGATCGAAGCGAGGCCGGTCCCCGTGTACTCCGGGTAGAGATCGATCGCCCCGGTGCGCAGAGCCTCGAAGCAGACCTGCGTCCCGGCGAGGTTCAATCGCCGCTCGACCGGGAGACCGGTCCGCTCCTCGATGAGCTGGGCGAACATCTCCGCCAGCAGGCGGCTCTCCTCGAAGTTCTTCGAGCCGACGACGATCGGGTCTTGGGCGTGGGCGGTGGCGGCGGCACAGACGAGCCCCAGGGCGAGCACGCCAAGGGAGAGGAGGATGCTCGCCCGCCCCTTCACGCTCCGACCTCCAGCAGCGCCGCCACGTACTCGTCCCCCGGCTCCTCGGACAGCTCCTCGGGCGTGCCGACCCGGAGCAGACGACCGGCGCGCATCACGGCCACCCGGTCCGCCAGCCGGAACGCCTCCCCGAGGTCGTGGGTCACCAGGACCAGCGTCTTGCCCAGACGCTCCTCCCAGTCGCGGAACAGCGCTCCGAGCTCGCGCTCCAGCTCGAGCCGGGTGAGCGCGTCGAGCGCCCCGAACGGCTCGTCGAGCAGAATCACCTCCGGGTCCGCCGCCAGCGCCCGTGCGAACGCCACCCGCTGGCGCTGCCCGCCCGAAAGCTCCGCCGGGTAGCGCCCGCCGTAGCGCTCGAGGGGCAGGCCGACCAGCTCCAGCATCTCCCGCGCGCGCTCGCGTCGCCGCTCGGCCGGCCAGCCGACGCCCGCTCCGAGCAGCCGGAGCACCAGCTCCACGTTCCGCGCTACCGTCCAGTGGGGGAGGAGGCCGCCCTCTTGTTGCACGTAGCCCGTGTGGCGCCGGAGCTCGATCGGATCGAGCTCGACCGCCGGCCGGCCCCGGATCCGGATCTCGCCGCCGGTCGGCTCGACCATGCGGTTGAAGGTGCGCAGAAGGGTCGTCTTGCCCGAGCCGCTCTCGCCCACCAGCGCCACGGTCTCTCCGGGTCGGATCGCCAGATCCACCGAGACCAGGGCGTCCGTACCGTCCGGGAAGCGCATCGACACGCCGCGGGCCTCGAGGGCCGGATCGCGCGTATCGCGCGTGCGCGTTGAGGATGTGGGACGGACCATGGAGAATGGGATCAGGATCATCGCCCGCGCGGACCGTGCCCGTAGGGTGCGCAGAAGCGCACCCTACGAGAGAAACCCGCCCAGGAGGGTACCCCATATGGCAAGTCAACGCCTCAAGTTCCCCGGCGCCTTCGGCGACGAGCTGGTCGGTCGCCTCGAGCTGCCCGATGCCGCCCAAACCCCGTCCGGAGAGCCCGCCGCCTACGCTCTTTTCGCCCACTGCTTCACCTGCTCGAAGGACCTGAAGGCCGTCGGCTGGATCAGCCGGGCGCTCGTCGAGCGGGGGATCGCCGTCTTCCGGTTCGACTTCACCGGCATCGGCGAGAGCAGCGGGGACTTCGAGGACACCGACTTCTCGTCCAACCTGGACGACCTCGAGGCGGCGGCGAGCTTCCTGCGCGAGCGCTATCGGGCGCCGCAGATCCTCATCGGCCACAGCCTGGGCGGAGCCGCCGTGCTGGCGGCGGCCGAGCGCATCCCGGAGGCGGAGGTCGTGGCCACGATCGGTGCCCCGAGCGATACCGAGCACCTGCGCGAGACCCTGGTGCGCCAGGCGCCGGAGCTCGAGGAGCGGGGCGAGGCGGAGGTGTGGCTCGGCCCCCAGTCGTTCCGCATCAAGAAGCAGTTTCTGGAGGACCTCGCCGAAGATCACGTGACCGAGGCCCTCGCCAACCTGGGCCGGCCGCTCCTCATCTTCCACTCGCCGGTCGACGCGATCGTCAGCATCGACCACGCGCGGCGCATCTACCAGGCGGCCAAGCATCCGAAGAGCTTCGTCTCTCTGGATCACGCCGACCACCTGCTGCGGGACGAGCGGGACGCCCGCTACGTGGGCGAGGTGCTCGCCGCCTGGGCCGGTCGCTACGTGACGTTGGGCGGTGTGGACGCTGAGACCGGGGACAAGGAAGAGGTCGGGGAGGGCGTGGTCGTGGTCGAGGGCGGGCCCCAGGGCTTCACCCAGCGGGTGCGGGCGCGGAGCCATCTCCTGGTGGCGGACGAGCCCACGAGCGTGGGAGGAGCGGACCAGGGCCCGAGCCCGTACGAGCTCCTGCTCGCCGGTCTGGGTGCCTGCACGTCGATGACGCTACGCATGTATGCCGACCGCAAGCAGTGGCCGCTCGACGAGGTCCGGGTGGAGCTGGAGCACGATCGCATCCACGCCCGGGACTGCCAGGCGTGCAGTGACGAGCAGCGCGAGGGGGGCGGCCGGCTGGACCAGATCACCCGCCGCATCCGGGTCGAGGGCGATCTGGACCAGGAACAGCGCGAGCGTCTGCTCGAGATCGCGAACCGGTGTCCTGTTCACAGGACGCTCACCGGCGTGATCCACGTGCATTCCGAGCTGGAGGACTGACGGGAGGGTCGCTCTTTCCCGACCGATCCCTCTCTGGTCGACACCGTTCCAGCCCCGCCTCGTCAGGGCTGCCGGGCCGGCAAACGATCGGTCACGAGCGGATATGTCATCCAGGCATACACCTCTGTCCTCGGCCGAGGACAGAGGACGGACGCCCGGACCGAGGCATATCTGATCGATTCACTAGCAAAATGAATTGAACAAACGACTTAAGTCCGGAGAGGCGGACCCTGGCACGGATCGTGGACTCCTTCCCGCGCAAGGAGCCGCGACCGATGACGAACGAGACATACAAGCAGCCTGCCGCCGCTATCGTCGTCGTCGCGCTCCTGGCATTCCTCCTCGTTGCCGCCGTGCCGGTCCGCGCCGACCATCGTGAATGGTCCATTGGTGCCGGGTTCGACATCGGCGGCATTTTTTTCCATCTCGCCTTCGGGGCCCACGACTACCACACCCCCCACTACTACTACCGGACCAGCGATACGATCCGCGCGCGCGGCCACCACTGCTCAGAGCTCTGCTTCCGGGACGGCCGCACCGTGTATCACCACCAGAGCTGTCCTCTCGTGGGGGCGTACCTCAGCTCCTACCAGGTGCGGCCGGTTCTCCTCTTCGACCGGTACGCACCGCCTCCGGTGTGGCGTGGGCACCATTACGAATCGGCTTTTCCGTGGCGCACGCATCGGTACGACGACCGGTTCGACCGGTCCTACCGGTACGAGCGTCACGACCGCGACCGTTCCGCGGATCGATCCGAGCGCTTCTGGCGCGACGACCGGACCGACCGCGACCACTGGCGTGACCACCGGCGACATGAGCGCCGCGACCGGTCGCGCCGGGACCGCGGCCATCATCGGCGCGATCGCGATCGTCGGGGTGGCGGGCACGACCGCTCTCCCCCCTAGCAGGTCCCCTCCGGCGCGCACCGTTCCGCGAACCGTCCCATTTCCTCGCGCGCTGTCCTCCTCCTTCACCCCGCCGGGGTGGCAGTTTCATCGCCACCCCGGCGGCGGCCTTTTTTGGGATGGTTTCGCTCCGGAGCTTGCGCCGCTATACTCCTTGGGTGCACGCCGAGACCCGCCAGGAGCCGCGGATTCTCGAGCGGGCGGATCACAGAATCTCGCGCAAGAACATCCCAGAGAACACGCTGAAGGTCCTCTACCGGCTCCATAACTCCGGCAAGATGGCCTATCTCGTGGGGGGGGCGGTTCGTGATCTGCTGCTCGACCGGGGGCCGAAAGACTTCGATGTGGGCACCGATGCCCGCCCCGGTGAGATCCGCCGGCTGTTCCGCAACAGCCGCATCATCGGCCGCCGCTTCCGGCTGGCCCACGTCTTCTTCCAGGACGGCATCGTCGAGGTGGCCACGTTCCGCCGCGAGCCGTCTCCCGAGGACCAGGCCAGCGACGGTGGCGACCTGCTGATCACCGACGACAACACCTATGGCACGCCCCGGGAGGACGCCTTCCGGCGCGACTTCACGATCAACGCCCTGTTCTACACGATCTCCGACTACTCGGTGATCGACTACGTGGGTGGCATCGAGGACCTCGACGCCCGGCTGATCCGCGTCATCGGGGACCCGGACGTGCGCTTCCGGGAGGACCCGGTCCGGCTGCTCCGGGCGATCGAGTTCGCCGCCCGCCTGGGGTTCGACATCGAGGCCGAGACCGCGGCCGGCATCCGCCGCAACAAGAGCGAGATCATGAAGGCCTCGCCGGCCCGCGTGTCGGAGGAGATCGTCCAGCTTCTCCAATGCGGCCATGCCGGCGACGCCCTCCAGCTCATGCTCGACCTCGGCCTGCTCGAAGAGCTGCTGCCGGAGGTCTACGACATGGTGGCCGCCGACGAGCGGGGTCTGGGGAAGTTCAACCGGATTCCGGTGGTCTTCGACGAGCTGGTGGAGGAGGAGCGGGAGCTCTCCGAAGCAGGCCTGCTCGCGGCGCTCATCCTGCCCTCGGTCTTGCTGCGCCGCTTCGACATCGAAGCGGTGGACGGCAAGCCCATGCGGCGGGGTGACCTGGAGCTGCTGATCGACGAGGCGGCCGACGGATTCATCACCCGCTTCTCGCTGTCGCGGGCCCGCACGGAGCGCACCCTGGGCACGCTCAAGGCGTTCATGCGCCTGTGCGAGCCGGGTTGGACGGCGGCCGAGCGCCGGCGCTTCGCCGTGCGCAAGCACTTCGACGACGCTCTGCTGCTGTTCGAGATCGTCACCCGGGCCACCAGCCAGGGAGACGAGGTGCTCGCCCTGTGGCGACAGGCCGCCCTGGAGCGCCCGGAGCCGGTCAAGGTCGAGCCCAGGCGCCGCCCGCGGGGCAGGCGGCGGCGCAAGAAGAAGCGCTAGGGATCTGCGCTCCGGGCCCCCACCTGGTGCCGCCCCGGCACACCTGACCGGACCCACCCCATGGACCGGTTTGCCGCACGGCGTCGAGCCGCTATAGTCGAAGCGCTGTCCATCGACCTCTTCAGCGACCGTACGAACTCAAATCCCATTCGACCCGAGGAAACGGAATGAGCTGGATCGGCGACTTCTGGAAATCGAGCCTGGGCAAGAAGGCGGTGATGGCCGTGAGCGGCATCATCCTCTTCGGCTTCGTCCTGGGCCACATGCTCGGCAACCTCAAGCTCTACTTGGGCGCCGAAGCGCTCAACCATTACGCGGAGTGGCTACGGCAGATGGGGAGTCCGCTCTTCCCCCACGAGGCGGCGCTCTGGATCTTCCGCCTGCTGCTGCTGGCCGCCGTCGGCGCCCACATGTGGTCGGCCTGGAAGGTGACCCGGGAGAGCTGGGCCGCCCGCCCGAGCCAGTACGTCAAGACGGAGCGCGTGCAGCTCGACTACGCGGCCCGCACCATGCGCTGGGGCGGGGTGATCATCGGCCTCTTCGTCCTCTTCCACCTGCTCCACCTGACCACCGGCACCGTCCACGGGGACTTCGTGCCGGGCGATGTCTACCACAACGTGGTGGCCGGCTTCTCCGTGTGGTGGGTCTCGGCCGTCTACATCCTGGCGAACCTCTTCCTGGGGCTCCACCTCTACCACGGGGTGTGGAGCATGTTCCAGAGCTTGGGGCTCAGCCATCCGACCTACAACTCCTGGCGGCGCAACTTCGCCGTCGCCTTCGCGGTCGTCGTCACGGTGGGCAACGTCTCGTTTCCCGTCGCCGTTCTGACCGGACTGGTTTCGTGAGGGAGAACGCATCATGACGCTCGATTCGAAGATCCCTTCCGGCCCCATCGAGGATCGGTGGGACAACCACCGCTTCGCCATGAAGCTGGTCAATCCGGCCAACAAACGCAAGTTCGACGTGATCATGGTCGGCTCGGGCCTCGCCGGCGCCTCGGCCGCTGCCTCGATGGCCGAGCTCGGCTACAACGTGCAGTGCTTCTGCTACCAGGACACCGCACGGCGGGCCCACTCGATCGCCGCCCAGGGCGGCATCAACGCGGCGAAGAACTACCAGAACGACGGCGACAGCATCTACCGGCTGTTCTACGACACGGTCAAGGGCGGCGACTTCCGTTCCCGCGAGGCGAACGTCTACCGCCTGGCCCAGGTTTCGCTCGAGATCATCGACCAGGCGGTGGCCCAGGGCGTGCCCTTCGCCCGGGAGTACTCGGGTCTCCTCGACAACCGCTCCTTCGGCGGCGCCCAGGTGTCGCGGACCTTCTACGCCCGTGGCCAGACCGGCCAGCAGCTCCTGCTCGGCGCCTACCAGGCTCTGGCCCGCCAGGTGAAGAAGGGCAAGGTCCAGATGTATCCCCGCCACGAGATGCTCGACGTGGTGCTGGTCGACGGCGAGGCCAAGGGGATCATCACCAGGGACCTGAACACCGGCAAGATCGAGCGCTGGGCGGCGGACGCCGTGGTGCTCGGTACCGGTGGCTACTCGCGGGTCTTCTACCTCTCGACCAACGCCATGGGCTGCAACGTGACCGCGGCCTGGCGCGCCCACAAGCGGGGCGCCTACTTCGCCAACCCCTGCTACACGCAGATCCACCCCACGGCCATCCCGCAGGCGGGTGAGCACCAGTCGAAGCTCACCCTGATGAGCGAGTCGCTCCGGAACGACGGCCGCATCTGGGTGCCGAAAAGCCAAGGCGACGACCGGCCGGCCATCCAGATCCCCGAGGACGAGCGCGACTACTACCTCGAGCGCCGCTACCCGGCGTTCGGCAACCTGGTGCCGCGCGACATCGCCTCCCGGGCCGCCAAGCAGATGGTCGACAAGGGCCACGGCGTCGGCCCCACCAAGGTGGGCGTCTACCTCGACTTCGCCGACGCCATCGGGCGCCTCGGCAAGAAGGTGATCGAGGAGCGCTACGGCAACCTGTTCGAGATGTACGAGAAGATCACGGGCGAAGACCCCTACGAGGTGCCGATGCGCATCTACCCGGCCCCCCACTACACCATGGGCGGCCTGTGGGTCGACTACGAGCTCCAGTCGACAGTGCCGGGGCTGTTCGTCATCGGCGAGGCCAACTTCTCGGACCACGGCGCCAACCGTCTGGGCGCCTCGGCCCTCATGCAGGGCTTGGCGGACGGCTACTTCGTCCTGCCGTACACGATCGGCAACTACCTGGCCCCGCGCATGGGCCAGAAGGTCGACACCGATCACCCGGCGTTCGCCGAGGTGGAGCAGGAGGTCAACGACCGGGTCGGGAAGCTGCTCTCGATCCAGGGCGAGCGCACCGTCGATTCGATCCACCGGGAGCTCGGCACGCTGATGTGGGAGAAGTGCGGCATGGCCCGCACAGCCGAGGGCCTGAAGGAAGCGCTCGAAGAGATTCCGCGGCTCCGCGAGGAGTTCTGGACCAACGTCCGGGTGCTCGGCGACGGCGAGGAGATCAACGAGAGCCTCGAGAAGGCGGGCCGCCTGGCGGACTTCCTGGAGCTTGCCGAGCTCATGTGCCGCGACGCCCTCGATCGCGAGGAGTCGTGCGGCGGCCACTTCCGCGAGGAGCACCAGACAGAGGAGGGCGAGGCCCTGCGCCGCGACGATGAGTTCACCTACGTCGCCGCCTGGGAGCACAAGGGCGTCGGACGAGAGCCGGTCCTCCACAAAGAAGACCTCGAGTTCGAGTACGTCAAGCCCAGCCAAAGGAGCTACAAGTAATGGACCTCACCCTTTACGTCTGGCGTCAGGAGAGCCCCGAGGCGAAGGGGCGCATGGTCAAGTACGAGGCCGCCGAGATCAGCGCCGACATGTCCTTCCTGGAGATGCTCGACGTCGTCAACGAGCGTCTCATCGAGACCGGGGAACGGCCGATCGAGTTCGCCCACGACTGTCGCGAGGGCATCTGCGGCACGTGCGGCGTGGTGATCGACGGCGAGGCCCATGGCCCGTGGAAGACCACCGCCACCTGCCAGCTCCACATGCGGGCGTTCAAGGACGGCGACACGATCTACATCGAGCCCTGGCGGGCACGGGCCTTCCCCGTGCTCCAGGACCTGGTGGTCGACCGCTCCGCTTTCGATCGCATCATCGAGGCCGGTGGCTACATCTCGGTCAATACCGGCGAGGCGCCGGAGGCGGACGGGGTGCCCGTCCCCAAGGAGGACGCGGAGAACGCGTTCGACGCCGCGGCCTGCATCGGCTGCGGGGCGTGCGTGGCCCAGTGCCCCAACGGCGCGGCCCAGCTCTTCACCGGCGCCAAGATCTCCCACCTGGGCTTGCTGCCCCAGGGGCAGGTGGAGCGCTACGACCGGGTGGTCAACATGGTCGAGGCGATGGAGCAGGCCGGCTTCGGCTCCTGCTCGAACTTCCGCGAGTGCGAGGCGGTCTGCCCGAAGGGGATCTCCATCGACTGGATCGCGCGCATGAACCGGGACTACATCAAAGCCAAGATCCAGGGCAAGAAAGCCTCGGCCTGAAGTAGAAACGCGGCGGAGGGGAGCAGCCGCGCCACGATCCGGGTGCCCGGTGCCACCATCGGTCGGCCCCGGGTGCCCTTCGTCGTTCTGGGGGCGGTATTGGGGCGGATCATTCGTGCTAGCATTCGAGCGATGAGCGAAATCACCGATCGCCCGCTCACCTCCGACGAGCTCTACGCCCTGCCGGATACGGACTCCCGCGAGGAGCTGGTCGCCGGCGCGATCGTGCGGGAGCCTCCGGCCGGCTTCGGCCACGGCACGGTGGAGGTGCGGATCGCCTTCCTGCTCGAGGAGTGGGTCCGGGCCCGCGGCCTGGGCCGGGTGGTCACCGAGGCCGGTTTCGTCCTCGCCCGCGACCCGGACACCGTCCGCAGCCCGGACGTGGCCTTCGTCGCCGCCGAGCGGGTCGAAGAGGGTACCGCCCATGGTCCCTACTTCGAAGGCGCACCTGATCTCGCGGTCGAGATCCTTTCGCCGTCGAACACCGAGCACGAGATGGCGGCCAAGGCCCGCGAGTACCTGGCCGCCGGCACCCGCCTGGTCTGGGTGGTCGACCCTGACGGCGAGGAGATCACGGTCTACAGAGCGGGAGCGCCGCCCCACCGCCTCGGCCGCCGCGACATGCTCGACGGCGGCGACGTCCTCCCCGGCTTCGCGGCGCTCGCGGCCCGCATCCTGCGCTGAGACCGGATCACCCCCAGCTTTCCGGTTCCCTCACCATCCTCCAGCGGGGAGATGAGCGCAACCTGCCCGGTCGCCCGTGGCCCGGTGGGAGCGGTCAGGTCGTCCTGCGATCCATTTGATTAGGAATTTCGTCACGAATTCGCGACGGGCTGCACCTCCGCTGTAGAAGATTCTGAAAAAGAGTCGCTCACGGCCCGTACGGTGCTCCGGCCTGCCGCTCTAGGCCCGCGCCGGACGGGTGGTGGGAACCCCGTGTTCGCGCCGGCCCCCAACGGGATCGGCCGGAAGCGATGGGATCGATCCGATCCGGCGCGGACCTGATCTGACGGAAGGAGGAAGTGATGTCTCGAATCCAATCCCTGTGGGCGTCCGTGGGCCCGGCCCTTCTGCTGACCGCCGCCATCGTTGCGGGCTTGTGGATCGTCAGCGTGCTGACGGCGGTGCCCGCCGCGGCCTGTGCGGACTGTGAGTGCTACTTCTCGTCCGACTGCGTCGACACTGGACGTGGCAAGTACTGCGACTACGTGGGCGACTGCGTCGGTGGCAGCGGCTGTACCTGTATCAACAAGCCGGACACGAAGATCAACAACCACTACATCTGCGGTGAGCCCGTGGGCAAGCCCCAGTGCGACGGCGTGTGCGTCGACAAGCGCTCGACCGCCGTCAGTTGGAACGACGTCACCGTCGACCAGGTGGCGGACGCCGTCGACCTCTACCTGGACGCCTACATCAGCGCCGGCCTGATGGGGGGCGGCTCCCCCGAGCCGGGCCTGCTCGCCGCGGCCCAGTCCGTCCCGCTGACCCCCGAGTGGCGCGACGAGGTCGAGCGCGACGTGCACCAGATCATGATCGTGCTCTTGGCCCGCGACTTCTTGGCGGCCACGGCGGACGGAGCCTGCGCCCGGCCCTACGGCCAGGTGCCGGTCCTCGAGCCGTCGGCGGCCAACCTGCTCGACACCGTGCGAGCCGCCTTCGTCCAGGGCATCCGTGACGGCGACATCTCCGGCGTGCGTCCGGCGATCGACGGTTTCTGGGCGAGCGATTTCTGGGAGCCGCTCCACCCCCACGGCTGCTACCCCCACGGGCACGACAACGCGCCGGACGTCGCGACCTGCCAGGGCAACCAGATCGAAGGCTTGCTCGACGTGGTGATTGCCGGCCAGGGCCCGATGGCGGTCCAGCCATCCTTCCCGGTGCCGTCCAGCCTCTTCGGCGGCGCGGGGCTGTAAGCGATTCTCGGGCGGCGGGTGTAGGGTCCGGCCATGGCCGACCTCGCCCGCCGCCTTCGCACCCACGTCGAAGCCCTTGCCGGCGACCTCGGCGAGCGCCACGTCTGGTGTCCGGGCAGCCTGGCCCAGGCCGCCCGGTACATCGCCGGAGTATGGGAAGAGGAGGGGTTCACCGTCCGCCGCCAGGAGCTCACGGCCCGGGGTGTCGACTGCGCCAACCTGGAGGTGGAGATCCCCGCCGAGGGCTCCCCAGAGGGTTCTATCGGGCACGGGGACGAGATCCTCCTCCTGGGCGCGCACTACGACACCATCCAGGGCTCCCCGGGAGCGAACGACAACGGCAGCGGTGTGGCCGCGCTCCTCGAGCTCGGCAGGCTGCTCCGCGACGCGGGGCCCGGGTGCGCAGTTCGGCTCGTCGCCTTCGTCAACGAGGAGGCCCCCTTCTTCCAGACCTTCCAGATGGGGAGTCGCATCTGCGCCCGCGCCGCCCGCAAGCGGGGCGAGCGCATCCGGCTGATGCTCGCCCTGGAGACGATCGGCTACTACACGGACGAGCCGCGCAGCCAGCAGGCGCCGCCGCTTCTCGGCTGGCGCTACCCGAGCCGGGGCAACTTCCTCGCCTTCGTCGGCAGGCTCGGGGCCCGCCGCGCCGTCCGCCACGCCGCCCGGGCCTTCCGCGCCGCGAGCTCCTTCCCGGCGGAGACCGTCACCCTCCCCGGCCTCATCCCCGGCGTCACCTGGAGCGACCACCACTCCTTCTGGCGCGAGGGCTACCCGGCAGCCATGGTCACCGACACCGCGCCCTACCGCTACCCCCACTACCACGAGCCGACCGACACTCCCGACAAGCTCGACTACGAAACCATGGCCGAGGTCACCAGGGGCCTGGCCGGCATGACTCTCCGCCTCGCCCGGTGAGGTAGCTCTCGGCGGCCCTGGGCGCACCCGCCGCCTTCGCCTGGACCCTAACCCTCGGCCCCCTCCAACGCCTCCATCAGAGGCCCCAGGGCGTCCCGGCTCACCGGCACCACCCGGTTGACCGGCGGCTCCATACGGACCTCCCAATCGCGCCCCACGTCCCGGCGCCTCAGAAAGCGCACCCGGGCCAGGTTCACCGCGAAGCTCCGGTGGACCCTCAAGAACCCGCGCGCCTCGAAGTGGGGGAGGATCTCCCCCAGCGGCCGCACGTCGACCCGGGCGTCCGCGCCGGCCAGGCGCACCATCGTCTGCCCCCCCTCCGCCTCCAGCAGATAGACGTCCGCCGTATCCACCACCTCCCGCACCCCATCGGCCAGGTGCAGCACCGCGCGATGGGTGAAGAGACCGTGCTCACTCATGGTGTTTCTCCTATGAGATGTTCATTCATCGCACGGAGTGTACACGTGGGGCCTCAAGGTGTACAAGTGGCGCATGGTGGGGCAGGGGAGCGGGGCGCCCCCATTCGGTTCCCACCCCCAGGCGGGGCGTGTCCTAATGGCGTGTTGGTGCCCGGAAGGGCGCCGGGCGGCAGGGGTGTGGCCTGTCTAGCCGGCGAAATCTAGCTTCGGTGGGCCGGGTCTCTGATCCGCTGGCCGGTCGCGCCAGTGAGTGATTTCGTGCTCCGGCACCCGCTTACCGCTCTTGGTCACGAAGTGCTGTCTGTCGGCGTCATAGATGGCGCGCGTGACTTCGGGCAGGGCGAGCCGCCCCCATATCCACAGCTTTTGTCCATCCCTGACCGAGAATGCGGTTCCAGCCTTCCCCTCTTCGGGCCAAAGTGGCCTCCAAGACATCGTTTCGGCTCCCAACAAGTGGGGGCTCCAGCCGGGTCTGGCGGCCCGCCCCCACGGACCCTGGAAAGTTCCACACCGTGTTACTTGCCCACTTCGCCGCAGACCTCAGCGGTGCCGGGGGGCCTGTGGTTATCCTCGTTGCCCAGGTCCGAGGTTTTCCGGCTTGCTCAAGAGTTTGGTCAATTCGTCCTCCCTTCTGAACTGCCCTCCGTCGGTGGAAGGCGGTGTCAGAATAGCACTAGACCGGTGATCAGGTGACAATAATCGTCATCATCAGATACCACGAGATGTGTCCCGGTTTGGTTGCACGGCGGCAACATAGTGTCTAGGATGTCCGTGTACAGAGACGACTGGATCGAGGGCCTAGATTAGACACTCAACGTGGCACGATCCTTGTACGTGAAGATCTCCGCGGTGGTGTCGCCGCGAAGGAGACGTGTCTCTATGATGACCTACCCAATACTCTTCAACGTCAGAGATCCCGTGGTCGGGAAAGGCTTCTTGGCTGGTGTCGCGGTTGAAGGTCGCGCCCTCATGCGAGAGGAACAGGACGGCTTCTGGATAGACGGGGTCTTCCCAGGAGCTGTCTGCGCGGGTGGCAAGAGTCGCGATGAAGCCCTGATGAGGTTCCGCGAAACCTACCGAATGGTCCTCTACGACTTCGCAGCCTCAGCAAGGTCCTTCGAGGGATTCAAGAAAGAGGTGGAGCAGTTCTTCTGGGAGGAGACACCGGGCGAAGCTGAAGCGTGGGAGACGGCAGCCGCGGAACTCCGCCGAGACAAGAGCCAAGCCGGAGACTGGTTGCCAGTCACGACGAAGTACAGCGAGCCGTCAATACGCGTTGCTCTCCTGGAGCACCGGAACTTAGAGCCCGAGGAGAACTCGGAGGAGCGCGTGGAGCTGGCAGGGGATTCCCGCACCAAAGCGGCATGAGTTCTTTCGGCCAGGTCAAGCTCAAGAAGGTCTGGCAGATGCTTGAACGTTGTGCTCCTGGGTACAGGAGAGTTGAGCAGGGCCACCTCTGGCGAGTCACCTATAAGGGCAAGACGTTTCCCAGCCTCCAGCTTGGCAAGCGGAGTAGTTCAACTCCGGAAGTAGAGCTAGGGAATGTGAAGAAGATGGTTCGTCACCTGGGCATCGATCCTGAGTGCGCCTGGCGGCACTTGCCGCAGTTCCCAAAGCCCAAGTCAGGCCGCCAGTAGGTCAGCCACCGACCACGGCCGGCGAGTGAGCCCCGCCTTCATCGCCGGGGTCATCCGGATCGACCGGCGCATCTTGACGAAGTTGTGGACCGCCGCGAAGACGGCGACCGCCGCCTTGTGGTTGGCGAGCTTCCGGCTGAAAGCGTTCGTCAGCCGGGTGAACCGCCGGCAGCTCATCAGCACGTCCAGGTTGAGCCGCTCGACGTGGCTCGTGCACACCCGGTCGGGGTCCGGGAACCGGGTGATGTACCGCTTCTCGGTGCCTATTATCCGCGGCGGTGAGTACCGTCGCTGACCCTCCGCATCCTGTCCGAATTCCTTGATGAGCTGTGCGTAGTCGACCCGGTGCCCTAGGTGCTGGATGACGGCATAGGGGTAGCCGTCCCATCCGTCCGTCGTGAGCTGGAAGGGGCCGGTCGTAGCCTTCTCCAGCTTGGAGACGAAGACCTCGGTGTTGTTCCAGTTCCGCCGGCCGGTGTGGTGCGTGAGGATGAGCTTCGACTCCCGCTCCATCCCCAGGTAGGTGTAGCAGTCGCCGGCCTCCGCGTCATCCGGGAGCCCCTTCTTCGTCTTGGTGCTCTGCTTCATGTTCACGAACGACCACAGCTCATCCGCCTCAACGTCGTCAACCTCGACGCCCTGGACCAGCTCGTCTAGCAGGCGCTCACACTTCCCACCAGCGAGCACGAGCGGCCGGCAAATCGTGTCGCGGTGGTGGCCGGAGACCCGCTCGGCGGCTCGGATGCTCATCCCCTCCGTCAGGAGCGAGAGCACCAGGACGGCGCGGTCGAACCCGATCCGCATCGGCGCGATGGGATTTGCCGGAACGTCGGTCACGTCTCGGAACCGCCCCGCCGTTGGACCAAACCTGAGCCGCTCTCTACGGCCCGAGGTGGCGGTGCATGTCGAGCATGACGCGGGCCAACCGGCCGAGCCATCCGCTAACGAGATCCGCTAGTTTGGCTTCCTCCGGGTCATCGCTCCGCCGCAGCTCTTCGGTCATCCGCTCCAGGTCATCGACCATGTGTCCCAGGTCGGCCGCCACGGCACGCAGCTCTGCCCGGATGGAGAGTTCTCCTCCCTGCCCGGCGGCCCCCACTCGCCGTGCCAGGGACTCGACCTGAGGGAAGATGTACACCGTAAGCGGGTTCTCGCTGATCTCGGCGGGGACCTTGGGCCCACCCGCGTTCGGCTTCTGTTTGGGTCTCCATTTCGTCGCTGCCCAAGCGTAGGCAGCCAGTGCGGACACTCCCTGCACGATCAGAGGGGCGACAATGTCGGTGAAGACCGGGCCAGCGAGCAGGAGGTAAGCGTCTGAGCTCCGGCGCCGCTCGTCGAGGCGGAGTGCCAGATCATCGCGCTCGCGGTCGCTAGGAGCGGCGAATCGTGACAGCCGCTCTTCCCGGAAGAGATGGGCCTTGTAGATCAGTCGCTGTACAGCGAGCATGGCAAACGATAGATCTTGGATCGGGACGGCCTCGCTGGCGAGACGGCTCCCCTTGAAACGGATCCAGACTCCCGTCTGTCTGTTCGGCATGATGATCGGTCTCGACGGGGTGGTGAAGGAGCCGCCTGATGCCGGCGGTGACAGGGGTAGGCGGCGATGGCATCACACTGGGAGATCTGCCCGGGCCTGACCAGGCAAGAGGCCCTGACGGGCGGTTCATCGCTGGTACCCGACCCTACTCCCGGACGAACAGGTACTCCTGGAGGCCGGCCTTGAGCAGGTAGGAGTGCTCGAGCTCGAGGGCGCCGAAGGCCTGCTCGAGGGTGCGCTGGGGGTAGCGGGGCGCAGGGCGGGTGGTGCGGGGCTCGTGGTAGGTGAGCGTCTCTTCGTCGCTGATGCGGAAGCGCAGCGGCTCTCCCGGCATC
>Ga0210123_1000819_pt1 | contig 17652 bp, 17 predicted proteins | sample Muzzi_PWB_D2_FD_185535 | JGI IMG/M metagenome (GOLD analysis project Ga0210123, IMG submission 185535) | Wetland microbial communities from San Francisco Bay, California, USA, that impact long-term carbon sequestration - Muzzi_PWB_D2 (SPAdes) | ecosystem: Environmental > Aquatic > Marine >... | reverse complement strand
TCCGCAGCGGCCGGCTGTCCGCCTTCACGAACGGCGTCCGGGCGGGCGTCCCGGCGGGCGCCCCGGCGGGGGGCGCGGCTGGGGTCGGTTCCGCCGGCGGGGCGGCGGGTCCGGTCTGCGGGGCGGCCATGCCCCCTATATGCCCGCTCGCGTTGCGCGATGCCAGGGCGCCGACCCAGGGGGCCGATCCAGGGGAGCCGGGCCGCGCCCATGGCGTTGACGGAAGGCTGCCTGGGTGGCCACGGAAGGCTGCCCGGGCGGCCCTTGTCATCGCGGCCTTGGGATTCCGGTTCGGGGATCGCCGCGCGGGCCGCCGTCACCGAGATTCCGGATCCGAATTCAGGCCGGCGCACCTGGGCTGCCGTAATTTTTTCATTTACCTTAATGAAACGATAAAGCGACGATAACCAACGACATATGTAGAAAACAGAGGATTTAATAGTTAAAATCTTAAGTTAATCTCAAACTTTATTAAAAGATATCTAAAATTTTAGACTGTTTTCTTTGACATCCCGGGTTAACAACATGTAAATATTTCCCGTTGTTGTGGGGAGATCGAGTTTTCATTGGCGGCGCGGGGCAAGCCGCCGATCGGTCCTCCGGCAAAGTTTTCGCTTTCTTCCACGGACCAACGGGGAAAGAACGATGACCGAGCGAGCCGCATTTCGAACGGGGGGCAAACTGAGGACCGCGCTGCGCCGCGGCGTCCTGGGCGCCGCCTTGCTGAGCTGCGCGCTCTTCCTGGGGAACGCCCTGGCGACCGTGGCCGTGGCCGAGCAGAAGGCGCCGCAGACGGCGCATGCCGTGCCGCCGGGCACCGGGCACCTGCTGGGCTGGGACAGCCTCGATCCGGAGAAGGCGAGGATCTTCGACAAGCCGACCGACGCCGACCCGCGGGCCGAGGTGACCTGCCTGGCGCTCAACATCTATTTCGAGGCGCGCAGCGAGCCCGTGGAGGGCAAGCTGGCGGTCGGCCATGTGGTCATGAACCGGGTCGCCAGCGATCGCTTCCCGGCCACGGTGTGCGACGTGGTGCGCCAGGGCGGCGAGGTCCGCCGCCACCGCTGCCAGTTCTCCTGGTGGTGCGACGGGCAGAGCGACCGGCCGCGGAACCGCGCCGAATGGCGGCGCAGCATGCAGCTCGCGCTGGAGATCTATTGGGGCATGTCGAAGGATCCGACCGACGGAGCGCTGTGGTACCACGCCGACTACGTGGACCCGAACTGGCGCACCAGCCTGGTCGAGGGGCCGAAGATCGGCCGGCACATCTTCTATTCGGAACCCGCCAAGGCGGGCGCCCTCAAGGCGACCCAGGTGGCGGCGCGCCCGGCCGGCGACTGAGGGCCGGCAGCGGAAGGGGCACTTCGAGCTGAAGCAAGGCGACGCGCATCATCGCCGTGGCCGGGCCCTCCGGCGGAGGGCCCGGCCGAACGAGGCCGAGAGGCAAGCTTAGATCTTCGTTTGGGGAAGGGTTGGGCCGAAGGGCCGGGGTCCGTGGTGGCGCCCCGGCCCTTTCTCTTTGTCCCTCGAGATCGGCCCGGTCCGGCGCCGACGGCTCAGAACCGGTACCGGCCGGCGACGCCGAGATAGGCGCCCTGCTCGCTGTCCGGCTCGACCACGGGCATGAGAATGTACTGGTCGGTGACGAAGGCGCCGATCGCCGCGCCGAGCGCGGTCGCCGCCACGTCGAGCCCGGAGAAGCCGTTGCCGTTGGCCGAGTCGACAGCCTCTCCCACGATGCCGGCCAGGGTCCCGGCGCTGAATCCGATCCAGCCCCGGTACTTCGGCCAGTGATCGTCCGCGAGGTATGTGACGGCGCCGGCGATCACGGCGCCACCCGCGGCGTGGCTCGCTTCGCTGGCGGCGCTGTCCGACGCGCGGGCCGGCACGGCCGCGGCCAGCAGCAGGGCAAGGCCGGCAAACAGGCTTAAAGAACGGCTCATGGATCCCCCTTTCCAAGTGCCAAACCGACGCGGCAGGCCGCATCCTCGCCCGCCGACCCGCTGGACAAGACCAACGCTGGGGGGGCAGTTGCGCGCGTCCGCCGCCATGCCCGGCACGGTAGCATCGGACAGGGCGAAGGTGAAGCGCCCGTTGGGTTCGCGGCCGTCTCGCAGCGCCGTGCCGGCACCCTATGCACCCATATACCTTGTCAGTGCGCGTACGAAGTCCGATATTGCCTGAACGACTGTTCATTCAGGATTTCCCATGCGCGCCGGCCTGGACACCAAGGAGAAGATCGAGCGGGCGGCCCTGCAGCTTTTCGTCCGACAGGGCATCAACGGGACTTCGATCCGCGACGTCGCCAAACTGGCCGGCGTCTCCCAGGGCGCCATGTACAATCACTACGTCAGCAAGGAGGACTTGGCCTTCGAGCTGTTCTCGCGCGGCTGGTCGGAGATGGGGGCGGAGCTGCGCCGGCGCGGCCACCTGGGAAAGTCGGTCGAGGCCAAGATGGCGGCCATGGTCGGCTATGTGTTCCGTCGCTTCGACGAGGACTGGCTCATGGTGTCCTACGTGTTCTTCTCGCGGCACGAGAACCTGCGCCGGGTGACCGCCCATCTGCCGAACCCCTATCTCGCCTTCCGCCGGGTCATCGTCGATGCCATCCGGGACGGCGAGGTGCCGCGCCAGAACGCCGAGATCGCCACCTCCATGGTGACCGGCGCCATCATCCAGACCATCGACACCAAGATCCTCGGGCGCATCGACGGGCCGCTCACGGCGCATGCCGGCCAGGTCGCCGACGGCTGCGTCGGGCTGTTGCGCGGGGCCTGAACGGGGCCCGTTAGCGGCGGTGCTCGGTCACAAATTTGACTTGACTTTTGAAATGAATGAATGTATATTCATATTCAGGTTCGATTGGAGAGAGGGCGCCGGAGTCGGCGGAAAACTGGGTTCGGCGCTTTCTTACCCCAAAGAGATGAACGAACATACGTTCATGTTTTTGGAACCGGAGGGGCTCACATGTCTGCAATCGAGAGGTTGGTTCCAGCCGAACGATTCGGAATGTCGGGGACCGGGGAATTCCCGGTGAAGGCAGCGGCGAAGGGTCGGCCGCCGCTCCAGGCCCCATGCGAATTGCGCCCGGAGGCGCTCGCACCATGCTGACCGAAATCAGGAACCTGCAGGAGGTCGCCCGCTGCTGTCTGGCCGGCGAGAACCTCGATCCCACGCTGTCGAACTGGCTCGGCGAATCGCTCAAGAGCTACCTCGAGCGCCGCACCGACAGCATCGAGGGCGCGTTCGGTCTCAGCGCCCCGCGAGGCGGCGTGCCGTGGTGGATGGAGGCCGCGATCCGCGAACGCGACGCGGTCCTGCGCCAGCTCGCCCGGCAGTTCTTCGCCGAGCATTCGGTCTCGGCCCAGGCCCGCCTGATCCGCCAGCGCGCGCTGCGCTACGCCGCCTCGGCCTGGCGGTTCGACCGCAACCGCGCCGAGATGCCCGGCCACTACGGCGGCACGATCCACGCCTTGTTGTGGCGCGCCTTCAAATCCGGCGCCGCCATGCCGATCGGCGAACGCCAGCTGCGCAGCGTGCTGGCCCATTGACCGGGCCCGCGCCGGCGGCGCGGGCAGCCCGCAGGGCTTCGGTCTGCCGGGCGCAGGCGGTTCCCTCGTCGCGCGTCGGACCCGCCCGATGGCGCGCGGAGGCATTCTTCGGGAGACACGGAGATGAGCGATCTTTCTCCGATCGGCGCCGATCTGATTCCGCCGGCCTCCTGGGTCGCGGAGCGCGCCGCCGCCGACGGCCCCGTTGCCGATGCCGCGCACCGGCCGGCGTGGTCGGGCGTCGGCCCGCTCGTCGAACTGTGCCTGGCGCTGATGGCCGCGCACCCGGGTCTGCGGCGCTTGGCCTACAGAACCTTCTTCCAGGTGCTCGCCCGGCGCAGCCAGGACGCCGCCTGGTGGACCTGCATGAACTATGGCTACGCGCCCTGCGACGGCCCGCCGGGCGACGCGCCCGTGCCGCCGCATGCCGGGGCCGAGGCGGCCGAGCGCACCAGCCTCCAGCTTTACGACCACGTCGCCGCGGCGGTCCCGCTGGCCGGCCGCGAAGTGCTCGAGGTCGGCTGCGGCCGCGGCGGCGGGGCTGCCTTCCTGTGCCGTCATCACGGGGCCGCACGGGTGACCGGGCTCGACGTGGCCGGAGCCGCCATCGCCTTTTGCCGTAGGGTGCACCGCCTGCCTGGTCTCTCCTTCGCGCAGGGCGATGCCGAAAACCTGCCCTTCGAGGCCGCGACCTTCGACGCCGTGGTCAACGTCGAGGCGTCGTTCTGCTATGGCGATTTCGATCGCTTCCTGGCCGAGACATACCGGGTCTTGCGGCCGGGCGGGCATCTGCTCTTCGCCGACCTGCGTCTGACCTCGGAGGTTGGAGCCCTGCGGCGCTCGCTCGCCCGCAGCGGATTTGCGTTGCGAAGCTCGGAGGACATCACCCGGAACGTCCTCCGCGCCCTGGAGATCGACAACGAGCGGCGCGTGCGCGCCTGCGACCGCAACGTCCCGCGACCGCTGCGCGGCCTAATGCGCTTCTTCGTCGGCGCCGCGGGAACGCGCATTCCCCTGTTCCTCGCCGACGGGCGCATGCGCTACCTCTGCTTCGCCCTGCGCAAGCCGGCGCTTTCCGCCGCCACGCGCGCCGCATGATCCCGAACCCGCTGCCGCGCGTCTGGCGCGACGCAAGGGACTTGCGCGGCCCGGGCGCGTGACTAGGCTGGGGCCCCATACGGGGGAACGAGCGAGTCGCGTGAATGAGTCTCGGGCTGCACGAAAGCCGCACGCGTCGCCGGCGCAAGGCGCGCTGGACGGCGCTCAAATGGGTGCTCGCCCTCGGCCTGATCGTGGGTGCCGGAATTTATGCCTATGACACCGGCAGCGAGATCGCCAAGGCGCAAATTACCGATCTGCAGCGCGAGATCGACGCGCTGACGCAACGCATCACCACGCTGGAAAGCGAAAACGCGCGCCTGCGCGCCGACCAGATCGTCGCCCAGCAGCGCCTCGAGGAGGCGAAGACGCGCTATGCCCAGGACGTGCCGACCGGTCGGGTCGCCACGCTGCTTAATAATTTGCGCGAAAAGCTGGACGCCGGCGTGGACCAGGACCGCCTGGCGTTTCTCATCGCATCGGCGGCCAATCCGCGGACCTGCGACGAGCAGCCCGTCACCAAGCGCTTCCTGGTGCGCACGCCGCTGTACCAGGGCGCCAACGATTCGGTCAGCTTCGCCGACGGGGCGATCGTCGTGACCGCGGAAGGGGTGGCGGCGACCGACGCGCAGGGCCGTGTCGAAGCCTGGTTCGACCCGGCCAAGCCCGTCACCCTGCACCTGACGCGCATCGGCGGCGATACCGTCGACAAGACCGGGATGCTGCCGCTGCACGTCTCCCTGGTGGCGGGCCAGAGCGAATATCGCTTCGCGGCGGTCGAGGGTCCGCAGGGCTTCGTCCAGATCAGCGGCGATCGCTGCGACTATCCGTAACGGCCGGCTTCCGGCCCCGAAGCCCGGCGCCGAAGCCCAGCGCCGAAGCTTAGCCCCGAAGCCCAACCCCGGTGCGCCGCGGCCGCCGGGCAACGCGCTTGACAGGCCGGGCGTCGTGGTGTTGGGTAGACCTTCGAGCGCCGATTTGAAGCTTAGCTTGCGGGCGCTATAGAAATGCGGCTAAAGCGAGCGGTTGGACCGCCCGGCTTTTGGCCGCGGCGGTTTTTTCGTGCGCCCGGCATGGGGAAGCCGCGACCGGACCCGAAAGGGGGGAGCATGAGCGAGGGCTATGCGGGCGACGTCTCCGCGACCGAGGCGTGGGAGATCCTGGAAAAGGACCCCGAGGCCGTCCTGATCGACGTGCGCAGCTCGCCGGAGTGGCGTTATGTCGGCGTGCCCGACGTCTCGCAGCTCGACAAGCGGACGGTCTGCGTGTGCTGGCAGAGCTATCCGGAGATGCGTCTGAACGGGGGCTTCGAGCAGGAGCTGGCGGCGGCCGGCGTGCAGCCCGAGCAGACGCTGCTGCTGATCTGCCGCTCCGGGGCGCGCTCGCGCGACGCCGCGATCCGCCTGACCGCGCAGGGCTACCGCTGCTGCTACAACGTGGCCGGCGGATTCGAGGGGCCGCACGACGCCGCGCGCCATCGCGGCACGCGCGACGGCTGGAAGGTTGCCGGGCTGCCCTGGCGCCAGGACTGAGGGAGAGGGCGGTGAGCGACAAGACATCGAAAGGGGGGGCGGGCGGCTTCCGCCGGCAGACCAATCTGGTGCGCGGCGGCCTGGCGCGCAGTGCCTTCGACGAGACCAGCGAGGCGCTCTTCCTGACTTCCGGCTACGTCTACGGCTCGCCGTCGGAGGCCGAGGCCGCCTTCAAGGGCAACGTCGACCGCTACGTCTATTCCCGCTACGGCAACCCGACGGTCGGCAGCTTCGAGGAACGGCTGCGTCAGCTCGAGGGCACCGAGGTCTGCCGCGCCACGGCCAGCGGCATGAGCGCCGTCTTCGCCGCATTGATGTGCCAGCTCAAGGCGGGCGACCGTGTCGTCGCGTCGCGCGCGCTGTTCGGCTCCTGCCTCTACATCGTTGCGGAGCTGCTGCCGCGCTACGGCATCGAGACCGAGCTGGTCGACGGCACCGACCACGCGGCCTGGGAGGCGGCCCTGGCAAAGGGCGCGGCCTGCGTCTTCATCGAGACGCCGTCGAATCCGACCCTGGAGATCATCGACATGGCGGCGGTGGCCAAGCTGACCCATGCCGCCGGTGCCTGCTTCGTCGTCGACAACGTCTTCGCCACGCCGGTGCTGCAGCGGCCGCTCGAGTTCGGCGCCGACGTGGTGGTGTACTCGGCGACCAAGCACATCGACGGCCAGGGCCGCACGATGGGCGGCGCGATTCTGTGCAGCAAGCAGTTCCACGACGACCACCTGCAGATCTTCTACCGCCACACCGGACCGACCCTCTCGCCGTTCAATGCCTGGGTGTTGCTCAAGGGCCTCGAGACCCTCGATCTGCGGGTGCAGCGGCACTGCGACAACGCGCTCGCCGTGGCGCGCTTCCTGGAGGATCGTCCGGGCGTCACGCGGGTGCTGTTCCCCGGCCTCGACAGCCATCCGCAGGCGGCCCTGGCGCGCGCCCAGATGAGCGGCCCGGGCAGCGTCGTTTCCTTCGAGGTCGAGGGCGGCAAGGAACGCGCCTTTCGCCTGCTGGAGGCGCTGCGGCTGATCGACATCTCCAACAACCTCGGCGACGCCAAGAGCCTCGTCACCCACCCGGCGACCACGACGCACCAGCGCCTCAAGCCGGAGGAACGCGCCGAGCTCGGCATCTCCGACGGTCTGCTGCGCGTCTCCGTCGGGCTGGAGGACGTGGAGGACATCAAGGAGGACCTGGCGCAGGCCCTGGGCGCGTAGCCTGCGGTCCGGATCACTCCTCCGCGGCGAGCTTCTTGATGTGGTCTTCCAGGCTGGCGAGCAGCGCGTCGAAGCCGTCTCTTTCGATCACCGCGCTGTATTCGGAACGCTTGAGCGCGAGCTCGCTGTACTTCGCGTCGAGGAAGACGTCGACCACGCGCCATTCGCCCTGGCGCTGGCGCAGCAGATAGTTGATCGGCACCGCCTCGCCGTCGCTCTTGATCAGGTCGTTGCGCACCAGGACGGCACTGCGCGGCCCGGGCTCCTCGCCCTTCACCTCGAAATGCTCGCCGCTGTAGCCGTCGAAGCGCGCGGCGAAGGTCGCGACGCTTATGCGGGCGAAGGTGTCGACCAGCCGTTTGCGCTGCGCGTCGTCCAGTTTGCGCCAATGCCGCCCGACGGAAACCGCCGCCATGAAGGGGAAGTCGAAGCTCTCGTTCATGACCGGGGCCAGGCGCTCCTCGCGGCCGGCGAACCCGAGGTCCTTGGCCTCGCGCATGACGCCGATCAGGGTATCGTCGATTTTTCGGATGACGTCGCTGGGCGAAGCCGTCTCCGCGCCGGCCCGGGCCGGCAGCAAGACCAGCGCCGCCAGGGCGATGACGAGGGCTCTGAACGGGAATGAATGGACGGACAAGCAATCCTCCGGCGGTGAGGTGTGGCGCAGGCAACCTGCACCCTGTATTACGGGGCGGAGACCCAGCATATCCCGCCGCTGGCCACCGCGCAGCGCCGCGATTTCGGGATGTGCCGGGATTCGGGGCGGCGACGGCGTTGACGCGGCCGGGGCCAGACCCGATTCTCCAGTCTTTCATATAGGGTTCTTGGAAACATGCAAATACGGGCCGGTATCCTGGCGGCCGGACTCGGGCGCCGCCTCGAGGACGAGACCCTGCCCCCGAAAATCCTGCTGCGCTTCGGCGGCCAGAGCCTGCTGGAGCGCCACGTCGCCATCCTGCGGCACTGCGGCGTGCCGCACATCGACCTGGTCGTCGGCTACCAGGCCGAGGCGATCTACCGCGAGATCGAACGAATCGGCGCCGGCGACATGATCACCACCTGGTTCAACCCGGACTACACGGCCGGCGCCATCGTCTCGCTCAACTGCCTCGGGCCGGCGATGGCGCGGGGCGACCCCTTCCTCTTTATGGACGGCGACGTGCTCTACGACCACCGCATGATGGCGCGCCTGCTGAACGCTCCGCCGGAGACCTGCTTCCTGATGGACCGCGCCACCGAGGAAGGCGAGGACCCGGTGAAGCTCTGCATCAAGGACGACGTGCTGGTCGATTTCCACAAACGGCCGCTGCGGCCCTACGATTGGTGGGGAGAGTGGATCGGCTTCACCCGCTTCGCGCCGGATGTGGCCGCCAAGGTGGCGCTGGCCGCCGAGCGCCGGGTGGCCGCCGGCGAGACCGGCCTGATCTACGAGGAGGCCTTTCGCGACGTCCTGCTGAGCGAGCCGCCGGGACGCATGGCCGTCGAGGACGTCACCGGGCTGCCCTGGGTCGAGATCGACTTTCCCGAGGACCTGGCCCGCGCCGAGCGCGAGGTGCTGCCCGGTCTGGCGCCGCTGCCGGCCGCCGGCGCCGTTGCCGGGGGGCCCGGCGAGGGGGCGGGCGAGGCGGCCCAGTGACCGTCTTCCTGACCGGCGCCACGGGCTTCGTCGGCTCGGCGGTTGCCCGCGCCCTGCTGGCCGAAGGCGCCGGCCTGCGCGTGCTGGCGCGCCCCGGCGGCGACCGCCGCAACCTGGCCGGGCTCGACGTCGATCTCGTCGAGGGCGACCTGTGCGACACGGCCTCCCTCGAGGCGGCGCTCAAGGGCTGCGAGGCGCTGTTTCACGTGGCCGCCGACTACCGGCTCTGGGTGCCGCAACCGGACGAGATCTACCGGGCCAACGTCGCGGGCACGCGGCGCCTGATGGTCGCCGCCGGCGAGGTGGGTGTGGGCCGCATCGTCTACACCAGCAGCGTCGCCACCCTGGGGCTGCGCAAGGACGGGACGCCGACCGACGAGGACACGCCGGCGGCTCTCGCCGACATGATCGGCCATTACAAGCGCTCCAAGTTCCTGGCCGAGGAGGAGGTCCGCCGCCTGGCGTGCGACGACGGCCTGCCGGCCGTGATCGTCAATCCCTCCATGCCGGTGGGCCCACGCGACATCAAGCCGACGCCGAGCGGCCGCATGATCGTCGAGGCGGCCCGCGGGCGCATGCCGGCCTACGTCGACACCGGGCTCAACCTGGTGCACGTCGAGGACGTGGCGGCCGGGCACCTGCTGGCCTATGCCAAGGGTGCCGTCGGGGCGCGCTACGTGCTGGGCGGCGAGAATCTGACCCTGGGCGCGATCCTGGCCGAGATCGCCCGCCTCTGCGGCCGGCGGCCGCCGCGGCTGCGCCTGCCGCACGGCCTGGTCCTGCCGGTCGCCTACGGGGCGGAGGCCTGGGCCCGCGTGGCGCGGCGCGGCGAGCCCTTCGTGACCGTCGAGGGCCTGCGCATGTCGCGCAAGCGCATGTTCTTCTCCAGCGCCCGGGCGGCGCGCGAGCTGGGCTACCGCGCTCGGCCGGCAGCGGCCGCCCTGAGCGATGCGCTCGACTGGTTCCGCGCCGCCGGCTACCTGGATTAACGCGAATTCACCCCGGACTCCCCTTGGCGCGGACCGCCAAAGGCGTTAGGGATTACCCAAGCCGTGGCCACGGGTATTCCACCCGGCCGCAACACGCGAAAGGCCTTGTCTTGTCCGTTCCACTGCGACAGCAGCTCCGCGTCGGGGCCTACATCCTGAAGCAGCGCCTCAGAGGGCGGCGGCGTTATCCGCTCGTGCTCATGCTCGAGCCGCTGTTCCGCTGCAATCTCGCCTGCCCGGGCTGCGGCAAGATCGATTATCCGGACGAGATCCTGAACCGGCGCCTCTCGGTCGCCGAGTGCATCGACGCGGTCGAGGAATGCGGCGCGCCGATCGTTTCGATCCCCGGTGGCGAGCCGCTGCTGCACAAGGAGATCCGCGAGATCGTCGCCGAGACCGTCAAGCGCAAGCGCTTCGTCTACCTCTGCACCAACGCGCTTCTGCTGCGCAAGAAGCTGCACCTCTTCACGCCGAGCCCCTATCTCACCTTCTCGGTGCATCTCGACGGCCTCGAGCCGGAGCACGACGAAGCCGTCGACCAGCAGGGCGTGTTCAAGCGGGCGGTCGAGGCGATCGAGACGGTCAAGGCGGCCGGCTTCCGGGTCAACGTCAACTGCACGCTGTTCAACACCGCCGAGCCGTCGCGCGTCGCCGCGTTCTTCGACTTCGTCACGACGCTCGGCGTCGAGGGCATCACGGTGTCGCCGGGCTATGCCTACGAGCGCGCGCCCGACCAGGCGCATTTCCTCAATCGGCAGCAGACCAAGACCCTGTTCCGCGACGTCTTCCGGCTCGGCCGCGGCCGCAACTGGGTGTTCAGCCAGTCGTCGCTGTTCCTCGACTTCCTGGCCGGCAACCAGAGCTACCGCTGCACGCCCTGGGGCAATCCGACGCGCAACATCTTCGGCTGGCAGCGGCCCTGCTACCTGCTGAACGAGGGCTACGCGCCGAGCTTCCGGTCGTTGATGGAGGAAACCGACTGGGACGGCTACGGCACCGGCAATTACGAGAAGTGCGCCGACTGCATGGTTCATTGCGGCTACGAGCCGACCGCGGTCAACGACACCCTGTCCTCGCCGTGGAAGGCGCTCAAGGTCGCACTCGCCGGGCCGCGCAGCGACGGCCCCTTCGCGCCGGACATTCCGCTCGCCGGCCAGCGCCCGGCCGAGTTCGTGTTCGACGACCTGGTCGCCGGCGCGCAGCGTCACACCGGCGAGAAGGACGCAGGCGACAAGGGGCGCGGCTCAGTCGCCGCCGAATAGCCCGTCCGGCGCATTGGCGACCCGCGTCAGCGTGCGCTTGGCGCAGGCTGCGTCGCGCGCCAGGCCGGGCAGCGCCGCAAGCTCCCAGGGACGTCGGCAAAGCGCCGCCAGCAGCGCGCCGGGCCGCACCGCGCCATCCTTGTCGGTGGCCGCCAGGGCCGCCTGCGGCAGGCGGCGGCGCGCCGGATCGGCGACGGCGCGGACGATCAGCAGCGGAACCTTTCCGGCCTCGGCCGCGCGCGCCACGCCGCCGCTTTCGGTATCGACGGCATGGGCGCCGGTCGCCTCGAACAGGCGGCGCTTTTCCGCCGCGTCCGCGACGAGCGCGTGGTGGGCGAGCAGGCGGCCGCCGACGCTGGGGATCCCTGCCGCGGCGAGCCGCTCGGCCAGGGCCGTGCGTCCGGCGGCGTCGCAGGCCAGGCGTCGGCCATCGGCGAACACGACCTCCTCGGCCAGCACCAGGTCGCCGGGCCGCAGCGTCGGATCGAGCCCGCCGCACAGGCCGAAGCTGATCAGCCGGCGCGCGCCCTGACGCAGCAGGCGCTCGGCGGCGGCCTGGGCGCGGCGCATGTCGGCGCCGGCGGCGGCCAGCCGCGGCCGCGGCCGGCCGAGCTGCAGCGCGGCCTGCTCGACGATGGCGGCCTCGGCCGCGAGTCCGGTGACGATGCCGAGAGGTTTCATGCCGGCGGCGGATCCAGGTTTGCTTTGGGCCGGGGCTGCTGTTGGTCTGGCTGTCTTGGGACTGACGCTGGCTCGGGAATGACGCTGGAAACGCGGCGCCCGCGCGCCGGCATCACATGCCGTAGGTCACGCTTCGCTCGTTGCTGCGCTTGAGGTTGCGATAGCGCGCCACGGCCCAGAGCGGGAAGTAGGCGCTGTAGCCGTGATAGGCCAGATAGAAGACGCGCGGGAAGCCGATGCCGGTGTAATAGCGCTCGCGCCACTTGGCGCCGTCGCGCGGGGTGCGCTGCAGATAGGCGATGCCGCGGCGCACCGCCGGATTGTCGACCTCGCCGGCCGCCATCAGGCCGAGCAGCGCCCAGGCGGTCTGCGACGGCGTCGTGGCCTTGGCCACGCTGCGGCGCTCGGGCCAGTAGGTGGCGCAGTCCTCGCCCCAGCCGCCGTCGGCGCGCTGCCGCGATTCGAGCCAGGCAACCGCCTTGCGGATGTGCGGCGCGGAAAGGTCCTCGCCGCAGGCGTTGAAGGCGCCAAGCGCCGACCAGGTGCCGTAGACGTAGTTGACGCCCCAGCGCCCGTACCAGGATCCGTCCTCCTCCTGCTCGCGGCGCAGGAAGCCGAGCCCGCGGCGCACCGCGGCGTGCCGGCGCGGATAGCCGAGCTGCGCCAGCATCGACAGGCAGCGCGCGGTCACGTCGACGGTCGGCGGGTCCAGGAGGGCGCCGTGGTCGGCGAAGGGGATCGAGTTGAGGTAGTAGTACTCGTTCTCGGCATCGAACGCGCCCCAGCCGCCGTTGCTGCTCTGCATGCCGAGGATCCAGTCGGTGGCGCGCTCGATCGCGGGCCGGGCGCGCGGGTCGCCGGCGCGGTCCAGCGCCATGACGACGACCGCCGTGTCGTCGACATCGGGATAGTAGTCGTTGCGGTACTGGAAGGCCCAGCCGCCGGGCGCCAGCCCCGGCCGGCGCCAGGTCCAGTCGCCGGCGACCTCGTCGATCTCCCGCTCCAGCAGCCAGTCGGTGGCGGCCTGCAGCGCAGGGCCGTCGGGGTCCTCGCCGGCCTCCAGCAGGGCGTGCGCCGCTAGGCAGGTATCCCAGATCGGCGACAGGCAGGGCTGACAGTAGGCTGTCTCGGCATCGCGGTGATAGAGCAGCTTGTCGACCGCGCGGCGCGCCGTGACGAAGTGCGGATGATCGCGCGCATAGCCGAGCGCCTCGAAGGCCATGACCGCGTTGGCCATGGCCGGGAAGATCCCGCCCAGCCCGTCCTCGCCGTTGAGCCGCGGCGTGATGAAGTCGACGGCCTTCTGAATGGCGCGCTGGCGGCTGCCGCGCGGGAAGCGCTTGCCGGCGGCGCGCAGTACCTTGTCGAGGCCGGCGAAGAACGCGCCCAGCGCGTCGCCGGTCGCGTTCATCGGATAGCGCTCGCTCTCCGGTTCGCGCTCAAACAGCTCGTCGATGCGCGTGCCGCGCGGATTGCGCGCGCGCGGCTTGAGCGCCATCAGGATGAGCAGCGGGACGATCACGGTGCGCGACCAGTACGACACCTTGGCCAGGTGGAACGGGAACCAGCGCGGCAGCAGCATGATCTCCACCGGCATCTCGGGCACCGCGTGCCACGGCACCTGGCCGAACAAGGCCAGGGCGATGCGCGTGAAGACGTTGACCTGCGCCGCGCCGCCGCGCGCCAAGATCGCGGCGCGGGCGTGCGCCATGTGTGGCGCCGCCGGGTCGTCGCCGACGAGCTTGAGCGCGAAGTACGCCTTGACCGTCGCGCTGAGGTCCATCTCGCCGTCGTGGAACAGCGGCCAGCCGCCGTCCGACGACTGGATGCTGCGCAGGTACTTGGCGATCTTCGTCTCGAGCGCGCCGTCGGCTTCGCCCAGGAAGTGCTGCAGCAGGATGTACTCGGCCGGGATGGTGGCGTCGGCCTCGAACTCGAAGACCCAGTGCCCGTCGGCCTGCTGCACGCCCTTGAGCGCCTCGCGCGCCTGGGTCACGAGACGCTCGAGCTCGGCGTCGGGCGGCGCGGCCTCGGGCAGCGGCTCGGGCCCCGACCCGGGCAGGTCCAGGCGCGGCGCGCAGCCGCCGTGCACGTCAGCCGGCGCGCGCGTCGCCCGTTGGAATCGGTTGGAATCGCTCATTTTTCGCGAAACCGAAGCATTGTTACAGAATGGCTCATTGATAGAGGGCCGACCCGCGTCGCGCAACCCGGGCGACTGCACGGCAGCTATACAAATCCGTCATAATCCTGTGACAAGCCGCGCCGCGGTCCGGCCCGAGCGCACGGCGCTCTCGATCGTCGCCGGATAGCCGGTATCGGTCCAGTCGCCGGCCAGGGCGAGGTTGTCCCAGGCGGTGCGCGCCGGCGGCCGGCGGCGCAGCGCGGCCGGAGTTTGGGCGAAGGTGGCGCGCCGCTCCTTGACCACGCGAACCGGCGGCATCGGCGCCGGGTCGAGCCCCAGGGCCTGCGCGGTCTCGGCCCAGAAGCGCGCGGCCAGCGACTCGGCCGGCCGGTCGACGATCTCCGCCGCCGCACTGACGGTCAGGCTGGCGACCGCGCCGCGCAGCACCAGCCATTGCCCGAGGCCGCCCACGAGGCCGAGCAGCGGCAGCTCGGCGCTCATGCCGGGCGGCAGGCGCGGCGGCTCCGGCAGGCGGATATGGGCGTTGACGATGGGCCGCATCTCGTCGGGCGCCGCGAGCCCGGGTAGCAGCTCGGCGGCGGCGACCGGCGGCACGGCGAGGACCAGGCGGTCCGCCTCGCCGAGCGCCACCGCCGCGTCGCCGAAGTCGAGCCGCGCGGCCCGGTTGCCGGCGAATTCGATGCGGCGCAGGCGGCGGTTGAAGCGCACCTCGGCGCCGGCCTCGCGCAGCCGCGCCAGCGCCGGGTCGACCAGGCTCGGCCCCAGCCCGTCGCGCGCGATCAGCGGCCGGCAGGCCGCTCCGCCGCGCCCGAAGGTCTCGCGCAGCACCAGCCACAGGAGGCGCGCCGAGGCCTCGCGCGGGGCCGTGTTGAGCGCCGCGACGGTGAGCGGCACCCAGAAGCCCGCCCACAGGGGGTCCTGCGCATCGAGGCAGTCGGCGACGGTGGCGTTCGCGCCGGCGCGGGCCAGGCGCAGGCCGGCCAGATAGCCGCCCGGCCGGGTCCCCGGAACGCGGCGCGCGGAGGAGAAGATCCACCACGGCAGCCGCCCGGCGTTGGGCCGCAGCACCCAGCGCGCGCCGCTCCGCAGGTCGTAGAACGGGAAGGCCGCCTCGGCCGGCCCGATCAGGGTGTCGCGGGCGCCGATCTCCTCGAGGTAGGAGAGCGCCGCGGTGTTGGCCGAAAGCAGGATGTGGTTGCCGTTGTCGACGCGGCAGTCGAGCCGGACGTCGTGGTACGAGCGGCAGCGCCCGCCGGCCTGGCCGGCCGCTTCGTAGAGCGCGACCGCGACGCCGCGGCGCGCGAGGTGTACGGCGCAGGCGAGCCCCGCCAGGCCGGCGCCGACGACGTGGACGCGTGTCATGCGGTGGGGCGCCGCGTCATAGAATCCCGTGGCGCAGCAAAATCCGCAGCTTCATGGCCGCCGAAATACGCACCGGCGAGTCGAGCCGGCGCCAGCCGCGCGCCACGAGGCGGCGCAGGATGCGGTGATAGACCTCCAGCATCACGCGGGCCGGCCGCACCTTGCGCCGGTCGCAGCGCGCCAGGACGGCGCGGGCGCGGGCGAACAGTGCCTCGGCGCGCTCGGCCAGCCGATCGCAGGCAATGGGCAGCGCCGGATGCGCCAGCACGGCGGCCGGGGACGTCGCCTCGATGCCGGCGTCGCGCAGCAGGTCTTGCGGCAGGTAGAGCCGGCCGCGCCGCCCGTCCTCGGCCAGGTCGCGCAGGATGTTGGTGGTCTGCAGCGCCTCGCCCAGGACCTCGGCCAGTTCGCGCCCCGCCAGCCCGACCTCGCCGAAGACGTGCACCGACAGCATGCCGACCGCGCCCGCGACGCGCCGGCAGTAAAGCGCGTAGTCTTCCGGTGTCGGCGCTTGGATATCCTCGCGCGCGTCCATCTCCATGCCGTCGATCACGGCGAGGAACTCGGCCTTGGGCAGGTCGAAGCCGCCAATCGGCCCGAGCAGCGCGCGGGCCACCGGGCGGCTCGGCCGACCGTCGTACAGCCGTTCGATCTCTTCGCGCCAGGCCTCGAGTGCCGCGATCTTGGCGGCCGGCGTGCCGGGCTCGTCGGCGATGTCGTCGACCTCGCGGCAGAAGGCGTAGATCGCGTACATCGCCACGCGCTGGCGCGGCGGCAGGATGCGCATGCCGGAGCGGAACGAGGTGCCGGAGCGCACTACGATCGCCTCGGCCTCGGCGCGCGCCGCGGCGGTCATGCGTGCCGCCTCGTCGCCGTCGGTGCCGGCCCGGCGCGGTTCCTCGAACGCAGTCATCGGCCCCGCAGCGGCACCGTTCGGTCGCCCTTGGCGCCCGGCCGGCGGCGTAGCAGCTCGCCCGCGACACCGCGCAGACCGCAGAGCGCGAAGTCGGCTCGGGTCAATGCCACCCGCCCGGCCAGGGGGTCGCCGCGCCGCAGGCGCAGGCTCAGGGACTCCGCCAGGCGCAGGATGACCGCCGACTCCATGGCCAGGCGGCGGCTGCGCAGGGCGACCGGCAGCGCCCGCGCGGCGAGCAGCAGGTCGTCCGTGCCGTCGAGGCAGCGGTGCAGCACGCGGTGCAGCGGCGCGCTGCAGGCCGCCGCGTCGAGCGCCTCGACGCGCGCGCCCTCGAGCTCGAGCCAGTCTTGCGGCAGGTACACCCGGTCGAGCGCCCGGTAGTCGTCCTGGCAGTCCTGCAGGTGATTGAGCACCTGCAGCGCGCTGCACAGCGCATCCGAGGGCGGATAGTCGGCCGCATCCTCGCCGTGCAGGTCGAGCAGATAGCGCCCTACCGGGTTGGCCGAGAGCGCGCAATAGCCCATCAGCTCCGCCCAGTCGGCGTAGCGCAACTTGACGGCGTCCTGCTTGAAGGCGGCGATCAGGTCGAGGCAGTGGTGCGGCGCGACGCCGGTCGCCCGCAGGCTTTCGCGCATCCGGTGCGCCGTGATCAGCGCCGGATCCTCGGTCTCCGCCCCGCCCACCGCAGCGGCGAAACGTTCCAGGCGCGCGACCTTGTCGTCGGGCGCGAGCGCTGGATTGTCGGCGATGTCGTCGATCGCCCGGGCGAAACGGTAGAAGGTGGCGACGTGCGGCCGCAGCTCTGCCGGCAGCAGCCAGGAGCCGACGGGGAAATTCTCGTCCGCCGCCCCCTTGCCCGAGGGTGTCTCGATCTGGCCATTGGCCATGGCGTGCCTGCACCCCTCTCGTTCCTCGCGCGGACCGCCCGTCGCGCGTCCCGTTGGTTGGCCGGCCAGCTTATAGAGGGTCCGGGCCGCGTTCCACCTCCGCCGCGGGCGCCTGGATCCGGCCCTTCCAGGCCCCGCCGCGCCCGCGCAGGTGGCCGAGCGCCGAATCGAGCGTCATGGCGCAGTAGAGCAGCGCCGCGAGCGGCAGGAAGGCCGCGCTCCACGGCGGCTGCCCGTAGAGCCGGTAGGTCGGCAGCGCGGTCGCGGCCATCAGCGACCAGGCTGCGAAGCCGAGGAGGGCGGCGTCACGGTCGCCGTGCAGCGGTGCCGTCAACCCGAGGACCGGCGGGGCGAGGAAGGTCACCGCCATGCCGGCCAGCGTCC
>Ga0210123_1000818_pt1 | contig 17657 bp, 14 predicted proteins | sample Muzzi_PWB_D2_FD_185535 | JGI IMG/M metagenome (GOLD analysis project Ga0210123, IMG submission 185535) | Wetland microbial communities from San Francisco Bay, California, USA, that impact long-term carbon sequestration - Muzzi_PWB_D2 (SPAdes) | ecosystem: Environmental > Aquatic > Marine >... | reverse complement strand
GGTGCTCGCGGCCTCGTTCTCGGGCACCACGGAGGAGCTGCTGCGCCTGGTCTCGACGCTCAAGCGCCTCGGGGTGCAGATGATCGTCATGACCGGCAACGCCGAGAGCTCGCTGGCGAAGCACGCCAACGTCCACCTCTCGGTGGAGATCGACAAGGAGGCCTGCCCACTCAACCTCGCCCCCACCGCCTCCACCACCGCCACCCTGGCCCTGGGCGACGCCCTGGCGATGGCGCTGCTCGAGTCCCGGGGGTTCACGCGCGACGACTTCGCCCGCCTGCACCCCGCCGGGCGCCTGGGCAAGCGCCTGCTCAAGGTGCGCGAGCTCATGCACTCGGGCGACGCGGCGGCGGCCGTGTCGACGGACGCGCCGATGCACGACGCGATCTACGAGATGTCGAAGAAGGGGCTGGGCATCACCGCGGTGGTCGACGCCGAGGGCCGGCTGGCCGGCTGCATCTCGGACGGAGACCTCCGGCGCCACCTCGAGCACGACCCCGATCTCCTCCGCAGGACGGCCGGCGACTGCATGACCACGGGGCCCATGACCATCCCGGGCGACGAGCTGGCGCCGGCCGCCCTCAAGGCGATGGAGGACCGGCGGATCACCTCGATCTTCGTCTGCGACGAAGAGGGGCGCCCGGAGGGGATCGTCCACCTCCACGACCTGTGGGGACTGGAGCTGTTTTGAGCCAGCGGCCACCGCAGGGCGACGACGGAGGCTTGCGAGCGGGAGAGCTCCGCCTGCGCGCCGCGGCCCTCGAGTGGGTGGTGTCGGACGTGGACGGCGTGCTCACCGACGGCCGGCTCTTCTACGGCCCGGACGGCGAGGCCTGGAAGACGTTCCACGTGCGCGACGGGCTGGCGTTCAAGCTGGCGCAGCGCGCGGGCCTCAAGGTGGGCGTGATCTCGGCCCGGGGCGGGCCGGCGCTCGAGCGCCGCGCCGCGGAGCTGGGCATCGACGCGGTGATCACCCGGCGCGAGGACAAGGGCACGGCGTTCCGCGAGCTCCTGGAGGAGACCGGCACCCGTGCGGAGCACGTCGCCTACGTCGGCGATGACCTGGTCGACCTGCCCGTCCTGCTCGCCTGCGGGCTCTCCTTCGCCCCCGCGGACGCCGCGGCCGAGGTGCGGGACCGCGTGGACCATACCCTCCGATGCCGCGGCGGCCAGGGCGCGGTGCGCGAGATGATCGAGTGGATCCTGCGCGCCCGGGGCGATTGGGACGGCCTGGTCGGCGCCTACCTGGGATGAAGGCACCGACGCCTCCCGACAGCCGCCCCCGGCGCGGGCCCCTCGACCGGCTGCGCCGGCGTCTCCGTGCCCCCTTGATGGCGGCCACGGTCCACCTGCTGGCCGGAATCTTCGCCCTCCTGTCCTGGCGCGCCGCGCAGCGTGCGGGACGCGCCATCGGCCACCTGGGCTGGCGCGTGGCCGGTCGCGATCGCCGCCGCACCCTGGACCACCTGACCATGGCCTTTCCGGAGCGTTCGGCCGCCGAGCTCGAGCACCTGGGGCGCCGATGCTTCGCCCACCTGGGGACTGTCCTCACCGAGATCCTGTGGCTGTTCCACCGCGACTGCGAGGCCCTGCGCCGCCACGTACGGACCGAGGGTTTCGACCGGCTTCAGGAGCTCCGCGCCGAGGGCCGGCCGCTCCTCTTCTTCACCGGCCACTGCGGCAACTGGGAGATGCTCGCCGCCACCATCAACTGCAGCGGGCTCTCGATGGCCGTGGTCGCCAGGAGCCTGGATGACGAGCCCCTCCAGAGGCTCCTGACCGCGGCCCGCAACCGCTTCGGCACGAGCGTCATCGACCGCGGCGCCCCCGGCGCCGCCCGGGAGCTCCTGCGGGCCATGCGCGAGGGCACCCTCGGCATGCTCATCGACCAGGACACCAAGGTCGAAGGAGCCTGGGTGCCCTTTTTCGGCCGCCAGGCCTACACTCCCCTCGGGGCCGCACGCCTCGCGGCGCGCCGCGGGGTGGCCACCATCCCGACGTTCATCGAGCGCCTGCCGGACGGCTCCCACGTGGCACGGTTCGGCGAGCCCCTGGAGCTACCGGAGGACGAGACCGAGGCGACCGCGATAATGACCCGAATCATCGAAGAGCGCATCCGGTGCTGCCCGGAGCAGTGGGTCTGGATGCACCGGCGCTGGCGCAGAACGCCCCCCCTCACCGCAACCGGAGCCGACGCCGAGGCCGAGACCGGCACGGAGCGGACGCCGGCTCCGAGCGAAACGGCCCGAGGCCCAAGGTAGGACCCACCCCCGATGGACTGGAATCGAATGCCCACCCTCCGCCTCGCCTCCTCTCGCGTCGTCCTCGTGGCCCTCGCCCTGGGGATCGCCCTCCTCTGCTCCGCCGGCTGCGGGCCCGAGCCCCGGCTCGAGGCCCCGGACGGCTGGCGCCGGCTCGACCTCACCGCCACCGAGCCGGCCGCCGTCGAGCTCAACGTGACCGGCGTGGAGCCTCCCTGGACGGCGGAGATCGGCTACCTGGGTGCCGAGGAGGTGCGCAACATAGATCTGGTTCCGGCGAACCAGCTCGAGGCCTTCCCGTTCCGCCGCGGACCCCAGATCCACACCCTCACCCAGCGCGCCGGCACGCGTTTGGCCTGGCCGGTCGAGCTCGGCCGCGCCCCCTACCTGTCGGTCGTGCCGGTCGGCTGGCAGGGGACCCGCTGCCCCTGCCTCTACCGGATCGGGCTGCGCGACGCCCGGGGCGGCCTTCACGAGCTGTTCCGCGCCGAGGCGGCCGAGGTCGAGCCGTGGGCGCCGGCGGTCGAGGAGATCGACCTCACCGACTTCTCCGAGAGCCGGGTGGAGATCCTGTTCCAGGTGGACGTGCTGCTCGGCGAGACGGCGCCCGACGCGCCCGGGGGCGGCCCGCCGGCCGTGATCTGGGGAAGCCCGGCGGTCTATGACCGTGCCCCGGTCGAGGGCCCTTCCGACTGGAGCGACTGGAGCGACTGGCGCCCCGGGGACGGCCGCCACCCCAACGTGCTGATCCTCGGCCTCGACACCCTGCGGCCGGACCGCGTCGGGCCGTGGCGCCCGAGCCCGGTGTTCACCCCAAGCCTGACGCCCGCCATCGACCGCCTGGCCACCGAGAGCGACGTCTGGCTGGAGACCTACTCGACCTTCAACAGCACCAACCAGAGCTTCGCCTCCATCTTGACCGGCCTCTACGGCAAGAACCATGGCGTCTACGACTTCAAGACGCCCCTGCCGGCCGCCCACCGGACGATGGCGGAAGCGTTCTCCGAGGCCGGCTACGAGACCATGGCGGTGATCTCGGCCAGCCACCTGGGTGACCACAACTCCGGGCTCGGCCAGGGCTTCGACGAGGTCTTGCTCTCCGAGCACACGTTCGCCGCCGAGCTGCCGGTCGACCACCTGATGGACTGGATCGCCGGCCGCTCCGACCGAGCGGCGAGCCGGGCGACCGACGGAACCGAGGGCGACCGGCCGCCGCCCTTTTTCGCCTGGCTCCACCTGTTCGACCCCCACACCCCGCACTCGCCGCCGGAGCCATACGCCACGGGGTTCAGGCCCTGGCACGCGACGGGCCTCATGCCGGTCTCCGCCTGGATCCCCTTCCGGCGCCCCGACGACCGGACCTTCGACCAGCCGGTCCTCGGCGGCCAAGCGGACCTGTACGACGGCGAGGTGGCCTACCTCGACCGCCAGATCGACCGGCTGCTGGGATACCTCGAGAGCCGAGGGCTGCTCGAACGGACCCTCCTGGTGCTGGTGGCGGACCATGGCGAGAACCTGGGCGAGCACGGCATCGATTTTCGCCACATCGGCCTGTGGGAGACCACGACCCACGTGCCGATGCTCATCCGGTGGCCCGGAGCGCCATCGGCGGGGCGGCGCCTCGCCGGGCTGGTGCAGACGATCGACCTGTTCCCGACGGTGCTCGCCGCGGCCGGCCTCGAGCCCCAACCCAGCGACGGCACCGACCTGCGCCAGCTCACCGGCGCCGACCGTCGGGGCCGCCGCGCCGTGTTCGCGGAGCACTCGAACCGCCTGGGCGCCATGGTGCGGACCGCGACCCATCGCTACATGCGGCTGGCCGGCCTGTCCCGCGACCTGGACGGTACCTACCTCTACGACCTGGGGGCGGACCCGGCGGAGGAGCGCAATCTCGCGGGCCGGGGCCTGCCGGCGGAGCGGGAGCTCGAGGGGTTGCTCGACCGGTGGCTCGAGGATCGGCGAGAAGGGCCGGAGGCCGAGAGCCGCGCGCTGAGCGACGCGGAGAAGGAGAAGCTCCGATCGCTGGGGTATCTCGACTGATCCCCCCACAACCCCCCGTCCCCCTTCTCACCCCCGGGGGGAGAAGGGGGCGCCACCACCCGGCCCTCTCGTTCTCGATCTCTTGTCTGACTCGGGGTTACGCTCTGCTGGGTGCGCTTTAGCGCACCGGACCACGGCCTGGTGCGCTGAAGCGCACCCTACGCACTCTCCTGCGCTTTCTTCCTCTTGCGCACCACGATCCAGGCCGCGGCGACGCCGAGCAGGTAGAGGCCGACCGTCGGCACGGCGAAGATGCAGAGGTTGACCACGTCCGGCGTGGGGGTGACGATGGCGGCGACCACGAAGATGGCGAGCACCGCCCAGCGGAAGTGGCGCATCAGGAAGCCGGGGGTCACGATCCCGGCCACCGCCGCGAGGAAGATGAAGATCGGCAGCTCGAACATCAGCCCGAGGCCGAGCATCACCGTCATCAGGAAGCTGAAGTACTTGCCGACCGTGATCACGGCTTCGAACGGCTGGCCGACACCGAGCAGGAACTCGATCGCGAACGGGAACGCCACGAGGTAGGCGAACGCACCGCCCGAGATGAAGAACAGGCTGCCGAACAGGACGAAGGGGATGGCCCACCGCTTCTCCCGCCGGTAGAGACCCGGCGCGATGAACGCGTAGGCCTGGTAGATCAGGAACGGCGACGCCAGGAAGATACCCGCCAGGGCGGCCACCTTGACGTAAAGGATGAACGGGTCGGTGATACCGAGGAAGGCGAGCCGGCGCCCTTCGGGCAGGTAGCGATAGATCGGCTTGGCCAGGAACTCGAAGATCTCGGTGGAGAACGTCCAGCAGGCGAGGAAGGCCACGAGGGCGGCGATCAGTGAGTAGACGATGCGGCGCCGTAGCTCCTCGAGATGATCGAGGAGCGTCATCGTCGGAAGGTCGTCCCCGCCGGACGCGGGAGGAGTCAATCGAGCGGGGTCGGTCGACATCCTGGTTCGGGCTCGGGGAAGGGCTCAGCCGTTGGTCGTGGCGCGGGAGGTGTCGTTCGCGGGCGGCTCGGCGTCCGTGTCCGAGGCATCGTCGACTTCGCTCCGCGGCTCGGTTCCCGGCGGGCCGTCGACGGCAGCCGGCGCCGCGTCGGCCTCGGTGTCAGATGCGGGCGATCCGGGCGATGCCGGGGTAGCGGAAGACTCCGAAGCCGGTGCGGCCTCCCCGTCTTCCGCGCCTTCCTCGGCAGCGTCCGCCTCGGAGGCCGGCGGAAGCTCGTGGGTGGTCGATGCCTCGGCGGCCGTGCGGCCGACGCCTTCGATCGGTGGCCGCCGGGTGGTGACCGAGCGCTCCTCGTCCTCCAGGCTGAGCTCGGCGTTGACGGAGCGCTTGAGGTCGGTGGTCGCCCGCCGGAACTCGGCGAGGCCCTTGCCGATGGTGCGCCCGACCTCTGGCAGCCGCTTGGGTCCGAAGATCAGCAGCGCCAGAACGAGAATCACGAGGATTTCCGGAAGACCGAGGGAGCCGAACATCGCCGAATGATCATCGGGCAGGGTGGCTCGAATGTCAAGGTCGCGCCACCCGGGTCTCGCCGATTCGACCGGCCACGGCCTCGCGCGGTGCTAGAATCCTCGTCCCATGCGCAGATCTTGGAGAATCGCCGCCGTCGCCGTCTTCGTCCTCAGCCTGGTCGTGGGCTCCTTCGTGGGAGACCGGCTGCTCGCGCTGTCCGAAGACACCCGCCAGAGCCTCCGGGCCTACACCGAGCTGATCGAGATCGCCCACGAGCGCTATGGCACCGAGGTGGAGTACTCGGACCTCGTGTTCGCCTCCATCGGCGGCATGCTCCGGACGCTCGACCCGCACACCAGCTTCCTGCCGCCCAGCGCCTACCGGAGCATGCGGGAGAAGCAGCAGGAGAGCTTCTACGGGCTCGGCATCCTGGTGGGCGCGCGCAACGGGCGCTTGACGGTGATCACCCCGATCGAGGGGACTCCCGCCTCGCGCCTCGGAATCCAGGCCGGCGACGTGATCGACACCATCGAAGGCGAGCCGACGGAGACGATGACCGTCGACGAGGCGGTCGACAAGCTCAAGGGCCCGAAGGGAACCCAGGTCAACATCACCATCCTGCGCAGGGGGATGAGCGAGCCTCTGGCGCTGACCGTGACGCGGGCGGAGATCCCGCAGGTGACGGTCCGCCACGCCTACATGCTCACCCCGGACACCGGCTACATCTGGCTGACCGACTTCTCCCGGGGCACCGGCGAGGAGATCACCCGGGCGCTCGAGAGCCTGGAGCAGCTGGGCATGAAGCGCCTGCTCCTCGACCTGCGCAACAACGGCGGCGGTCTGCTCGACCAGGCGATCGCCGTGGCCGACCACTTCGTGCCGGACCGCGCCGCGATCGTCGAGACCCGGGGCAGGACCCGTGACTCCTTCGCCCAGTACACCGACACGGGCGCCCACCCCGCGGTCGACATGCCGGTGGTCGTGCTCGTCAACCGGGGGACCGCTTCTGCGGCGGAGATCGTCTCGGGCGCGATCCAGGACCACGACATGGGGCTCATCGTCGGCACCCCGACCTGGGGCAAGGGCCTGGTCCAGACGGTCTACAACCTGCCCTACGGCGTCGGCATGGCGCTGACCACGGCCCGCTACTACACGCCGACGGGGCGTCTGATCCAGCGGGACTACACCTCGTTCTACGACTACTACACCTACGCCCCCGAGACCGCATCGACCCCGGTGGACGACGGCGAGACCGAGGAGGAGGCCGGAGACGAGCCGGACAGGAACGCGGCCGACAACCCGGTCTACTACACCGACCTGGGGCGCGAGGTCTACGGTGGTGGCGGCATCACCCCGGACGTGATCGTCGAGGCAGACACCCTCTCCTCCTACTCCCAGTTCTTGATCAGCAGGAACGCCCACTTCGACTTCGCGGTCGACTACACGCGGCGCCACGAGGTCGATGACCCCGAGTGGCGCCCGGGTCCCGAGGTGCTCGAGGAGTTCAAGGCGTGGCTGATCGACGAGGGGATCAGCACCGAGGATGAGGTCGCCGAGGGCTTCGAGAACCAGGAGACCCGGGACGACGCGCTGCTCAGGATCCGCTCCGAGGTGTTCAACGCCAAGTGGGGCCAGGACGCCTCGCACCGCGTGCGCGCCGAGGGCGACAACCAGATCCAGCGCGCGCTCGAGCTGTTCGACCGGGCCAACGAGCTTCTGGTCCAGCGGCGCTCGGTCGAGCCGGAGAAGCTCGCCGAGCACCAGGAAGCAAACCGAGACAACGGCTGACGGCGGAGCCAGGCGGGGCGAGGGCTCCGGGGAAGGGTTGCTCACTCCGTTCGTGCCCGGCCGGCGCAGGTCCGGGTATGGGGTTGCTCGCGATGCCCGCACCCGGCCGGCACAGGTCCGCGGAAGGTTGCTCGCTTCGCTCGCATCTCGGCCGGCACAGGTCCGGCCGCTTCATCTGGGGATTGCGCTTCCGCCCATCAATCCGTAATTGAAGCGGCCGGACCTGTGCCGGCCGAAGTGTGAGCGAAGCGAACGGCCTGACCTTCCTCTACCCGGCCACGGCCGCCCGCTCCCCTTCCCGCCGCCGCTCAGTCGTCCACGTTGTCGAGCACGAACTCCCGCTCACCGAGCAGGGTCGTCTGGCCCTTGAGATCCATGGCCACGGCCTGCGCGTGGTGGCGGCCGTCCGCGAACTGGGTGCTGTCGATCTGAACCTTCCAGCCGGCCGTGTGGTTGTCCGGGTAGCCGGGGTAGCGCTGGGCGATCATCGGCGTCGGGAAGCCCAGGGCGGCCTGGCCGATCTCCCGTCCGTCGACGTAGATCAGCACCCGGTCGACCCCCTCCCAATCCAGAGCCCAGCCGGAGATCTCGATCACGCCGTCGCCCGGGTTGGCGGGCCGCACCGGGCTGATCCAGCCGAAGCCCTCTTCGTTGCCGATCCGGTTGTCGCACAGGAAGCTCACCGGGATCTCGTCGATGTTCGCCACCTGCCCGTCGATGTCGCCGACCCGGACCGTCAGCACGTGGCTGCCCTCGGCGAAGCCGAAGTCGATCAGAGCGCCGATGTCCATGACGAACCGGAACCCGGCCTGCGGCGAGTTCTCGAGCCCGGGAAAGATGCGCTCGATGTCGAGGCGGCGCAGACCGTAGCACTGGGTCAGCCCCTCGTTTTCGAGGGTGTTGCTGAAGAAGCAGTCGATGCGGCTGTTGGCGAAGATGGCGCCGTCGATGAGCAGCTCCACGTAGCCGACGCCCATGTCGCCAGTCTCGACCCCGGCGTCCAGAGACCAGCCGATGACCGAGCTCAGCCTCCGAGGCGAGAAGGCCATGTCGCAGGTGCCGTAGAGCTCGGCGTTGGCCTTCGGGAACTCGATCTGCCCGAAGGGAGCCAGCAGGTGGGACGAGTTGCCGAACTGGAGCTGCTGACCGTTGAGGAACTTGCGCTCTCCGGTCTCGGAGGTGACCCGCGCCTGGACGACGTGCAGACCGTTGAGGAAGCGGGTCGAGTCGAGCTGGTAGGCGAACCCGGCCGCGTCGGCGTCCGGGAAGGTCGGATAGCGGCGGGTCACGCCGGGGCGATTGGTGCCGTAGAGAGCCCGGCCGACGATGATGCCGTCGACGAAGACGTCGACCGCGCGCACGCCGTCGTCGTCCAGGGCCCAGCCGGTGAGCGGGATGACTCCCGCCCCGGCGTTGCCGCCATCCGCCTTGCCGTCGAAGAAGCCGAACGGCTCCGCTGCCTGAACGGGAATGGCGGCCAGCAAGCCGATCGCCAGGATGGTCGCAAGTGTCTTCGACTTCATGGCCTTACCCTCCGCGGTCACCCAGGACGGGCCCGAACGGGCTCGACGACCCGGGTGACGTCGATCTCCCTCTGGTTCTCCTAACCTCTCCTGCTCTGCTTCGTCCTGCTCTTCCGTGCGCTGAACAGGGCCCTCTGGAGGCCGTCGTGAAGCCAGGTGCCAGGGAGGCACGAGACCTCAAGTATTACTCGAACTTTTCACGCCATTCTATCGATGGTTATGCAAGGAAGTCAATCTTTCCCAGACCCCTCCCGAAGCCCGTCGAGGTAGCGCTCGACCAGCCGCGGCAGGGCCGCGACGTCGTAGCCGCCCTCGAACACCGTCAGGCTCCGTCCGCCGCAGCACGCTCCGGCGAGCTCGGCGACCCGCCGACCGAGGCCCTGGAAGCCCTCTTCGGTCACTCCGAAACCGCCCAGCGGATCGCCCCGCCAGATGTCGAAGCCGGCGGAAACGGCGAGAAAATCCGGCGCCCACTCGCGCACCGCCGGCAGCACCCGTTCGTCGACCGCGGCGAGGAAGCCCTCCTCGCCGGTGCCCGCGGGCAACGGCACGTTGAGCACCGTCCCCTCCCCCTCGCCCACGCCCCGCTCGGACTCGGCGCCGGTCCCCGGGTAAAAGGGGCTCTGGTGGGTGCTGACGTAGAACACCTCCGGCCGGTCTTCGAACAGGTGCTGTGTGCCGTTGCCGTGGTGGAGGTCGAAATCGAAGATGGCCACCGTGCTGGCGCGCCCGGTCCGGAGCAGGTGCTCGGCGGCGATGGCCACGTTGTTGAAGAAGCAGAAGCCCATCGCCCGATCCCGCTCGGCGTGGTGGCCGGGCGGGCGCACTGCGGCGAACGCGTGGCCGCCGCCGTCGCCGCCGGCCCACTCCGCGGCGGTCAGCGTCGCCTCCACGGCGGCCATCGCCGAGTCCCAGGTGCCCGAGGAGAGGGGGTTGTCCGCGGAGTCGATCAGGCCGTCGCCCCGCTCCACCGCCTTGAGCAGCCTGCACACGTAGCGCTCTTCGTGGACCGCTCGAATCGCCGAATCGGAGATCCGGGAGGCGTCCGTCTCTTCGACGATCGAGCCGGAGTAGGTCTCGCTCGCTCCCAGGTGGTCCAGGATCGAGCTCAGGCGCTCGGGACGCTCCGGGTAGCCACCCGGGGCCCGGTGGGCGAGACAGCGACGACTGGTGTAGATGCGAACCATGGTCCGATTCTACCGGCCCCGCGACCGGTTCGCCCGACCCGCCGGCCTCCGCGGCACGTTCGCTCACGCCCTGACCGCCAGCGCCAGGCCCTCGTCGCGCAGGCGACGGCGCAGGCGGTAGACCATGCTGTCGACCCCCGACCTGGAGAGGTTCCCGCCACTGGCTCGGGCCACCTCCCGGCTGGTCCAGCCGGCGGCCAGCACCAGGCCGAGGATCCGCACCCCGCGCTCCCCTCCGGGCATCTCCCGGCACCGGCGGACGAAGTGGCGCAGACGCTCCCGCTGCTCGACCCGACGCTGTGGGCAGGCGGTCGGGTCGCTCGGATCGTCCTCGAGCATGTCGTGGGGCACCAGCTTGATGTCGCCACCGCGCTTGGCGGCCACGGTCGCCCGGAGGTGGTCGAGGGCGGTGCGCTCGGCGAGGCGGCGGAGCCAGGCGCCGAGCTCCGCCGGAACCGTGCCGCGAAAGGTCCGGAGGCGCCGGCCCCCGTCCTCGAGCAGGCGGCAGTAGGCCTCCTGGACCAGGTCCTCGATCAGGGACGGCTCGGGCGAGAAGTCGAACCGTCGCAGGGCGCGCCGCACCCCGAACTCCAGGTAGCGGCCGTAGTCCGCCACGAGCGTGCGCCAGGCGGGGCTCCGCCGGTCGCCGGCGCACCGGCTCAGCAGATCGGTTGGATGGTCGGTGGTGGGCCGAGCGGCCGGCTGGCCAGCGGCCCCGGCACCGGGACGAACAGAGGGCCGGGCGGTCGCCCGGACTGGGGATTGGGGCATCCTCCACTCCTTTGGGATTCGGAGTGGAGGTGAGAGCCGGCGAGACCCGGGCTCGGACGGTCAACGCTACGCGCGTCCCGCTCCCGGTACGGCACGACCCTGTGCAAGGCGCCGCCTACCGTAGCACGGCGATCCGATGCCTGCAAGAACGCGAAACAGAGCGCCCAGACACAGAAAAACCGGGGCAGGGCCCCGGCCTTCGACCAGCGCGCGTTGCCGGCCGCGGAGCGGACGGCAACCGGACTCAGCTCCTCAGCGGAGCTTCTCTTCCACGAACTCCACGTGCTTGCGGACCTTCGGATCGTACTTCTTCAGCCGCAGCTTCTCCGTGGAGAGGCGCTTGTTCTTGGTCGTCGTGTAGAAGTACCCGGTTCCGGCGGAGGAGACCAGCTTGATCTTGTCGCGCATCGTTTCAGTTCCTGGTGGCGTGAACCGTTCCGGTCGGTGTCTTGGATGAATGGCGGGGCCGACGGGACTCGAACCCGCGACCTCCGGCGTGACAGGCCGGCATTCTAACCAGCTGAACTACGACCCCGCTAAGGCCTGCTTCAAAAGGACTCGGCCAGCTTCGGCCGCGATCCACTCGACGCGTTTCTCCCCGGTGCGGCTCAAAGGGGGAGGACTCGCCGCTCCGACGGCCGCAGGTGGTGGGAGGTGGGGGATTCGAACCCACGACCCCCTGCGTGTAAGGCAGGTGCTCTAACCACTGAGCTAACCTCCCTCCCGTCGAAGGGGCTGCGATGATACAGACCCTCTTCGGCGGATGTCAACGCCCTCGATGCAGGTCAGATTCCCGAACCTCCGGAGACACCCTCGGCCGACCGGGAAGGTCTCCAAAGGCCGCATGGTTAGAATAGCTCAGCGGCCCCGCGACCGCGGGGCGTCATCACCGCCCAACCGGCCCGCGCGGGCTGTTTCCGTTGTCTTCGACTGGCCGAGCACGGTTCGGCCGCTTCGAACTTCGACCCCCAGGAGGAGAGATCCCATGCCCTACACCGTTCCCGACCTCCCCTACGACTTCAACGCCCTCGAGCCCCATATCGACGCCCGCACGATGGAGATCCATCACGACAAGCACCACGCGGCGTACGTCAGCAAGCTCAACGCCGCGCTGGAGGGCCACGCCGACCTCCAGGCGAAGAGCGTCGAGGACCTCCTGCGCGACATCGCCAGCGTGCCGGACGCCATCCGCGGCGCGGTGCGCAACCATGGTGGCGGCCACGCCAATCACAGCCTGTTCTGGTCGATCATGTCGCCCAACGGCGGCGGCGCGCCGAGCGGCGACCTGGCCGACGCGATCAACGGCGCGTTCGGGAGCTTCGACGCCTTCCAGAAGAAGCTCACCGAGACCGCAGGCGGTGTCTTCGGCTCCGGCTGGGGCTGGCTGGTGGTCGGACCTGGCGGCCTCGAGGTCGTCGGACGACCGAACCAGGACAGCCCCCTCATGGACGGCCTGACCCCGGTCCTGGGCGTCGACGTGTGGGAGCACGCCTACTACCTCAAGTACCAGAACCGGCGCCCGGACTACCTCGCCGCCTGGTGGAACACGGTCGACTGGAACGCCGTGGCCGCGCGGTTCAGCAGCGCCGCGGCCTGAAGATCTTGGGCGCCGCCTCCTGAGGCCGGGGGGCCAGCGCGCCCGAACGACCGTTTCGATCTGGGGCCCCGGGCGACCGGGGCCCCTTCTTCGTCGCGGCGCGGACCGCTCGGCAGAGCCTCTCTCGACCCTCCTTTGACCGAAGCTCACGACGCCGGTCTAACTTACCCATATTTAGAAGTTTACACCTATATGCTCAGTCATTGAGCAAATAGGTGCCAACCTGGCCATGCACTTTCAAGCAATCTTCAATCATCGTTCCTAGAATTGCTCCATTAGATTCATCCCAATCGACCCAAGGAGAGAGCGATGGCGACGCCGATTGCTAAGGCTGTGAATCTGGATCTGGGCGCCCACCGGGAAGACCGCCACACAACCAAGTTCTTCAAGGCGCTCTCGGACGGAACCCGGCAGGAGATCCTGCGGCTTCTCGAGGGACGGCAGCGGACGGTCGGCGAGATCGTCGGGAACTTCAACCTGTCCCAGCCCACGATTTCCCGCCACCTGTCGGTGCTCAAAGAGGCCGACCTGGTCGTCGACCAGCGCCAGGGCCAGAACGTGATCTACCGGCTCAACGACGAAGCGCTGTCGACCTCCATGCGAGAGTTCTTCGGCCAGTTCCAGAGCTGCCAGCGCAGCCTGCGCTGAGCTCCGAGCGCCGGGCCGATCCCCTCCCGGCCCGGCGACCGAGCGCCTGCTGGCATCCCCACCCCAACCCGGAATACAATCCACCGTCCGGGCCGTTTTCGGGGTCCGGACGTTCTGGCGCCTCCGGCCCACCACCGGCTTCGGGTCACCCCCGCCGGCGGGCCGGCGCGCCCCGCGACCTCGTTCGAGCGGTTCTTTCAGGCGGTGTAGCTCAGGGGTTAGAGCGAACGGCTCATAACCGTTAGGTCAAGGGTTCAAATCCCTTCACCGCCACCACCACGGTGCCTCGCCACGGTGCCCTCATCGTGTGAACGCCGTGCACGGTCCCCACCCTTCCGACACTCTCCGAAACCTCGGCGCGCTCGATGTCGCGCTCGAGAGCTTCTTCCGGACGGCGGCATCCCCTCGCCCCGGAGACGGCGTCGTGGTCGCGTTCTCCGGAGGCCCTGACTCGACCGCGCTCCTCCTCGGGCTGGCACGGCTCACCGCGGCCGGCGGCCCGCTCGACGGCCTCCGCGTGGTGGCCGCCCATCTCGACCACGGTCTCGACCCGGGCTCGCGGCTCCGCGCCCGGGCGGCCGGGGAGATCGCACGCGGCCTGGGCGTCGAGACGGTCGTCGAGCGGCGCCCCGTCGGGCGGCTGCTGGACCGCGGCGAGAGCGTGGAGACGGCCGGGCGACGGGTCCGCTACGCCTTTCTCGAGGAGGTTCGCCTGGCCGAGGACGCCCGCTGGATCGCCACCGCCCACCACCGGGACGACCAGGCGGAGACGGTGCTGCTCCGCCTGCTCTTCGGCTCCGGCCTCGAAGGTCTGGGCGCCATGCGGCCGGTGCGGGGACCGCTCGTCAGGCCGCTCCTGACCCTCGGCCGCTCCACCCTGGTCGCGGCCGTCGCGGCGGCCGGGATCACGCCGGTGGACGACCCGACGAACCGGGACCTGTCCCTGGCGCGGAACCGGGTGCGTCGGCGGCTGCTGCCCGCCCTCGCCCGGGACCTGCCCGCGGGCGACGGCTCGGACCACCTCGCCGAACGGCTCGTCCGTCTCGCCGAGGCGGCGGCCGGGGTGCGGGACCGCCTGGACCGCCGATTCGACGAGCTCCTGGAGCCGGAGCGGCCCGCCGACGACGAGGCAGCGAACGGGACCGCTCCGGGGGTCGCGGTCCGCACGAGGGCGCTCGCGGATCTCCCGCGGCCCCTCCTCCCCCACGCCCTCGCATCTCTCCACCGGCGCGCGGGGGCGCCCTACCCGGCCACCGCCGCGGCGGCGGCGGAGCTCGCGCGGCAGCTCGCCCCGGAGGTCGTCCAAGACCGAAACGAGGCCGGCGAGCGGGGGCGTATCGGATGCGACTGCGGTGGCGGGTGGCGCTGGGAAGCGTCCGCCGACCGGCTCGAGCTTCGGCCACCCGCCGCTCGGAGCGCCGGCTCCGCGCCGCGGGACTTCTCGTATACACTGACCGTGCCGGGAACGATCGACATCCCGGAGCTCGGACTGAGCTTGAGGGTTCGTCGAGAACCGGTCGCGCCATGGATGTTTCGCGGCTCGCGACGACGCGCGGCGCTCGCCTTGCCGGTCGAGCCGGGGGCACGCCTGGTCGTCCGTCGGCGCCGGCCCGGAGATCGGATGCAGCCCCTGGGAGCGCCAGGCACTCGCAAGCTCAAGGACCTGTTGATCGACCGGCGGATCCCCCGGGAGCGCCGGGACCAACTGCCCCTGCTCTGCCTTGGTGATCGCATCGCCTGGGTCCCCGGGGTGACCGTGGACGAGGCCTTTCGGGTGCCTCCCGAGGCGGAGCAAACGTGGGTCGCAGAGGTAATGCCATGACCGAGCCGACCATCGAGACCCTCTACCAAGCGGACGAGATCGAGCGCGCCGTCTCCGAGCTGGGCAAGCGCCTGGAGGAGGAGCTGGGCCCCGAGGACCCCCTGTTTCTGGGGTTGATCGGCGGCTCCGTGATCTTCCTGGCCGACCTCGTGCGCGCCTACGAGCTCCCCGTGCGCTACGAGCTCGTCCACGTGGGGTACCGCCACCCGGAGGTCTCCGCCAGCGACCTGCTGGCGATCCAGTACCCGATCCCGGTGGACCTGACCGACCAGAGCCTGGTCGTGGTCAAGGACGTGATCGCGAGCGGTGTGACCGAGACCTACCTGCTCGAGCAGTTCCTCGAAAAGGGCGCGAGCCGGGTGCGGTTCGCGACCCTGATCGACCTCGAGGACGAGCGCAAGACCGACCTCGACGAGGTCTACAAGGCGTTCACGATCAAGCGCAGCGGCCCCCTCGTCGGCTACGGCCTCAAGTACCGGGGGCGCTACGGCAACCTGCCCTACGTCGGGCAGATCGCCAACGGCGGCTGAGGCCTCCGGCGCGCGCGGCGTGCTGCTCGGCCCCGGCCGGGCCCGCCCGACCGACGCTCGGCGGGGGCGCGGGGGAATCCTCCTCCGGTCCGAATCGGTTACCCTGTACGAAACCGAGCGCCCGCTCGGACGTACATGAAACGCGTGCGCTCCCAGCTCGGAACGAGCCGGCCTGGTCCGGCCCGATCCGGCCCGATCCGAAACGATCTGGCTCGAACGCCGACGACCGATTCCGGACCGCCCACGGCGGGCCGTCCCGACCATCCGACAGCTACTCAGGTGGTGAACCGTTGAACTCGACCCTCAAGACTCTGATCCTCTGGATGGCGATCTTCCTGGTGGTCATCCTCCTCTTCCAAGCTCTCCAAGGGGGGATGAGCACCAAGGAAGAGCTGAGCCTTTCCGACTTCGACCGGGCAGTGGACAGCGGCCGGGTGGTGAAGGTCACCATCGAGGGCCAGACCATCCACGGCACCCAGCGGGGCGATGCCGCGGGGCAGCCCAGCGAGTTCACCACGCAGATCCCGATCAACTACGCGGACTCCGAGTTCATCTCCAAGCTCCAGGAGCACGGAGTCGACGTCGAGGTCGAGAAGGTCGACGACAACGCCCTCCTGGGCATCCTCTCCTTCTGGGCGCCGATGCTCCTGATCATCGGCCTGTGGATCTTCTTCATGCGCCAGATGCAGGGCGGCGGCAACAAGGCCCTGTCGTTCGGCAAGTCGAAGGCGAAGCTGCTCAACACCACGGGCAAGAAGGTCACTTTCAAGGACGTGGCCGGCGTCGAGGAGGCCAAGGAGGAGCTCTCCGAGATCGTCGACTTCCTGCGCGAGCCCCAGAAGTTCCAGAAGCTGGGCGGCCGAATCCCCAAGGGCGTGCTGTTGATGGGCCCGCCCGGCACCGGCAAGACGCTCCTCGCCCGGGCGATCGCCGGCGAGGCCAACGTGCCCTTCTTCTCGATCTCCGGCTCCGACTTCGTCGAGATGTTCGTCGGCGTGGGCGCCTCGCGGGTGCGCGACCTCTTCGAGCAGGGCAAGAAGAACGCCCCCTGCATCATCTTCATCGACGAGATCGACGCCGTCGGCCGCCACCGCGGCGCCGGCCTGGGCGGCGGCCACGACGAGCGTGAGCAGACGCTCAACGCCCTGCTGGTGGAGATGGACGGCTTCGAGTCGAACGAGGGCGTGATCCTGATCGCCGCCACCAACCGCCCCGACGTCCTCGACCCGGCGCTGCTGCGGCCCGGTCGATTCGACCGGCGCGTGGTGGTCGACCGGCCGGACATCAACGGCCGGCTGGGCATCCTCCAGGTACACACGCGCACCATCCCGCTCGAGGAAGGGGTCGACCTGCGGGTCATCGCCCGGGGCACGCCCGGCTTCGCCGGCGCGGACCTCATGAACCTGGTCAACGAAGCCGCCCTCGTGGCCGCCCGCCGCGGCCACAAGGCGGTCGCCATGGACGACTTCGAGTTCGCCAAGGACAAGGTGCTCATGGGGGTCGAGAGGAAAACCCTCATGCTCACGGACGACGAGAAGCAGGTCACCGCGTACCACGAGGCGGGCCACGCCCTGGTGGCCGCGTTCATCCCGGGCGCGGACCCGGTGCACAAGGTCACGATCATCCCGCGCGGCCGGGCCCTGGGGCTCACCATGCAGCTCCCCACCGAGGACAAGCACAACTACCGGCGCGGCTACGTGGAAGCCCAGATCGCCATCCTCATGGGCGGCCGGGTGGCCGAGGAGCTGAGCCAGGACGACATCACCACCGGCGCCGGCAACGACATCGAGCGGGCCACCGAAATGGCCCGCAAGATGGTCTGCGAGTGGGGTATGTCGCAGCTTGGCCCGCTCGCCTTCGGCGGCGGCGACGAGCCGGTCTTCCTCGGCCGCGACTACGCCCAGCGCGCCGACTACAGCGAGGACACGGCGGTGCGGATCGACCGGGAGGTCGAGCGGATCGTGAGCGCCAGCTACGAGCGTGCGCGCCAGATCCTCGACGAGCACGGAGACCTGCTCGAGGCGCTCGCCAAGGA
>Ga0210123_1000815_pt1 | contig 17778 bp, 13 predicted proteins | sample Muzzi_PWB_D2_FD_185535 | JGI IMG/M metagenome (GOLD analysis project Ga0210123, IMG submission 185535) | Wetland microbial communities from San Francisco Bay, California, USA, that impact long-term carbon sequestration - Muzzi_PWB_D2 (SPAdes) | ecosystem: Environmental > Aquatic > Marine >... | reverse complement strand
GGAGCTGCCTGCTCGGCTTCGGTGCCCGCTCGTGTACCCCGGCCAACATCCTGCGCCAGGGCGAGTGCGTCATCAACCTGCCCTCGGTCGCCCAGGTCGACGCGGTCGACCGGCTGGCCAAGACCACGGGCTCCTCGCCGGTTCCGGCGTACAAGCAGGCGATGGGCTACCGCCACGAGGGGGACAAGTTCGGCCATGCCGGGTTGACGCCGGTCGAGTCCGACCTGGTGGCGCCGCCGCGGGCGGCCGAGTGCCCGGTGCATCTCGAAGCGACACTTGTCGAGCGGCATCCCCTCGAAGAGGCGAACCCCGACCGGCGCGGCAAGCTCGTGGCCCTCGAGATGCGGATCGTCCGGGTCCACGTCGCCGAGGAGATCCGCATGGCGGGGACCGAGCACCGCATCGACCCGGAGCGCTGGCGCCCGCTGATGATGAGCTTCTGCGAGTTCTTCGGCCTGGGGGAGAAGCTCCGGCCGTCGACCCTGGCGACCATCCCGGAGGAGTCGTACCGGGTGCCGGCGGCTCCGGCCCGGGTTCCCGTGGCGGCCTCGGCGGTCTCGGCCGCATGACGGAGACCTTCCGTGCCGACCCCGAGAGCGACCGTCTCGCTCAGGGGTCGGGCCCCGATCCTCGGACGGCCCGGCTGTAGTCCTCCGGCGTGTCGACGTCGTGGATGCAGCCGGGGTCGTCGACCGGCACCTCCAGGATCTCGTCCGGGTGGCGATCGAGGATCTGGCGCAGGCCCCCGTGGGGGACATCCAGATCGAGCTCCGCCACCTCCCGCAGCAGCCGGGGAGCGATGGCCAGCGGGTGGCCCCGCCGGAGGCGCCTTCCGGATGGTCCGCCGAGGACGACCACCGGCACCGCCAACGCCGTGTTCGTCGCCGCTCCCATCCGGAGGGCCCGGATCACCGAGCGCACCGTCGACGGCCGGAGGCCCGGCAGGTCGGCCGGGGTGACGAGGAGCACCTGACCCGCCGCGGCGAGCTTCTCGGCCCCGCCCAGGGCGGAGAGGCCCTCCAGGATCGACGACAACATGCCCCGCTCCGGGTCCGGGTTGACGGCCACGGTGAAGCCGCGGCCCAGGGCCCAGTCCCGGAGGCGCTCCGCGTCCCGGTCCTCGCCTGCCGGCCCGGCGATCGGTCCCACTACCAGGCAGATCCGCTCCACGCCCCCTTCGACCAGGGGCCGCACGGTGGCGCCCACCACCGTCTCGCCGCCCCCGGCGGAGAGGAGGAGCTTCGGCCGGCCCATTCTCTGGGAGCGGCCGGCGGCTGGGACGATCGCGACGGCCATGGCGCCATTGTCGGCCGCGGGCCACGGTGCTGACAAGCGGGCGGCAAGCTGGTGGGAAGAGACGAGATCTCTGTCGGAGCTTCGGCGAGGGGTTGACAGGGTGGTCGAGTGCGCATATCGTCGCGGTGTTGCTACATGAGTAGCGACTTGGTGATGAATGAGGCGAACTCGAGCGACCGCACACGAGCCAAGACCACCACGGGAAGCCAGACCATGACCGATCCCACGGCACTGCCCGAGCTCTCCGCCACCGAGCTCGACGTCCTCAAGATCCTCTGGGCCGAGGGGCGCCTGAGCGCACGGGAGGTCCACGCGGACCTGGGGCCGCGGAAGGGCTGGGCCTACTCGACCACCCGCACCACCCTCGAGCGCATGGTGGAGAAGGGCCTGCTCGACAAGGCGGCGTTCCACGGCCTCAACCTCTACCGCCCCCTGGTCAGCAAGCCGGCCGGCCTCGCCCGGTTGGTGCGTGACTTCGCCGAGCGCGTGCTCGAGCTGGACGCGGCCCCGGTGGTCTCGCTCTTCGCCCGGAGCGAGGCGCTGTCGGAGGACGAGGTCCGGGAGCTCGAGCGACTGCTGGAGCTGGCACCCGGTGAGGACGAGGAGGAGGGGCGATGAGCGTTCCGGCCTCCACCGCGCTCGTCGCCCTCGATCAGGCGGCCGGCCCCATCGTCTCCGGCCTGCTGCAGAACGCTCTCTTCGCGGCGGTCCTCTACGCCGTCCTCTGGCTCGCGTTCCGGCTCGGAGGCGGAGCCCTCCGGTGGCTGGGCCGCCGCCGAGGGACGGCGCCTGGCGCGGCGCGGCGGTCGCTGCCGCCGCTGCCGCCAGTAGCCGAGCTCCTCCTCTGGGCGCTGGTCCTGATTCGCCTGGTTCTGCCGCCCGGCCTCGCCGCCCCGTGGAGCCTGCGCTCGGGCCTGGAGCTCGTCACCTCGGCCGGCGACGCCGGAGCGGTGGCCCCCAGCTCGTTGGTCGACTCGCTCTTCGACCTCGATGCCGTGCTCGGGCCGGCCGACGACGGCTCGGCCCAGCCGTCCGGTGCACACCCCGGGTCCCTGCCCTGGCCGAGCGGCCTCCTCACCCTCTGGCTCGTGGCGAGCGGCATCGCCCTCGGCCGCTTCGCCCTCCGGCGCCGCCGGGTCCGCCGCCGCCTGGCCGCGGCCCGCCGTCCCGGAGGAGCAGCGGGCGAGGCCCTCGCCGAAGCGACCGAGCGCTGGCGTGTTCGTCTCGGCATCCGCCGGCGGGTGACGGTGGTGGTGGGGGAGGGGGCCGGCTCCCCGTTCACGATGGGGGTCCTCCGGCCGGTGATCTGGCTGCCCGAGCGGCTGCTGGCCACCCCGACCCCCCACCTCGCCGAGGCGGCCGTGGCCCATGAGCTCCACCACGTGCGGGGCCTGGACGATCTCTGGCTCCGCCTTCTCGCGGTGGTCCGGGCCCTCTACGTCTTCCTCCCGGTCGCATGGTGGGCCTCGGCCCGCCTGACCGAGTGCCGGGAACGGGCGATCGACGACGCCGTCCTCGCCCACGGGATCGTCTCACCACGCGCCTACGGCAGGGCCCTCCTCGCCGCCGGCGCGCTCACCTGGCCGACCCGGTCGGGGGCCAATCGTCCCGCCACGGACGCCGAGCTCCCGGTTCCGGCGTTCGGCACCGACCGAAGGAGCCTCCCCATGCGCATCGAACGAATCGCCCGCCCCGCCGCCGCCCGCCCGTCGCGGCGAGCCACCGTCCTCGCCGCCACCCTCGCCCTCCTCCTCGCCGCCGTCGCCCTGCCCATGGGTGCGCTGCCCTCGAAAGCTCCGGAGACCGCCTCAGCCGCCCAGCCCGGGTCGGCCGCACCCGCCGCGACGGTCGAAGTGGAGAAGGGTGCGTGGGCCAACCCCCTTGCCGAAGCCAGAGTCACCTCCCCGTACGGCCCCCGCAGAAACCCCCTGGACGCGGAGCACGCCGTGAAGCACCACAACGGCGTCGACCTCGCCGTCCCCGAAGGCACCCCCATCCTCGCCCCGGCGGCCGGCATCGTCACCACCGCCACGGAGACCTACCGTCCCAACACCGACTGGGGCACCGTCCTCGTCATCGACCACGGCAACGGCATCCAGACCCGATACGCCCACCTGGGGACCCTGGAGGTGCGAGAAGGCCAGAGAGTCGCCCGGGGCGAGCGCGTGGCAACGGTCGGCACCACCGGCCGGACCACCGGCCCCCATCTCCACCTGGAAGTCTTGGAGAACGGCCAGCCGACGGACCCAGCCCGCCTCGTGCCCGGCCTCGATCGGTGATCTGGTCGCCCCCCAAACCCTCGACGGTTGTCCGGGTCGCCCCCCAAACCCTCAATCCCTTTCCCCCCGCGCGGGGGGAAAGGGACGCCTTGCCCCGGCCTTTCCCCGCCCTTCGTTGCGTGCCGGTGCCTCTCTCCCTCCCGGCGCTTCGCTTCCGTGATGAAGGGGGAGGCCGTTCGCTTCGCTCACACTTCGGCCGGCAGGGGCGCCGGCCGCTTCGATCTAGAGGGGTGTAAGGCTCCGCGCGAACGTCCTCACCCAGAGGCGCTCGAGCGCACCGAAGCTCCAGCTTTCGTCGCCTCCTCCTTCGTAGCGCTGGTGTGCTGCGGCAACGAACGGTCGAACGGTGGAGCGGCTCGGGGCCTCCCGGCCGTGGGCGTTGAAGGAGGGCGCGCGCAGGGCTGGCTCCACATCCACGCCGGTGCGCCGCCCTCCTGAACCGAGGCCGAGCCCAGCTCCATCCCACCACCGAGCGGAGGCCGGTCCCCGGCCGGGAGGCCCCGAGCCGCTCCCGGCCACGCGCCGTCGAAGGAAGCCGCTCCCCGTTCTCGGCTGGTACCTACACTCGACCCGCGGTCATCCAACGGTCATTCAAGACGCTTCGATCGCCACGACCTGGTGCGCTGAAGCGCACCCTACTCCTCGCCCTCGTCCACCACCTCGAGCTCGAACCCCCGCCGCCGCAACCCCAGGAGCACCGGCCCCGCCACCTGCTCGGCCACCGGAATCTGCACCCCCACCAGATCCACCTTCCCCTCCAACACCAAGCCGGCCGCCAGCGCCGCCGGCACCCCCACCGTCCGCGCCATCGCCGACTCGTCCCCCGCGGTCCCGAACACCACCAACCGCTCCACGATCCGCCGCCGCGCACCGTCCGGCCCCTCCACCCCGAAGCGGTGCTCCAGCACCACCATGTCCCGCTCCCCCTCCCCGTAACCGAGCTTCTCGCCGAACAGATGGGCCACCGCGTCCAGAGGCGAGTAGGCGTCATCCGGCAGCGGCTGCTGCGAGAAAAGCCCCAGCCAGGCGATGCGGTCGAGCACCGGATGATCCTCCGGCAGCTCCAAGAAGCGGGCGATCCGGGACGGCATCGGCCCCGACCCCGGAGGCAGCCGCTGATCGAGGAGATCGCAGTAGCTCGGGCCCAGGCTCGGATCGTCCTGGGGATCGAGGAGCCCCAGGCGGTAGAACGCCTGCATGGTCTCGCACCAGCCCGGGTAGCGGAGCGTGCCCCGGAAGAGGTCGATCGGATCATCGATCCCGTAGAGCGGCCCGTAGGGGAGCGAGTCCCGGTTCGGGTAGCCCTCGAGCTTGCCCACCCCGGGTACCTCGATCCGCTCCGGTCCGCCGGGCAGATAGGGGCTCGGATGCTCCACGACCTCCCCGCCGCGGAGGAAGCGGACCGAGCTCTTGGCCGCCAGCAGCACGCCCCGTGGGCTCCAGGAGAGCTTGTAGCGGAAGGGGTTGTCCGCCGAGTCCGGGGCCGGCAGGCCGCCGCAGAACGAGACCAACGAGCGCACCCTGCCGCCCTCGCGCTCGACCCTGCGGATCATCTCCACCGCCATCATGTGGTCGATTCCCGGATCGAGGCCACACTCGTTGAGCAGGAGGACCCCTCGCTCGCGGGCGGCGGCGTCGAGGGTGCGCATCTCGTCCGAGACGTACGAGGTGGTGACCAGCGGCACACCGTGCTCGATGGCGTGGCGCGCCACCCGCGGGTGGAGGGACGCGGGCAGCAGGCTCACCGCCAGGTCCGCCGCGCCCACCAGCCGGTCGAGGTCGGCGGGCTCGCCCACGTCGAGGCGCACCGCCCGGGCGCGGCCCTCCTTGGCCCCCGCCACGGTCAACGCGCGGGCTCGTTCCACGTTGAGCGCCGCCACCGTCAGCTCGACCTCGGGCCTCGCCAGGAGCTCGTCGACCAGCGGCTTGGCGACGAGGCCGGCGCCGAGGACGAGGACCCGGTGCCCCTGGCCGGCACGATCGGGCCGGCTCACAGGGGGATTCCCTCGAGGAACTCGGACAGGAACCCGGCCAGGTGCTGGTGGGCGGGGCTGAGCACGCCCCGGTGGCAGATCACCGCGTGGAGGAGCTCGGGCGGCAGGGCCAGCCGCTCGAGCGGGGTCCGCCACTCTGTCTCGACGAGGGGTGCCACGAAGGGGAGGAGAGCGTCTCCGAAGCACTCGCTCGCGTCCCGCGGGAGCTCAGCCGGCAGGTTGGCGACGGCCAGGATCACCGGCCCCCGGCCTTCGACGCCGTAGCGCACCGAGCGCGTCGCCGGGTCCGCCACGAAGACCGGGTCGTCCGGGTCGGTCTGCTCGACCGTCGCCTCGATCGATCCCTCCACGTCGCACGAAAGGTCGGCGATCACCCGGAGCCGCGGGGCCTCGTCCGCTTCCTCGTGCCGCCGCCAGAGGGCCTTGAGGTCGGCCCAGGTGACCAGCCGCGGCTGGGTGGGCTCCCAGTAGACGCCGTTGACCAGCACTGTCAGGTAGGGGAGGTGGCGGGCGAAGCTCTGCCGGTGCTCGCGGCGGAAGACCACCTTGTAGATCGTGCGGAGGGAGCGCTCGTCTGGCCTGTCCTGCTGAGCGGAGAGGCCGGGAAGCTCCTCCGGGGTGACCTCCACCACCGGCAGCCGGGTGAGCACCTCCTGGGCGCCGGCCGCCACGTTGCCGCCGCCGGTCACGCCGATCACCACGGGTCCCAGGGCCACGGGCAACCCGTGCTCCCGGATCGCCTCGCCGACGCGCGTCGACAGATGATCGAGGGCCGCCTCGAGATCGGCGTAGTCCTTGGCCTGGCGCACCTGGGCGAAGGGCGTCTCCTCACCCTCCACGCGGAGCCTCTGCCCCAGGGCCCAGAGCGCGTCGATCATGCCGGCGTAGCCGGCGTGGCGGCCGAAGAAGAGCAGCCGCCTGCCCTCCCGGTCGACGATCGGCTCGTAGTCGACGAGGGTGGCGCCCACGTCGAGGGCACGCTGGAGGAGAGGCATGTTCTGGGGCTGTCCCTTGATGACGTGGAAAAAGGCCACGTGGGCCCGGCCCGGCACGATGGCGGGCGGCGGAATCTCCTTGATGCCGAAGATCACCCGGCACCGGGAGAGGTCATCCTGGATCTCGGCGCCCGCCTGGCGGTACTCGTCGTCCTCGAACACCCGGATCTCGGAGGGCTGGACTACCACCGAGCGGCCGTGCACCCGCACCAGCTCCTCCACGTGGCGTGGGGCGAGCGGCGCGCGGCGTTCCCAGCGGCCTTTGCTCTCCTTGCGGATTCCGAGATCGGCCATCGAGTCTCCGGAGTCGATCGTGGATTGGGTGGACCGGGGGTCGGTTGGTGGGTGGAGCATCCGGGGGCGAGGATGGATGTTAGCACCGCCGGGCGGTAGAGCCCGGGCCGCCCGGCTCAGGGGAGGCCGGGCCGGGCCCACCGCCGGCACCACTCGACCATCGCCACGGCCGAGGCCGCACCGGCGTTGATCGAGCGGGTGGAGCCGTACTGGGGGATGTGGAGGATCGTCTCCACCAGCTCCCGGGCCTCGTCCGAGAGCCCCGGCCCCTCCTGGCCGAAAAGGAGCACCACGCGCCGCGGCATCTCCCCTTCGAACAGGGGCAGCGACCCGGGGAGGTTGTCGATGCCGATCACCGGTAGCTCCTCCTCCCGGGCCCAGGCGGCGAGCTCCCCCAGGGTCTGGTGGTGGACCACGTGCTGGTAGACCTCGGTCATCATCGCGCCGCGGCGGTTCCACTTGCGCTTGCCGACAATGTGCACCGCCCGGGCGAGGAACGCGTTGGCGTTGCGCACCACGGCGCCGATGTTGGGGTCGTGGAACCAGTTCTCGATCGCCACGTGGAACGGATGACGCCGCCGGTCGAGATCCTGCTTGATCGCCTCGACCGTCCAGTAGCGGTAGCGGTCGACGACGTTGCGCCGGTCGCCGTGGGCGAGGAGCTCCGGGTCGAGCCGCGGGTCCTTCGGCCAGGGCTCCGGACGGGGGCCCACGCCCACGTCCTCGTGGTGCTCGGCTCTTCGAGCCGCCCGTCGACTCTTCGGTCCGTCATCCGTCATGGGGGGATGGTACGACAGGCGCCTGGGTCGGGAGGCGGCACGGAGGCGGAAATTTGGTAGACTGCCGACGATGGGCGACCACAAGCCGCGACCGGTCCACGGACGGGGGGCCGCCGACAACCCGGCGAACCGCTTCGAGCGCATCCGCTTCCACCAGGAGTGGTCGGAGTGGCCGGAGTGGGAGGCCGAGCCGGAGGAGGTCGGTCCCGGCGACGAAGCGCGGGTCGAGACCGTCTACCTGGAGGACGCGTCGCGCTCGGTGATCGCCACCAACACCAGCCCGGACGTGGGGTTCGACGCCTCCTTGAACCCCTACCGGGGGTGCGAGCACGGCTGCATCTACTGCTACGCGCGGCCGACCCACGAGTACCTCGGGTTCTCCGCGGGGCTCGACTTCGAAAGCCGCATCCTGGTCAAGCGCGACGCCCCGGAGCTGCTCCGCAAGGAGCTCGCCTCACCCCGCTGGACGCCCCAGGTGCTGGCGCTTTCCGGGGTGACCGACCCCTACCAGCCGGTGGAGCGCAAGCTCCGGATCACCCGCCGCTGTCTCGAGGTGTTGGCCGAGGCCCGGAACCCGGTGGCGGTCATCACCAAGAGCGCCCTGGTCGCCCGGGACGTGGATCTGCTGGCCGAGCTCGCGCAGCATGACGCGGTGGTGGTGTCGCTCTCGATCACCACCCTCGACCCGGAGGTCGCCCGCACCATGGAGCCTCGGGCCTCCCACCCCCGGCGGCGGCTCGAAGCGATCGAGCGCCTCGCCGAGGCCGGCGTGCCGGTGGGGGTGATGGTGGCCCCCATCCTGCCCGGGCTCACCGATCCGGAGATCCCGCGCATCATCGAGGCCGCGGCCGAGGCGGGCGCGCAGCACGCCGGCTACACCGTGCTGCGGCTGCCGGGGGCCGTGGTCGGTCTGGTCGAGCGATGGCTCGAGGAGCACTTCCCGGAGCGCAAGGACCGGGTGCTGAACCGCGTGCGGGACCTCCGGGGAGGGCGCCTCAACGAGCCCCGCTTCGGCCACCGGATGCACGGCCAGGGGCCGATCGGGGAGCACATCCGGAGCCTGTTCCATGCCTCCCGTAGGCGGTACGGGTTGGCCGAACGGGCGTTGGAGCTCTCGACCGAGGCCTTCCGCCGACCGAGCGCGGACCGGGACCAGCTCCGGCTCTTCGAGTGAGGGCAGGCGGCCCTCCCGACCCCCTCGATTCCTGCCCGGAGTACCCTTGCCGCAACGCGGCGAACGGTGCTATCGTCATCGCACCCCCGAACCCAATTCCCTCGAAGGGAGACTGCATGACGACCACCACCGAACCGCTTCCTCAAGTCCTCGGGGAGGTCGGTGCCGGGCAGGAGCACATCCTGTCCGAAGAGGCGCTCCGTTTCGTCGGCGGAATCGCCCGGCAGCTCGAGCCGCGGCGGCTCGAGCTCCTCGAAGCCCGCGCCGCGCGGGACCGTGAGCTCGCCGCCGGCGACCGCTTCGACTTCCTGGAATCGACCCGTCACGTGCGCGAAGGGGACTGGCGCGTGGCCGAGGCGCCCGCCGACCTCGCCCAACGCAAGGTCGAGATCACCGGCCCGGCCGACCGCAAGATGATGATCAACGCGCTCAACTCCGGGGCGAGCGTGTTCATGGCCGATCTCGAAGACGCCCTGTCGCCGACCTGGGAGAACGTTCTCCAGGGGCAGGTGAACCTCTACGACGCAGTGCGTCATGAAATCCGGTTCGACGACCCGGCGAGCGGCAAGTCCTACCGCCTGGCGGACGAGACGGCGACGCTGCTGGTCCGCCCCCGGGGCTGGCACCTGCTGGAGAAGCACGTCACCCTCGACGGCGAGCCGATCTCGGCCTCGCTCTTCGACTTCGGCCTCTACTTCTTCCACAACGCCAAGGAGCTCCTGGAGCGGGGGAGCGGGCCTTACTTCTATCTGCCGAAGCTCGAGAGCCATCTCGAGGCCCGGCTCTGGAACGACGCCTTCCGCCTCGCCCAGGAGGCCCTCGGGATTCCGGTCGGCACCATCCGCGCCACCGTCCTGGTCGAGACCCTGGCGGCGGCGTTCGAGATGGAGGAGATCCTCTACGAGCTCCGGGAGCACGCAGCGGGCTTGAACGCCGGCCGCTGGGACTACATTTTCTCGGTCATCCGGTTGCTCCGCGCGAGCGGCCTGGTGCTGCCCGACCGCGCCCAGATCACCATGACCGTGCCGTTCATGCACGCCTACACGGAGCTTCTGGTGCGTACCTGTCACAAGCGGGGCGCCCACGCCATCGGCGGCATGTCGGCCTTCATCCCCACCCGGCGGGACCCGGAGGTCAACGAGCGGGCGCTCGCCGCCGTGCGGGAGGACAAGCGGCGCGAGGCCGGCGCCGGCTGCGACGGCTCCTGGGTCGCCCATCCGGACCTGGTGCCGGTGGTGCGCGAGATCTTCGACGACGTGCTCGGTGAGCGGCCGAACCAGAAGGAGCGCCTGCGCGAGGAGGTGGCGATCGAGGCCGCCGACCTGCTCGACTTCGAAGTCGCCGGCGGGAAGGTGACCGAGGCCGGCGTGCGCGCCAACATCAACGTCGCTCTCCAATACCTGGACGCCTGGTTCTCCGGCTGGGGCGCCGCGGCGATCGCCAACCTGATGGAGGACACGGCGACGGCCGAGATCTCCCGCGCCCAGCTCTGGCAGTGGGTCACCAAGGGCGCGGTGCTGGACGACGGACGGCGGATGGACGCGGAGCTCTACCGCGCGTTCCGCGACGAAGAGCTTTCCGCCCTCCGGGAGGCGCCAGGCGGCGCCGGGTTCCTGGACGAGGCGGCTGCCCTCATGGACGAGCTGGTGCTGGCTTCCGAGTTCGTCCTGTTCCTGACCCTGCCCGGCTACGACCGGCTGATTCGTCTGAAGGACGGTGGCAAATGACCGACACGGTGCGAGAGAAGACGTTCGAGGAAGAGGTCCGCGAGCTCGAGGAACGGTGGAAGACCGAGGAGCGCTGGAAGGGAATCCGGCGCGACTTCACCGCCGAGCAGGTGGTCGAGCTCAGGGGCTCGGTGCGGTTCAGCCACCCGGAGGCCGTGCACGGTGCCGAGCGGCTCTGGCACCTCCTCCACAAGGAGGACTTCGTCCGCACCTTCGGCGCCCTGACCGGCGCCCAGGCGGTGCAGATGGTCAAGGCGGGGTTGAAGGCGATCTACGTCTCCGGCTGGCAGATCGCCGGCGACGCGAACCTCTCCCTCCAGACCTACCCGGACCAGAGCCTCTACCCGGTCAACAGCGCGCCCACGCTGGTGCGGCGGATCACCAACGCGCTGCTCCGGGCCGACCAGGTGGAGTGGGCCAATGAGAGGAAGCAGGTCCACGACTGGATCGTGCCGATCGTGGCCGACGCGGAGGCCGGCTTCGGCGGTCCGGTCCACGCCTTCGAGCTGATGAAGGCGATGATCGAGGCCGGCGCGGCCGGCGTCCACTTCGAAGATCAGCTCGCCGCGGCCAAGAAGTGCGGCCACATGGGGGGGAAGGTCCTGGTGCCGACGGCCCAGTTCATCCGCACCCTGACCGCCGCCCGCCTGGCCGCCGACGTGCTCGACGTGCCGACGCTCCTGGTGGCGCGGACGGACGCCCTCTCGGCGACGCTTCTGACCGCCAACATCGACGACCGGGACAAGGAGTTCATGACCGGTGAGCGCACCCCCGAGGGCTACTGGATGGTGCGCGAGGGGGCCGACGGCGCGATCTTCCGCGGCCTCGAGTACGCCCCCTACGCCGATCTCCTCTGGTTCGAGACCAGCACGCCGGACCTGGACGAGGCGAAGCTCTTCGCCGAGGCGATCCACGCCAAGTACCCGGGCAAGCTCCTGGCCTACAACTGCTCGCCGTCGTTCAACTGGAAGCGCCACCTGGACGACGCGACGATCAAGAAGTTCCAGCGCGAGCTCGGGGCCATGGGCTTCAAGTTCCAGTTCATCACCCTGGCCGGCTGGCACCTGTTGAACTACCACACCTTCCGCCTGGCCAAGGAGTACACCCAGCGGGGCATGGACGCCTACGTCGAGATCCAGGAGGCGGAGTTCGCCGCCGAGGCACAGGGCTACACCGCGACCCGCCACCAGCAGGAGGTGGGTACCGGCTACTTCGACCGCGTGCTCTCGGCGATCACCGGCGGCGAGGCGTCGACCTCGGCGCTCGCCGGGTCGACGGAAGAGCAGCAGTTCGGCTGAGCTCGTACCAGACCCCGGAGGGGGCGGCTGACACGACACCCCCTCCGATCCTCCCTCTTTCAGCGGCTCCCGCAGTCTCTCGCCCGGCGACCCTCGGGCCGCGGGCGATGGCCTCCTCTTGCCACGCTGTGCGGTGCAGGATCGGCGCGGCGTATAGTGAGATTCGGGGAGGTTGTCAGAGTTTTTCCGGGAGGCGCCCATGGCCGTTCATCACCCGCAGATCGCCGTTTACCGTCTGATCGATCTGGCCGAGGAGATCGATCTTTCGCAGCTCGCCCTCGAGCGGCTGCGGCTCTTCCGGGCGCGGCGCGGCGCGGTCAAGTTCCAGCGTCCGCCGGCCACGGTCGAGCTGGGGACCTTCGAGATCGAGGGCCAGGCGGGTGCCGTGAGCGCGCGGATCTACGACTTCGGGGTGGCGGTGCTGCGCTGGCGCACGGAGCTCGGCCCGCGGCTCGGCTGGGAGGAGCTCCAGGCGGCGGCCGACCGGCTGATCGGGTCGGAGGCGATTGACTCGCTCTTCGCCGTCGAGCTCGAGCGGCTGGAGGCGATGGTCGCGCCGGCTCTTCTGGGGCCGGTGGAGCCGGTGGAGGAGCGCTTGAGGGAGGAGTTCGCGGTGATCCACCTGGCGGGGGTGGATCTGGAGGGTCCGCTCGCGGGGCTCGTGGAGCGGCCGGAGGTGGCGGAGCTGGTACTGGGCGAGCGGGCGGAGTTCACGGCGTCGGTGCGCCGGGAGCTGGAGCAGTATGCGTTCGGGTACAGCCACCAGGATCTGGCGGTTCTGGGGTTCGACCGGGTGTTGATCGTCGATCCGGAGGGGATCTGGGATGTGGCGGATCTAGTGGAGCTGGCCCACGCGGAGCTGCTCGAGCTGGGGTATTACGACCGGTTGCTCCAGCGGGAGCTGGAGCTGTTGCCGGGGTTCTTGGCGCGGCGGCCGGGGATGCTCCGGAGTCTGGTGGGAGGGCGCCATGCCAGGTTGTTGCACCGGTTGATGGTGCGGCACGCGGAGATCACGGAGGTGCGGAGTCGGCTGTTGGGGGCGTTGACGATCACGGAGGATCTGTTCTACGCCAAGGTCTACCGGCGGGCGATGGCGCTTTACGGCACGACCGAGCTGGCCGAGACGATGGAGACGCGGCTTCGCGTGTTGACGGATGTCTACTCGATGGTCAACGGGGAGGTGAACGCCCGGCGGGCGGAGGTTTTGGAGCTGGGGATTCTGATTCTCGTGTTCCTGGAGGTGATTCGGGCGTTCTGGTAGAGCGGAGGGGAATCGTTGTGGCTGGGTGGGAGCGAACTCGCTTTCTGGTCGTGGGGTTGATGTCTGTTCTTGTGGTGGATGATAATCGTCCACGTCATGGATGATCATCACTATCTCCCTCGGGTGGCGGGTGGGTTGTTGCGGCGGGCGTTGGAGGCGACTCCGGTGGTTGTGTTGATGGGGGCGCGGCAGGCGGGAAAGAGCACTCTGGTGCAGTCGGAGCCTGCGTTGGCGGGGGACGGGGATCGGCTGTACCTGACGTTGGATGATCTTTCGGTGCGGGATCGGGCGGTGCACTCTCCGGATGATTTCGTGCGGAGCGCGCCCCGGATGACGATCGACGAGGTGCAGCGGGAGCCGGATCTGCTTCTCGCCATCAAGCGGGCGGTGGATGAGGACCGGCCGCGCAGGCCTGGGCGGTTCGTGCTGACGGGGTCGGCCAATCTGTTGCTGATGCAGCGGGTGTCGGAGACGCTGGCCGGGCGGGCGACGTATGTGACGCTCTGGCCGCTGGCGCGGCGCGAGCGGCTGGGTTTCGGGCGCCCGGGGATCTGGGGGGAGTTGATCGAGACCCCGGTCGAAGGCTGGTACGACCTGGTGCGCTCGCAGAAGGCGCCGCCGGCGGACTGGCCCACGGAGGCTCGGCTCGGCGGCTATCCAACGCCCGCGGTGGAGCTTCTGTCCGCCGAGGCGCGGGAGATCTGGTTTGACGGCTATGTCCGAACCTATCTCGAGCGCGACCTCCAGAGCCTGGCGTCGATCGACAATCTGCTCGACTTCCGGCGGCTGATGCGGGCGGCCTGTCTGCGTCTGGGGAATCTGATGAACCAGATGGAGCTCGGCCGGGATACGCGGGTGCCGCGGACGACGGTTCACCGGTACCTGAATCTATTGGAGACCTCTTACCAACTCGTCCGCCTCGAGCCCTACTCGGTCAATCGGACCCGGCGTCTCATCAAGAGCCCGAAGCTCTACTGGAGCGACCCCGGCCTCGCCCTCTATCTGACCGGCGGGGAGCCGTCCGGCGCTCATCTCGAGAATCTGGTGTTGCTCGATCTGCTGGTCTGGCGCCACGCTCAGGTGCCGCGCCCGGAGGTGCTCTACTGGCGAACGGCAAGCGGGCTGGAGGTCGATTTCGTCATCGAGCACCGGGATGGGCTGGTGCCGGTGGAGGTGAAGGCAGGGGGACGTCCCGGGCCGCGGGATCTGCGAGGGTTGCAGGCTTTTCGGGAGGAGTATCCGGATCGGTTCTTGGGTGGGTTGGTGCTTCATGCGGGGAGGGAGGTGGAGTGGTTGGGGGATCGGATTCTCGGGGCGCCTTGGGATCGGGTGGTTTGACGGGGTGGGTACTGTTGCACTGGGCCGGGTCCGTGGTCGGTGCGTGCGGGCGAGGGCCGGCGGTTGTCTTGATCTCCCTCCAAACCCCTTCCATGAGAAGGCCTGATCGTGTCAAGTCGGCCGCCGTGGCGGCCGGACCGCATCGTGTGGTGGAGAAAGAGCCGTTGTCTTCCTTCCATTCGCACTCGTCAGGGGGCTCGGTGGTGAGCCGGTGCAAGTTGGTGTCCGTCCAGCTCGGGTGCTGCAATCTCGCTCACGGTCTCGTGGACCAAGGGGTTTTCGCAGTCACCCGGACGGGACATTCGGCTCGAGCTCATGGTTCGATGCGGCGTATGTCGATCTCGAGTTCAGTCGTTGGGCATCGGTCGTGCGATCGATCGTTGCGGGGCGAGTGTCAGATGGCGTGCTCCTGTGGTGCCTCGCCCTTGCGGCGTGCGGTGTAGAAGGGGTCGTAGACCTCTCCGGTGACCCAGAGGTGGTGCATCAGTACCGCGAGCTTGCGGGCGACGGCGACGGCAGCCTTTCTCTTGGCAAAGCTACCGCCTCGGCCGGCGATGCGCTCGCCGCAGCGGCGTAGGTCGCAGTCCTGTCCAAAGGGGCCGAGGATGTAGTGAGCGCACTGGACCAGGAGCCGCCGCAGCAGCTCATCGCCCTGCTTGGTGATGCGCAGTGGGGGGCTCGACTCGCCGGAATCGTCCAACCGGCGCGCGTAGCCCAGGTAGGCTCCCACCGAGCGGCTCTTAGCGAACCGGGTGGGATCTTCGAGCACCAGGACGTAGGTCAACGCCGAGAGCGCTCCGACGCCGTGAATTGGTACGAGCAGCTCGGTGGCACCGTACAGCTTGGCGAGTCGCTCGATGCGTCGGTTCGCCTCGCGAATGGCCTGGGTCAGCGCCGCGATCTGCGCGAGCATCGGCTCCAGGGCCGGCTTGAGACCCCGGGGAATCTCCCCGGCCACCCGGCGGGCGAAACACTCCGCGCCGCAGCTCGACAGACGGCTGCCTATCGCTTTGACCGAGCCGCGTACGTGGCTGATCAGTTGGGTGCGGCACCGCACCAGCTGATCGCGCGAACGGATCACCGCCAAGTCCTCCTGGGCGGACTGGCTGCGGTGACGAATCGCGTGCAGCAACTTCGGATCCACACGACTCAGGCGCGCCAGATTCTCTGCATCCGACTGGTCCCGTTTGCGGGTGTTGCCGTGGATCAGGGCGACCTTCGAAGCGTTCGCCACGATCACCTCGTGTCCCAGCTCCTCGAGCAGCCGGCTGATCCAGCTCGAGTGCGTCCCGACCTCCAACGCGATGCGCATCCGCTCGACTCCCGCGAAACGCTGCCGAAGTGCATCCTGGCTCGTGCGCACTCGGCTCTGCTCCACATCCTCACCCGAGCCCATCGCCACCACGTGCACCGTCGTCCACTTGTCGCTGACGTCCAGCCCCACCGCGAGCTTCACCTTGCTATCCTTCGACATGGCCAGCCTCCTGTCTGAGCCTCAGGGCTCGTCGTGGATCTGCAAACCCCAAGGTACTGCGTACCGAGGGGGGCTGGCCTTCTCATACCATCTCGGTCCCCTTCCTCCCTGGCGGGAGGTAGGGGACGCCCGCACCCGTCCCCACGTTTGGTGGGGCCTTGTGGCGTGGGCCTCGCCTGCCCATCGGGCGCGTTCGCCGGGGACGGACTCCGGGAGGCTCTCGTGAGCGCGCCCGCTGAGCACCCGTCGCCCGCACGCCCCGCCCCCGGACCCTACCGGTGTGGTGGATGGGGGAGGAGGCGGCGCTCCAGCAGCCATGGCTCTCGGAGGTGGTCGGTAGGGTGCGCTTCAGCGCACCGCGCGCTCCCTACGCGCTGGCGGGAGGCAGGGGACGCCCACGCCCCGCCCTGAGACCCTACGGGTGCCGCGTGTGGAGAACGTTCGCGTGGCTGTAGCATGAGCTGTTCGTTTGGGACATGGGCTGCGCTTTTTGGTGGTTGAGTTGTTCGTTTTTCGTAGGGGCTGGCGGCTATTGGTTCTTGGGGTGCCAGGTCATGGGTTAGATGGACGCTTCATGCTCCTGAGATCTTTTACGTCAGGATTCGGTTGGATCTGCCGCAAGCCACTGATTCCAGGTCAGTTGCAGCGTATCCAGGAAGCACATACTTGGTGGCGTTTCGGTCTGATTCCGGGCTTTTGACGGGGTCTGAGTGCTTTGGGAGGACGAGAGGGAAGCGGGAGTGTGGGCGAAGATCTATAGGTATTCTATTTGGTATTGTGGTGGAGTATACTAAGGCCATGAATTCGGCGCACGAGTTGCGACTGCGCACGGCCTTCCGGGAGCGCCCGGTCTGGACGCTCGCCGCGCTGCGTGAGCGTCTCGGTGGGGTCTCCGATTGGACGGCACATCAGGCGCTGCGCACGCTCGGCCACCGCACGAGCTACAACCACAACAGCCGCTATTACGCGCTGCTCGACGAACGGGCGTTCGATCGATGGGGTCTGTGGTCCCACCAGGGAGTGCGCTTTTCACGCGACGGCACCCTGACGGCGACGGTGCGGCGCTTGGTGGGCGAGGCCGAAGCGGGCTGGACCCTGCGCGAGCTCGAGGAGCTGCTCGGGGTCAAGCTCCAGACGGTGCTGACGACGCTGCGCCGGCGCGGCGAGATCGAGCGCGCCAAGATCGGCCCGGCCTACGTCTACGTCGCTCCCGAGACGGCCGCGGACCAGCTCGCCCGGCGTCGGGAGAGCCAGCCGGCGCGACAGCAACGCTCGGAGGTGCCCCTGGAGATTGTCGTGGCCGTGCTGCTGGTGCTGCTGCGCCACCCCAAGAGCGACCCGCAGGCGGTCGTGCGACGTCTCAAAGGGCACTCGCCACCGATCGTGCTACGCGACGTCGAGGAGGTCTTCGACCGCTACGAGGTCGGTCCAAAAAAGGGGCTTCCGAGCTCGTGATCCTGCTGCGGGGCCTGGCCGAGCTGCTCGGCTGGGACCTGGCGCGGATCGAGGAGGTCGTGAACCGGACGGGAGGCCTGACGTTTGGCGCCGAGGCCGAGCACTGTCCGCAGTGCGGAGCCCGTACGGTGATCTACAAGACCACGCGGCGCCAGCTCGTCACGCTCGCCCATGGCGCCGTCGAGGTGCGCGAGATCCAGCGCGTGTGCCGTGCCCCGGTCCACGCGGCCCCGATCGTCTTACGCAGCCAGCGTCTGCGTGAGCTCGCCCCGCCCGGACAGCGCTATGGCTACGACCTGATCGTCTGGGTCGGGAGCCTGCGGCATGTGGAGCTTCACCAACGCGTCGAGATCCGCCAACGCGTCGAGACCCGGCTCGGCATCCGACTCTGCGACGGAACCATTTCGGCTCTGT
>Ga0210123_1000814_pt1 | contig 17789 bp, 13 predicted proteins | sample Muzzi_PWB_D2_FD_185535 | JGI IMG/M metagenome (GOLD analysis project Ga0210123, IMG submission 185535) | Wetland microbial communities from San Francisco Bay, California, USA, that impact long-term carbon sequestration - Muzzi_PWB_D2 (SPAdes) | ecosystem: Environmental > Aquatic > Marine >... | reverse complement strand
CTCCCTCGACCCCCTGGAAATCATGCTTCGGGCGACCACAGCCTTGCGGCAATTGACCGCGACACCCTCCGGGGGGATGGTCCGGGCCTTCGAGCCCCAGGTCGATTAGCCGGGGATTCCTCCCCACGCAGGTCCCCTGTCCGGCGCTAGCTCTCCCGCTCCCTCGCCTCCCCGACCCCCCGCGGCAACTCCAAGTACGCCTCGTCGTCAGGAACGTAGTTGTATACGTAGGAATAGTAGCGGTAGCTCGCCTCTCGCGTGCTGATGTCGTTCAGCACCGCTCCCAGGATGCGGACCGGCAGCCGGTCAAACAGCTGCAACTTGGCCTGGGTGAGGTTGCGGTCCGTCTCACCCGAGCGGAGCACCAGCAGGATGTGCCCCGTGAGGGTCGCCAGGACGAAGGGGTCGATACCCGCCCCCATCGGGGGGCTGTCCACGATGATGACGTCGAATTGCGACTTCATGCTGGCCATGAGGTCGCGCATGGCCGCCGAGCTGAGGAGCTCCGGGCCCATGTGGCGGCGGGTGCCGCAGGGAAGGAGCGTCAGCCGGGCGTTGCGGGTCCGCCGGATCCCCTGCTCGACGGTGGCGTCTCCGACGATGATGTCCAGCAACCCCGGCTTTCGGGTCGTGTCGAACATCCGGTGCGCCTCACCCCGGCGAATGTCCCCGTCGATCAGCAGCGTGTTGTACCCCGCTTCCGAGAAGGACAGCGCGAGGTTGCTGCTGACGAGGGACTTCCCGTCCCCAGGACTGGGGGAGGACACGGTCAGCACGACCGGACCGGCAGCCCCATAGCTATGCACCAGGTTCAGGCGGACGGTCCGGAACGCCTCCACGACCTGAGAGGCGGTCTCCGGGTGTGCCCCGCCGTTCTTGGCGCGCTTGATGGCAGGAATCGCCCCGAGCACGCTCAGGCCCAGCTCGGTCGTCACCTGCTCCAGGTAACGGAAGCGCTTGTCGAGCCGGTCGAGGAGGATCGCCAGACCCACCGCCGCCGCCAGACTCCCCATGCAGCTCAGGAGGATAAGCATCGGGGCGGTATTGGTGCTTGGCCGCGACGGCGGGACGGCCGCGTCGAGGAGCTGGACGTCCGGCAGCGCGCTCGCCAGGGCGAACCTGGCCTCGGTGTAGTTGTCAGACAGCATCTGGAAGAGACGCTCCGCCGAGGCCTTCTCCCGTGTTAGGCGTTGCTCGGTGATGGTCCGAACGGGAATCTGCTGCAGTTCCTCCCGCCCGGCCGTAATCTGGCCCTCGAGGTGTTGCTCCTGGGACTTGAGTTGGTCGAGGAGAGACTGTACGTAGTGTGGGATCACGACGGCCCGGAGGTCGTGCACTCGGTCGATCGCGGTCTTGAGCGGCGGGTACTCGTCGGTAAAGGTCTGCCGCATGCTCCGGAGCGCCACCTGCTGCTCGGAGAGCTCCGACAAGGCGGCACTCAGGTCCTGCGAACTCGTGACCGCCGGGACGGTGCGCAAGGCATCCCCGTTGGCGCTGCCGTTCACGAAGGCGGGGAGCAGCGCCTCGAGCTTCTCCCGATCCGACCGCAGGCTGTCCAGAGTGATCCGCTGTTGGAAGAACCGACTGGTGACGACGGGTTGGGTCTGTTGCAGGCCGGCGGCCACCGGTGCCGCTTCATTCGGCAGGGAGATGGTCCGGACTCGGAAGCTTTCCAGTGCATCCTCCGCCAGCCGCAGTTTCTCGGCCGCCGACGCCACTTGGTCCTGGAGCTCCTTTACCTGGACGGCCAACTTCAGGCGCTTTTGCTCCGCCGCCACCGAGATGAATTGATGGGTGATGGCGTTGAGCGTCTTGGCCAACAGGTCGGGGTCGGTACCGTCCATGCTGATCCGGAGGAACTTCCCATCGGGCACCATGTTGGGCCGCATGCTCCGGCGGATCTGATTGGAGGCATCGAACGGCGTCACCAAGGTGAAGCCCACCGAGCGTCGCCCCTGGAGGAGAGCGGGATCCGGGTGCCAGCGAAAGCCCACGCTCTCGCCGATCGCCGATCCGAGTTCGCCGCGGTCGAGCACAGTCCCGTCCTGGTTCACCAGGTCGTAGCGTCCATTGTTGACGTTGAGCGTGAATGTGCCGGTCGGATAACGATCACCCAACTCGAAGTTCCGAAAGAGCACAGAATCGCCCTTGGAAGCGGGCGTCAGATACAGGCGCAGCTTCAGGGATACCGAGTCCAGGACTACCCCGGTATTCAGCAACTCCAGCCAGGCGTAGGACTTGAGGAGCCCCTCTGCCCGGATCGGACCGGCGGTCGGGGTCTCCGGCTGGATCCAGATCGTGGCCGCCGCCGTGTACTGCGGCTTGACGAACCGACTCGCCGCGACCCCGAGGACCGTCCCGAGAAGGGTTGTCGCCACGATCAACCACTTGTAGCGCCGGCAGGCGGACAGATACCGTCCCCAGTTGATCCCGGACTCCGGCTGGACGTCGAGGCCGTAGTCCATCGACTCCGCCGGCTGCACCTCCCCCGCTTCCCAGCGTCCCCCCTCGAGGGAGGTCGGGAGTCTCCCCTCGGGAGTCGTTCCCTCCCCGCCACCCAACCGTCCTTGTGGTGCCATCAATGCCACTCGCCTTCTGGAAGTCTATGGAAGGTGCTCCCCCAATCCCCCCATCCCCCAGCAAGTTTCGCGCTTGATACCTCGCTCACCAGCCGGGATAATAGCGCAGGCCCGGCGCTGTGACTGTGGTCACAGCGCAACACCATTGTCGCCCCTACTGTACCCCCGATTGTGGCTTCGGTCAAACGGGGTGCTTGACGGACGCCGCAACGTGTGGTATCCACAAGACTCGGTTGCACGATCTCAACGGAGGACGGCCCCCGGCTGGGCGGACCATCCTGCTCGCCCCCGGTGTCAGCGGCTCGAGGCCGGGGTCGCCACCTACTTGAAGGAGTGTCCGGATGTCAGGTATGTCCGCACCATCTGAGTCGGCCGCCGGCGCCGCGGAGGCCCCGGGTCGCGACCCGCTGTCGATCCCCGCCGACGTCAAGTCGAGCATCCGCATCCTCGTCGTCGACGACGAGCGGACGCTGCGGGAGAGTTGCGCGACGGTGCTCCAGATGGATGGGTTCAACGTTACCCTGATCGGCCGAGGGGAGGAGGCCCTCGACACCGTCAAGCGACGGCGCTTCGACATCATTCTCTGCGACCTGTACATGTCGCAGGTCTCCGGGATGGACATCCTCCGGGCCACGCTGGAGGCCAACAAGGACACGATCGTCGTGGTGATGACGGGGAACCCGAGCGTGAGCAGCAGCATCGAGGCGCTCCGGGCAGGTGCCTGGGACTATCTCCCGAAGCCCTTTTCTGCCACACACTTACAGGTGCTCATCGGACGCGCGAGCCACGCCGTGATGGTGTCTCGGGAGACGAATGATCTCCGCCTCCAGTTGATGAAGCAAAACGGCGGCGGCGAGTCGTTGGCCCTTATCGGCATCTCGCCCCTCTTCCGCCAGGCTGTTGAGTTGGCGCGCAAAGTAGCGGGGACGGATGCCTCCGTCCTGATCACGGGCGAGAGCGGAACGGGGAAGGAAGTCATCGCCCAGTTCATCCACCAGCACAGCCGCCGGACCAGTCGCACGCTGGTCCCGATCAACTGCGCCGCCCTCCCCGAGCCGCTTCTCGAGTCGGAGATGTTCGGGCACCGGAAGGGTTCCTTTACGGGCGCCGACCGAGACAAGCCCGGCCTCCTCGAGACGGCCAATGGGGGGACTCTTTTCCTGGATGAGCTGACCGAGATGTCCCTCCCCCTCCAGGCCAAGCTTCTCAGGGTCATCCAGGATGGGGTCGTCCGGCGGGTGGGGAGTGAAAGCCACGACGCGGTGGTGGATGTACGCTTCATTTCGGCCACCAACCGGGATCCGTTGGAGGCGGTCAAAGACGGCGCCCTCCGGGAGGATCTCTTCTATCGGCTCCGGGTGGTGCCCATCAAGCTCCCCCCGCTCCGCAAGCGCCTGGAGGACATCCCGCTCCTCGCCAATCACTTCCTGACCCACTACTGGCTCCGGCATCGCCAAACGGGCGACCGACTGCCGCGGCTGAGTGAGGCCTCCATCGCGTTTCTGCGGTCGCGCTCCTGGCGGGGCAACGTGCGTGAGCTGCAGAACGTCATCGAGCACGTGGCTGTCCTGGTTGAGCCCGGTCGGGACATCGAGCCGAGCGACATCCCCATCTACGACGAGGGGAGCGATTGGCCGGCGGAGTACCAAACGGCCTCCGCCGTCATGGACGAGGCCTTCCACACCGCCAAGGACCGGGTCATCGCCCAGTTCGAACGGGATTACCTTTCTCGTCTGGTGACGCGAGCCGGAGGGAACATGTCCAAGGCCGCCCGCTTGGCCGGGGTGGACCGGACCACGCTGTACCGGCTGATGGACAAGCACGATTTCCAACGGGACGACCTGGTCGGCAAGGGCGACTGACGCGGGAGCGATGCTGACGAGCCACACCGGGCAGGCTCTGGGAACCGGGCGGCGTACCCCGCCCGAGGCCTCGGCACCGCGGGACCCGGGGGACATTCACCCCGACCTGTGGGCCGCGCTCGAGCGTGCCCATCAGCGGGTGACCGCCGAATGGGACACGCTGTCGGAAGACGCCGTCTCGGCCCAAGAGGTCGACGACATCGCCGACCACCTGGAGCTCGCCGTCCGCGCGGTGGCGCTGGACGAGACCGGTGCGCCTCGGCTCCCGACCACGATGCTGGCCCGGCGGGTCGTCGTCGTCCTGCGGCGCTGTTTCCTGGAAGAGTTGCACAGCGGCTGCCCATCGCCCCCCGGCGATCAGCTGCTGCGGTTCCTCTCGGCGCTGGAGTTCATCCAGGAACAGCTGGAGCCCGATTGGTCCCAACACCTGGCGAATCGCCTGTCGGGCCCCGACGGGCTCGAAATGGTGGTCGAGGTCGCCCACGACCTCCGCTCGCCGCTGACCTCCATTCTGTTCTTGGCGGAGACCCTCCAGCAGGGGCGGAGTGGCTCGGTGACCGAGCTCCAGGAACGCCAGCTGGGGCTGATCTACAGTGCCGCCTTTGGCCTCAGCTCGATGGCGAGCGACGTGTTGGAGCTGTCCCGAGGGGGGGACCGGCTCGTGGATCTGGACCCGATCCCCTTTGCGATCGCCGACATCCTGGAGTCGGTCCGGGACATCGTGCAGCCGATCGCGGAAGAAAAGCACCTCGCCGTCCGCTTGAGCCTCCCTCCGCTCGACTTTCGTGTCGGCCACCCGGTGGCGCTGAGCCGGGTACTGCTCAATCTCACCACCAACGCCCTCAAGTTCACTGATGAGGGAGTCGTGGAAGTCACCGCCCGCGAGACGGGCGACCGGATGGTGGAGTTCGCGGTCAAGGACTCGGGGCGGGGCATCCCTCCGCAGGCGATGAAGACTCTGTTCGAGCCGTTTCGCCGCCGACAGAACCAAGGCGAGTACTCGTTTTCGGGGTCCGGCCTCGGCCTCTCCATCTGCCGGAAGCTGGTGGAGGCGATGGGCACCGAGCTCATGGTGGAGACCACCGCGGGGCGGGGGACCCGCTTCTATTTCATCCTCGACCTCCCCCTCGCCGGGCAGGGGCAAGACGCCGACTGAGGAGCGGCCCACCTCGTCCAGGGCGCGGCTACAGGCTTCCGCCCTATCCCCCTATATTTCAAGGCTTAACGTAGTGGAGGAGATGCGGTGACGAGTGTGCTCCTGGCGGGGCTCTTTGCCCAGCGGGCCCAGCGGCACCCGGACCGGACGTTCCTGGTGGCCGGGGAGCGCCGATGGAGCTATCGGGCCGTCTCCGAGCAGGTGGAAGCCCTTGCCGCGGCGTTGGCCAGCCTGGGGCTCCATCCGGGCGAGCGATTGGCGATCCAGCTGCCCAACTGGCCGGAGTGGGTCGTGGGGTTCCTCGCCGGCGCCCGCCTCGGGGTGGTGGTCGTGCCGTTGGATCCCGGGCTCAGCTACCACGAACTGAAGTACCAACTTCGCCACGGCGAGATCCGCGCCGTGTTGATTCCGGTGGCGCACGGCGGGCTGGACTACCTGGAGCTTTACGACGAGCTCCTCCCCGACCTTCCCGACCTGAGCTACGTGGTGACGATCGGAGGGGAGGACCTCTGGGTGGACAACCGGGTCTACCGCTTCGAAGACCTGGTGATCAAGGGGCGCCACGACGCCGCGCCGGCGGTCCGTGGGGCGCCCGAGACGACACCACTCGCCATGCTGTATACGTCCGGGACGATGGGGAAGCCGAAAGGCGTCGTTCTGTCACATCGCAACATCGTGGACAGCGCACTCCGGACCGGGGAGGCGATCGGCATGGGCGAGGAGGAGCGGGCCCTGGGTGCCCTCCCGCTGTTTCACATCTTCGGCGTGTCCGTGCTGGTCGGCGCCCTGGCGTTTGGGGCGACCCTCCTGCTCCAGGAGGAATTCGATGCTCAGGAGGCGCTGGATCTCATTGAGCGGGAACGCATCACCATGGTTCAGGGCGTCCCGACGATGTTCCAGCTGTTGATGCGGGACCCGACCTTCCCCCGGCGAGACCTGAGCTCGGTCCGCTCCGGAGTGGTGGCCGGAAGCCTCGTCTCGGAGGCGCTGGCGGATCGCATCCGGACGTGGTGTGACGTGCAGTTGGCCTACGGGCTCACCGAGACCGGCCCCACCGTGAGTATCACGCGCCCGGACGACCCGGCCGATGCGCGGAGCTCGACGGTGGGCCGGCCGGTGCCCGGAGTGGAGGTGCGCGTGGTGGATCTGGGGACGGGGGCACTGCACGGCGCCGAGGCCGTTGGCGAACTGGCGGTGAAGGGCGCCAACGTGATGCTGGGATATCACCGCATGCCGGGGGAGACCGCAAAGGCCTTCGCCCCCGGGGGGTACTTTCTGACGGGCGACTTGGCTTCGGTCGACGAACGAGGCTACATCCAGATCGTCGGCCGTCGGAAAGAGCTCATCATCCGGGGCGGGCAGAACGTCACACCGCGGGAAGTGGAGGATGTCCTCCGCGCCCATCCCGCCGTCGACGACGTGTGCGTCGTCGGGGCTCCTCATGAGGTGTTGGGGGAGCTCATCTGCGCTTGCGTCGTGCCGGTGGAGGGCGCCATCGTGACCGGCGACGAACTCAAGGAGTTCGCTCGCGACCATCTTGTCGACTATAAGGTTCCCGATCTCGTCCGCTTCTTCGACGCCTTCCCGATGACCGGGTCCGGGAAGGTGAAACGACGTGAGCTGGCGCGGGTCGTGGGCCTGGAGCCACACACGACGTGAACCAACCCGTACTCCGGCCCGGCCTCGCGCCGCGGTCGACCACGCACGCCCCCAACGCTGCGCTGTTGATCGACTTCGACAATGTGACCCTGGGGGTCCGATCCGACCTGACCAAGGAACTCCGCACCCTCCTCAACAGCGACATCATTAAGGGCAAGGTCGCCGTCCAGCGGGCCTACGCCGATTGGCGACGCTACCCGCAGTATATCGTCCCCCTGTCGGAGTCGTCGATCGACCTGATTTTCGCCCCGGCGTTCGGGACCAACAAAAAGAACGCCACCGACATTCGGCTGGCCATCGACGCCATCGAACTCGTCTTCACCCGCCCGGAGATCGGGACGTTCATCCTTCTCTCCGGCGACAGCGACTTCTCCACGATGGTGATCAAGCTCAAGGAATACGGGAAGTATGTCATCGGGGTGGGGCTGCGGGAGTCCGCGAGCGACCTCCTGATCCAAAACTGCGACGAGTACTACTCCTATAGCGACCTCGCTGGCCTCTCCAAGGAGGTCGACACTCCCTCCACCCAGCGGGACCCGTGGGAGTTGGTGCAGGAGGCGGTGGTCAAGATGACGCAGGACGGCGACGTGATGCGGTCCGACCGTCTCAAGCAGGTCATGCAGGAGCTGGACCCCAACTTCGACGAGCGCAATGCCGGCCACAGTCGCTTCAGCCGCTTCGTCCTCGATGCGGCCAGCCGAGGCCTCATTGCGTGTACCAAGCTCGACAACGGCCAGTATGAGGTCGCCCCCCTCGTCGAGGTCCCCCCTGCTCGCGCCACCGCCCCGGCGGGCCGCCGCGAGCGAGGCCCCCGGCGGGATGGCCGCGACCGGGACAGCCGCGAGCGGGAAGGCCGAGATCGCGAAGGCCGCGACGGGCGGGAACCCTCTCGCCGCGGCCGCCGGGGGGGACGCGGTCGGCGGGGGAACGGCGCCCGCGGGGAAGCCCCTGCTCGCGAAGCGGAGCAGGAGGCGCCTACGGCCAGTTCCGGCCTCACGCTGGCGCGCGCCTTCCACCTCCTGGGCGACGCCCTCGGCGAGCTGCCACAGCCGGTCACGGGAGACACCCTCCGTCTCCGTATGGTGACCCTCATGGGACGGGAGGATCCACTTCTGGACGCGGAGCGCTTTCCCCGCCTCCTCCGTCAGGCAAATGACGCGGAGATCGCCGAGGTCCGAAAGGTCGGCGATGACGAGTACGAGGTCTCCGATTCGCCGATGGCAGCGGCCCAACGGACGAGCCGTCCCCCCTTGGAGGCGGAGCCCGCCGAGTCCGAGGCGGTGGAGGAGCGGCACGAGGAGGAGCCCGAGGAGGCCCGAAGCGAAGGGCGGCGGCCGACCCTCCGGTTCCGGCGCGGCTCGCGTGGGCCGATGACGCGGGAAGAGATCCCGATGGTCGGCGTGGTGGAGGTGGATGAGCCCCGCGGGTCGAAGGTGGCCGATTCGAAACCCGCCACCAAGAAACGCTCGTCCACCAAGAAGAAACGAAAGACCAGCACGAAGCGGAGAACAAAAAAGAAGGCCGCGACGGCGACTGCCGGCCCAACGGGGGACGAGGCGCCGGTCCCGGAGGCTCCCGCAGACGCACCGGCGCCCCGCAAGCGGTCCCGCAGGAGCCGCAAGAAGACGACGTGACCGCCGGCGCCGTCCGCCCGTCGGTCCGGCCGCTGGGCCTCCGGTTCTTCCGACGCCCGGCCGAGGTGGTGGCGGCTGACCTCCTGGGGGCCCTTGTGATCTCCCGCCGTCGCGGAGGGATCACCGCGGGACGCATTGTGGAAACGGAAGCCTACCTCGGCGTCACGGACCCTGCCTCGCATGCCTACCGCCACCGGCGCCACGCCGGCAACGGCGCGCTCTATGGGCCGCCGGGGACGTGGTACGTGTACCGGTCATACGGCGTTCATTGGTGTGCCAACCTGGTGTGCGCCGGGGGCCCGCTGGGCTCCGCGGTCCTTCTTCGCGCGCTGGAACCGCTGGAGGGAGTGCCCGTGATGCAGCGCCGCCGGGGCCGCCGGGCTCAGGCGGTGTTGTGCAATGGCCCTGGGAAGCTCACGGAGGCCCTGGGCATCGATCAGGGCCTGAATGGACTTCCAATGCACTCCGCGCCGGTGATGGTGGCCCGGGGGACCGCCGTCTCACCGGCGCGGAGGGAGGCAACGCCGAGAATCGGGATTACCAAGGCGGCTGATTGGCCGCTACGGTTTGTCGAGGCCGACTCGCCCTGGTTGTCCCGACGCCGCTAGTAGGAGTGGGACTCCGTCCCACCGAGGCTGAAGCGAAGGCCACCCGAAAGGGTGTGCGTCGGGCCCACGAGGAGCTTGTCGTCGCTCGGCGCGCTGGTAATCTGATAGCTCCCGAAGAGCGCCACCCCGTGTGTTCGGATCTGGACGCCGACGATCCCCGAGCCGTATCCCAGGCTGGAGCGCTGCTTGACCTCTTCCTTGAGCGCTTCTGGATCCGCGGCCGTGCCCGAGAAAAACGGGTTGAAGAGGTGCTGCCACCCCACCCCGACTCCGATGAACGGCTGGATCGCGCCCTGGAGCGGCATGGCGATCAGCATCAGGTTGTAACGGCGAATGTCGTTAAACGTGACCTGTCGGACACCCGACGCCGACGTGGGATCGGAAAAGGCGGCGAGGTTGTCGGTGCTGATGACCTCCTCGACCGACAGCCGAACGGCGGTCCGTCGTGCGGTCACGTAGAGCTCGACGCCGCCCATCGGGGCGGCCTTGTCGTTCTGCGCACCGGTCTCAAAGACCGTGACGCCGCCGTAGGCGCCGAAGAAAAACTTGAACGACCCCGAGCCGATGTCCTTCTGGGCCGCGGCCGGCGTGGCCCAGACACAGATCCCCAGCGCGAGGAGGGGGAGACCGCGGGAGAGCATTCGCATCAGTGTTGCCTCCTGAGTGATCGGCGCCCCGATGGGCGGCAAGGGCACGACGTCGCCGGCCTTCGGCGCTCTGGTCAGTCGGAATGCCTACCTATCGCCAGCAAATCCCTTGCCCGGGGGCGGAATCGTGCCGGGACAGCGGAGTTCGCTCGACTTCCGGGGGTGGGAGACGCCCCAAGATAGGGAAATCCGCTCCAAAACGCGAGGTTCTGAGCCGTCTGCCGGGCCGCTAGCCCCTTTGGCGCCAGGGCTTTGGGGGTCGGGGCCGGTGAAATCGGTTGAGGCGGCGTGGCGTTGGGCACGGGTCCATTGCAAAAAACCGCACTTCCAGCCTGGAACTCTATATCAGGCCGAGTCTTGACCCCACTCGTTTGAACGCCTCCAGGGCCTCGTCGAGGTCGTCGCGCGTGTGGGAGGCCGAGATCTGGCACCGGACCCGCGCTTCCCCCTGGGGGACCACAGGATAGCCAAACCCAGTAACGAAGACGCCCTCATCCAGGAGGAGGGCGCTCATCTGGATCGCCTTGGCCGTCTCACCGAGGATGACGGGGATGATGGGGGTCTCCCCCGCCAGGGGACGGAATCCCAGGGCCGAGAGCTGGTCTCGGAAGTAGGCCGCGTTGGAACGGAGGGTGGCGACGCGCTCCGGATGCCCTTCGAGGTGGTGGATGCTTGCCAGGGCGCTCGCGGCGACGGTGGGAGGGAGGGCGTTGGAAAAGAGCTGCGGCCGGGCCCGTTGGGTGAGGTAATCGCAGACGGCGCCGCTCGCTGCCACAAAGCCACCGGCCGCTCCGCCGAGCGCCTTCCCGAGCGTGGAGGTGATCACGTCCACGTCCCCCACGACACCGAAGTGCTCCGCCGTCCCCCGGCCATGGGTGCCAAGCACCCCGGTGGCATGCGAATCGTCGATGACGAGGATGGCGTCATGGCGCCGACAAACCTCGATGAGATCGGGGAGCTTGGCGATGGCGCCCTCCATGGAGAAGACGCCGTCGGAGATGACCATCCGGGTGCGGCAGTCACGGGCGGCCGCCAGCTTCTCGTCCAGGTCGGTCAGGTCTCCGTGCTTATAGACGGCGGACCGGCACTTGGTAATGGCCTTGGCGAGGCGGATGGCATCGATGATGGACGCGTGGTTGAGTTGGTCGCTGATGACGATATCGTGCTCGCTGAGCAGGGTCGCGGGGAGGGCCTCGTTGGCGTTCCAACAGCTGACGAAGCTCAGGGACGCCTCCGTGCCCACGAGGCGGGCGCAGGCGGCCTCGAGGTCGCGATGGATCGTGAAGGTGCCACAGATGAACCGGACCGAGCTGGTGCCGGCCCCGAAACGTTCCAGTCCCGCGACCCCCGCCGCAACCACTTCAGGCTGGTTGGACAGGCCGAGATAGTTGTTGGACGACAGAATGATGATCTCGCCGCGTCCCTCCACCCGGACGCGCGGCGCCTGCGGGGAGTCGAGATAGAGGAGCTGCTTGTAGACCCCGTCGCGGCGAAAGGCGTCGAGCTCGGTCTGAAGGCGTCGGTCAAGGGAGGTGGGCATATCTGGCTCAGGCACTCACGAGAGGAGGGAGGGGACCCGCGCGGGCTCGATCCGCACTGCGGACACCTTGAAGGAGGCGATCTTGGCGTAAGGATCCAGTGTCGGGTTGGTGAGGAGGTTCGCGGCTGCCTCACGATAGTGCATCGGCAGGAAGACCTGGCCGCGCGCCTGTCGATCCGAGAGACGCGCGCCAACCAGCACCGATCCACGCCGCGAGGTGATCCGGGCCATCTCTCCCTCCCCGAGCCCCATGGCGGCGGCGTCGTCCGGATGGATCTCGACCACCGGGACCGGCTCCCGCGAGTCCAGCCCCTCCGAGCGCCGGGTCATGGTCCCGGTGTGCCAATGGTACATCTGCCGCCCCGTGTTGAGGAAGAACGGATACTCGTCATCGGGGAGCTCGCTCGACGGGAGGTAGGCCACCGGCACGAAGGTGGCCCTCCCGGTGGGGGTGGGGAAACGATCGGCAAAGAGGAAGGCCGTTCCCGGCGACTCACGATCCAGGACGGGATATTGGAGCCCTGCCGGAAGGAGGCGCTCATATGTCACCCCGGCCCAGTTGGGGGTCACGGTCGCGATCTCTGCCATCACGTCCTCCGCAGCGCGGAACGGCGTTGGGAGGCCGATACGGCTGCTCAGCTCCACCAGGATGTCCAGGTCTCGCCGGGCGGTGCCGGGCGGGTCGGTGGCGGCCCGACTCAGTTGGATGCGGCGCTCGGTGTTGACGAAGGTGCCCTCCTTTTCGGCAAAGGAGGATCCCGGGAACACCACGTCCGCCCAACGCGCCGTTTCGGTGAGAAAGAGATCCTGCACCGCGAGGAACTCCAGCGTCCGGACCCAATGCTCTGAGTGGGCGATGTCCGGGTCCGAGATGACAGGGTTCTCCCCCATGATGTAGAGGCCCCGAATGCGACTCCCCTCCTGGGTCATCTCGGTGACCATGAGTCCCTCATCCAAGGACAGGGCCTCCGGCGGCACGCCCCAAGCACGGGCGTAGTCCGCCCGGTTGGCGGGATCCTTCACCGACCGGTAGTCGGTGTACACAAAGGGAATCGAGCCCATATCGCTCGCTCCCTGGACGTTGTTCTGCCCCCGGATCGGCATCATCGCCGCCCCCCACCGGCCGATCATCCCGGTGGCGAGCAGAAGGTTGAGGAGCGAGGCGACGATGTCCGTGCCGGTGGTGTGCTGGGTCAACCCCATCGCCCAGAGCGTCGAGGTGTTGGGACCTCGGGCATACAGCTCGGCGGCGGCGGCGATCGTTTCCGCCGGAACCCCCGTAATCTGAGCCCCGAGGTCGAGGGTGTACGGCTCGACCTCGGTGCGCACGGCCTCGAAGCCGGTCGTCCGACGGGCGATGAAGTCGTCCGCCACCTGGCCGGCGTGAATGAGGTGGCGGAGCATGGTGCTGTAGAGGACCACGTCGGTCCCCGGCTGCATCTGGAGATGGATGTCCGCCAGGGCGGCCAGCTCCGTACGGCGCGGGTCGGCCACGATCAGCCGGGCTCCCCGCCGGAGGGCCCGCTTGATCTGGGCGCCGAAGACGGGATGAGTCTCCGTCGTGTTGGCGCCGGAGATGAAGATCACGTCGCAGGCCTCCTCGATTTCCCGCATCGACCCCGAGGCCGCGGACGTACTGAGCGCGCGACTCATCGCCGCCACCGAGCTGGAATGGCACAGGCGGGTACAATGATCGACGTTGTTCGTCCCAAACCCCGCCCGCACCATCCGCATGAACACGTAGTTGTCTTCGTTGGTGCACTTGGCGGAGGAGAGCCCCGCCAGGGCGGACGGCCCATGCTCGGTGCGGATCCGGACCAGCTGCTGGGCGGCCAGGCTCATCGCCTCCTCCCACGTCGCTTCCCGGAAGGCGCTGAACCAACTGGCCGGTGTCGCGGCCCGGTCCCGAACATCTTCGTCCGCGGCCGTCTCGGTCCCGGTCTGCGGGGGCTTCCCGACGCTGCGACGCGGCGGACGCGGCTTGTCGGTCTTCCCGAGGCGCTCGATAGTCGGCCACGGCCCCTCCCGGTGCCGGGGCCACTCCCCGGTCCACTCCCACCGCCCGTCGCGCCGAACCCAGCCCTTCCGGATGAGGGGGACCTGGAGCCGGTCGCGGTGCTGTCCAAAGTCATACCCGAACCGGCCCTTCACGCAGGTCGAGCCGCCATTGGGGGTGTCTTCCTCGATCCAGGGGGAGGTGACCCGCATGATCCGCCCGTCCTTGACCGCGACGTCGATCTGACAGCCGACGCCACAATACGGACACACTGCTCGGGACACGTGATCCGGGTGCCGGAGTGCCTCCGCACCAAACCGCTGCTTGGGAATGAATTCGAAGATGGCACCGGTCGGGCAGACCCGAACACACTCGCCGCACCAGGTGCAGCCGGCGTGATCCGGGTCGCCGTCGCCGCCGACGATGATCTGGGTGGCCGTGCCACGTTGTCCTACATCGAGGACACCGACCTCCTGGATATCTTCGCAGGCCCGGACGCAGCGCGTGCAGAGGATGCAGAGACTCATGTCGTGCTGGATCATCACGTCGCCGGGCCGCTCGTCACCCCTCCTGAGCGGCAGCTCCCGAGAATGGATGGCCGCCCCCGCGTCCACCACCAGCCGCTCGAACTCATTGTGCGGGTCCGCCCGCCCACCATCGGCCAGGTGCTCGCCGGGGTACCGCTGGAGGAGGAACTCGAGCACGGACCGCCGGCTGGCGGCGGCCGGCTCGCTCTCTGTGTCGACCACCATCCCGTCCGCGGCGGGCGTGGCGCAGGCGGGCATCAGCTTGGGCTGTCCCGCGACGCTCACCAGGCAGATCCGGCAGTTCCCCACGGTCGGGAGCTTCGGGTACCAGCACAGGGTCGGGATGTGGAGATCGAGCGATCGAGCGACATCGAGGATCGTGTCGCCGGGCGCGAAGGCCGCCGTCTGGCCGTTGATCGTCAGGGAAGGCATGGTGGAGTCCGTCAGAGGGTGCATCGAGAATACGGCGGTTTTTTGCATGAATCAAGTGGAATTGCAAGGGTCGACGGTGGGCGTGATCGTGCGTGCGTCGCGCGTGTCGCACGCTCATCGACTGTAGCCCGCATCGCGCGCGGACGCGTAAACCGTTGATTTCAAGCGGGTGATCACACACGTCATGCGTGTGACGCACGGCGTGCGACGCCCCGGCGCGCCGTCACGTGGCACCGGAGATGCCGGTCGATCGTCGCGCGACAACGGCGGCGCGCTGCCCCTCGTCGGAAAACGAATTTGACGAAATTCCAGAAAAGGTATTGCGCGCCAGGAATAATCTATGATTTTGTTACAGGCCGTTTGGCGCCTTGCGGTTTGAACCGACACCTCGCAGGCGTGATGCTCGGGCCCCAACGCGGAAACCACTGACTTCAAACTACCGTTCAAGCGATCCGCGTTTTCGTTGGTGCCGAGGATCAGTCGCCAAGTTCAGACCGCGCTCTACCGCGCGCTGGGGCGGACCCGAGGTAGGTCCGCCGTCAGGTGTGTCCGATCGGAGAATTGGTCGGACCAACTGGGGAACTCCGGTTCCCCACGCTCCGCCGAGTCGACCACTTCGGGTCGGCCGGTGACTCAGTCCCTTTCAGGAGGTGACGATGGCGGCAAAGAGAAAGGCTGCTAAGCGCAAGGGTTCCAAGCGCAAGGCGTCCACCAAGAAGAAGGCCCGTCGGAAGAAGAAGAAGAAGGCTACCAAGAAGAAGTAGGGCTTCTTCGGAAGGTCGCAAAGGGGCCGGCCAGCTGCCGGCCCCATGCGATCCCCCCCCCAGTCAGCCACTCCCCCCCAACAAAAATCGCCCCCGGCGCGAGGCCGAGGGCGGCGATGCTCTGCGTAGAGGGCTGGGCTAGGTGATCGGCCCCACGGGGATGAGATCATGCCAGTGGGTCGTCTCCGACTCCTCGTCCGCGGCCCACATGTAGGCCCAGAACCGGACCGGTTCCACGGCCTTCTTGCCCGCCCGTATGATAATCCCGAGGGGCTTTTCGTTCACCAAGGTCGGCAAGCTGGTCACCACATCCCTCCTCACGTCGCGTAGGGCCCTGCACCGGTTGCTCACGCTGGGCCCTATATAAGGAAGGCATCACGCGTGCCGCTTGCGCGTTGACTCCCAAGATGTTGTTGCGTAATGAGTTAGATCTTGGTGTGAGTAACCGCTGATGTCGTTACGACACGTTCACCTGGGTCTCGGCAGTGTCGTTCTGACTCGATTTCTTGGACCAAGCCATTGCCGCGTCAGGGGTTGGCGGCTTTGCTCTGGGGTCCACGACCGGCTCGTTTGGCCACGCGTCGGGCGAGTAGAGGTCCCCGAACGAGGTTGGAAGGGGGCCATGGTCTCCGGCCACCAGGAGATGGACCCCGCCGGGATTGGTGCGGGCCTGGAGCTGGGCGAGCACCCGGTGCCGGTGGGGGCGGGGGAGGGGGCGGACGGCCCCGGTGTCGAGGACAAGGAGATCGACCCGCTCGGTCTGGGGGAGCCACTCGAGCTGGGTGACGTAGGCGAGGATGTCGCTCCCGAGGGACTCGGTCGCCATCCGCGTTTCGACCCGGTCGACGCTGGTCATGTCAGGGGAGAGATAGGTGACCGCGGCGTCGTGGGCGGCCAGGAGGAAGGTGGTGGACTCGCAGCGAGTGCCGATGACCAGGGCGTGATCTCCCGGCTCGAGGCGGGGGAGGAGTCGAGTTACGGCATGGCTGGCCGCGATCCCCCAGTGGGTCGGCTCCCGCTGGGCGGCGCGGAGGGCCAGGTGCTGCTTGCGCCAGCGGGCAAAGGACCGGAGGCGCAAGCGCTTGGAGATCAGGCGGTCCACAGATTCGAGCATCAGCACCTCGGTGAGGATGAACTGCTCTTCACTCGTTGTCTGGAGCTCGGCGATCGCCTCGTCGCCCAGGCGAAGCAGCTCCTCCCGGGACAAGGAGTTCTTGTAGGCCTCGATCCGCTGGAGGAGGTACTCCTGATAGAGCTGCTTGAGCGATGGCGGTGGCCGCCGCCGCCGTTGCGCCCGGACGTCCGCGATGGTCAGCATGGCTCGACGTGGATCACGATCTCGTGGAAGCCCAGCTCCGTCCCCAGCCGCGCCTCGACCGCATCCGCGATCCGATGCGCCGCCGCCACGTCCACCGTTCCGTCAACCGCGATGGTCAACTCGGCAAACCGACGCCAGGCCGCCGTCCGAGAGCGGATGTCATACGCCGCCCGGACGCCCTCGACCCGGAGGGCCGCCGCGCCGATGGTCGTCTGCGCGACAGCCGCCGCGTCCACGAGCGACGGGATCGAGCGGCGGACGATGTGGTACCCGATTCGGATGACGGCGCCGGACACCAGGATGGCCAGCACCGGATCCGCCCACGTTAGCCCTGCGGCGGACAAGAACAGGCCGGCGATGACTGTCAGCGTGATGACAACGTCGGCGCGGGTGTGGGCGGCGTCGGCCAGGAGGATGTCGCTCCGCCACCGGTGCCCCGCTCCCGTCTCGTACCAGACGACCCATACATTGATCAGGAGTGTGCCCCCCATGAGCCACGCGGCGGTGGCATCGACTTCGGGAGGCCGCCCGCCCATGACTAGGCGGCCGACCGCCCCGCGAAGCAGTTCCAGGATGGTCACGGACAGGAAGACCACCACCGCCAGGGCGCCGACAGTCTCGAACTTGGCGTGACCATACGGGTGGTCGTCGTCCGGCCCGCGGGCGGCCACGCGGACCACGATGAGACCGATCACGTTGTTCAGAGCGTCCACCGAGGAGTGGATGACATCCCCGAAGACGGCGAGGGAGCCGGAGGAGAACGCCACCACGGCCTTGGCGACGACGACCGCCAGGTTGGCGACGAGAATGCCGCCGAGGACCCGCCGGATGTGGCGATCCCGGTCTCCGGCCTCGTCGGCCCGCGCCTTCATGCCTGCAAAGTGGTAACAGGACTCTGGGGTGTCAACGGACGGTTGCCCGGCTCCGCGGGCGGCGGCGCCGCCGCCAAGAGGGCCGCCGCAATGGCGGCAACCCCGGCGCCGACCGCGAAGGCCGGACCGGCGCCCCAGCGCTGCCACACCGCACCGAACCAGAGGCTGGCCGGGAGCGCCGCGATTCCCACGGCG
>Ga0210123_1000812_pt1 | contig 17803 bp, 11 predicted proteins | sample Muzzi_PWB_D2_FD_185535 | JGI IMG/M metagenome (GOLD analysis project Ga0210123, IMG submission 185535) | Wetland microbial communities from San Francisco Bay, California, USA, that impact long-term carbon sequestration - Muzzi_PWB_D2 (SPAdes) | ecosystem: Environmental > Aquatic > Marine >... | reverse complement strand
AGGCTGACGATCGTCGGGAGGATCCCGCGGTAGGGGACGATGACCCAAAGGAGGAGGAGGGGGAACGTGGCGTGCATCTTGAGATCCACGCCGGCAATCCGACCGATGGTATAGGACCAGGACATCGCACCTCGGGGCGTCGGGAACCAACCGGGGAAATATACCCTGGCCTCGCTCGGGGCCTCCGGGCCGGTCCCAGAAGCAAAACGCCCGGGCCGCGTGATGCGGACCGGGAGTTGCAGTTCCGGGATGCTCACCCAGGCCGGAACTCCTGGGGCCCTTGCGGGCTATGTCGCTTACTGGGAGAGGAAAGTAGTCGGGTCGGGCCCGCCGGACAAGCCCCTGGGGCGCGGGGTGGTGTCCCGGGCGGAGGGAGGCGCTTAAATTGGGGGCCACTCGTCCAACCGGGAGACCTCGATCATCACGACGACCGCCTCGCGCCTCGGCCCCGCCACCCGACCCTGGAGCATCCAGGACTCCAGTGATCTCTACAAGATGGAGCGCTGGGGACTGGATTTCTTCCGGATCAACGCCGACGGCCACGTGACGGTCCATCCGTCCCCCGACGACGACCGGGGCCTCGACCTGTATCAGCTGGCGATGGACCTGAGCGAGCAGGGAGTGGGATTGCCGCTGCTATTGCGGTTCTCCGATGTCCTCCGTTCGCGGATCGGCGCGATCGCCGATGCCTTTGGGCAGGCCATCCAGGACTTCGAGTACGGGGGCGGCTATACCGCGGTCTACCCGATCAAGGTCAACCAGCAGCGGCACGTGGTCCAGGAAGTCGTGGAGTTCGGGGACCCGTACCACGTCGGTCTGGAGTGCGGCAGCAAAGCGGAGCTCCAGGCCATCCTCGGGCTGAGCGGCCGTACGGACCACTTGATCGTCTGCAACGGGTACAAGGACGAGGAGTATCTCCGCCTGGCGCTCATGGGGAAGCGCCTGGGGCACCAGGTGTTTGTGGTGCTGGAGCAGCTGAGCGAGCTGACCCCGCTCCTGGCCGTGGCGGACGAGTTGGGCGTGACGCCCTCGATGGGGGTGCGGATCAAGCTGGCCACCGAGGGGTCCGGGCGGTGGGCCAAGAGCGGTGGAGAGCGCTCGAAGTTCGGGCTCAATCCCGCCCAGTTGGTCAAGCTCCTCGACCGGCTCAAGTCCGAGGGTCGGGAGGACCTCCTCCGGCTGGTGCACTTCCACCTGGGTAGCCAGATCACGGACATCCGGATCATCAAGTCGGGGCTCGAGGAAATCGCCCGCTACTACAGCGAGCTCCGCCAGATGGGCTTTCCGATTTCCCACGTCGACGTCGGGGGTGGGTTGGGGGTGGACTATGACGGGTCGCGCTCCACGCAGCCGACGTCCATCAACTATTCCATTCAGGAGTACGCCAACGACATCGTCTTCACGCTACGGGAGGCCTGCCGGGTCCGGAACCTCCCGATGCCGGACATCATCAGTGAATCCGGCCGGGCCCTCACGGCCCATCACTCTCTCCTCCTCGTCAACGTCATCGACGTGGAGACGCAACTCGTGCCGGAGCGCCCCGCCGTGGCGCCCGAGGCGCACCCGCTCCTCAAGGACATGGCCGCCAATCTGGCGGCGGTCGACGTGGAGCGGGTCATCGAGGTCTATCACGACGCGGTCTACGCCAAGGAGCGGGCCCGGGAGCTGTTCGACACGGGCGTCCTGACCCTCCGCGACTTGGCGCATGTGGATCTCCTCTACCTGGCGACCCTCAATGCCGTCGCGGAGGTGATCGGGGCCGATCCGTCCTATCCGGAGATCCAGCGCCACATCGAAGCGGTGTTGGTGGACCGGTATTTCTGCAACTTCTCCGTCTTTCAGTCGCTGCCCGACAGCTGGGCCATCCAGCAGGTCTTCCCCATCATGCCTGTCCACCGGCTAGGGGAGCGTCCCAGCCGCCGGGCCACGCTGCACGACATCACGTGTGACTCCGACGGCGTCATCGAGCGGTTCGCGGGCGGGCGGTTGGGCAGCCCCTCCCTCCCGCTTCATCCGCTGGCGGACGAGGGGGAACCGTACATCCTGGGGATCTTTCTGACGGGGGCCTACCAGGAGATCCTGGGTGACCTTCACAATCTGTTCGGGGACACTAACGCGGTCCACGTCCGGATCGTGGACGGGGGGTACGAGATCACCGACCTGGTTCACGGCGATACCGTGACGGAGGTGCTCAACTATGTCCAGTTTCACGCGTCGGACCTTCTGGCCACGTTCCGGCGCAAGGTCAACGGGGCACCGGGCCTGACCCGGCAGGAGGCCAACAGCTTCATCGCCGACTACGTGGCGGGCCTGGAGGGGTACACCTACCTCGAAGGTGGCTGAGGCGGGCGCAGCCTAGCGCTTGGCGATCGGAATGAACTCCCGCAGCATGGGGCCGGTGTAGATCTGACGCGGCCGGGCGATGCGCTGTTCCTTGTCGAGGAGCATCTCCTCCCACTGCGCCAACCAGCCCGGCATGCGGCCGATGGCGAACAGCACGGTGAAGAAATCGGTCGGGTACCCCATCGCCTGATAGATCAGCCCGGAATAGAAATCGACATTGGGGTAGAGTTTCCGGGAGACGAAGTAGTCGTCCTCCAGGGCGATCCGCTCCAGCTCGAGGGCGATCTCCAATTTGGGATTAAGGCCCGTCTGCTCGAAGACGTCGTAGGCCACCTTCTTGATGAGCTTGGCCCGCGGATCGTAGGATTTATAGACCCGATGGCCAAAGCCCATCAGCCGCATCTCTCCCTCCTTGACCCGCTCGATGTAGCTCGGCACGTTGGCGAGCGACCCGACCACGTCCAGCATCCGTAGCACCGCCTCGTTGGCGCCCCCGTGCAGCGGTCCGTAGAGAGCGGCGATGCCGGCCGAGGCCGCCGAGAACGGGTCCACTTGCGAGGATCCGACCGAGCGCACGGCCGAGGTGGAGCAATTCTGCTCGTGGTCCGCGTGGAGGATGAGGAGAATCTCCAGGGCGCGCTGGAGCACCATGTTGGGCTCGTGCTTGCCGCCGATACTAAAGGTCATGTTGACGAAGTTGCCGATATAGTCGAGGTCGTTGTTGGGGAACTCGAACGGCAACCCGCGCAGATGGCGGAAGATGAAGGCCGCGATCGTCGGCAGCTTGGACATGAGGCGCACCCGCTGGAGATAGCGGTTGGCCGGGTCGTGCACGTTCTTGGCGTCCGGGTAGAAGCTCGACAGCGCGCCCACGGCGCCGAGAAGCATCCCCATCGGGTGGGCGTCGTAGCGGAAGCCCTCAAGGAACTTGAGGATGCGGGTGTGCACGTAGGTATGGTAGGTGATGTCATGCAGCCACTTGTCGAGCTCCGCCCGGGTTGGCAGCTCACCCACCTGGAGGAGGTATGCCACCTCGAGGAAGGAGCACTGCTCCGCGACCACTTCGATCGGATAGCCGCGGTAGCGGAGGATGCCCTTCTCTCCATCGATGAAGGTGATGGCGCTCCGGCACGAGGCGGTATTCGTATACGCCGGGTCATAGGTCATCAACCCGAAATCGTCGTCGTCGACCTTGATCTGGCGAAAATCCATCGCGCGTACGGTCCCGTCGGTGACCGGGAGTTCGTACGTCTTGCCCGTGCGGTTGTCGGTTACGGTCAGGGTGTCCTTAGACACGAGCGCGTCCTTGCTCGAGAGAGATGAGTAGCGTCGGGTTGGGAACATAGTCGGACGAGCGGGGTGGGCGGAATGGGCCCACCGCCCCCACGCGCGGCAGGCTCCGGTGGACGGCGGAAGGCCTCAGGTGGGAGCTGGGAGGGTGACCGCGCAGGTGGTGGTAAAACCGCCACGCACGTTGTAGATGGTCGTGACCGTGAGCCTCACGGGCCGGAGCGCGGCGAACAGATCCTCCGCGATCCTGGCTGTGGCGTGCTCCTGGTAGATCCCGACATTCCGGTAACTCGTGACGTAGTACTTGAGGCTCTTGAGCTCGACACAATGGCCCGCGGGGACGTAGCGGATGGACAGCGTGGCGTAGTCGGGGAGCCCGCTGTAGGGGCACACGGCGCTGAACTCGCCGGTCTCGGTCAGGATCTCCTGGCGCGGCCCCTCGTACACGAACGTCTCCAACACCGCGGCGTCGATGGCCTCGGGCCCCACGAACGAGACGGCCTTCCCTTCGGCGATGGGCATGGGTCCGCTCCGCTCAGTCGTCCCGGACGATGCCGGCCTCGAGCCACGCATACGCGCCGCCGACCTGCCGCTGCGCCACGTCGTACGCGCGGGTGTCGTCATTCCGCCACACCGCGCCGAAGGTGGCCTGAACTCGACGACGGGCCTGGCGGGCGAAGAGATCGGCCAGCTCGGTCGGCCCGCGGTTGCCCGGGTCCCCCTGCGTCATCGCCCGGGCCTTGGCGCACGAGGCCGAGATGGCGAGGAGCTCGGCGCCGATGTCGACCAGGCGGCCCAGGACCGCCTGGCGCTTCTCGAGCCTGGGGCCGAACCGGATCATAGCGTGGAACAGCGTTCGTGCCAGCCTCCGGGACGCGCGGTTGACGAAGCGGAGGTGGCCCGCCAACGGCCCGAACTCGGCATACCGTGGCCACCGTCCCCACCCGAGCCACCGCGTCGGATACCACCAGCCGTAAAACATCGCGGCCCGCCCGAGGGCGCGGAGCTTCTTCCCGGCCCCCGCCTGTGGATCGATGAGGTCGCCGGCCACCTTGAGATGCGTGTCCACCGCCTCGCGGGCGATGAAGAGCCGCATGATCTCGCTCGACCCTTCGAAGATGAGGTTGATTCGGAAATCGCGCATCAGCCGTTCCACCGGGTCGGGCCGATCCCCCCGACTCCGCAGGCTGTCGGCCGTCTCGTAGCCGCGGCCGCCCTTGACCTGCATGGTGTCGTCCACGATGCGCCACCCGGCCTCGGTGTTCCACAGCTTGGCCATGGCGGCCTCGAGGCGGATGTCGTGCCGGCCCCGATCCGCCAGGAGGGACGCCAGGTCGGACACCGCCTCCATGGCAAAGGTGTCCGCCGTCATCCGGCCGATCATCTGCGCCACCGCGTCGTGCTTCCCGATCGGCTGGCCCCACTGGACCCGCTCGGCGGCCCAGCGGCGGACGATCTCCAGGCAGCGCTTCCCACCGGCCACACAACTGGCCGGCAACGTCAGGCGGCCGGTGTTGAGGGTGATGAGCGCCAGTTTGAGGCCCTTCCCCTCGTCCCACAGGAGGTTTTCCCTGGGCACTTTGACATTGGTGAACTTGATGACGCCGTTCTCCAGCGCTCTCAGGCCCATGAAGTGGAGCCGGTGCGATGTGTCCACGCCCTCCCAGTCCGTCTCCACGATGAACGCGGAGATCTTCCGCTCGCTGGTCCGGGCCATTACCACCATCAGGTCTGCGATCGTGCCGTTGGTGCACCACAGCTTCTCACCGTTCAGGACGTAGTGGCTCCCGTCCTCCGACAGCGTAGCGACGGTGCTCATCGCCGCCGGGTCGGACCCCACATTCGGCTCCGTGAGCGCAAAGGCGGAGATGGCTCCCTTGGCGCAGCGCGGCAGATACTGCTTCTTCTGCGCCGGCGTGCCGAACAACTTGAGCGGTGTTGGCACTCCGATCGACTGGGCGGCCGACAGCAGCGCCGTGAGGTTGCCGTCCTGACTCGTCACTAGCCCGATGGCGTGCGTGTAGCTGGTCTGGCTCAACCCCAGCCCGCCGTACTCCTCCGGGATCTTGATGCCGAAGGCGCCCATCTCTTGGAGACCTTTGATCACCTCGGCGGGGATCTTCCCCTCCCGGTCGATGCGATCGCTGTCCACCTCCTCCTGCATGAAGCGCTTGAGGCGCTCCATGAAGGGGCGCGCCCGCTCCACCTCGGCGGGGTCGATCTCGGGATAGGGATGGATCAGGTCCAGCCGGAAGTTCCCCTCGAACAACTCCCGCACAAACGAGGGAGCCTGCCATTCGGTCTCGCGCGCAGCCTCGGCGACGGCTCGCGCCTCCGCCTCGGTGGCGAGGGGAGCCGTGGAGCCCGCAGGCTGGGTCTTGGGTTCGGTCATCAGGTCGGTCATCGGATCACTTCCCGGAGTGAATGTCAGTCCGTCGCGAGCTCAGGGCGCTCGGCGCCGCGCGCTCCTCGGAGCACCAAATCAACCACGTGCCGGCGGCGCGCCTCCCGATACCGGGCATCCTCGGGGTCCAACCCCAAGGCGCGCACCAACTGCGTGTGGACCAGCGGGAACCAGCACAGGCTGAGAATGCTCATGAGCAGATGCGCCGTCGGCTCCTCTTCCCCGGGGGCCGCAGCCAGTTCGTCCGCCATCGCCGCCACCGCCTCCTGCACCACCGAGACGTGTGGGAGGGCGTCGTCCAACCGGCTCCCGCCACTCAACGCCTCCCGCTCCATCAAGCGCACGAAGTTGCCATGCCGGGTGATGAAATCGAAATACTCCGCCACCGCCCCCGCCAGCACGACCTCGGGACGCTCCCCGCTGGCGAGCGCCCGCGCCTTCCCACTGTGGATCGCCTCCCGGGCGCGCTCGAAGCACCGGTCGAGGACGGCCCGGTAGAGGTCTGCCTTGGCCCCGAAGAAGTACCCTGGGGTGCCACGGGAGACGCCCGCCTCCGCCCCGACCTCGGTTAGGGAGGTCCCCTCGTACCCCTTTGCGGCAAACAGGCGCTCCGCCGAGTCCAGGATGGCCTCCCGGGTGCGATCGGGGTCTCGTTCCGGCCCGGCGGACGCCTGGCGGACGGGGGGAGAGGCTTGGGTCATGTGAATTCCTAACTTGCTTGTCGTATAGCAAGTTGTATCATAAGCGGCGTCCTGTCAAGATTGAGTGGTTCTCGATCGTCTCCAGAGGATGCAGGCCTCCTCCGAGGCCCCGCCTACACGAATCTCCTCCTGCGGAGGCCGATGACCCCCCGTCTCGCCGTGTGCCTCCTGGCCGGTCTCCTGGCATGCCAACGGGCCGAGGAGCCGCCCGTTGGGGTGGTGTATGTCACCTCGGGGCGGGGCGATCAGGTGATACGGTTGTCGGCAGAGGATGGTCGGATCCTGGACTCCCTGGCGGTGGATCCGCGTCGCACCGACATCGACGAGCCTCATGCGCTGGCATTCGACCCACTGGGGCGGTTCTGGTACGCCACGGTGAACCACGGAGATCCGACGCTCTGGAAGTTTGCCCGACCGGGCGATCGGCTGGTGGGCCGTGTGCATCTCGGGATCGCAGGGGCGGGCCGGATCGGGGTGACGCCGGACGGCGAGCGCGCCTTCATTCCCGACTACTATCGAGACGGGGACGGGTCCCCAAGCGAGGTGGCCGTGGTGCGGTTGCACGATCTGGAGGTGCTGGCCCGGCTTCCCCTGTGCCCCGGCCCCCACGACGCGGAGGTCCGTCCCGACGGGCGGGTCGTGGCGATCGCTTGCCCGTTGAGCGACGAGGTGATCCTGTTGGATGCCGAGTCGCTGACCGTTCGGCGCCGCATCCACCCCCGTGGGGGTGCCGGGAGCGACCGATCGGGCCCGTTGAACGTGGTGTGGTCGCCGGATGGGGGGCGAGTGTACGCGGCCCTCCATGCCGCCGGCGCCATCGTCGGGTGGGATTCGACCGGCGCGGAGGTGCTGCGCGTGGCGACGGGAGCGGGTCCGGCCCAGTTGGCGCTGACCCCGGACGGCCAGACCCTGGTCGTCGCCAATCGAAGCGACGGATCGCTCTCGATCCTGGATCTCCCCGCAGGTGTCGAGCGGGCGCGGGTGCCTCTGGCGGCGGAGCACCCGCACGGCGTGGCCCTGAGCAGGGATGGGCGCTGGGCGTTCGTGAGCTACGAGGGGAGCGCCGATGGGCGCGGCGGGGTAGTCGCCGTGCGGCTATCGGACGGCGCGATCGTATGGAAAACGCCCGCGGGGTCGTATACGCTGGGCGTGATGGTCTTGACGGAAACGACGTAGCGGATCACTACACCCGGCGCGTCTGACTTTGAGGCTCAACCCGAGGGAACCGATCATGCAGCGGATGGCTCGTTGGCTCGCGTGGGGAACGATGGCCGGTGCGGTGGTGGTGGCCCAGTCGTGCGGAGAGGCGACGGGCCCGGCGGCGAACGACGTCTCCTTCGAGATCTCCAGTCTCGATCTATCGACGCTCCGGGACACGGCGGTGACGGTGCGAAACACCGGATCGCAGCCCGTGGGGCCCATCGACCTCGTGCCGCTCGAGGTGCGGAGCGCCACCGGCAACACCGTGTCGGGGCCGCGTCTGGTACCGTCGCCGGTGGAGATTGCCACCCTGAATCCGGGGGACTCCCGCCGCATCGCGTTGACGGTGGACGATCCGGGTGATCTGCCCAACGGCACCTACCGCGTCGGGCTCGAGGCCCGCACGCCGGGCCGCGTCCTCGCCACGACGATGGTGCAGTTCCTGGTCGACAACCTCCCGCCGATCCCCGTGGGGAGCACGGTGGAGATCACCGGCGGGCCAACCGCTCTCCGGCAGGGCGAGGTCGACCAATTCACCGCGGAGGTGCGGGACCCGAGCGGCGCGATCATCCCGGGTGCGCCGGTGCAGTGGGTCGTGGTCGGTGACGGCCTCTTCGATCAAACGGGCCGATTCGTCCCCTACCAGACGGGCACGGTGCGGGTCATCGCCCGGGCGGCCGACGTGGCGGACACCGCGGAGGTCACGGTGACCCCGCGGAATCTGGCTGGGACGTTCGCCACCGTGGGACATACGGCCGTGCCGACGCGGACCACCTCCGACCTCTGGCTTTACGGCTCGACCGCGCTCACCGGGACGTGGGGCGCCCGGGTGTACAACGATTCGCTCTATTTCGGCAATACCATGTACGTCTGGGACGTCACCGCCGCCGATCCGGTGCTGACCGACTCGATCGTGGTGGAGGCCACGACCGTCAACGACGTCAAGATCCGGGCGGATGGGCAGCTGGCGGTGCTCACGCACGAAGGATCGGACGACAATCTCAATGGAATCACCTTGGTGAGCATGGCGGATCCCCAGCACCCCACCGTCATCACCCGGTACACCAATACCCTGACTACGGGCGTCCACAACGCCTGGATCGAGGGGAACTACGTCTATCTGGTGGTAGACGGCGTCAGCCCGTCCAGCGGTCTCCGGATCCTCGATATCAGCAATCCCGCGACGCCCGTGATCGTGGCGTCGTTCTACGGCGGGACGAGTTTTCTCCACGACGTGTACGTCCGCGATGGCCTGGCGTTCCTGTCCCACTGGGACGCAGGGCTCATCATCCTAGACGTCGGCAACGGCATGGCCGGTGGCTCTCCCACCAATCCGGTCGAGGTGAGCCGGATCCAGACTGCGGGCGGCGAGACGCACAACGCCTGGTACTGGCCGGCCGGCGGCTATGTCTTTGTGGGGGAGGAGGACTTCTCCACGCCGGGGGTCATGCACGTCGTCGACGTGCACGACCTCCACAATCCCAAGGAGGTGGCCACCTTCCGCTCCTCCGGGGCGACCCCGCACAACCTCTGGCTGGACGAGAGCCGGGGCGTGCTCTACGCCGCCTGGTACTACGAGTCGCTCCAGGCCATCGACGTGACCGGCGAGCTGGTGGGCGAGCTCGAACGCCAGGCCCGCGGGTATCAGGTGACGCCGTACCCAACCGGACAGCTCCCGCTCGCGTGGGCGCCCCAGCTCCAGAACGGCCGGATCTACGTGTCTGACATGAACACCGGCCTCTGGGTGATGCAGCCGAGCTTCTAACGCCTTCGCCCACACCCGCCATGACGCCCCCGCCCGGTCTCCCGGTGCGGGGGCGTCGGGCAATTCGTGCACGCGTCGCTCACGGGGTTGGGACGGCCGACCCGAGGCGCCCTCGATCTCTGGCCTCCCACCCCGGCGCAGCCAACCCCCGCAAGTCAGCCGCCTCCTGGCGAGCAGCCTCAGCCCTACGCATACAGCCGCGGCGCGAACAGGTCCGGCCTCCCGAACGAGGCCTCCACGCGGAGGCGGACGCCGGTGACGGTGACGGGCGCGAACCGGTCGAGCTTGCGGTAGCCGATCGTGGTGCCGGACGAGAGGGTGCGCCAGCCCTCGACGGTGCGCCCCTCCAGGCGATACCGCGCGACGGTCTGGCCGCCGGCGATGCGCTCGCGCAGGTCCGCCCAGGAAACCGTCGCGGCGTCGCCGCCCGCCACCGCGGCGTAGCGGTCGTCGGCGAAGCCGGCGTCGAGGCGAGCACGGAGGCCTGCCAAGCGGGCGATGTCGATCTCCGATAGGAGGCCGGTGCGCGTCGGCGGCACGTTGAGGAGGAGCTTGGAGTTTCGCCCCACGGACGTCCGGTAGAGGTCCACCAAGTTGTCCACACCGCGGACGCGCTCGTCCTCGGACGGATGCCAGAACCAACCGGGCCGGATCGATACGTCCGTCTCGCCCGGCCGCCACACCGTCCCATGCGGATCGCCGTGCTGCAGCATGTCGGTGACGCCGTCGCCGGTGGCGCCGGGGTAGGGGACCACGGCCGGATCCACCGTGGACCAATTGGTGTCGCCGGCCACGCCGACCTCGTTGCCGATCCAGCGGATGTCCGGGCCCGCGTCGGAGAAGATCACCGCCTGCGGCTGCAGTCGGCGCACCGTGCCCCAGATGCGCGGCCAATCGTACACCTGACGCCGTCCGGTCGGTCCCTCACCGTTGGCGCCGTCGAACCAGACCTCGTGGATCGGACCGTAGCGCGTGAGCAGCTCGGTCAGTTGATCGTCGTACAAGTCGTTGTAGCGCGGTGAATCGCCGTACACGGGGGCGTTCCGGTCCCACGGCGATAGATAGAGGCCGGCCCGGAGGCCCTCGCCGCGACAGGCGTCGGTGAATTCGCGCACCAAGTCGCCGTCGCCACCGCGCCACGGGGAGGCGGCCACCGTGTGGCGCGTCGTGGCCGAGGGCCAGAGACAAAACCCGTCATGATGCTTGGCCGTGAGGATGAGCGTGCGGAAGCCCGCCGCCCGGGCGGCGCGCGCCCACTGACGGGTGTCGAGCGCCGTGGGCGCAAAGAGGGCCGGGTCCTCGGTGCCGTCCCCCCATTCCCGGTCGGTGAACGTGTTCACGCCGAAGTGGAGGAACAGGGCGAGCTCGTCCGTCTGCCACCGCAATTGGGAGGGCGACGGCGTCGGCCGCGTCCGGAACGGCCGAGCCGGGAGGAGCGGGAGGGTGAGGGCCGAACCCGTCGTGGCGAGGAAGGTGCGGCGGTTCATCGTCATCGGACCGTGAGGGTACCGCGCAGCCGTAGGTCGCGCGAGGAAGCGCCCACATACACCCGGAATGCGCCGGGCTCCACTATGCGCTCAAGGTCGCGGTCGAGCAGCGACAATTGCTCGGGTCCAAGGCGGAACGTCACCGCGCGCGTCTCGCCCGGCTCCAAGTGCACTCGTGCAAAGCCCGCGAGCTGCTGGACCGGCCGCGCGACCGTCGCCAGGAGGTCGTGCACGTAGAGTTGCACGACCTCGTCGCCAGCCCGGGCACCGGTGTTGCGGACGCGGAGGCGCACGACGGCAGTATCCGCGGGGCCCATCGTCTGGGGGGTGATGGTCAGGTCCATGTACGCGAACGTCGTATAGCTCATCCCGAACCCGAACGGGAACAACGGCTCGCCCGTCAAGTCCACGTAGTCGTCCCCGCGTCCCGTCGGACGGTGGTCGTACGTGAGCGGGAGTTGGCCTTCCGCGACGGGGAAGGTGATGGGCAACCGCCCGGCCGGGTTCCGCTCACCGAACAGCACGTCGGCCACGGCCGGCCCGCCCTGTTCGCCCGGGTACCATGCCATCAGCACGGCGTCCGCGTCTTCAAGCCACGGCATGGTGACGGCGCTCCCGCCAACCAGGATGACCACCGTCGGCGTGCCGGTCGCCGCCACTGCGCGGACGAGGTCCTCTTGATGCCCGGGGAGCCCCAAGCGGGCCCGATCACGAAACTCGCCTTCCTCCAGACCGACGACGACCGCCGCCACGGCGCTGTGCGAGGCCAGCGCCACGGCACTGTCCACCAGCCGGGCCCAATCGGCACGGACGCCCGCGTCCCACACCAACCGTACCCGGGCATTGCCCGTGGTGTGAGCATACTCGAGACGCACGGAGTGCCGGCTCTGGGGCGCCAGTTGCACGTCCGCCAGATGGGTCCCGGCCGTGCGCTTGACCCGGCGGTCGAGGACCAGACGATCGTCCAGGTAGAGACGCCATCCGTCGGTGCCCTCCACGCCCAGCCGGTGCACTGGGTCGGCCCCGACGGTGAGCGTGCCCTCCCACCGAACGCTGTACCAGTCGGTGGTGAGACCGGCCACTGGTGGGGCGAACGTCCAATGCGCGTCGATCGTCGCGTCGGCACGCTCCGCCGCCGCTGTTCCCTCGAACCGGGGGTTGTCGAAGAACGTGGTGTGTAGCCGCAACGCCGCCGCGGGGACGGTGACCCACTCGGGACTCATCCGACCCGGCCCCGGCGCGTACCGGACGCGGGCGCCCAGGCGCCCGCGCAAGGCATCGGCCAGGCTGACGGGTGCCACGCCATCCGCGCTGTATCCGCCTAGCCGAGCCTCGACCGCGTCGGGACCGATGAGGGCTACGGACGGGACGGTGGGCGGCAGGGGGAGGACGCCCGTGTTGCGGAGGAGGACCACCGCGGCGGTGGCGGCCTCGCGCGCGAGCGCCAGGTGCTCCGGGCTCCCGTTCCAGTAGGCGGCGCTGTCCGGATCGCCGTACGGGTGGGCGAAGAGGCCGATGGCGTCCTTGGCACGGAGGACTCGCGCGACCGCACGCTCGAGGACGGCGTCGGGCACGAGCCCGCGCCGCACGGCGTCGAGATACGGACGATGTTCGGGCCAGGACGACTGGAAGACGACGTCCAGGCCGGCGTTCCAGGCATGCGCCGCCGCGTCGGGCGTGCTGGCCTCCGTGAGATGCAGGACGGTCGCGCCGCCCGTCGCGGAGGCGTCGGAGATGACGATGCCCCCAAAGCCCAGCGTCCCGCGCAATACGTCGGTGAGCAGGTGACTGTTCTGGGTGGCCGGGACACCGTCCACCGAGTTGTACGCCGTCATGACCGACAAGGCACCGCCGGCGATGGCGGCCTGAAACGGCGGATAGTGCCATTCGGCCAGCGTGCGCGCGTCGAGCGCGATGGGATAGCTGTCCCGGCCGCCGTCGCCGACGTTGGCCACGAAGTGCTTGGGCGTCGCGATGATCCCCGCGGCGCCGAAGGGCCGGACGTACGTGCGTGCCATGGCCGAAGCGAGGTACGGATCTTCGCCATAGGTCTCCTCGACTCGCCCCCAGCGGACATCCGTCGCCAGATTGACCACCGGCGAGAGCACCTGGCGGATGCCGCGGCTTCGGGCCTCGCGGGCGATGGCGGTGGCGACCCGGTCCATCAGCGTCGTGTCCCACGTCGCCGCCAGGCCGATGGCCGCGGGAAACATGGTGGCGCCCGGGCGGCGGAGCCCGTGGACCGCTTCCTCGAATGGGACGATCGGAATGCCGAGGCGGGTCTGGCTGACGAACCAGCGCTGGAGGCTGTCGATCCGTACAGCGTCGGCACGGGCGGTGGACGCGGGCGGGATCTGCAGGCCGAAAATCCCGTGGTGGTAATCGTGTGTTGGGTTGGTGAGGTCGCCCGGGGCCATGAACAGCTGCCAGAACCGGTCGTCCCGGTCCATGCGGGGGATGAGGGAATCGGGACCCTGGGCGGCCGCTGGCGTGGCCAAGATGAGAAGGGTGGGGAGGAGGGCGCGCATGGCTCCAAATGTACGCCGCATTTTGGGGGTGCGCCCGGGGGTAGTGCCCCGGTTTCCGAGGACCTCGGTTGCCGCCTGGTTCCGGCGGAGGCGACACCTTATCATCCCGCCCATCCCCGATTGTCGAGGACGGCGTGCAGCCGATACAGTGTAGCCATTGCCGAGAGCCGCTGGCCCCAGAAGCCGCCTTCTGTCCCAAGTGCGGGACGCAGGCCGCGACACTCGTGACCGGTCCCGACGGCGTGCCCGTCGGCGGTGCCGCCGATCCGGACGGCTCGGCCGAAGTCGAATCCCGCCTCCGCGCGGCGCTCGGGCCCAAGTACGTCGTCCGTCGTCGGGTGGGGCGCGGCGGTTTCGCCGAGGTGTACGAAGTGTGGGACGAGGAGCTCCATCGGCGGCTGGCTCTCAAGGTGCTCCGGCCCGACCTCGCCTGGACCGACGGGATGCTCCGGCGCTTCCGGGACGAGGCGCGCGCGGTGGCCCAGCTTGCCCATCCCGGCATCCTCCCGATCCACTTCGTCGGCGAGCATGAAGGCCTTGTGTACTACGCGATGCCGTTCGTCGAGGGGCGGACCCTGGCTGATATCCTCAAGGCGTCCGGCCCGCTCCCGGTGCGCCGCGCGGTCACCATTGCAGCCCAGGTGCTCGAAGCGCTCGAGCACGCACACCGCCGTGGCCTGGTCCATCGCGACATCAAGCCGGACAATGTCATGGTGGACGACACCACTGACCGGGCGGTGCTGGTGGACTTCGGCATTGTCAAGAACGTGGCCGCCCCCGGCGGGCACACCCAGGCCGGGTTCGTCGTGGGCACGCCGCAGTACATGAGCCCGGAGCAGGCGTTGGGCGAGTCGACCGTGGACGGACGCTCCGACGTCTACGCCATGGGTGCCCTCCTCTTCCACCTGGTGACCGGCTCGACGCCCTTCGAGGGCGACTCGTCCCCCGAGATCGTCCGGCAACATCTCTCCGAGCCGCCGCCCTCGGCCACCGCCCGCGATCCCCGGATCCCCGCGTGGCTTTCCGCCGCCATCGGCAAGGCGATGGCCAAGCGGCCGGACGATCGCTTCGCGTCCGCCGACGCCATGCGCGCCGACCTGGTGGCTCACCACCCGGAGGAAGTGGCCACGGCTGAGCAGCCGGCGGCGCCGGCTCCGGCAGCGGTCGGGGGGGCGCGCTCTCGCCGGCACTGGCTCGTCCTCCTCCCGGCGCTGGCCCTAGCGGTCGTCGCCCTGGCCTGGTGGTGGTCCGTGAATCGCCCGGTCCTCGAGTTCCGGAACCAGTTGGTTCAGCCGGTGCACCTGGTCGTCGGCGGAACGGAGGTGGCCACGATCGCGCCGGACTCGGCCGCGCACGTCCCTCTCCGCTGGCGCGGCCTCACCACCGGGCAGTGGTACGTGGACCCTCCCACCACTGCCGGCGGTACCGCCGTAGGAGAGGATCTACAGGGGTCGCTATCGCTGGAGCGTCCGCGTGGGACGGTGGACTGGACCGCCACCAGCCGCCCGAAGATGGGGGCCTTCTTTGCTCCGATGATCACCAACGACACTGGAGAACCTCTCGAGCTGGTGATCAACGCGGGACTCGTGGGCGCAGTCACTTGCCCCTGCAGGGTGCCGCCGGGCGCGACCCGGATGGCCGTGGGCTATTACCGGCTCTTCGGCAACAGCACGGTCTTGGTGCGCGATCCAGAGGGGCGTGAAGCGCGCTTCGAAGGGTTCGCCGACCAGGTGGATCCGGTGAGCGGCAGCGTCGGCCTCCGCTTTCGGGAGGGAGATCTCCGGCGCCCGGGGACCTTGCACGGGGTCCTGCGGTAGTTAGTCGTGAGAGCCGATGAGGAGGTGAAGGCTACGGTCTCGGCTGCCCCCGGCTGCCTCCGCCGCCACCGCCTTCCTCCTGTCCTGCCGCCCCGCTGCCCCGCCGCCCTGTCGAGAGGATGCTCGCGGGCTTGAGTGCGTCGAAGCCGTAGCGGTCGCGCAGCCGATCGACGGCGGTGGTCAGGCGCCGGAGCCGGGTTCGCGCTTCCGCCTCGAACAAGTCCGGTGTCACGGTGGGGATCAGGTTGGTGGCCGCGACACCCAGGAGTCGGACGCCCTGGCGTCTCTTGCGGGCCTCGGCGAACGCCCGGCGGAACAACTCTCGCGCCGGCCCGACGATCTCGGCGTCCAGGTCGGTCGGTTCGGGGAGCGTTCGCTGGCGCGTCACCGTGGTGAAGTCTCCATGCCGGAGCTTGAGGGTGACAGTCCGGGCCATCAGCCCCTCGGCCCGAAGCTGAGAGGCGACGCGCGCCGAAAAGAGGCGCAGCAGGCGCTCGAGGGATTCCGGCGTCGTGGCGTCCGTGGCCAGCGTCGTCTCGCGCGAGATCGACTTGGGAAGATCCCGACCGGAGAGCGTGCTCCCCGCGTGGCCGTGGGCCCGCCGCTTAAGATGCTTTGCTTCCCGGCCGAGTAGCCGCTCCAGCTGCTCGAGCGCCATCCGCTGGACCTGCACCACCTCCGTCAATCCGAGCTCCCCCAGCCGCCTGGCGGTCTTGGGGCCGATGCCGGGGAGCGCGCGTAGGGGGAGCCCTGCGAGGAAGCCCTCCTCCCATCCGCGGCGAACCTCGAGGAGCCCGCGCGGCTTTGCCGCGTCGGAGGCGATCTTGGCGATCATCCGGTTGGGGCCAATGCCGATGCTGCAATCGAGCCCGGTGGCGTCGTGGACCCGATCGCGCACCGTTTCGGCCACCGGAAGGAGCGAAACGGGATACATCCGGTCGGTGCCGCCAAAATCGAGGTAGGCCTCGTCTAGCGACGCCATGACTACCGTGGGCGAGAAGTCCCGGAGCACGTGCCGTACCGCATGGGACGCTCGGCGGTAGTCCCGGAACTCCCCCTGGAAGAACGTGGCCTGGGGACAGAGCGATACGGCGCGCCCGATAGGCATCCCGCTATGGATACCATAGCGGCGGGCCCCGTACGAGGCCGACTGGACGACTCCCCGTTGGTCCCGACGGCCGCCGACTACCAGGAGCTCCACCTCGCGGAGCTCCGGGTTCTCCTGCCGGCACACCTCGACGAAAAAGGCGTCGAGATCGACATGCATGATCCGACGGGTCATGCGGCGAAAGATACTCCCGACTACACCAGGTGGACGGCCGTGGCCTTGAGGGTGACGTGCACCGCCTCGCCCCGAGCCAGCCCCATCGCCTTGGCGGACACGGTGGTGATGGCGGCCACCAGGGGGTGGCCCGCGTCCAGGAATACGTTGGTGACCGGGCCGACGGTTTCGAGTCCGGTGACCGTCGCGAGGATCCGATTCCGGGCCGAGCCGCTCTGGGGGGCCCGGCTCAGCACCAAGTCTTCCGGCTGGATCACCGCATTGAGCGGCCCCTCCCGCTCGGCGATGACCTCCAGGGTCAACGGTCCGCTATCGAACCGAGCGGCAAAGCGCGGGCCATCCACATCGCCTCCAACGGTGCGGGACACCGTCCCCGCGATGACGTTGGCGGCGCCGATGAAGCGTGCCACAAACGCCGAGTTGGGATAGCGAAACACCTCCTCGGGTGTGCCGCGCTGGACGATCTTTCCCTCCGCCATCACGGCGACCACGTCGCCCAGACGGAGTGCCTCCTGAAAGTCGTGCGTCACCTGGAGGGTGGTCACTCGCTCCCGCCGGTGGAGTTCAAGGAGCTCGCGCCGGAGGAGGTGCCGGGTGGTGGGGTCGAGCGAGGCGAACGGCTCGTCGAGGAGGAGAATCGTGGGCCGCGGGGCCAGTGCCCGAGCCAGGGCCACCCGCTGGGACTCGCCGCCGCTCAGGTCGCCAACCCCGCGGCGGAGGAGCGGTGTCAGCCCCAACGCCTCGGCCAGCTCGGCCACCCGGTGACGCTGCTGGATGCGATCGAGCGGCCCCGAGGCGATCCCGTAGCGGATGTTGTCCTCCACGCTCAGGTGGGGGAAGAGGTGGTAGCGCTGATACACGAAGCCGACCGCCCGGTCCTCCGGTTTGACTTGCGTCACGTCCCGGTCCCTGAGAAAGACCCGGCCAGCCTCCAGGCTCGCGTGGCCGGCGATGGCCTCGAGGAGGGTCGTCTTTCCGGCGCCCGT
>Ga0210123_1000811_pt1 | contig 17852 bp, 19 predicted proteins | sample Muzzi_PWB_D2_FD_185535 | JGI IMG/M metagenome (GOLD analysis project Ga0210123, IMG submission 185535) | Wetland microbial communities from San Francisco Bay, California, USA, that impact long-term carbon sequestration - Muzzi_PWB_D2 (SPAdes) | ecosystem: Environmental > Aquatic > Marine >... | reverse complement strand
GCTGTCGATCGACAAGACCAGGCAGGACTGGCTGCTTGAAGAGAAGTCAGGCATATCAATAGATGGCAAGGCGCTTGAGCCAAACGGGAATCTGGTCAAGGCCTACCTGTATCCGGACAAGAAGCACTGAGCCGGCAAGCAACCCATGAGCAGGCCGCTGACTGAAGAGAACGGAAGATTCGAACGCAAGTTCGTCATCCAGAATGCCTGGATGCCGGAAGTAACCCTGCTCCTGAGAAACCACTTTGCCCGTTTCCGCGAAATCTACCCGGACAGGCGCATTAATAATGTCTATTTTGACAGCCATAATCTGGAGAGCTACCACGACAGCGTCGACGGGTTGCGGTCCCGCTACAAGGCCCGTGTCCGCTGGTATGGAAAAATGCTTGACGAGGCAAGGAATCCGGTCTACGAACTCAAGGTAAAGAAAGGCCTGATTGGCTGGAAGTATAAGTATCCCGTAGAGGATTTTGGGGTTACCCGGCGGGGCATCAGCAGCATGGTTCGGGGGTTTGGCCGGGACTGCCGCTGCTCACCGGTCCATACAGACATCCTGAAGCGCTCGACCCCGGTTCTGGTAAACAGCTATAGCAGGAAATACCTGGGTTCTGCAGATAACCGTTACCGCCTGACCCTGGACACCGATCTCAAGGTCTATGATATCTACAGTATGCGTTGCGGTAATCTCCAGCACCTGACGGATATGGGTCCCGGGAAAATAATTCTGGAAATAAAGTACTCCCCGGATGACGATAACCGTATCGATGCAATCACCAATGCATTCCCGTTTCGCCTTTCCAAAAGCTCTAAATACGTAGACAGCGTGAATGATCTCTACCTGTAAAAGGAAGAGGCATAGCTCCCTGTATCGAGTCGTGGCGTGAATTATCCCTCCTGTTCACCCGCCTGGTAATCCTCGCGCGCCCGGGCAATCACACGCGTATTCATTACAGGTGGAAATTCACATCTGGACGGATACTAATTACCTGGCAGATTGTTCAACCGCGCCTCCAGTTCCTGCCAGCGCGCATAACCTTCTTCCAGTTCGCTGGCGACGTATTCATTACAGGTGGAAATTCACATCTGGACGGATACTAATTACCTGGCAGATTGTTCAACCGCGCCTCCAGTTCCTGCCAGCGCGCATAACCTTCTTCCAGTTCGCTGGCGATTGATTCAAGACGCGCCAGTACACCGGAAATTTCATCTGCAGACTGCTGATAGAACGCTGCATCACTCACCGTTTCCTGTAACAGCACCTGTTCACCTTCAAGCGCCTCGATCGTTGCAGGCAGCGCATCCAGCTCACGCTGATCTTTATAGGATAGCTTCCCGGCCTTTGGCGCACTCCCCTTCCCCGCAGCTGCCGGCTTGATGGCGTTGTCCTGCCGGGCTGTTTTCTCCCCGGCCTTTTTCTGCCGCAACCAGTCACTGTAACCGCCAACATACTCGGCAACCCGCCCGTCACCCTCGAATACCAGCGAACGAGTTACCACATTATCGAGAAAGGCGCGATCATGACTGACCAGCAACAGGGTGCCCTGGTAATCCATTAACAATTCTTCCAGCAGTTCCAGCGTTTCGACGTCCAGGTCATTGGTCGGCTCGTCCAGCACCAGCAGGTTGGCTGGTTTGGTAAACAGACGTGCCAGCAACAGGCGATTTCGCTCACCGCCGGAGAGCGAACTGACCGGTGACTGCAGACGCTCCGAAGGAAACAGGAAGTCACGCAGATAACCGGCTACGTGTATATCACGGCCATTGACCATGACACGCTGACTGCCTTCGGCAACGTTGTCCATCACTGACTTATCCGGATCAAGCTGTCCACGCTGCTGGTCGAAGTAGGCAACCTGCTGCCGGGTACCACGCTGTACCTGTCCGCTATCGGGTGCGAGTTCGCCGAGCAGCACCCTGATAAGGGTGGACTTGCCCGCCCCGTTGGGACCGATAATACCCACCCGGTCACCACGCAGGACGGTGGTCGAAAAACCACGGATTACGGCATTTTCGCCAAAGCTTACATTGACGTCTTTCGCTTCAAACACCAGCTTGCCTGAATTATCCCCCTGGTCGAGCTGCAAATTGACCTTGCCGGTGCGCGTGCGTCGCTGCCGATACTGTTCACGCAGTGCCTGCAGCGCCCTGACCCGGCCTTCATTGCGCGTGCGTCGCGCCTTGATGCCCTGGCGGATCCATACCTCCTCCTGCGAAAGCTTTTTGTCAAACAGGGCGTTGTGCCGCGCCTCGACTTCCAGTTGCTCCGCCTTCCTGCGCAGGTAGTCATCATAGTTACCCGGCCAGGAACCCAGCCTGCCTCGATCCAGTTCGATGATGCGTGTTGCAAGGCGTCGCACAAAGGCGCGGTCATGACTGACAAACATGAGTGCGCCGGGGAATTCCACCATAAATTCTTCCAGCCAGGTAATCGCCTCGATATCGAGATGGTTGGTAGGCTCATCCAGCAACAGCACATCCGGGTCACATACCAGGGCACGCGCCAGCATCACACGCCGGCGCCAGCCGCCGGAGAGGGATTCGAACTCTGCGTCACCATCCAGTTGCAGGCGTGACAGCACACTTGCAACCCGTTGCTCGAACTGCCAGCCGCCGTGTACTTCCAGTTCATGCTGCAATTCGGACAGGCGCTGCAATATCCCGGGGCTGTCCGACTGCTCAAGTGCATGTGTGGCGTGATGATATTCCGTAATAAGCGCGCCCAGTTCCTGCAGTCCACCGGCAACTACATCAAAGACAGCGCCACTGACGTCAATCTCGACCTCTTGCGCAAGGGAAGCAACCCGCATACCCGGGCGCAGCCAGCACTCACCTTCATCGGCCACCACCTCACCGCCGATAATCCGCAGCAGTGAAGACTTGCCTTCACCGTTGCGGCCGATCAGGCAAACGCGCTCGCCCCTGAACACTTCCAGCTCAACCTTGTCCAGCAGCGGGCGGTGGCCAAAGGCCAGGGATAGCCTGTTCAATCGCAATAATGGCATGCTTATTCAGTTACTAATGAGGAACAAGGTAAGCCGACACCGCTTACCTTGCCCCCCATTAGTAAAAAAGTTTAATAACACTACCCCCACCCTGTCCCGCCCCCTTCAAAGGGGACGGGGACGCAGGCCGGAATGTCGGGATACTTTCATACTCCTTGGTACCTGCAGGCAGGTGTGTGTCTGGCCCTGCCCTGGGACGAAGTTGGAAGCGGCGTTTACCAGCACCCGCAGCGCCCACATTCTAACAGCAACGCCGCAACGGCCTGGCGTCCTCTTGGAAATCACCCTGCTCAGGCCGGGGCGTGCCAGAACACCCGTTTATTGCTCTGACCTGCGCGCACAATCAATACAAAGTGTTGCCGCCGGATCAAACTCCAGCCGCTGGATCGCGATCTCCTCTTCACACACAAGACAGTAACCGTATTCACCCCTGTCTATCCGTCTCAGGGCGGCCGCGATCTTTTGCAAGCCGGCGGTGCGACGGCGGCCACTCTCCTGCGACATCGCCTGCCCCTGCAGGGCATCCATTCTGGAGAGGCGCCCGACACTGGTCTGGTCCAGTTCAACCGTTTTTTCCGCCTCCCGGCCTGCGGCCCGCTGGTCGGTCAACTCGGCCTGCAGCGCCAGTAAACGCTGTTTTAACAGGTCTGTTTCATCCTTTCTCAAGACCATACAACATCACCCTGTCCGCCCTCACCGAACACCTGCATTGCAGCCATAGTCGTAGCAAACGGTAATCCCGGGCACGCCCGTGACTGACTGATCAGCCAACAGGGGCAGGGGCAGCAGGATACCCGCCAGCACGACTCACCGCTCAGCGGCAGAAACACGCACGGCAAATACCCCCTTGATTATACAAATCCGGGCAAAAACTCATTCCTACGGCCAGTATAGGAGAAATTCACCCTGCAGATTAATCAATCGTAATAACTGCCCCGCAGGACCGGCCGCTTCTGTATAATGCCTGCCCTCTCATCAACCATCTGCCTGCACGGCCCCCTACTTTAGTCATGATCAGTAAATTACGGAATATCGCCATCATCGCTCACGTCGATCATGGCAAGACCACACTCGTCGATCAGCTGTTAAGCCAGTCAGGCACCCTGGGTGAACGTGCCGCCGTGCCGGACCGTGTCATGGACTCCAACGACCTGGAAAAAGAACGCGGCATCACGATCCTGTCGAAGAACACCGCGATCCGCTGGAACGATTACCGCATCAACATCGTCGACACGCCCGGGCATGCCGACTTCGGCGGTGAAGTGGAGCGTGTCCTGTCGATGGTTGATTCCGTGCTGTTGCTGGTCGATGCGGTTGAAGGGCCGATGCCACAGACGCGCTTTGTCACCCAGAAGGCCTTCGACCTCGGCCTGAAACCGATCGTCGTCATCAACAAGATCGATCGCCCGGGCTCGCGTCCGCACTGGGTGCTCGACCAGACCTTTGAACTGTTTGACCGACTCGGTGCCACCGATGAACAGCTCGACTTCCCGGTAATCTATGCATCGGCGCTGCAGGGTTATGCCGGCAACGAGGCGGACCATCTCAGTGACGACATGACACCGCTGTTTGAGGCCATTGTGAAACATGTTGCGCCGCCGAAGGTTGACCCTGACTCACCCTTCCAGATGCAGGTGATCTCGCTCGACTACAGCAGTTATGTTGGCGTGATCGGTGTCGGGCGTATTTCACGCGGCACACTGAGAACCAATATGCCGGTTACCCTCATCAACCGGGATGGCAAGCAACGTAATGCCCGTGTTGGACAGGTATTCGGTTTCCATGGACTGGAACGCATCGAGGTACCGCAGGCGCAGGCGGGGGACATTATCGCCTTCACCGGTATAGAGAAACTCAATATCTCGGATACGCTCTGCGACCCTTCCCATGTCAAGGCCCTGCCACCACTGACAGTCGATGAACCCACTATCAGCATGACCTTCCAGGTCAATAACTCCCCGTTTGCCGGCAAGGATGGCAAATACGTGACATCAAGAAACATCAGCGAACGGCTTGAGCGCGAGTTGATCCACAATGTCGCCCTGCGTGTTAAACCAGCCGATGATCCTGACAAATTCAAGGTGTCCGGACGCGGCGAACTGCATCTTGCCATCCTGATTGAAACCATGCGCCGCGAGGGTTTCGAGCTGGGCGTATCCAGACCGGAAGTGATCATTCGGGAGATCGATGGTGAAAAGCAGGAACCGTATGAAGCGGTGACGGTTGATATTGAAGATACGCACCAGGGCACGATCATGGAAAAACTTGGCGCGCGCGGCGGCGACCTCACCGACATGGTGCCGGACGGCGCGGGCCGGGTGCGGCTGGACTACATCATGCCATCACGCGGGCTCATCGGTTTTCGCACGGAATTCCTTACCGGCACGCAAGGCACAGGCCTGATCTACAGTGTATTTGCACATTACGGCCCGATGAAAGCGGGTGACTACGGCCAGCGGATCAACGGTGTACTCATCGCAAACGGTGCCGGCAAGGCACTGGGATATGCCCTGTTCAACCTGCAGGAACGTGGACGCCTGTTCATTGGTCATGGTGAAGAAGTCTATGAAGGCATGCTTATAGGCATTCATGCCCGCAACAATGACCTCGTGGTAAACCCGTTAAAAGGCAAGCAGCTGACGAACATCCGCGCGGCCGGTACTGATGAAAATATCGTGCTCAGCCCGCCGATTCGTATGAGCCTTGAGCAGGCGCTGGAATTTATTGACGATGATGAACTGGTGGAAGTTACCCCGAATCACATCCGCCTGCGCAAGAAACACCTGCTGGAGCATGAACGCAAACGCGCCTCACGCGAATCCGCGTAATACTGTCAAACGACTCCAGGGAAGCCCCGGGCTGCCTGTTGCCGCGCAGAACAGGACGACGGACAAATCAACAGGCTGTGCCTCGATAGTGCGTGAAAAACGGTCTCGACTGGCAAGCAAAAAGCATCCTGGCCTGAAAATCATTTCCCCGGTCATTGGTTCATCCGGCAAACCCATCGGGTCGTTATACCCATATATCTAGTATGGTATTTATTCCCATATACATAATATGGTGTTTTCAATTAATATTTTATATTTCATGATGTTATGACAATATACCTTGACTTTTACAGGGTATTTATTCTACATTTTTGGTAACGGAGTACGCCAGGTAAGGACACCAGAAAGTACGTGGTAGACCCTGTCAAACAAGTGAGCCAGAACGTTTACGGAGGAGTAAACATCATGCACATAACAGATATGGTAATGCACGTAAATAACAAACTGGAAGAACAGTCCCGCAGAAGCGTTGAAAAGATCCTGACCGGCCAGAGGGGTGTCATTCATGCACACTTCAATGAAAGCCGCCCGCACCTGATGCTGGTTGCCTATGATACCAAACGAACCTCGTCATTCGAGATTCTCGCCCGTATGACAGGACAATCACTGTGCGCTGAACGTGTCGGTTAAGCCCGCACAACAGTTTCTGTGGCGGCCTCCGGGTCGCCTTTTTTTTGCCGGCTAGAAATGAAACTCAACCCCTTCGCCCAGCCCCTCCCTGAGTTTGTTAACTACCGATTGCAGCGCCTTTTCACTATAGGCCTTCTTCCTGAACGCACCCCAGACCGGGTCCGGCCAGGCCTTGTCATTTCGATAGCGTACAATGTGATGAATATGCAACTGCGGTACGACGTTGCCAAGTGCAGCAATATTGATCTTGTCTGCATTGAACGCCTTCTCAAGGGCGGCAGACAGGATTGAAGATTCCCGGATCAACTGCAGCTGGTCACTTTTTTTCAACTGGTGGATCTCGGAAATGTTTTCCCGGTCAGGCACCAGGATACACCAGGGATAATTGGCATCCTTCATTAACAGCAGGAAACAGAGACGGAATCGCCCGACAAGCAGGCAGTCCTGTCGCAGTTTCCTGTGTAATTCAGTCATAAGACTCCTGGAGTATGACCCTGCAACCAGGCCGACAGGTATTGCAGGTTCTTTTTCGAACTGGCCCTGTATTTTCGCCTGTGAGTCATCGGCAAACTCCGGCTGATTTCAGGATTGCGTCCTATGCGGCGCTGGCTTCTGCTACCGGTCCGGCATCATCCGACAACTCCTCGCCACCAAGCATGGCAAACAGATCCGGCAGGAATTCAGCCAGCTCAAGCGTCATCAGGCTAAAGTCCAGGTCGAAACGCGTGGCGGCGTCATCGGCAACCGTATCATCTTCCGCTTCCTTGATGATGTCCTCAAATCTCAATCGCTTGATGGACATGTCTTCATGCAATACAAATGACAGGCGCTCCTTCCATTGCAGGCCCAGCCTGGTGGCGTACTTTCCGTTTTTTATATGGTTACGAACCTCGCCCGCGCCCAGGTCCTGGTGCTTGCAACTGACAACGCCCCCTGCCGGGTCCGGATGCTTGAGTTCACACTCAGTGCCCAGTTCGAGTTCAGCCGGCAGAGGCACGCCATTCAGCCACCTGGTCATTACGGCCGACAACGATTGCCTGATACTGACCGGTTTCGCCGGAAATCTGCCCAGTGTGGTGCGCAGCTGGCTGACAAGCGCCTCTGACCTGACCGGTGACGCCGCATCCACGACCATCATCAGGTTGCGGGTATCGATGTAGGCGTATTGATCCGTGATACGCGACAAGGCATGCGGCAGAAGCGTAACAATGATTTCCTCTTTCATGCGCATCTTTTCACGCCGGTAGATTTCCCGGGATTCAGCCGCTTCGATCTCTGCAACCTTGTCATCCAGAAGTTGCTTGACGACACCGGCAGGAATGATTTTCTCTTCCTTGCGCGCGCAGATCATCAGGTAACCATTGGCTGCGTGTACCAGTTGACTGCTTCCCCTGCCCAGCGGCGGCGTCCAGCCGGTCGCCAGCATGTCCATACGGTTACACCCCTTGAACCCGGCGCCCTGGAGACGCTGCTCGAACACTTCCGGAGTGAGATCAAATGCTTGCCCAAGCCGGTATACCTGAAGATTCCTGAACCACATCGTGGAAATTCCCCCCTGAAAAAGGCATGCATTATGAGCAAATATTCAGCACCTGACCAGCCTTGATAATTATCCGGGAACAGTGTGCGGTCCCTGGATCAGGCCCGGAATCAGGCGCCCAAAAAAAGGTTTTTTTTTACAAAAACTGTTGTATCATCCAAGCCGTAAATCGAGATGGGGGGCATAGTGTTATCCTGTCTGCTCGGTTCAACAAAAATGATTGCACATTTCTCAGGTCATATTCAGAAGTTCCCGATACCAACTCCTGTTGTTTCCTTTCGAATCTGCAATTGAATACTTTTTACTGATGAAAATATATTACTAGAGGTGTTACATGGCTACAGGTACTGTTAAATGGTTTAACGACTCCAAGGGTTTTGGTTTTATCGCTCCTGCTGATGGTGGCGAGGATGTATTCGTACATTTCTCCGCGATCGGGGGTGACGGGTTCAAGACACTGGCAGAAGGCCAAACAGTAAAATTTGATGTCGAACAGGGTCCGAAGGGCCTGCAGGCAACCAACGTCATCGGGCAATAACAGGCGTTACAATCCGTTTAAAAAGAGCCCCGCTTCTGCGGGGCTCTTTTTGCATGGACTTCTAACCGGCTCTCGCCAGCGTACGCGGACTTCAACTCATGGGACGTTATCGACCGCCTGTCCCGCGTTCCTCCCCCTACATCACGCAACAGGGCTACCAGGCGCTGCAGGATGAACTCAAGGCACTCTGGAAACGCCGCATCGGCGTCACCAGGGCACTGACCGCTGCGGCCGCCGAGGGCGATCGTTCAGAAAATGCCGAATATATCTATCGGAAAAAGGAACTGCGCGAGATCGACCGGCGCATCCGCTACCTGCAAAAGCGCCTGCCGGAACTTACCGTGGTATCCAACCCCCCTTCGGACCCAAGCTGTGTATTTTTCGGCGCATGGATCACACTGGAAGATGATGATGGCCAACAGGTCACCTACCGGATCGTCGGGGCCGATGAAATCTCGCCCAACAAGGGCTGGATCAGCATGGACTCACCCATGGCCCGCGCCCTGATGAAAAAGACCCTTGATGATGAAGTACAGGTTGAAACACCCGCCGGCATGGCCGGCTATATCGTCATCAACGTAAGCTATCAGGACTGATAGTCCTGCAATGCCAGTGGAAACTGATCGCGGACTGGATCCATGATCTGTGAAATACAGAACTTAGTCGTCCCGGGCCACCCTTCCCCGTAACAGCTTGTCCCTGCCCCGCCTGGTTTTCTGGTCCATGCGTCTTTTCGTGCTGCCTTTTGTGGGGCTGGTTGCAACACGTTTTTTTTGTGTGTACGCAACACGCCGGATCAGCGACTGCAGGCGCTGCAGCGCCTCGTCACGGTTCTGGTCCTGCCGGCGGTGCGTTTGCGCCTTGATGATGATTACACCATCCCGGGTAATGCGCTGGTCATTCAGGTTCAGCAGGCGGTGTTTATAAAATTCAGGTAACGAGGAGGCATTGATATCGAAGCGCAGGTGAACCGCCGAAGAGACCTTGTTTACATTCTGGCCACCCGCCCCCTGCGCACGGATGGCACTGATCTCGATTTCGTGACCGGGGATAAAGACCTGTCGGGATATTTGCAGCATGGAAAATAGGGGTCAGACTGCGATTTTTGATTGAAAATTCAGGATACAGTGAAAATTGCAGTCTGACCCCTATTTTTTTAACAGGCATGCAACCCGGCTGTTTGCCTACGTGTGCGAACGCACCCAGTTGACAATATCAGGGCCGCTCATCGCCCCAGGCTGGCGCGCCACTTCCCGGCCGTTCCTGAAAACAACCAGCGTTGGTATTGAGCGAATGGCATACTGTGAAGCAATCGCCTGTTCGGCCTCGGTATCCAGCTTTGCCAGGCGAACCCCGGGCTCCAGCTGAGCAGTCGCCTGCTCAAAGGCCGGTGCCATCATCTTGCATGGACCGCACCATGGCGCCCAGAAATCCACGACAACCGGGATATCATTCCTGCCGATGTGTCTGGAAAAATTATCGGCCCGCAATTCCAGCGGGTGGGCCACAAACAGATCCTGGCTGCACTTCCCGCAGCGCGGCGCATCGTTCAGGCGCGGGGCCGGGATCCGGTTAACGGCCGTACAGTGGGGACAGACTATATGTAGGGACTCACTCAAACCTTTTTCACCTGCATTCTGGTAATGTCAACAACAGTCAGGCAGCCCTTAAGCCGGCTTTCGACTGCATATATGCTTGAACATTGTGGCGATCTGAAATAATTCAAGGATTCATGCGGCCCCCTGACCTGATGATTAATGAGTCCTGGTCTTCGAGGCATCACAGCGACTGCAACGGTATACCGTCACCAGGCGGCCCTGTCGGGAATCAAATTGCTTGTCCTGCGAGATTACCCACTTGTGGAACCCGCGCTTGCAGAGTGTCTTGCCACGCGCCTTTTCTGATGCCCGGGGTTTCCTGAACCGGATAATGTCGGCCATCGCATGCACCCCTTATGGCCCTCCCCGCACAGGCAGATCATCCGGACCTGCAGATGTTGCCTGCCCGTAAATGCGGGCAATTAATTCAGCCGCGCCCCTTTCAATTTTGTCTTGAACCGCTCCATCAGGGAAGGAATTTTTAACACACGCACGTGCTCACTGCCACTGACATCTTCGTTATTGCTGGCAATCGACAACCTGGCCTTGCTCCAGCTGACAATCTGCTGAGCTGACGTCATGGCAGGTTTTAATGGATCGGCACCCAGCGTCCCGACCAGTCCATTGAGATAGGCTTCGCTCCTGACCTGCTCCAGTTTCTCGCTGGCTGCAACAAAGCGATCACTGATTCCCAGGCGGCTGGCCTCGTCCGCATAGTCACTATCATCAAGAAACAGCATCAGGCTGTTCACGTGACGGGTCCACAATGCGATATCGCGGGCCTGCTTGATTTGCAGGCGCTCGTGATACCAGTCGGATCCCAGCAGGTACTCACGGGTAAACATGGCACGAAAATCAGGATGGTGCGCCTCCATACCCTCGTATTCACCGTTTGCCATGATATACAGCAGGGCCTTCAGCGGCGGACAGGCGTCCTCCACACTGCCATCATTCAGATAGCGGGACGCCTCACGCTGCTGCGCCTCGACAATGTTATTGATACCGTCAACATACACATCCAGACCCTGGATTTCAGGCTTGAGAATTTCCTCGGTAAAAACCGTACTGGGATTATCAAATATCTTGCCGAAGAAACCGTGCACAAAGTGTCCGGTAATCCGGTAACCGAGCCGGCTGGCAAGCACCATCGTGCCGTTGTGCTCGAAATCCTCCAGCGGTTCAAGGTATCCGCGATCGATCAGAAATGCCGGATCGCGTTCTTCATCGGAAAGTCGCGCCCAGATTTCCGGGATCAGCAGGCTGATATCGTGGTCCACCCGCACATCCGGCCCGACGAAACCGGCAGAACTGGAAAAGCCCGGATAGCCTGTGAGGATGAAAGACACCAGGGCATTATTCAGGTCCGCGGTCGTACGCAGTGCATTGAAGGGCCCCTTGGTCAAGGCACCTTCACTGCCGGCACCGGTTGTCGAGGGCGACTTGCCAGTCAGGCTGCAAACGAAATCCATGAAGAGTTCCGGCAGCTCCTGGTAGTGAATCGGGTTGTACACGGCGAGCGAGCGAATACCCGGCTCCGGCGGGTTATTACGCCGACCGGTCAACACGGCATCCACCGGGTGACAAACAGCATCGTTCATGCCGAGCTTGCGATGCATGCGCGTACTCATCTCGGCAAGATATTTACGTACCGGGTTGACCATGTCCGGGCGGACCTGTAGATAGCGCGGGTTCTTCGAGGGTGCACCGTCCACCATGCGCGGGTGCGCCGATGAAACGACATAACTGCCATCACCCTCATACGCACGTCGCAGCAGGCCCTGCATCGGCGGGGTAAACCGGTAGAACGTGTGCACATCCTCGACCAGGCCGGCCAGCTGCTGCTTGCCGATCGGCTCATAGTTCGCGAAAAAATTACCGGGCTCCGACATGTCCTTCTCGGTCTGGCTGTCGAAACCGGGGTGAATGGCATCATCCGGTCGCTGGAACAGGCGGTACTCGCAATTCTTGACCAGCTTGACGCTTTTATCCCCGGCCTTCCCCGGGTCACAATCGTGGAGGCCCTGTATCGGCACAACAACCGAGGCGCTGATATCATCTTCCATCTGCACTTTTTCGGTTGCGATGTAATCCTGTCGTAATTTAAACGTGCGCCACTTGCCATCCGTGTCAAACCCGACACGCAGGTAGGATGCAATAATATTGCGATCTTCCAGTTTCAACTCGTGCGCAGGTGCCCCGTCCACATCATCCACCGACAGGTGGTCACGCCAGTTATTACCCCACGCCGGGCGGTAAAATCGCTTGATCAGGAATGCCAGCGCGAGGATGCGTGGCGACAGCGATGACAGCCACTCGTTGTACTCGTCGGTATAGGTAGAGGTTGGCGTCAACAGCTTGATCACGGAGCCCAGGCTGCGCTCCGGGCTTAACGGTTGACGGGTCGCATCCCGGTCATCACCTTCATGGCCGGGCTTGAAGCGCTGCGTGTAATCCCTCTCGAAGATCTCCTGCACCAGGTCGAGATCCTTCACCAGGTCATCGACGAACAGCGTTCGGTAGATCACGGCATCATTCAGTGACTTGGAAATCTCGGATTTGCCACCGCCAGAAACGGTGCACGGCTTGTGACAGAACGTACCTTCCGGGTTCATGCCGACAAGGCGCCACGATGGAGCGCCCGGGTGTTTCTTCATCTCGACCTTGTAGCCACTCGGCTGCACGTAGATCTTGTCGGGTTGCAGGCGGATCTTTTGCAGTTCGCCGCCATGAATCCAGGTAATCGTCTGGGCATTCAGGTCCATGCGTACACGCGAGCATACATATATGATTTCAGGATATTTTTTATCTATAGCATAGCCTTCGGGCTGAACATCCATGGCCTCGCCATAACGCTCGACCATGTCCTCGAACGAGTAGCCGGGCACGTAGGTACGGCTGTCCACGCCGAATTCCTCGCCATGGTTGCGGCGCGGGAATGCCAGTGCCCCACCGGCATGCTCTTCCTCGGCCAGGCCGAAAAGATTGGCTGAATAACCGATTTGTGTTTTGACTTCTTTCTTGCAGTATCCGAAGTAGTTATCGGCCAGCAAGGTAACAATCACGCCGGTTTCATCGCGGGTAGTGAGCTTGAAGGCCTCGCCGTCATTGTAGAGCTCATCCGCATCACTCCAGCACATGCCTTCATCACGCTGGCGCTCGGTGGCATCACTCCAGTGCGGCAGACCCACTTCCTTCTTCTTCATGCCCACCAGGTGTGGCGCAAGAATGACGCAGCCGGTTGTCCCGGTCCAGTGCTCTGCATCGAGGGCGGCATCGAACTCTGCAAGATGGGGGTTGCCGCCATTACCGAAAATACTTTCCACGAAATCCAGGTTGCTTACCAGGTTACCCGGCGCAAAGAAACGGATCTCCATGGTCTTCTCTGCTTCCCTGCCGGGAATCTCCGGACAGACAACCGGGCGCAGCAACAGCGACACAAACATGCGTGCCGGTTTTGGCAAACTCGCGGTAAACGGAATCGTTAATAATTCTTCCGGCGGATTCAATGCTGCCCTTAGCATGTGTGCCATGGTCTTGCCGGGAACAGCCTTTTTGTCACCGGGAACCGCCAGGCCATCCTCCGTAATATGGAATGAACCCTTGGTCGTACGCCGGTCGCTTGCCGGGTTGTGAAGCACCCCTTGCTCAACCCGGTAACTGGAAACGATGTCGGAATGAAATTCATCCTTGTCTATCGGCAGGGACAATTCCCGCGCAACACCGTGCCGGTCCAGCACCAGTGTCTGTGTCGGAAGTATGGGTACATCATCGATGCCCAGGTCACCGAGATAGCGCTTCAGGAATTCCTGGATACGAAGATCGACAGGACATTGATAGCTGGACAACAGCCGGTTCTTTTCCCGGTAACTCTTCAGCAGATCGTGGGAAATACCGAAAAAATGTGCGACCTCGTCCGGAACACAGGTAGGCTGACCGGAAGAGGCCAGTTTCAGATTTATATAGAGTTGCAGTTTCCTGCGTTCTTCTTCCAGGCTCTCAGAGACCTTGTTTAACCCAAGTGCACGTTCAAAATCCATATAAACACTCCCCACATTATTCTCGCACCCAGCCGTTATATTCAGAATCGGCGGGACAGACGCCATTTTAGCGAAACAGCGCTATTTAATCAGTGTAGTTATCAGCGATATCCTCACAGAAAAGTTAGATACATTCCATATCTACATGATTAATATTACGTTTCTGCGTGAAAATAATACGATTGATTAACCGCGATAGTCCCGCTCAGGTGCAATCCGCCCGGTTTCAGTGCAGTCCGGTGAATTCCACGGCCACCTGTTTGCGGTATTCCTCGTCGAAGACCAGTTCAATAGAGACCTCGCCATTATCGTCTTCAAACCTGACCTGCTTCAGTTCCGGCAGCCTGATCGCCAGGTAGCTGCACATGGCCGCTGCCATGGACTCATCCTCCGTATACAGTGCGTGCAGCAGGTTCGCGGCGGCAAATTGTGCGCGCTGGTTCACGTCAGGATTCTCAACCTTTTCGTGCCCGACAACGATGCCCTCTTCCATCTTGCTGTCCATCTTGTCCAGGTAAGCGGCCTGGTGGTCCGGCAATAACTGGTCGCGGTTATACTCCAGCTGTGCAATGCCGTTCAGAAAAACAGCCATCATATTACTCATAACCGTCCTGCTCCTGGAAACCCTTCACTGTCATTGTACCCATTGGCAGACAGGAGCACAGCCCCTGCCGGCATCCGGCCGAGCGTTGGCTGCCTGCCCGGCAGACCAGGCAGGGGCAGAGGCTTAACAGCCAAACCACGTGGAACATATGCTATTTTTCTGCCACGGACAGCTTCAACAGAAGAATGACAAGCGGCGTGCCATGCAGAAACAGGTCAAACATATCGACCGGTTTGACAAGTGTACCGCCAGCCAGCATCTTGAGCTTTTCCCAGAGGTGTGGTTCCGGGGAAAACGGGGCCAGCGCCAGCAACACGGCCAGTGGCAATATCAGGGAAAGGGGTATTTTGTTCAGCCATGCCATGGGTAACTCCTGCAGCGGTCATTGTTTTATACTAACCGGGTTCAGGTATTGGACAAGATGGCACCACGAGGACACCGGAATAAAAAATGAGACTCTTTTTTAAATACCTCTTCAAGCTCGTCCACTATATTGTCGGACCCGTCATCCTGGCATGGGACTTGCTGACATCGCCCGAGGGCATTCAACGACCGGCGGATGAACAACAGGCCATTGACCAGCACACTTCGAGCCTGGTGCTCTACCAGTTCAGGATGTGTCCCTTCTGCGTCAAGGTCAGACGGACCATGAAACGCCTGTCACTCAACATCGAAACCCTCGATGCCCTCAGGGATGCGCCGGCCCGTGAGCAATTACTTGCCGGTGGTGGCAACATCAAGGTGCCGTGCCTGAAGATTACCAGTAACGAGGGCGATGAAACCTGGATGTACGAATCTGTCGAGATCGTCCGCTACCTGCAAGAGCGCTTTGCATAACCGTCCGGCTCATTGCCAGTAGCTGTCCCGTTCAACATAGTCGACGAGTTCAGCCAGGCGATTTTCATCAACCATCAATAAATGCGGGGTGCCCTGCAGCGTCTTGTTCTCTACACGCAGCCAGTGACGCATTGCGACACCGTCACCCTGCATGCGCTCGTAAAGTCCCCGGTAGAATCGTGCAAACAACTGCGCCTGATCCCAGGCCCCGGTCCCCGGCTCGAGTATCTGCCGGCCGCTGGGCTGTTGCCCGATATCCACGCAGTTCACTTGCAACACCCGCGCCAGTTCGGCCTGGAACAGGCCCAGCATCGTTGTGATCTGCAAAACCACCTGCGTCAGTGCGCGCGGGTCATCCACCGCCTGTGTAATCTGGAATACCATGCAAGCCCGACCCTGACCATGCCAGGCATGCCTGAATAAACCTGCCGGAAAAACCCTGGACATTTTTTCACCACACTGCAGTTGCCAATGTTACGGACAAACAGTGACAGGCACATTATACTGTTACCAGTAGCGGGATATCACCCATTTACCCATTCTATGGAGGTAATCATGTTTCTTAAAGAGAAAGCCAGCAATGACCTGCTCGAGGTACTCACTCTGAGAGACCTGTTTGACCCCTTCTGCAACGAACTGGTTGGCCGTTACCAGCACGGCGAGGAAACCCAGGACCCCGCGAAATTCAACAAAGCGGCCCTGATATTTCCGTCAGGCGAGGCACTGCCAAGGTGCTGGACGGATGCACATTACCGCGATGACGAACTGCAACGCCCTGCCTGATACGGCTGCCTTAATGGCTTGAAAAGGAAGGGCTGCAAAAATGCAGCCCTTCCTGGTTTACCTGCGTAACAGCCGGCCTGATGTCCGTTGTAACGGGACAATCCCTTTCACGGCCCATCCATGGCAACATAACCGGCTTGCCGGAAGCGCGGCGTACAAATACAAAGAAACACCAGGTCACCCTCACCGGTATTGGTAATGCACTGTTCAGTACCGGCAGGAATATTCACAACATCAAGCGGCCGCACGACTACCGGCTCTGCATCACCGACCGCGACCTTTGCCGTACCCTCGAGAATCACGTAGCGTTCAATCGTGCCCTGCAACTTGTGCAGCCGTGTCGTTACACCCGGTTCCACGCGCGCCCTTGCCAGGGAACAGCCTTCATCCGCATCCGTGTTATGAAGCTCGGTGATATAACAACGCTCATCCGTATAAAATTCCGTATCTGCCCTGAAATGCTCCACGCTCTCCATACCCGATTCACGTACCGAATCGGGTCTTTACAATATTGACCGGGGCATTCACCGTAGCTTTCATAATAAACAAATCACCCTACTCAATCGGGCCTTCACCATTGCCGCCCGGCCGCCAGTACATTTTACACAGCCTATCCAGCATTTTATTGACAATCCGGTTCACGTGCGGGGTACTTTTTGCCGATGTATGACGGTATTGTCTATCCCGGGTGAGCGGATTATCGGTATCCAGGTTACGCTCAGGATCCAGGCTACAAAATAGCACTGACCCTCATGTCCGCGACTGCCTTCACAAGGTCCTGCGCCCGGGCATGGCCTTTCCCGGTCAGCACCCTGATAAACCCGATCCTCCCTGAATGACTACCCCGGGCGACCGAATACCCCCAACAGCCGGGGTGATTTTATACCATGGAAGAACAAAGCCTGGCCTGGAAAATCAGGCCGGATTGTTTTCAGGAGCGTTCAGCGCGATGTGCAGGCCTGATCGTGTATATACACCGTCACAGTGGTAGAGGGCATGTTTGAGCTTTCTATAGGTATGGGTATCCAGGCTGGAATTCTCGACTTTTACCAGGTAGCCGTAGTCCAGGGTATAAATCCCGAACATATTACCCACTTCCGCACCATAATAACGACCACCACCGGACTCCCTTACAAATCGGGTTCCATTATTAGCCACACTGAAAATAACACCTTCACAATCGAGTGGATGCCCAAACCCCTGTGAGCGCCCTGATTCATCTTTCAGGCCCCCGGAAGCGGGTGCCGGCAAGCTGTTTGGATCAAACTCACCCGGGCCTGACAAACCGGCCATCTGCCTTCCTTTTTCCAGTTCGACTGCAACACCAAAGGAGACCAGGCCGACCATAACGATCACGAGAATAATGCCCGTGGAAATTAATACAGTCGTAACCCCGCCGAAAAAACCCTTAAGCATCACTCACCTCAACATGACCGGATTCTGGAACTGGAAATC
>Ga0210123_1000810_pt1 | contig 17873 bp, 18 predicted proteins | sample Muzzi_PWB_D2_FD_185535 | JGI IMG/M metagenome (GOLD analysis project Ga0210123, IMG submission 185535) | Wetland microbial communities from San Francisco Bay, California, USA, that impact long-term carbon sequestration - Muzzi_PWB_D2 (SPAdes) | ecosystem: Environmental > Aquatic > Marine >... | reverse complement strand
GCCCAGCTCCCGGGTCCGTTCCGCGACGCTGCCGGAGAGCACGCCATAGATACCGGCGGCGGCCAGGAAGAGCGCCGCGACGGCGAAGGTCGCGAACACCGCCAAGGCGAAGCGTCGCTCTGCCGCGGAGGTGGCGACCAGGTCGTCCATCGTTGCCAGTCGCACGATCGGCTGGTCCTTGTCGACCGACCACACCGCTCCACGCACCGCCGCCGCGAGTCCGGTCGGCGTCGTCCGCGACCGGACGACCACAGACATCACCGTTTCGTCCCAGGGTGCCTGCGCCATCGGGATGTAGACCGCCGAGGGCTCCCGGATGGCGAGAGAGAGCGTCTTGACGTCGCCGACCACGCCCACGACGGTGCGCAGCGGTCCCGTCCCGATCCGGAGTTGCTGGCCGATGGGATCGAGGCCGGGGAGCCGGCGGCGTGCCAACGACGCGCTGATCACCGCCACACGTGGCGCGTCGGATCTGTCGCGGTCGTCCAAGGGTCGTCCCCGCGTCACCGGAATTTCCATCGTGCCGAAGTAGTCGGGGGTCACCACATAGCGGAGGGTGGTCGCATCCTTCCCAAGGTCCTCCGCCGGCGCGGGTTCGAAATGAACTCCGTAGAGGGCGGCGTCGCCGCTCAGCGGCAGTTGACTCGTGAGCGCCGCGGTCGCGACCGCCGGGAGGCGGTGGACGGCTGCAAGGGCCTGGTCAAAGAATCGGAGCCGCGTCCCCTCGTCATCGAAGTGGTGCCCCGCCGTCTGGATCTGCATGGTGAGGAGCCGGGCCGGCTCGAACCCCGGGTCGACCGCAAAGAGGCGCTGCAGACTTCGGAGGAGGAGGCCCGCGCCCACGAGGAGCACCAACGCCAGCCCCACCTCGACGACGACCAGCACCGAGGTCGTCCGGCGGTGGCCGGCTGCCGCCCGAGGCGAGCCGCGCTGGAGGTCGAGGTGCGGGGGGGTGCGGGAGGCGTGGAGCGCCGGGGCCAGCCCGAAGGCCACACCGACGATGGCGGTGAGGATGCATCCGAACGCCAGCACTCCGCCGTGAAGGCCGATGGCCTCGACGCGCGGGAGCGCCGCAGGGCTCAGGGCGACGAGACCCCGGACGCCGACCAGCGCCACCACCATCGCCACGGCGCCGCCCACCGCGGCCAGGAGGAGGCTCTCGATCAACACCTGGCGGACCAGCCGTCCCTGTGCGGCTCCGAGGGCGGCGCGGAGGGCGAACTCTGCCCGGCGACGGACGCCTCGTGCCAGGAGGAGGTTGGTGACATTCACACTCGCGATCGTCAGGAGGAGGGCCACGGCCGCAACGACGGCCAGGAGTGCCGGTCGGACACCCTGGGTGATGTCCTCCTGAAGGGGGATCAGCCTGAGACCTCCCTCCAGTGCTGCCCAGGTCGCGCGCGGGAACCTCTGCACCGGCGACTCGGCGATGGTGTGAAGCTCCCGCGCCGCCTCCTCGGTCTTCACTCCCGGCCGTAGCCGCGCCACCATTCGGAGGTGATGCCCCCAAGCGCGGCCCTCGGTCATGTCGTATCGCAGCGGCGCCCACAACTGCGCCGCCGGCGAGAGGGCGCTCTGGAAGCCTTCGGGCATGACGCCGACCACCATGACCGGATCACCATCCAGGATGATCTGCCGTCCGAGGATCGCGGGGTCGCCCGCATAGCGGCGTTGCCAGAGTGCGTGACTGAGAATCACCACGGGTTCGCTGCCGAGGCGATCATCGGTCGAGAGGAAGGCGCGGCCGATCGCTGGCGCGACGTCCAGGACACGGAAGTAGTCCGCGCTCACCCGTTGGCCGTCGAACCGCTCGGGTTCCTCGGCGCCCGTCACCGTGGGCTGCCACGGTTTCATGACGGCGATGGCCTCCAGGGTCCGCGCACGGTCGGCGAGCTCGCGGTAGGTCCCGAACGTCGTCTCGAGGCGGGACTCGTCCGTCCCCGTATCCCAGATCATGGCGATCCGCTCGGCGTGGGGATACGGAAGGGGTTGGAACAAGACCGGATACACGGCACTGACGACCGCGGTGGTCGCGCCGATGCCGACCGCGAGGGTCAGTCCCGCGACGATGGTGAACCCCGGTTCCGCCCGGAGCCGACGCGCGGCATATCGGAGATCCGCCAAGAAGGTGCGGACTGTGTCATCCCAGCCGACGTCGCGGAGCTGCTCTTGCACCGGCGTGATGCCGCCCAACTCGATTCGCGCCGCCCGCCGGGCGGCCTCGGCGCCCAACCCGAGGGCGCGGTGCTCGGCCTCGGCCTCCCGGAGATAGGCCTCGATCTCATCGGCCATGTCCCGCTCGGTCTTGGATCGCTGGACCAACGCGCGGAGCCCGCGGACGACCCGGTGCCAGAAGGCCATCGCTTAACCCTCCGCCTCGAGGAGTCGGGCCACGGCGGAGACGCGGCGGCCCCAATCTGCAGTCTCCGCCTCCAGTTGACGACGGCCCGTTCGGGTGAGGCGATAGACCTTGGCACGGCGCGAGTTTGGCGTGACGCACCACTCGGCGTCGAGGTGCCCGCTCCGCTCGAGGCGCTTCAGGGCGGTGAGGAGCGACCCCGGGTTCACTTTGAAGACGCCGCGGGAGATCTGCTCGATGCGTCTGGTAATGCCGTAGCCGTGCATCGGCTGGAGGCTCACTGCCTTCAGGATCAGCATGTCCAGGGTACCCTGGATGACGTCGGTCTTGGGTTCGTCCACGCGCCGCCTCGGAATCGGAGGTGCGCCCAGGATACCGACCTCATGGGTTGATTGTCAAGATGTGAACGTCAAGAGGTCTCCTCTAGCGTCTTCCGCGCTCTGGCGGGGGAGGGCTCGCCTGGAAGAGGATTGCCGGCTGACCGGCTGGTGATCACGGCCTGTGAGCGTGGTCGGGGTCGACCGCATGGTGTGGCCGCCCCACCCCCATCGAAGCTGCTGGCGATGCCGAATCCGACCCCGCTGGCAACCGCGTCGTTCCTGGAAGATGCGCTCGTGGGATGGGTCCCGATGGGCATGTCCCGTGTGTCCCCGCGGGACAGTGGCGCGTCAAGACTTCGGGGAGTACAATCCCGCGCCGTCGTACCGATGTGGAGGTCGACGCGGAGGCTCATGGCCCTGGAATCACGGCCCGATGGCTGCCATCCGTTTTTCGTCCCTCGCGCCGCAAGGCCAGGGATTCGGCCGGTTGTTACATCTCCCATAGAACAAAACGAACCCGCGTGGAACGGGTGGAACGCGCCTCAACGCTCGACCGAGGGTCGGTGTCCCTCCCAACCGCTCGCCCCCCAGCGCGGTTTCCCCAGGCCTTCTTCGGAACTCCTGAGACGGCAGGGTGGCCGATGATCCCGTGCGCGGCTCGAGAGCTTCCCGTGACCACGCGGAGTGTGCGCTTCGCGCGCGTCGAGACAGCCGACCTGCGGGTCATTCACGCCCGCTACCCCACGCTTCAGTCCGCACCTCACTGGCATGACCGCACGGTCTGCACCGTTCTTCTCGAGGGCGGATGGGAACAGGTGATCGGTGGGCGTACGCATGAGGGGGCCACCGGGACGCTGTTCGCAAAGCCCGCCGGGACGTCCCATGTCGACCGACTCGAGGATGGGGCTCGCATGGTGTTGGTGGAGATCGAGCCGGACGCGGGGGATCGCCTGGGCGTCTTTCCCGCCTCGTGCAACAGCCGATGTGCGTTCGTGGGCCGGCGGTGTTCGGCCTCGCCTGGCGCATCGGCTCAGAGCTCGACCATCCGGATCCCTTCACCGCGACAGTCGTTGAGGGGCTCGCGCTCGAGCTGGTCGGGGTCGGGGGACGGGAAGTGGCGATGCGCCCCTCCGGTGGGACGCCGGCGTGGCTCGATCGTGCTCAGGAACTGATGCACGCCACCTTTCAGACTGCGCCGCGGATTCAGGAGATCGCCCGGGCGGTGGACGTGCATCCCGTCCTGCTGGCGCGCGCCTTTCGGGCCCACCTGGGTACCTCTCCGGGCCGTTATCTCCGCCGGATCCGGCTCGAATGGGCCGCCCGGGAACTGGTGGCCGCCGAGCGGCCCATCGCCGATATCGCGCTGCATGCGGGGTTTGCCGACCAGAGTCACTTCACGCGTGCCTTTCGCCGCCACACCGGCCTGACCCCGGGGCAGTACCGCCTCGCCTTCCTCACGAAGGGGTCCGCGCCGACATGAGACTGCTCCCCGGAGTCCGCGGCACGGTTTCATCTGAACCAAGGGGCCGGCATCGGTTCAAGACACGCCAGGCATTGCAGGCTACCCTAGTGGGACAGCACCGACTAGGAGGGCCGCATGCCTCACGTTCGTCCGATCTCTCTTGCCGTTGCATCCCTTGGCGCCCTGGCAGTCCTCGGCTGCGGACGGGGGGACGGCTCGGCGACCGTCCCCGCCCCGACCGATCCCGTCGCGATCTTTACCGACGGGCCCCCGTCGCCGGGGCCGATCATCATCCGCATTGCCAACGCGGGGTCGCGCGTGATCACGACGGACCCGGTCGACGGCCTGCTGGCGATCCACGGAGAAGTTTCCGGGCTGACAGAGTGCACCGACGCGTCCACGCGGGTCCCCGTCGACATTCAGATCGTGCGAACGCCAGCCGAGGCCCAGGCCATCAATCTCCTCCTGGAAGGGCACGACAACGTGGTGGCCATCTACGACCATGGCGACCCAGCGGATCTCTTTCCCTTCGATGCGGACAAGTTCTGCGCCTTCATCGACGAGAATGTGCCCGTGTACGAGGGGAGGGTATTCTATCGCCTGAATCAGGGTGGCGGAGGCAACCTCCTCTTCTTCTGGGAGGGTTCCCTCACCCGGACCGCCGATGCGGCGCCCGTGCATTACGTCGAGCAGCAGTACGGGGTGCCGGGTCCCGACGGGACGCTTCGTTTTCTGATCGAGGATATCCGGCTACAATCGGGTCCGCACTAGGGGGGCGTCCACGCCCGGGTCTCCCGCGATCCAGGAGTGTGTGATGGGGGTAGAACGTGGGCGGCGTCTGCCTGGGTCGCTCCTGGTGCTGGCCGCGTCGCTCGGCTGCGGCCACATGCCGACGGCCCCGGCGCCCCTCGGCTTCGGGCCGGTCGCCTCGTTCCCGGACCATCGCACCGTTGAAGTGGGGTTCGCCAGCGCCGACGGCGCGGTCATGTCCGGCACCCTCTTTCTCCCTCGGGATCCGGGCCGGTATGCCGCCCTCGTCACTCACTTCGGGTCCAATCGGTGGACTCGGGAGCCGTTTGCGGGCTTGGTGCAGTTCTGGACCGATCGCGGGATCGCCGTCTTGTCCTACGACAAACGAGGCGTCGGAAGATCCCAGGGGAATTGTTGCCCGTGGCAAGACCCGGGTTACTTCCCGTTGTTGGGGTCCGACGTGCTGGCTGGGGTCCGCATCGCTGCGCAATATCCGGAGGTCGATCCACCCCAGGTCGGCGCGTTCGGCTTCAGTCAGGGCGGCTGGGTCGTTCCCGTCACCGCGGCCACGGGCGGGGACGATGTCGCGTTTCTGATCATCGGCTCGGGCCCCACCGTGACGCTGGGGGAGGAGCTCTTGTACAGCCGCCTCACGGGCGACGCCCAGTGCACCCCCAGCGGCCTGTCGCCCGAGGAGATCGAGCGCCAAATGGACGCCGCCGGCCCATCGCGGTTCGACCCGCGTCCGTATCTCGAGGCGGTACGGATCCCCGTCCTCTGGGTGTACGGAGCGCTCGACACCAGTATCCCGGTGACTCGAAGCGTGCGCATCATCGACGAGCTTCGCACAACGGGAGGCCACGGCTTTACCTCCGCCGTCATGCCTCGCGCCAACCACAGTTGGATTCTCGACGGCGCCATGTGCCAGGAGACCGGCCCCCCGGCGAACGCGGGGCTGATCGTCGAACCCTGGCTGGCCGCGCACGTCTCGGTGCGGTGAGCCATACGCAGATCCGTCTCGTCCGGGGTCGTTGAGGACGCTCGAATGAACGCCTCCAAGATCGTCGTGCCGCGACTCTTCGCCGCCGGCCTCGCCGCCGGTGCCTGGGTCTTCGTGAGCGGCATCCTCATGGCCGCGACGTTCGGGTACCGAGAGATGGCGTCCGCCTTCGCCGCGATTGGCTTGACGATACCGATGGGAGCTGGTCCGTTCGTCACCCACACCCTCGTCCGGTTGGGCCTGGGAATGGCGATCGTGGCCTTGTTCGTCATCATGGCCCGAGTGTTCCCCCGGGGCCAGGCGATGTTCCTTGCCGCGGGATTCGCCTGGCTCCTCGCGGCCTTCTTCCCCTACCTCGTCGTCACCGAGTGGGGGCTCTTCTCGTGGAGCCTCGCCTGGAAGATCTGGGGCTGGAGCGCCGGCGAGTTCGTCGTCGCCGCGGTGCTCGGACGGCTCATCTATCGGGGATGATCTTCGGGGACGGCGCCGGAACGTCGCGGTCGCGTGGTCCGCTCAGCGACCTCCAGCCATCGCCGGATCGAGTCCGCCGACCGCGCCCAGGATCCACGCCCCCAGGTAGTCGAGCACGTCGCGCCGTATCCACCCCGTCTCCGGGTCTTCAAAGGCATGCCCCGTCCCATCGAACACACGAATCACATGCTCCGGGTGCACCGGCGGATTCAGCGCGTGTTGCAGCCGCCGGACGCTCTCGTCGACCGGAACGTTGTCGTGTTCGTCCTCGGATCCGTAGAGCACGAGGCACGGCTCGGTGAGTCCTGCCCATACCGGGACGGGGTCGAAGTCGCCCATACGCGGCCACCAGTCCCACCGCCAATCGTCCCGACCCTGGGGGAATTCGGCCGCGACGGCCTGGAGCGGCCCGGCGGAGAGCTCGGCGAGCCGTTCGGCATAGGCCGACCACTCCTCGTCTCCGTGCGATCGGCTGTAGGCCAGGGCCCGCTCTCCCAGACGAACCACGGTCGCGATCTGCTCCGGCGGGAGACCGGCCCGCGCCAGATCCTGCTCGAGTTCATGGCGCATCTGCTGGAAGGGAGTGACTGCCGCCCCGGACACATCGACCACGAAGGCCACGTCACGCCGTCGCGAGGCGGCCAGCGGCGCGATCCACCCGCCCTGACTGAGTCCCACCAGCCCGATGCGGGCAGAGTCGACCTCCGGCCGCTGGCGCAGGACCGCCACCGCCGCCAGAGCATCCTCGGCGAGGTCCGCGAAGCTCGCCGTGTGCCAATCTCCGCCGGACGCCCCCGCGCCGCGCTTGTCGGGAAACAGGGTCACGATGCCGGCCCGGGCGAGCCATTGCGCGATGGTGAACGCCCACACGTTGTCCCGGTCGCTGTCGCCCGATCCGTGAATCACCACGGCGGCGGGCAATCGCAGGGGCACCTCGTGCAGGCGGTGGCCCGTTGGGCCGACGAGTTTGCGCACCCGCGGGACCATCAGGAGACCACCGAGAACGACGGAGTCGTTTGCGAACCGCACCTCGAACTGGTCGAAGGGATACTCGACCGACCGACGCGCCTGACGTCGACGCGTGGAACGTCAGCCCCGACACCCACTCGAGCCGGTGGAACTCGGCCGAGTCGAAATCCAGCAACCGGTATCCGCCGGCAGGCCCCCACGTCACGAGAACATGGTGCCCGGCAGTCCCATCGTACCAGCCGGCAATGCCGAGGGAGTCGCGCCTCACGATGTCGGCGGTGGGCCCGGCGTCGGAGACCACCTGGGCGACCAGCGGATGGACCGCGGTAGCGGCGATGATTAGCAGGTTTCGTAACGGTTCGCACCGGCCCTCCCATCGGGGTCTTGCGCAATCGGGCTCGGCATCGACAATACCGCAATGGCACATCACAGTTATAGAGCCATACCATAAGAGTATGGGCGGGTTATCGCTCCGCCAGCTCGAGTTCTTCGTCGTCCTGGCCGAGGAAGTGCACTACGTGCGCGCGGCCAAGCGCTTGGGAATCGCCCAGCCCCCTCTCAGTAGAGCCATCCGACGTCTCGAACGGGCGGTGGGGGTGACCCTGCTGGACCGGACGAGTCGTAGCGTCGCTCTCACCGCCGCGGGACGAGCGATGCTTGCGCCGGCTCGTCGCCCCCTGGCGGAGGCCGGCCGGGCGGCGGACGCAGCGGTGCGAGCCGCGGATGGTGAGTCTGGGGAACTCACCGTTGGGTTCTCCGCGTCGGCGTCGTTCTCGGTTCTCCCGGCCCTGATCGGCCGGTACCGGCGGCGTCATCCCTCCGTCCGACTCACGCTGGTGGAACAGACGACCTCGGCGCAATTGGCCGACCTGGAGTCGAGCCTCATCGATGTGGCCGTGGCGAGAGGGCCGATCATTTCCCCCGCGCTTCACGGCACGGTGGTGTGCCGGGAGCCCTTCCAGGCGGTGCTCCCGAGCGACCATGCGCTCGCCCTGCGCGATGCCGTACCGCTGTCCGCCCTCGCGGGTGAGCGCTTCGTTCTCTTTCCGAGACATGTCGCGCCGACATTCTATGACGTTCTCATGGCCGCCTTCCGGGCGGCAGGATTCTCTCCAACCGTTGGCGAGGAGGCCGCCGAATGGCACACGATCGTCGGCCTTGTGGGGGCAGGGCTCGGCGTCGCATCGCTCCTCAATCCGTCCAGCGGCTCGGCTGGGACACGGTGGCCTTCCGAAGCCTGAAAGGATGTGCCTCGATGGCCGAGCTCTGTGTGGTGCACTTCCGCCACCACCCCTCACCCTTGGTGGCCGGTTTCGTCCGCGAAGCGACCCAACTCGCCGCCGAGGCCCGCGCGACTGACGAGGTCGTCGAGGACCAGATCTGAACCGACATCATGGCGTGCTCAGAGCCAGCGGCGCACCTGCCGTTTGTAGGTCAGATAGGAATCGCCGAACTTCCGTTCCAGGTACGTCTCCTCGGGGAGAATGGCAAAAGCGTTGGAGGGTCCACGCGCATGCGGGGGTGAGGAGGACGATCCACGGGTTCATGAGAATCATCGCAAAGCCGACACAGACCAACACCATCTGGAGATACATCGGGTTTCGGGTCAGACGAAATGGACCGCGCTCCACGATTCCTGGTGTGGGCTTCCAGGGATTCTCGTTTTGGCCTGTGCTCCGGAAGATGAGGACGGAATACAGGCCCAGCCCCAGGAACGAGCCGACCGCGATTGCGCCGCCGATACCATAGCGGTAGAGCGTCGGGATCTCGACACCGAGATGCAGTGGCCACAGGCGCTGGAGGCCGGCGCCGAGGAGGATCGTGAGAAGAGGGACGCCGGGAGGAAAGACGCGAACCGCGGCGGCGTCCCGCGGTGGCTCCGATGTCATCTCTACCTCGTCGGTTCGAGGGGTCTGCTCGTCGTCCCTCCCATCCTAGGCCGACGGCAGCGGCGTCGCCACCCGCGGCGCGGATCTCCCCTCACCGTAGCGACCCGGCGAAGGACAGCGTCCCATCGGCCGCGCACGTCTCGGCGGATTCCACGTCCCCAGGGTGACGGATAGGCGAACGTCGACACCGCGCCGGTTCTCGAGCGTCACCGGGATGTCGCCGTCGCCGAGGGCTCCGAAGCCGTGATCCGCCAGCGCCTCTCCGATGGTGGTGATCCCGCGTGCCTGAGCCGGTGAGGAAGCCGGTCCCACGCCACGGGATTCACGTGTCTTTCACGCCGGCTTCACCGCCCGGGGGAGAGGATACGGTGGGGTGTTCTTCTGGATCCCCACAGGAGGTGGAGCATGTCGGCAGGAAGAGTTTGCAGCCGAATCGTGGCAACGGCCGGTGAGGGCGAGACCCTTCGCACGGCGGCGCAACGAATGGCCCGGGCAGAGGTCGGAACCCTCGTGATCCTGGAGACATCGGAATCCAAGCGACCGATCGGCATCCTGACCGATCGCGACATAGTCCTGCGATGCGTGGCGCACGGCCTCGACCCGGAGACGACGACCGTCGTGGCGACGATGACCAAGCCGGTGCATTCAGTCGACGAGTACACCCCAATCGAGGAAGCGGCCCTCAAGATGGCTCGGGCAGGAACGCGGCGGCTGGTGGTGACGGGTCCGGAGGGCCGGGTGGTCGGGATTCTCAGTCTCGACGACCTCCTGGTGTTGCTCACCAAGGAGGCGGGTGCCATCGAGAAGCTGCTCGTGCGGCAGGCGCCGAAGGTGATGGCCTAGGCCGGGTGAGGGTGCCGTGACGGGACGCGGGGGTGGACCTCGCCCGAGTCCCCAAAACGACGACCCGCCTCCGTTGGGTGGACGCGGGCCGTCTTTCGCACCAGCTCATCGGGTGTCCGGGACTCAATCCCGGTCTGTCGCCTTCCCCCTGTTCCTCCGGCGCCGATCCCCGTGAGCCAATTGCTCCTCACGTGGTGCTGGTGCGGGCCAGCCGGTCAGCCTCATAGCGGCCTCCGGCATGCACGGTCGGAAGGCCGTTCCGCCGTGGATGGGCGACGCCCATCATGACGGGGGCATGGAGTACCGGCTCCCTCGACCGCAAGGTTCCCATCGATACCGGAACCCGGCCGGCCATGCCTCACCCGTCGCAATCAATTTGGGCGAGGGCCCTGGAAGGTCCTATGAAGGCCGGGTGAAGGAATCCTCCCCTCTTCCCGCGACCGAGGCTCTACCGGTCGAAACCGACGCGCCAGGTGCAGGGGGTGAGGCGCCCCGGAAGCGCCTGCGACCATAGAGGGATGCGCCATCCAGCCTATCCCCTCGGCGGGGCGTTAAGTTAGGACACGGTCGCGGAAAACGGAAACGGTGGCGCGTCGGCCCGGTGCGTTGTAGACCACCGCCCGCGTTCCCCACCCCTGTGAGGACGCCATGGACGAAGTCCGCCACTTTCTGGATGACCCTCTCGTCGTGAAGCTCCTGACGCTCGCGGTCGGACTGGTGGTCATCGTGGCCGCCGTTCGCCTCCTCCAGCGGGCCATCGGCGATCGGGTGCATGACAGCGGCCGCCGCTACCAGGTACGCAAGGCGTTTGCCTTTGTGGGTTACCTGGCGACCGTCATCCTGGTGATCACGGTCTTCAGTGCCCGGCTGTCGAGCCTGACGGTCGCGCTCGGGGTTGCGGGCGCCGGGATCGCCTTCGCCCTTCAGGAGGTCATCGCCAGCGTGGCCGGATGGGTGGCGGTGACGTTCAGCAACTTCTACGGGCCGGGCGACCGGGTCCAGCTCGGTGGCATTCAGGGGGACGTCATCGACATCGGTCTCCTCCGCACCACCCTCATGGAGTGTGGGGCCTGGGTCAGGGGGGATCTCTACAACGGCCGTATCGTGCGCGTGGCGAACAGTTTCGTCTTCAAGGAGCCGGTCTTCAACTACAGTGCCGACTTCCCCTTCCTCTGGGACGAGGTCGTGGTCCCCATCCGCTACGGCACCGACCACCGGCGGGCCAAGGCGATCGCGGAAACTGTCTTGGCGGAAGAGGTTGGGGTGCTGGCCGATACCTCGCTCCGCGCCTGGCGGACCTTGGTTGGGAAGTATCGCCTGGAGGATGCTCAGACGACGCCCATGGTGAGCGTGACGACGACGGACAACTATGTGGCCCTCATCCTCCGATACGTCGTGGACTACCGTCGGCGCCGCGCGACGAAGGACCGCATCGTCGACCGCATCCTGCGGGACTTTGCGGACACCGGCGGCGGTGTCGCTCTGTACGGGACGGTGGTGGATGTGACGTCGCTCCCGCCGGTGGAGGTCCGTGTTGCGGGCCGGTGAGCCGGACCGGCGCTCGGCCCGGCGGCCCTCGCGCCCGGCGCCGGGGGGCGATATCCTAGCCCTGCCCCCCCCAGGGAGCCGCGCGGGAATCCCCGCTCACCGCCGAACCCTCGCCCACGCCCCCAGCCGATGCCAGTGACTCCACCGAGGACCATCCCGGACCCCGCGACCCTGGAGGCGTTGGTGGCCGGCTGCGATCGGTTGCTGGACCGGGCCGGGCCCGGCCGTGGCCGTCCGGATCGGCGCGCCCTCGTCCGCTTGGCCCAGGTTTTTTCGCGGCGAAAGCGCCTCGACCGGAACGAGCGGTATGCCGCGGGAGAAGCTACGATCTTCTTCGTCACCTCCGGTTTGGTCCGCATCTTCTTTACCGTGGGGGACGGGAAGGACTGGACCAAGGAATTCGTCGTCGCCCCGGACTTCGGCGGCCCGATCGCCGGCCGGGTCCCCGATTCGGGGTTTCTGGTGGGGGTCCACGCCCTCGAGGCCAGCGAACTGGTGGAGGCGCCCTACCACACGCTCAAGGCCGTGGCGGCGGAAGACGCCGGGATGGGGGCGATGCTCGTGGGGTTGTTGGAGGCCGCGCTCCGCCGGAAGGCCCTTCGCGAGAAGACACTCATCTACCAGACGCCCGCCGAGCGCTACGCGGCGCTGTGTCAGGCGGAGCCCGACTTGGTAGCGCGGGTGCCGCAATACCATTTGGCCTCCTACCTCGGCGTGACCGACGTCGCGCTCTCCCGAATCAAGCGCCGCAGCGCCCGAGATTAACCCGGGTTAAGGCCCCGCGTTCCGCCGATCGCTATCGTAGTGGCTGCACGACACACGATTGGAGGACGGGTAATGTATGCATGGAAGATCCGAAGCGCGGGGATGATCACGTGGGTGCTTCTGGCGGCCACCGCGGCGGGACTCGAGGCGCAGGACCGGGCGTCATATGCCGCCCTCTTCGCCTACCAAGTGGATCGGGGCGCGGAAGGCGAGTTCGCCACCGGGTACCGGACGCACCTGGCGTGGCACCGAGCCAAGGGCGACACCCTGGGCTGGTACGGCTGGTTTGTACTCACCGGGGAAGGGGCGGGGACTTTCGTGGACGGGATCTTCGGTGTCGGCCTCCGGGCGCTCGATGAGCGGGTGGACCCGGCCGGCGACCTAGCGGACGCTGCGGCCAACGTCAATCCCTACGCGCGTCCGGTGTATCGCAAACTCCTCCGTCGGGTGCCCGCTTCGAGTGCCACCGCGATCCTCGAGGAACGCCACCCCAGTCGGTTCCTGGAGGTCTTTCATATCGCGACCACCGCGGCGGGTGCGGAACGCCTGGAGCGCCTCGTTCAGGGCGACGCCGGCCCACGCGCGCTCTACGCCGTCATGAACGGCGGTGCCCTGTGCGAGTATCTCCTCCTGGTGCCGCGAGGGTCATTTGCGGAGTTCGAGGAGGGACGGGTGCGCGATCTCCTTCACGGCATCGGGGATGGGACGACGGTCTCGACGGCCGCCTGGCTCTTCCGTCCCGATCTCAGCCTCCTCTCCCTCGACGCTCGCTAGGGCCGATTTGCCCAGGCCCTCGGCGGCCCGTATGGTTAGGAGCGGCCGGAGGGTCCGGGCGGCTAGGGAGCGTTTTCCGGGTCGATCTCGAGAGGGAGACTGCGATGCGCATCCTTGCGTTTGCCGGAAGCCTGCGAAAGGGATCGTACAACCGCGCTCTCCTCCACGCGGCGCAAGAGGTGGCCCCAGCAGGGATGACGATCGAGGTCTTCGACCTCGAGGGCATTCCGCTCTACAACGCCGACGTGGAGGCGTCCGGCATTCCGAAGCGGGTGGCCGCGTTCAAGGACGCCATCGCCGCGGCCGACGCTCTCCTGATTGCGACGCCGGAGTACAATCACGGTGTCCCCGCGGTCACCAAGAACGCGATCGACTGGGCCTCCCGCCCACCGAAGGGCTCCCCGCTCAACGGGAAGCCGGTGGGCATCGTGGGCGCTTCCCCGGGGCTCACGGGCACGGCACGCGGACAGAGCCAGCTGCGGCAGGCGTTTGAGTTCACCAACTCGTATTGCCTGCCGCAGCCCGAGATCCTGGTCTATCGGGCACACGAGAAGTTCGACGAGGCGGGTCGTCTCACCCATGAGCGCACGCGCGAATACCTCGGGCGATACCTGGTGGCCTTGGCGGCGTGGGCGGCGCACTTCGCGACGCCGTAGGCGGTAGAGGGGGACCCGCACTTCAATCGCCCGTTGACCCTACGTTACTGCCCACTACCGCTTACGACCGTCCTTCCCACCGTCGGCGCCCCTCCAACCTCACGCACTACACGTTTTCACTGGCTTCTCACAGCACCAACATCCGTTCGCAGGGCAGGTCCCCCCGCACTGGTAGCTTCCGTCCACGTTGCAGGCGTAGCCCTTGTAGACGGGGTAGGCGTCCGTCGCGCGGGCGGGCCCGGCGACGAAGGAGGCCCCGGTGAAGAGCAGGGCCGTAGCAGCCAGCAGGAATCGTCCACGCATCAGTGCCTCCTCGGGTGATGAGCTCTTCGGCTCAGCAGCACGGCTCGAACAAGCCGCACCACTCGGTACAGGTGACCGTGCCGTCCTCGTTGTACACCTTCGGGTACAGGTCTCGCATCGACCGGCTCATCGACGCGGATGCCCCGGCGGCGAAGAGCAGGCCGCCGCCGACGACGAGCCCGCCGAGTATCCACCGTATCCTGTGCCGCATGCGTTCCTCCTTGGCTGACTGTGAGTCTCAGGATGGGTCGGGGGCGCCGCCGTCCAAGGATTCCAGGATGGCGGCGGCGCGATAGCCGACCACCCGCCGCACCTCGACGGAGTCGGGGCCCAGCTCGAAGTAGCCGAGCAGCTCGGGCGCCCGATCCTCCGTGAGGGCGGGGGAGGGGGCCGGCAGGAGGTTGGTGGCGCCGGCGCGTTCGTCCCGGAGAAACTGTTCCACCGCATTCCGGTCGGCCGCTGGAGTAATCAGGAGGAGCGGGGCTCCGGGCCGGGCTGTGAGGGTCCGGATCAGGAGGCCGACATCCCGACAGGCGAGGCACATGTGTGCCGTCACCACCAGCCCACGGAGGCAGACACTCCGCTCGGCGTCGCACCGGTCCGCCCGGAGGCGCCCAAGGGCAATCGCTTGGACATCGTCGATGGCGGCTTCGGCGACGGCGCGCTCGTGGGTCATGGAAGCCCGCTCCATTCGTCCGCCGCAGGCGGCGGCGCCGGCAAGGGCAAGCGACCCGACGACGCGACCGATCACGGCACCACCCCAAAGAGCCCGAGCGCCAGCGTGTCCGTGGCCTCCGAGGCAGGGTCGAGGAGGGCCACGACCGCCGCCGGCGCGCCGGCGACGATGGGGGGAGGATCCGATACCGCGCGCCAGGCCCCGTCGTGGAAGACCACCACGATGCTGGGGTCGCCGTAGTTGAGAACGCCCTGCACGAAGGGAATCACGACGGCGCGATCGGTCACGCTGATCGAGGCGGCGACGTGGAAGGAACGGCTCCACGCCAGGAGCGCCTGGATGTCCTTGGGTGGCGCCTCGGGGACGCGGGGCGCCAGGTACCGCGGGAGCGTGAGGCCGATGCTGGAGACGCGGCCCGAGCGCAGGTCGACGGTCCAGAGCGAATCATTGATCGTGTGTACCACGAACGCCGAGTCTCGCCGAACGCCGAGCCAAAACTGTGAGGCGGTGCGCCAAATCGGGTTGTCGGGCTGGTCTTCGGCCCGCATGGCGTCCCGCGGGAGGAAGCTCCTGCGCGAGGTCCCATCCCGCGTGAGGAGATGGAGGACGTCGGGGCTCGACCCGGCGCTGGTGAGCACGTAGAGTGAATCGTCGATCACGGCAAAGCCGCTCACCGGCGTGAGCCCGCCGTCCAGGGGGACGTCGGCTACCAGCCGGCCGGAATCGCTGAAAACGGAGATCCGAGCGTTGGCGCCGTCCGCGACGTGGAGGAACCCTCGCCGGTCAAACCGGGGGAAGCGCGGTTGCTGGAACTCGCCCGGCCCCATACCCTTGGCACCGGCGATAAAGGCCAGCGTCCCGTCCGCCTCGAACACCTTGACGTTGCCCTCCGACACATCGGCGATGGCGATCCGGCCCGACGGTGCCACGCTGACGCCGGACACCCGGATGATCGGCGCGGAAGCCGGCGTGCGAAGCACGACCGTATCCACCGCCCGCAACACGGCCGGCAACGGGGAGAGACTCGGCGAGGCCGGCGGCTCCGTCCGATCGCCGGATTCGATGTCGCGTGGCGAACAGCCGAGGGATGGCGTCGTCGCGATAGCGATGATGAGCAGGGTGACTCGGATGCGATGCATGCGCTCCTCGCTGTGGGGGTCGGGTTCCGACGTGCGGCCCCACCAGGTACCGGCGTCTCCTAGATATCCGCGCCAATCTACCAGGGACCCCGGCGACACGCGACAGGATAGCGGAGGGGGCTCAACCGACGATCAACCCCGTAGGTTCCTCTCGTCCTCCCCGGTGGGTCCTTCGACGCCGCAAGAATGTCCCGCACATGCGACGTTCTTGCGGTTCGCTTGCGGTCCCCGGTGCAGCATGGCAAAATAGTCGCAGGCCCGCGAGACTCGTCTCAGAACCGGGACGGACCCTATGCACCCCCTGAGAATCGTCGCATCCTTGGGTGTCGTTTGTGTTGTCGCAACCCTCCCGTTCCAGGCGCTGAGGGCCCAGAGCGCCGCTTCGCGGCAGTTGATCGCCGGCTTCGCCGACTCGGTCAACGTCCTCCCCACGTTGCGGGCGGTCGACAGCGTGGCCACCAAGTGGAGTGACAAGCAGCCCGGCGGGATGAACGAGATCCGCCGAGGCCTCTTGGAATGGCATGAGGGGCACCTGAGCGGCGAGCGGGACCACTACGAGGCCGCGGTGTCGCAGTTCGAGCGGGCCGCCCGGCGGGCGCGCGTCTGGCCCTATCCGTGGTATCTCCTGGGCCGGATGCGGCTGGAAATGCTGACCAGCGGGTTCAAGGTTAGCGGAGTCACCCAACAGCGGGGGGCGCCGTACCTCCGCTACTACGACGAGGCGCGCCGGAATCTGGACCGGAGCCTCGAACTCGACCCGACCTTCGGCCCCACCCTCCAGTTTCGGAAGCAGTTCGCGGCCTGGTTTGCCTGGCTCGACGGCGACGTGAAGGCGAGCTTCGAAGACGCCACTCCCGAAGGGGTGGGACTCCTCCTGGGGCAGGCGCCCGTACCCGGTCCCACGTGGACGAGGCCCAACGTGGCCGCCGTCGGCGAGACCGGCGCTCCCGACGCCCGTCGGGCGCTCGAGGCGCTCCGTGACACTCTCGCGGGGATCATGGTAATCGCCGATCTGCCCTCCACGGCGGTGCCCTGGAGCCCGACCCGCACCGCGCGCGACTCGGTCTGGTTGATCCTCCGGAGCGCCTTCATCGCCTTCCGCGCCGCCGACCTGACCGACGACACCACGCGTTACCTCCACGCGCGCGAGCGCTTCCGCGAGGCACGCAACCGATTGCCAGGGCTCCCCTACGGCTGGTACGGAGACGGCATCAGCCAACTGGCCATACGCCGGCTGGCGATGGCGAACCGAGTCCCGGAACCGGCGGCCGGGTACGAGCCCTACTACCTCCCGGGGATGGAGTCGGTGCACCGGAGCCTGGAGCTAGACCCCGGCTTTCGGCCCGCGATGAAGCTCCTCCTGACGATGGCGACGGAGGAGTCGGATCGGACGCACGACCCCTGGATCATCGACGCCGTCGCCCGCCTGTCCCGTATCGACTCGACCCCGCCTCCGGACGCGTTCTTGGTGTTGGCCCGCGACCGCCGCCTGGCGGACGATCTCGTCGCTGCTCGAGAGGCGCTGTCCCGCTACCTCGCTGTCGGTGGCGACGCCGGAGTAGCGGCGCTGGAGCGGGCCCGGCTCCTGGCCGCCGACTCCTCGTATGATCGGGCTGCGGACGCGTACCGAGACGGGCTCCGGGCCCTGAGCCCGCGGGCGCGGACTCTCTACCGCCGCGATCTGGCGTGGGTGGCGGAACCGGAGGACCTCGCCACGTTCGACGGCGTGGCCCTCGATTCCCTCGCGGGGTGGATCCGGTGGTTCTGGACCAAGCGCGACGCCGAAGCGGTCCGGCCGCCGGGCACCCGGCTGCGAGAACACCTCCGGCGGTGGGCCCACGTTGAGCGCGAATACCGTGTCGGCGAGCCCCGATTCCGGGCGCCTCTCAATCCGCCCCTCCTGCAAGACATCACCCTATGCTCTACCGAGCTCGAGCGGATGACCTTGG
>Ga0210123_1000807_pt1 | contig 17947 bp, 13 predicted proteins | sample Muzzi_PWB_D2_FD_185535 | JGI IMG/M metagenome (GOLD analysis project Ga0210123, IMG submission 185535) | Wetland microbial communities from San Francisco Bay, California, USA, that impact long-term carbon sequestration - Muzzi_PWB_D2 (SPAdes) | ecosystem: Environmental > Aquatic > Marine >... | reverse complement strand
TACTCATCAGGTGCTGGCCTTCAACGACCTGGGTATGCACTGTGCCGACCTGGACTATTCAACCTTTGTGATCCTGCCGCCATTCAACGTGGTACATAGCCAGGTGATCGAACGGGGTGGCACACCCCGTATCCTGAATGCCGGTAACGTGAATGTCAGCTATCGGGCTGTCAATGATGCGGCCGGTTCAATCAACACCACCAGCCAGAACCAGGCCGGTGCAGTGACAAAGACCAACTTCTGGGACATCAATCCGGACACGGGCAAGACCTATGTCTTTGACCTGTTTGGCCTCAATCCACCCCCCGATGAGGGCCTGGCCTTCGGGCAGACGATGCCCGGCATCCTGAATCCATACACTGCCAATGATCCCCGGCCCTTCAACCATTTCGATGCGGACAAGGGGTGGTTTGCGGCGGATGGTGTACCGATTCTGCCCATTGACGATTCCGGACAGCTCAACGCATACCCGTTGATGCGCGTCAGTGCGACCAATCCGGCCACCGGTGGAACCCTGGCCAATCTGGATGTAGTACTGCCGGTCGCTTCCGAGGCAGATTGCCAGAACTGTCATGCGCTGGGTGAGATCGCCGCACCTGTCGCCAGTCCGGTTGACTTCATTCCGCCGGACGATATCAACGATCCCAATAGCGTATTGCAGGCGGCAAAACACAATATTCTGGCGCTGCATGACGCCAGGCACGCCACCAGTCTGCTCGATGAAACACCCGTGTTGTGTGCCGGTTGTCACTATTCCAGGGCGCTGGATCTCGCGGGTACCGGCCCTGCAGGTGAACAGCTCGGCAACGATACGATGTCCGCAGTGATGCATGGGCATCACGGCCGGCTGCCTGACCCGGCTACCGGTGGACGGCTGTTTCCGGCAGACGGCACACTGGAGGAAACCTGCTACCAGTGCCATCCGGGCAAGGTGACGAAGTGCCTGAGGGGCGCCATGGGCGGCGCCGGTATCGTGTGCAGGGACTGCCATGGCAGCATGCTGGCGGTAGGCAACGACGCGCGTGAACCGTGGGTGGATGAACCCAGGTGCGAGTCCTGTCATACAGGTGATGCCCAGAGCCACCTCGGAGGCGCTATTCGTCTGTCACAGGCCTGGGAGGGTGATGTCGATATCGCCACACCGCGCCTGGCCGTCAACAAGCGCTTCGCTGAAAATAACAATGCGCTCTACCGCAACAGCCTCGGTCACGGCGGCGTCGCCTGCGAAGGCTGCCATGGATCGACCCATGCAATCTGGCCCAATGCACAGGCGTCCAGTAATGACAACCTGGCGGCCGTTCAGTTGCAGGGCCATACCGGCACCCTCATCGAGTGCAGTGCCTGCCATGCCAGCCTGGCGCGTACCCTGAATGGCCCTCACGGGATGCACAACATCGACAGCACGTGGAACCTTGGGCACGAGAGTTTCTACAGGAGTAATGCCAGCGCCTGCCGGGCTTGCCACGGTACGAACCTGGAAGGCACGGTTCTTTCCCGGACTGCGGCGGACCGGGACTACCTGCGGGACGATGACGGTAGCAGAACCCTTCACCTGGCCAAAGGGACGCCGGTAAGCTGCGGGCTGTGTCATGAAAAACCCTGACCAGGGCCAACCAAGGTGTCAGAGCACAATGAATTCTGATACAAGGAGAAAATGTGCTCTGACACCCCTGCTCAGGTATTCTGAATCCGCCGATGCAGCCAGGCCAAACCCAGCAGGGAGAGTCCAAGACCCATAAAGGAGGCAACCCTTAACAGGCCTTCCAGGTCCGACATGTCTATCACGAAGATCTTGGCTACCACGACGGCCAGCAGGGCAATGCCGGCTTTATAGAGGTCCTGCACCCGCCAGCGGGTTGCCGCGAGGATGGCGGCAATGGCCATCAGTAACCAGACAATCGAATAGGTATAGAGCTCACCGTCACTGGTGGGCCTGGCCAGGGAGAGTTGGCCGTCCTGCCACAGGTGGCGAATTTCCAGTGACACAAACAGCAGTGTACCCAGCCCGGCAATGCCCAGCGCGGTGCGACGGAATGGCCGTTCATGGTAGCGGGCGATGAGCAGTGCCATGATCACGGGCAGGCCGTATGCAAGTAACAGGATATTGAAGACGGGCGTCGTGCCGATGACCGCGTCACTCCACCATGGATTTTGAATCAGCACGGTGATGCCATAGCTGCCCAGCGATAACACCAGCAGGATGCGTGAACAGATCCGGTATAGCGATTCCAGATGTTCGCTGACTGCGCTGCGGCGGTAATAGGCCAGGGCCATGGCCGCCCACAGGGAGGTGTTGATCGCCGCTTCCGTCAGGTCGTAGCGGTGGGCGAAAATGTCACCATCGTAAAGCCAGTAGCGTACCTCTGCACCCAGTGTCAGCACCAGCAGATGCAGGGTCGCCGCCTCCAGCCACCTGTGCATCACCGGGTTTGAGCGGCATTGCATGGAGGCCAGTGCGCAGAACAACGTGGCCCCCCCATAGGTCCACAGTGACCAGTGGACATCATCCGGGTAGCTCAACAGCCACGGATTGAAGGTCAGGCGAATCACGATTACCGCCAGCAACACCTTGATCAGGCTGCCAAGCCAGGGCAACTGGTGGCGTTTCATCAGCCAGCTGAGGGACAACAACTGTGCAGCGAGCGCCAGCGACAGGCCGGCCTCGCGGAAATACATGGTCACCGCCAGTGAATAGGCCATGTGAGCGCCGAGGGTAAACCACAGGGCGGTGCCATGACGCCTGTGTCGCTGCAGCAGGGCGACGGCCACCGTTCCATAAATGACACCGGCAATCAGTGTCACCAGGCTCCAGGGGACCGACTGCGACAGGCCGTTGACCAGCAGATAGGCCAGCGCCAGCCAGGCAAGCGGGGCGAGCAGGGCCAGTGACATCCAGACGTGTGAAAATCCGCGCTCACGCAGGTGGAGCACGGCGAGGCCCGTATAGACCAGTGCCATCAATCCGGCAAACGTGAGGAACGGCGGCTGGTCCGCCGGTGGCAACCCCGAAAGGGTGAATTGTTCGAGACTGCCATTGAAGCTGATGGCCGTTAACAGCCAGGCAAGCCATTGCACGGCAAGTGTCGCCCAGGGCAGCGCGGCAAGACTGTCGCGCTGGCGGGCGGCCAGGCATACCACCGCGACCAGCGGCGCCCACAGGCCCAGGGCGTCAGTGCTGAATCCCTGCCGGCAGACCGAATAACCCCACGCAAGGATGACGAGCAACAGACCCGCCTGGTTCAGCTGCACGCCGTGTTTGAAAATAATGATGGCCCGGGCGCCGGGCTCCGGCTTGCCGGCAGCGGCCAGATTGCGTCCTCGCAGGAACCAGTCAAACCCGGGGAGGGCCACCATGCCCCAGGCCAGCAGCGCAAGATAGAGCCCGCGAAACGTGTCTGCCTGGTACGCGCCGAGGGAGAGCAGCCACCAGCCAAGACCCCCGGCGACGATGCCCCACCATAACCAGTAGCGGAACACATAACGCTGCAGTACCAGGGCGGCCCCGCTGATGATCAGGCTGTAGATCATGGCGGCAACCATGTTGCCGCTGTCTGTACTGACCAGGACCGGCACGATGTAGGCGCCAATCAGGCCGATGATCGCCAGCAGCGGTCCGTGCACCAGTGACATCGCCATGGTCATGAGCGAGACAAGTGCCAGCAGGATAAAGACCCAGCCTGGTTCGAGTAAGTGGTAGAGATGCAGGGCGGCGAGCAGGGCGGCATACAGGGTGATGCTGGCACCGCCTGCCAGGGCGGCGAATACCGGATCGCTGCCGCCGGTGCGCCGGCGTAACCACTCTGCGGCACCGTGCAGGGTCAGTCCGGTGAGCAGGGCGGCCGTGACACGCGCCCCGGGGCCCAGTAGCCCGATTTCGATGCTGTACCTGACCATGAATACACCGGCCAGGGCGACACTGACGCCGCCAAGCCAGGTCATCCAGTTGTCGATGAGCATCGAGAGCCAGCGCGGGCGATCCCTGGAGGGCGCTACGGGATCGGCCGCTGCTGGCTCCGGGGTTTTTTGTTGCCGGGGTTGCGCCGTTGTTGCGGCCTTGATTGTCGTGCTGACGTATGCAGCTTCTGCAGGAATTGCCGTTTGCAGTGCGGATTGATTGTCCTGCTGTTCAAGCCGGGTCAGGTCACTTTCCAGTCTTGCAAGCTGGCGGCGTAACTCACCGAGGCGAAAGAAAGACAGCCACCCAAGTACAGCACCAACGACCAGGCCCAGCACGGTGAGTATCATCAACCCGGTCCACACTTCCATTCGTTCTCCCTGTGTCGTCGATGATCGGGGTCAGCGCACAACTACTCATCATATTAGGAGAATAAAGGGGCCGTTGTCGACGGCTGTCCCGTAAGGCGATTATAAAAAATGTCGACACCGACTCCTGGATTTCCTGCCGGATCGACCATCCGGTGAAAGGCACAGGGCAGGCCGCGGGTGCGCACATCAGGAAAAAAATGTGCCTTGACACCCTTAATCAAGTATTCTGCACCGGTGTATAGCTAAAACAAACATCTCATGCCGGATACGATACCAAAACCTGATTCGACCACCAGCGACACGAAGAGCGGTCGCTTCCCCAAACTCTTGTTTCTCGCCTATTTCCTGCCGATGGCGGCCCTGGTGGTAGTGATCGGTATTTCTATTGCCTCCCTGCGTACCGAGGCCCGGGTCAAGGAGTTGAATGACCTTGACAACAACAGGCTCCATCTCGTCAGCGGGTTTCTTGGCGCCGAAGTTTTTGGTTCACTGAAACATCTGCATTCCCTTGCTACCGAAGCCATTACCATACAGGCCCTGGACTCACAGACCCCGGGACGCCTGCAGGCACTGGAGTCTTCTTTTCTGGTGCTCGCACAACGCAATCCGCAGTATCAACAGGTTCGCTGGATTGGTGAATCCGGGATTGAAAAGGTAAGGATAATGCGTGACCAGGGAGAGCCTTTCATAGTGGCCCCGCAGGATTTGCAGGACAAGAGCAGCCGCTATTATTTTAAAGCGGCCAATGAGCTTCTGCCAGGTGAACTGTATATCTCCCGCATTGACCTGAATATGGAGCATGGTCAGATTGAAATACCGCTGCGGCCGGTGCTCCGTATCGCCACGCCCGTGAGGGGCAGTGACCGGAAGCGCCTCGGGGTGATCGTCATCAACATTGATATGAAATACCTGTTTAATCTTGCTCGCACTCCCATGCAATCAGACTCGGATGTGGAGTATTTTCTGGTCAATCAGCAGGGGATTTACGTCAATGGCGTGGTTGAGAATGTAGTGGACGCTGACGAATGGGAGCAAAGCCTGGATTTTAACCTGACCCACCCGAAAGTCTGGAGGGAAGTCCTGGCTTCAGACTCGGGAAGCCTGAAATTGCCTGACGGGTTGTGGAGCTGGGAAACGCTTTCCCCTGTTGAGTTATTCTACAGGTCGATCCAGAGACTTCCGCGGAATATGATTGCCTTTGACCAGTTGACCTCCAACGACTTCTCGTTGACGCTCATGGCGCATCGCCCCCCCGGTATACTGGATGATGTGCGCAACGAGAATCGTTTGCTTGTCTCTCTGGGCGTAATCTTTATCCTGTCGGTTTACACCCTTTCCCTGATTTTTTATTTGACGGGGCAAGCCCGTGCGCGGCGTGCCGAAGTGGGCACGTACTATGCGCTGGAGCGCGAATCGAACATGGCACGCATGAAGGAGCTCGAAGAGCGTTTCCATCGACTGGTTGAGGCCAGCAGTATTGGCCAGATAGTCGTTGACAGCGATGGCCGGATTGAAATTACCAATCCCGCTGCAGAGCATATGCTGGGCTATGAAAAAGGGGAGCTCGAAGGTCTCCAGGTGGACGTGCTGTTGCCAGTCGGTCTGCAACAGAAACACGTACACCTGCGCGAGCAGTTTTTGCAGGCACCGGAGACTCGAAAGATGGGTGCGGGGCGTGAACTGCAAGCCGTCAGAAAGGATGGCTCGAAAGTACCCGTGGAAGTGGGTCTGAATCCCTATACAGACCATGGCCGGCAGTTGGTTCTGGCGAGTATCATCGACCTGTCAGTCAAAGACTAGACTCAAGAGTGTCAGGGCACATTCTGCTTTAATTGGAAACAAATGTGCCCTGACACCCGGTATTCGTTTGCCTGATGGAGTTTGCAGCCTGCAGGAGTCTGATATGATCGACGCAACACCTTCTTCGGCCGGTATTCGACAGCGGGCCAGCTGCAATTGAAGACTGTTAGGGAAAATCTGAAAAGGGGCTCCACCTGGCGGAGACTGTTCTTTATGTCTGTGGTGGTTATTCTCTATGCGGTGTCCAGGGTGGTCGTGACTGCAGTCGTACTGTTGCAGTTCTTCTCGGTGTTGCTCTCGGGAGAGACCAATAAGCCACTGGGGATTTTCGGCCAGTCACTGGCGACCTATACCTATCAAATCATCAGTTATCTTACATTCAATACCGAGCAGAGACCGTTTCCTTTCGATCTCGACTGGCCAGTAGGGCCGCCGGCCGGTTAATCAAAATTCAGGAATTCCGGTTACCGGTTCAAGTGGACGCCTGTAACCCGGCCGCCCGGACACCAGGTTCGGATATACCGCATCCCGGGCGCAAACAATGATTGCTTAGGCTGAAAATGATGGCAGAAAGAGACCCTGAAAACCTGGACCCGATTTATATCAGTGAACAACAGTTCAATAAGGCTGTTTGTTATATATCTGTGCTTAAAGAGGGTTTGATTGATTTCCTGAAAAAGCCGAAACGTATCACTATCGTTAATTTTCCCATAGAAATGGACGATGGGTCTGTGCAGTCAATACAAGGGTATCGTGTCGTTCATAACCGGGTGTTTGGGCCGGGGAAGGGAGGCATTCGTTATCATCCCGATGTCACTATGGGAGAAGTGGTCGCACTTGCAAAGCTGATGACATGGAAGTGCGCCCTGGTAAATATTCCCTTTGGCGGTGCCAAGGGCGGGGTTGTCTGTAATACAAAAGAAAGGAGTGGAGCTGAATTACGCCGGATTACACGCCGGTTTACAGCGGAGCTTGCCGAAAATATAGGACCGTATACCGATATACCCGCGCCTGACCTGTATACCAATGAGCAGACCATGGCGTGGATATTTGACACGTATGACATGTTGCACCCTGGCAGCAATAATCGCCCCGTTGTTACCGGAAAACCAGTAGAGCTGGGTGGATCGTATGGCCGCACTGAAGCAACAGGGAACGGGGTCTACCACGCTACCGAGCGATTCTTGTCCAGGGCGCTTATTGCTGAACAGCAAACGGCAGCAGGCGCCAGTGTAGTCATTCAGGGTTTCGGCAATGTCGGGGCAGTAGCAGCTCAGGCCTTTTTTCGTAACGGCGCAAAAATTATTGCAGTCAGCGATAGCACGGGTGGCATTCTTAACAGGAATGGACTTGATCCGGGCGAACTGATGGGCTTCAAGGCCGGGCATGGAACTGTTGTCGGCATGCCGGATACCATGACGATCACCAATGAGGAGATCCTTGAACTTGAATGTGATATTTTAATTCCCGCCGCATTGCGCAACGTGATACATGCCGGGAATGCCTCCAGGATCAGGGCAAAAGTGGTAGTGGAAGCGGCGAATGGCCCAACCACACCCAGGGCCGATGAAATACTGGCTGACCGTGGCATTTATCTATTGCCGGATATTATTGTAAACGCAGGCGGTGTTACCGTGAGTTATTTTGAGTGGGTACAGAACCAGGCCAATCAGCGATGGGATATTGAAGAAGTGAATGAGCGCCTGAAAAAGAGAATGTACGAGGTCATGGATACCACATTTAACCGTTGGCAAGGATTTGTGGTTGGTGAAGAGATACCTTCTGATAAGGAAACAGGCAATAAATCCATTGGCCAGAAGCCGGATTTCCGATGTATGGCACTCTCCATTGCGATAGAGCGCGTGGCGAAAGCAACGCTGATTCGCGGTATCTGGCCTTAAGCCGGTTAAGGTGTCAGGGCGCATTTTCTTTTAATATCAGGGTTTACCTGGAATTGAATGTGCCCTGGCGCTCAATTATTTTCTCACATCCTATTATTCATTCAGGTCACACGAAACCATGTCGCATTCTGTTACCCGTTATCCGCTCATGCTGTTCATCCTTCTCGGCTGGCTGCTATCGGCAACCGCTACGGCGCAGGAGCAGGGCGTGGCCGAACCGGCAAGCGACCTGCATCTGCAGGACACTATCGGCACGCTGCAGTCACTCCTCAAGCTGCAGTCCGAACTGAAAAGCGATATTCGGGACCTGAACAAGCAACTGGCGGCCGCCCAGACAGCGGGTGAAAAGAAAGATGTCCTGGCGCAGCTCGACAAACTGGAAACCGACCTGCAGGCCACCACCCGGAATCTGACAAAGATCGCGGCCGGGGCGGATATCGCGAGTCTGCGGGCCACGGAGGAGGCGGAATTCAGCCTGCAGGAAGAACTGTTTGCCCTGCTCAAACCCGCACTCAAGGAGATGCGGGAAATGACAAGCCATGTCCGCATCAAGTCCGAACTCAAGGACAAGATTGCCTACTACAACTCAAAACAGGTGGTCGCCGAGCTGGCCATCAGCAATCTTTCCGGCCTGCTGACCGAGAACGAAAATGAATCCCTGGACCGCTACCTGGAGGACATGCTGGCGGACTGGCGCCAGCAGCTGACAGTCCTTCAGGGCGATCAGCAGTCCGCCGAGCTGCAGCTCAAAAAGCTGGAGAGCTCAGAGTCCTCGCTGGCCGATGCCTCGCAGAGCTATCTGAAGTCGTTCTTCCAGCAACGCGGCCTCTACCTGACTCAGGCCTTTCTGGCGGTCGTCGGTGTGCTGCTGCTGTCGCGCCTGAGTTACAGGGCGATCGTGAAGCTGGTGCCGGGATACCGTGAGGAACACCGCAGCTTCTATATTCGCCTGCTGGACCTGGTGCACCGGATCATCACGGTCATTCTCGCCATCGCGGGACCGATGGTGGTGTTCTATCTGGTGGAGGACTGGGTGCTGTTCAGTCTCGGCCTCCTGCTGCTGCTGGGCATCGGACTCACGCTGCGCAATGCCCTGCCGCGCTACTGGCAGCAAATCCAGCTGTTTCTCAATGTCGGCTCGGTACGTGAGGGGGAGCGGATCGATCTCGACGGGTTGCCGTGGAGGGTGCGGCAGATCAACATCTTCAGCCTGCTGGACAATCCGGCGGCCGACCTCTGCCAGCGGGTGCGTATCAATGACCTGGTCGACCTGAAATCACGGCCGTTCAAGCGCAGTGATCTCTGGTTCCCTTGCGTGAAGGATGACTGGGTGAAGCTGAGTGACGGGATGCGCGGCAAGGTCTCGGGAATCTCCCAGGAACTGGTGGAAATGATCGAGCGCGGCGGCGCCCGCCGCACCTACCGGACCGCAGACTTTCTTGCCCTGTCGCCGATGAACCTGTCCAGGAGCTTCCGGCTCAAGGAAACCATCGGCATCAGCTACGAACTGCAACGCGAGAGTGTTGCCGCCATCCCCGACACCCTGAAAGGCTATATCGAGCGACGCGTCGCCGACGAGGGCTACGCGGATAACCTGCACAGCCTGCGCGTCGAGTTCGAGAAGGCCAATACCTCGTCGCTGGACGTCGTCGTGATCGCCGACTTCGACGGGGCGCTGGCAGACCTGTACGGACGCCTGCGGCGTGCCATGCAGCGCTGGTGCGTAGAGGCCTGCACCGAATACGGCTGGGAAATACCGTTCACACAATTGACCTTGCACCAGGCAGAAGCACCCGATGCCCTGTAAAAGCTGTCAGGGCACATTGTGGCTTCATGAGACGGCAATAAAGTTGTGGAATACGACGGCTTCACCTGCGAGAAGGTAGAAGAGATCCCGGCCATTACGCCGACCTCCATACCAGGCTCCGGGAGGGATGCCGGGCATGGCCTGTAATTCCTTCCGGGTTTTCCAGGAACCGGCTATCAATCACTGGCGGAATATCAGGCAGGAGGTGCGGGCACAGACCGCGTTTTTTGCCATCTGTGTTCAGTCTGAATCATCAGGGTGCGCTTATGGCATTAAAGCCGAAAATATACAAATCAAGAATTACGCTTTCTGATATCGACCGGAATTATTATGACACGCTGAATTTAACGATTGCCCGGCATCCTTCCGAAACGCTTGAGCGAATGATGGTGCGTGTTCTGGCGTTTTGTATTAATGCGCAGGAGCATCTGGCATTTACGAAAGGACTGTGTGCCGTGGATGAACCCGATATATGGGTGCGTACACTGGATGATCAGCTTGTATTATGGATCGATGTAGGGGAGCCGGCTGTTGACAGAATAAAAAAGGCAACACGACGTTCTCCAGCAGTCAAGGTTTACAGCTTCAATTCCAAATCGGATGTCTGGTGGGACCAGGGGCGAGCAAGGTTCAATGAGCTGAGGGTGTCTGTTTTCCGGTTTCAGTGGGGAAACATTCAGGCACTGGCGGCACTGGTGCAGCGTACGATGGATCTTTCCATCACCATTACAGGTGATTCTGCCTATGTTGCCGCGGAATCAGGGGAATGCGAGGTGTCCTGGGTGCCATTACAGCTTGCATGATAAAACCGGGATCTGCCCCTGGTTTTCGGGGATGGATGTATTTTTCGCGCAGCGCTCTATGCCCCGGACTCATTCTCCAGCCGCCGTAAACGCGCCCGCATCGTCTCAAGCTCATCCAGCAGGTCCAGCGCCAGCGCGATGCCGGCAAGGTTGATCCCAAGGTCGCGCTGCAGGCGCATGGCGGTGTGCGCCCTATGCAGGTTCGTCCCGGTGAAGCGCCACTGGGACGGTTCACGGCCGACGGGTTCCAGTGCGCCTTCTTCAACCAGCTCCATGACCCATTCAGTGGAACTCGAGCAGGCATCGCACAGATCGTCCAGTGATACTATGGTTTGTTCGTCGAGTAAAATTCCGCTCAGTATTTTCTGATTCATGACGGTTACACTCCCAGTTTGCTGCGCGGGTTATAGGCCAGTTCCTGCTCCATCTTGCGATACAGGGCTTTTGCGGCGTCACTGTCTGCCGGCGGCAATGTTATTTGCGGCACGACATAGAGATCGCCGGGCGGCTTGCCGGGAATGCCGCGCGCCTTCAGACGCAGCTTGCGCCCACTGACTGTCGCTTGCGGAATCTTCAGGTCGACCGGTCCGCCGGGTGTCGTCACCTTGAGGGTCGCGCCCAGTGCGGCCTCCCACGGTGTCACGGGCAGATCAAGATACACATCCCGTCCTTCCACTTTGTAAATGCCGTGTGGATTGAACTCGATTTCCAGGTACAGGTCGCCCGCCCGACCTTCACCCACTCCGGGTGAACCCTGGCCGGACAGGCGGATGCGTTGCCCCTGTTTCACCCCCCTGGGGATTTTGATGTTCAGGGTGCGCTGTTTGGTCGTTACATGCCCGTTGCCATCCACTTGCGGACTCTGCAAGGTGATGCTGCGAGCAGCTCCCTGGTAGGCGTCTTCCAGGTCAATCAACACCCTGGCGTGATGATCCTCACCGTGGGCGTGAAAGCCGGCCTGTCTGCGCCCCGCTTGTGCCGGGCCAAATCCGTGGCCGAACAGGGACTCGAAGAAGTCGCTGTAGGCCGAGGCGTCGCCACCCGTAAAGCCGCCACCGCTGAATTCAAAGCCGGCGTTCCAGTCCGGTGGTGGGTTGAAGTCCTGGCCGGCCTTCCAGTTCGCACCCAGCTGGTCGTAGGCCGCGCGTTTTTCCGGGTCCTTGAGCACCTCGTAGGCCTCGCCGACTTCCTTGAAGCGGGCTTCGGCGTTTGTCTCCTTGCTGACATCGGGATGATATTTACGCGCCAGCTTACGATAGGCGCGTTTGATTTCATCCTGGCTGGCGGTGCGTTCGACACCCATGATGTTGTAGTAATCTTTATAATCCATGCAGGACTCCAGCGGGTGGTTGAATGGTCCGGAATTTATAAATTGAATTTAAACGGTAATAGGGCGTAGCCCCCTGGTCAATGACGTCAGGGTGAAAGGCAGCGAATCCAGGTCCGGTTCCGCCGGGAACCTCCGCGCGCCCGGAGTTATGCGAAGACGGCCTGCGGCGTACTGTCGAAATCCTTTGCCAGGGTCTGTATGGTGATACGCATGATTTCACGAAATACCTTGTCTTTGTCAGTATTGATGACAATAGGTATGTTTGCATGGTCGGCCTCGGACAGAAGATAGGACTGCAATCGCCAGATTTCATCAAAATGCTCCAGGTAGCGATCGGCACGACGCTGCGGTGCATCGGTGCCCCGGCCACGTATTCTCCGTTGCAGTTGTTTGCGCTTCAGCAGTCCCAGCATGACGGGCATAACGATGGCGTCGTCGTTCTTTTCCAGCTTTTCCACGAACGCCGGGTGGATGTGTACGCCCTCGATGATCAGGGATACCCGCTCACGCAGGGCGCGCTGAATAACGGCTTCTATCGCGACGGTGAGCAGATCCGCCTGGCTTCGGTAGCCATTCACCAGCAGTGTGTCCGATACCTCTTTAATGGCCTCGGGGTTGCCGGGCAGGGCCTTCCAGGCTGCAAAGGATGAGGTATGCAGGGCCGGCATAAGCTGCCTGGGCATCATGATGCGCATGACCTCGCGGAGCATGTCGGTTGACTGGCTGCGTACAATATCCAGGCGGTTTGCCAGCATGGTGGCAACGGTGCTTTTCCCGCAGCCGGCCGTGCCGCCGATCAGGAAAATCAACGGCCTGCCACTGTTGACGAAATCTCGCCATACCAGCCAGCGGTGGGCAACCGCCGGCCCCAGATCACGTGACTGGCGCAGGTACCGGTAGGTCAGTTCGCCCAGGCGTCTTGATGTCAGCCTTTCAATGCGCCGGTCAACCAGGTGCTTGTAGACGGTTGCCACTATATCCATGGCCTCTTCTGCGCTAAGGCCGATGGTTTCAAGGCAGTGCTGGTATTCGAGCCTGGAAAAGGGGGTTACCTGTTCATCCCGCTGTTCCACCAGGATGGCAAGGGTCTTTTTCTGCTTCTCGTAGCGGGTGGCTGCATCCTGTCCCATCCGGTCCTTGAGCAGGTCGAGGACCTTCATGCGCAATTCATCTGTGGATATCAGTAGTGTATCGCCCAGGCTACTGCGAATTTCCGTTGCCAGCTCATAGGCCGCATCGAATGACAGACCTGTATCCTGCAGGGAGTGAATCAGGATGCCGCGCAGGAAGGGAACGCGCGTATTATCTTCCCGATCTTCAACTATAATTTTTGCCATATATCTTCTTCCCTGCTAGCGTATCCTTGCTGTAGCCTGCAGATTACCGTTACAGATGATAGCGGATTTGCGGGTCCCGGTTAAGATGTAGATGCAGGCGCGAATCCAATTACCAGGGGAATAGTCATGTTCAGAACAGCCGAACTGGGGCAAAAGATTTCAAAAAGCGAATATAACAAGCGTGAACCTTTGCTGCGGACGGCCTTGCTTGAACTGCAGGCGGATCTCAAGCTGAACAGCCAGTTCCCGGTGATTATCCTGTTTGCAGGCGTAGATGGCGCCGGCAAGGGGGATACCGTCAATATTCTCAATGAGTGGATGGATCCACGCTGGCTGATTACCAAGGCCTATGACACACCGTCCGACGAAGAAAATGACCGGCCGGAATACTGGCGTTTCTGGCGTGCCTTGCCGCCAAAAGGCCACATCGGCCTGTTCCTGAGTTCCTGGTATTCTCAGCCGATACTGCGCCGGGTGCATGACGAGGATGACGAGGCAGCATTCGATGACGGGCTTGAACATATCCTGGCTTTCGAGAAGGCACTTGCCGATGACGGCGCACTGATCCTCAAGTTCTGGATGCATCTGAGTCGTGATGCGCAGGAAAAGCGACTGAAGAAGCTGGAGAAGGACCCCCTGACAAGCTGGCGTGTTACCCCCCAGGACTGGGACCACTGGCATATTTATGACCGGTTTGAAGCGGCGGCGGAACGGACCATCATGCGCACCAGTACCGGTACGGCGCCCTGGACGATTGTTGAGGGTGCAGATCCCTACTACCGCAGTCTGACGGTCGGTGGCATCATCCGGGATGAGATCGGCAAGCATCTTGAGAAGGCCCGCAGGAAGGCATTGGTGCTGGAGGAACTCGAAGCGGTCGACACGCCGAGCGTACCGGAGCAATCACAGTTAACCACCGGGATTCCGGCCGGGGAGGCGGATGAGCCGGTCGGTGTGATCGAGCCCCTGCCGACAATGACCGTGCTGTCTGCGCTGGATATGTCGCTGCATTTGGCCAAGGCCGATTATAAAAAACAGCTGCAGAAATGCCAGGCGCGGCTGAACCTGCTGCACCGCAAGGCGCTCAAGAAGAAGATATCGACCATCCTGCTGTTCGAGGGGCCCGATGCCGCCGGCAAGGGTGGTGCGATTCGCAGGATCACCGCGGCACTGGATGCCCGCCACTACCAGGTTATCCCGATTGCCGCCCCAACGGATGAAGAACGGGCCCATCACTACCTGTGGCGTTTCTGGCGACACCTGTCCCGCGCCGGGCGGATTAACATTTTCGACCGCAGCTGGTACGGGCGCGTCCTGGTGGAGCGCGTTGAGGGGTTTGCCTCCGAGGCTGAATGGAGGCGGGCCTTCTCCGAGATCAATGAATTCGAGGAACAGTTGACGGACCACGGGATTCTGCTGCTGAAATACTGGGTGCACATTACCAAGGACGAGCAGTTGGAGCGCTTCAAGGCGCGGGAGCAGATACCTCACAAGCGCTGGAAACTTACCGAGGAAGACTGGCGCAACCGCGAGAGATGGGATGACTATGAATGTGCGGTCAACGATATCGTTGAACACACCAGCAGGTATACTGCGCCATGGGTCCTGGTAGAGGGTAATGACAAACGCTTCGCGCGCATCAAGGTGATCAGTACCTTCTGTGACCGGCTGGAAGCGATGCTGGATGGTAAAAAATGACCGTTGCCCGGAGGCCGGCAGCTGCTGCCGTTTACCGGGGTGTGCAGGCATGAAGATTGAACCATGCTCGTGTTTTTTTTAGGACTTTTTTGATCTACGTCATACACGGCCGGCTGCCCATGGTCTAGCATTTCTGCTTTAGGGAGCCTGTCTGTAACCTCAATACAGAGAAGGCCACAGGAGAAAGTAAACATGTCATCCACCAATCCATTTGCAAACTTGTTTGGCAAATCACCCTTTACGGCCTTGCAGGGCCATATGCGCGTCGTGCTTGAGTGCGCCCGTGAAATCCCGCCTTTATTCGAAGCCCTGGCTGCGGGCGATCAGGAAGGTGTAGTAGCCATCAAAAACAAGATCTTTGAGCGGGAAGCCGCGGCCGATACGATCAAGAATGCCATGCGCGGCGCCCTGCCAAAGAGCCTGTTCATGCCCGTGGACCGGCGTGATCTGCTGGAAGTCCTGCAGATGCAGGATTCCATCGCCGACACGGCCCAGGATATTGCCGGCTTGCTGGTCGAGCGGCGCATGGATATACCGGCTTTCATGCAGGAGCCGATGCTGGCGCTTGCACGTCGCAGCATCGATGCCTGCGAACAGTCGGCAAAAATCATCGAGGAACTGGACGAGCTGCTGGCGATGGGGTTTCGCGGGCGCGAGGCAAGCCAGGTCGAGGAAATGGTCGAGGCGTTGAACCTGATTGAGGATGACACGGATGAACTCGGTATCGCGCTGGCTCGACACCTGTTTGAGCATGAAGACGAGCTCAAGCCGGTCTCTGTAATGATGTGGTACCAGCTTATCGAGTGGGTCGGTGACCTGGCAGATTATGCCGAAAAGGTTGGAGACCGGCTGCGTCTGCTGATAGCCAGATGAACGGCTGGCAGTAATAGATGTTGGAACAAGGGCGGGGAAGGCCGGTCAAGGTCCTCCTGGTAATAATTCGTAGCTAACTGAAACTGATCCTGGAATAAGCCAATGGAAATTATCGAAACATATGGTCTCATCCTTATGGGCCTGGCAATCGTCTTCGGGCTGTATATGACCTGGGGTATTGGTGCCAATGACGTGGCAAACGCCATGGGAACGTCCGTGGGGTCGGGTGCCATTTCGGTCAAACAGGCAATCATAATTGCCGCTATTTTCGAATTTTCCGGTGCATTTATTGCCGGCGGCAATGTTACCAAGACGATCCGCAAGGGCATTATTGACCCGTCATCGATCGTCAATAGTCCGGAGATCCTGGTATTCGGGATGCTTGCCGCCCTGCTGGCGGCAGCCATCTGGCTGATGATCGCCTCGGCCAAGGGCTGGCCGGTTTCGACGACGCACTCCATCGTCGGTGCCGTAATCGGCTTCGCAGTGGTGGGAATCGGGGTCGATGCAGTGCAGTGGGGCAAGGTTGGCCAGATTGCGGCCAGCTGGGTGGTATCACCGGTACTGGGAGGGGCGATCGCCTTCCTGCTGATGATGAGTATTCGTCGCCTGATCCTGAATACGGAAAACCCGTTCCTGAGTGCCAAACGCTGGGGGCCGGCCTACGTTTTCCTGGTCGGTTTTATTATATCCCTCGTGACCCTGTTCAAGGGTCTGAAGCACCTGAATATCGAGCTGACTGTCGAGATGAGTTTCGTGGTGGCGGTGGTTTTCGGGCTGGTCCTGGCCGCCATTGGCTGGTTCCTGATCAACCGGATCAAGATCGATGAGGCGGCTGACCGGGACTTCCATTTTGCCAGCGTGGAGAAGGTTTTCACGCCCATGATGATATTTACAGCCTGTGCCATGGCCTTCGCGCATGGATCGAACGACGTCGCCAACGGCATTGGCCCGCTTGCCGCCGTCGTCAGCATCATTCAATCCGGTGGAGAAGTTTCGCAAAAGGCGGCCTTGCCCCTGTGGATACTGGTGCTTGGCGGCACCGGCATCGTTGTCGGCCTGGCAACCATGGGTTACCGGGTGATGAAGACAATCGGCAGTGGCATTACCCAGCTCACGCCAAGCCGCGGCTACTGTGCGACTCTGGCGGCGGCCGCAACCGTCGTACTGGCCTCGCGTACCGGTCTGCCGGTTTCCACCACGCATATCGCAGTGGGTGCCGTGATCGGTGTTGGCCTGGCGCGCGGTGTCGGGGCCATCGATTTGCGCGTGATCGGCGGCATCGTTGTCTCCTGGCTTGTGACATTGCCGATTGGCGGTGTGCTGGCAGCCTTGTTCTATTTCACCCTGAAGGGCATGTTTACCTGACATTCGTTCGTTCACTGCATGGGTGGCATGGCGGTTGCGTCATCCTCTGTCTGGCGGAATAAATTCCGCCCTGCAACACCGTTCTTTGCAGGGCCGACAAATTAGGCCTGTCTCAAACAGAGCCACTGCAGCGTAGACAAAGCACTGGATCATTCACCCGGTATGCCTGATGTCCTTGAATAGCGTCGAGGTTGAAGCGACTGACCGGCTCAAGGGGGTGGCCGTTCCCCGCGGGGTGCGTTTTCGCCAGATCATCGTCACCGGGCCGCCGGGCAGCGGCAAGTCCAGCCTGATCCGGAAGCTGGGTGGCTGGCCGGAAGAAGGCTGTATCGATCTCGCGCAGAATTACTGGTGGCGCAGCCGGGTCCTGACATTCCGGCCACGGGAAGTGCACTTCAGGGTACCGTTCAAGGGATTTCGTGACAGCCATACCGTATTTGACCGGGCCTGGCTTGACGCGCCGGCCCCGGTGGATTACGGACGGATCCGGATCCCTCCGGAAAAGGGCTGGTTTTTACAGACCGACTGGAGGGCGCGGTATGTCTTCGATTTCCAGTTACCGCCGCCGGATCGCATTTACACACTGCGTCAGGCCCGCGCCCTGATTGAAAGCCACCCGGTCGACAGGACATTCACAAAAGTGGACATCGAGCGACAATACGCAGTTTATGAATTGCTGGCGCAGCACTTTCAGCGTTGCGGCATGCAGGTTTTTGTACACACCGATTTTGAAGGTATGCCGCGGACGATTATTGATACGGAAG
>Ga0210123_1000806_pt1 | contig 17951 bp, 13 predicted proteins | sample Muzzi_PWB_D2_FD_185535 | JGI IMG/M metagenome (GOLD analysis project Ga0210123, IMG submission 185535) | Wetland microbial communities from San Francisco Bay, California, USA, that impact long-term carbon sequestration - Muzzi_PWB_D2 (SPAdes) | ecosystem: Environmental > Aquatic > Marine >... | reverse complement strand
AGCTCTCCGACCCGCGCATCGAGCCCGCATACCTCGACTACCTCCACTACAGACTCATCGGGCCTGGACGCACACAGATCCACCAACCCGATTCCCATCGAGAACCGTGAACACTGTGCCATCAATTAGCGTGACCGCTCTCAGGGGTCCCACGGAGCGCCTACCGACGCTGAGACTCTCAGTCCACGGGACGGTCAAAATCCACGAGAAATCCCGTCGGCGATGTGCGGAATGTAAGTCCCGGGGGTCGGGCTCGAGCGTTCTCCGGCGCCGTTTGGCGGCTGTCGCTGGTGGCGCCATGCCCCTTCAGGAGACTCGCAACCGTCCCTGCCATCGACCCCTCCTCCGCCCGCAAGAAGAGGGCGCGTAACATTTGAACTCGACTGAGGGGTTATCGGGCTGGCAGGTTCGTGGAATCTCGAAGGTAGATACGAGTGGGGCGGAACGACGGTTGGGGGCGCCTACCGGGTGCCGCCTGGCCCCACCTAGCGGAGGCCGTCGGCTTTCTGGAAGAGCTCGAGTGCCGCGAGGGTAAGGTGCTCGATTCCACGGATGGCGAAGATCGGGAAGGCTTCGGCCGCGAGGTCGCGTGCTTTTCGGGTGTTTCCCATGTCGAGGCTGAGCTCGGCGAGGTCGAGGCCGAGGAGGCCGACGTCGGCGGGGATGTGGGCGGCCTGGAAGGTGGCGCGCGCTCGTTCCAGCTCTCTGCGGGCTTCTGGCAGTCTGCCGAGCTTGTGGAGGATTCTGCCGGCGGCCCAGCGCAGGCGGGCCCGGTCGCTCTGGCCTCCGCGGCGCTCGACCACGGTGCCGACGTCTTGGAGCACCGGTAGGGCCCGGGCTGCCTCGCCCAGCTCGCCCAGCAGGTAGGCGAGGTTGTGGCGCGCGATGAGAGGGAGGCGACGGTCTTGGGAGAGGTCGGCGAGCGCGATCGATTCGATCAGGATGCGCATGGCGTCGCCGGTGTGGCCCAGTTGATGGCGGAGGATCGCCTGGCTGATCAGGAACCGCGCCAGCTCTTCCGGGGGTCCGCTTCGGCGCATGAGCGCGATCGCCTCTTCCAGGGTGTCGCCGGCCGCGGCGAGCCGGCCCTGGTCGCGGAAGTAGGTCGACTGGAGGACGGTGACCTCTGCCCGTTCCCGCGGGTCGAGCGTTCCCTGGCGGAGGTGGTCGCGGGCCCGCGCGAAGGCTTCGGGAACGCCGGTGAGGTTCGATTGGATGCGCAGGGCGTTGCCGATGTAGGCCCAGGCTTCGGCGCGCAGGTCGTGGAGCGGGCGCCGGCCGTAGTCGCGGCTCGGGAGGTGGTCCGCGACCTGGGCGGCGAGCCGGGCGAGGTCTTCAGATAGGTAGGGCTGGTCGATCCAGGCCGAGCGGGCTCTGGTGAGCAGGTGGCGCGCGAAGCCGTAGGTCCGGATGCGCGGGTTGGCCCGGAGCGCTCGGGACTGCTCCGCCGGCGGGAGGCGAAGGAGATGCTCGAACAGCTTGGCCGCGGAGCGTTCCTCGGCTTCGAGGCCGCGCGCCGTCTTGCGTGCCGTCGCCATGCCCCGGCGGAAGGCGGCCGCGTACTCGGACCGCTTCGCGGGCCGTTCCGGGTCGGGGGGCCTCCCATCCAGGTTCGCAACCCGGGCTCGACAGTGGTCACAGCCGGCCACATGGAGGCCGAGCCGGACGGTGTCCGCGGGCGTCGAGCGGCCCTGGGCGAAGGCTTCGAGGGCGAGGAGGTCCGGGTGGTCGGCTGCCACCCGCGGAGTCTATCTCCACCGACGATGCTCCGAGATGTCGGAGGGGTGGTGGAGGCCGGCGCCGGGGCTGCCGGGCCGGCCTCCGATCAGGTTTGGAGTGATTCGGGAACTAGCCGTCCGGGTCCAGGTCCGGGCCTGCGTCTGCGCAGGGGTTGCACTCCCAGAGTGTCGGATCCGGCACCGGTGCCTGCTCGCCGACGGTTGTTGCCTGGGTGGAGTGCTCAAACCTCTCGTCAGGTGCCGATGAGCTCCATCCCAGCCAGTCGGTGAGCATGCTCCACCAGAGCGACGCGATCCCTGGGCTCTCCGCGCGAATCGGTTGCGACGGGATACTCGGTGCGGCCCAGGCGACGCTGCCGCTGACCACCGCCAGGAGCAAGGAGAGTAGAACGAGCTGCTTCCAGAGACTCTTGCGCATCGGTTGCCTCCTCCTTACGGCGAGGCGGGTTCAGCCTCCATGGCTGGCCCGCTCGCCATCGAAGTCATTCCGGGCCCAGGAGGGGACGGGGGTCGTCCCCAGGTAAGGAGGGGCAAGCTGCGAGCTTTGTCAGCTCGTAGCGCTCGTCGTCTGACGGATTAGATCCCTGGTCTGCTACGGGACCGAACGCGCTCCAGATAAGAAGACAGCTCTCGGATCAGGTCTCCAGCCACTTGCTCGCCTGCCAAGGCCCGCTGAACGACGACGAAGGCGGCCAGTGCCTCGCGATGGACGTTCTTCGAGACGAAGATCGGCAACATGCTTCGTGCGAGCTCCTTTGCCTCGGAGTACCTCTGTCCTTCGAGGTAGAGCGTGGCCAGGTCGAGGGTCGCGAGGGCGGCGTCGTAGTCGACGCCCTCGTCCACGAACCCCTCGGCGGCCTGTCGCAGGGTGGCCTCCGCGAGCTCCCTCTGTCCCAGCCTCCAGCAGACCAAGCCTTCGGTCCACAGGAAGCGCAAGCGATCGAGGCGTGTGCCGAGACGAGCTGCCAGCTTCCGAACGACTGGGAGCAGGTCCTTCGCCTCATCCCGGCGTCCCGCCTCCGTCAGGTAGAGAGTCAGGTTGTTCAGCAGACAGAAGACGAGTGACGGATTCCTGCCACTGTCGATCATCTGGGAGGCCCGCTCGAGGTCGACGATCGCTTCATGCAGCCGGTCCAACTGTCGGAGGATCGTTCCCCTCTTGAGAAGGGCCCGCCCGACTCGATGCCGATCACCCACGGATTCCTGAGTCGCGATGACTCGATCGAGTGCTTTCAGCGCCTCGCCGAACCGCCGCTGGTCCCTCAAGAACGACGCCTTGAGATCGAGCAGGTTGGCCTCCTCGATCGGGTCGCCGCTGCCGAGAGCGTGGAACTCCTCGGCGATGTCGAACGCCTCCGAGACACTTCGCAGGTCCGACCGGATCCGCCGGCAGTTGGCGATACAGGACCAGGTCTCCGCCTTGAAGTCGTTGAGCAGGGCCGCGCCGTGGAGCTGGGGGTCGAGCTGGTAGATCACCACCAGGGCGAGCTCCGCAAGCTCCTCGGCTCGGGCCGGGCTCTCCGACCAGACGGTCCGGCACCGGTCGAGCAGGTGCTCGGACAGGGCGAAGGTCTGGAACCGCGAGAGGCTCTCGACCATCCAGAGCCGCCTGGAGCTCGGGTGCTTCTCGAGCTCGTTCCACAGCTCGGGCGCTGTCGCGCGCTCGCGTTCGAGCTCGATGCCCTTGGACCGGAGCCGCTCGGCGACCCTGCGGGTCACCTCGGTGTAGGCCCCGGGCGAGACCGAGAACGTCTCGCCCGCGAACATCCTGTCGAACAGCTCTTCAGCCTGTGGGCCGGCCTGTGGCAGGAGTCGGCGGCACTGCTCACACAGGAACAGGTGCCAACCGACATCGAACATCCGCTCCCTTGACAGGTCGCGGGCTCCGAACCGCTGGACCGTCGGGAGGTCCAGGTGCTCTCCGATCATCACTCCCCCGTCGCATCGCCGTCTTCCTCGATTTCCGCCCGGAGGGGCCGTGCGGCCGGTCGCTCCCGTGGGAGCTCCCTGCCGGCGGCATCCAGCGCGTCCATCGCTTTGCGCTTCCGCTCTTCCAACCTCTCCTTGCAACCACGTTCCACGGCGCGCATCAGGCGGCCCTCGCAATCGGGGGTCCGAGAGGCCCGGAGCTGGACCTCGAGCACCGCTTCGTCGAGGATCACCGCCGCCTCCGCCGGGGTCACGCCGTAGCGACGGAACGTGGCCTCCAGACGGGGCGCGAGGCGGCGCAGGGCCGCCACCAGATCGAAGCGGGGTGCCATTTGAGGTCATTGTACAGAGGGTCCTGGGCTCGATCGTCGATCGGTGCCGAATCGGGCTCGGGCCCGTCGGTCGCACCGTGTCTTCGTCATGGTTGCGCAATTCTAGAACAAAGAAACCTTCAAGCGCAACCAATCTTCTGTAATTGGACTGAATCACGCGTATTGATTCCGTAATCAGGGATCAACTGTCTCCTCTCGATGGTCCGGGATTTCGCCGATCCGGACGGTGAATGGCGATGCCGAAGGACCGAATCGGTGGCCTCGCGAGCGATGGCCGGGGCGGATTCCGTCCAGTTGAGTAGAGGCGGCGGGGTGCCGCCCGTGAATCAACGAACGACCTGGGCAGGGCGACCTGGACGGCCCGATGCGGACAGAGCGACCTGAGCAGGCGACTGGAAAGGAGGCCGAGATGGATGGGCGAACGGGATGGCGAGGAGTGAGGGAACCGAATCGATGGGACGACGGAGAGGCACGGTCCTGGGTCGTCACCTGGGTGCTGCTGGCGGCTCTGGCCGGAGGCTTCGTGGGGGCGATCGGCGCCTCGGCCGAGCCCTTCCCCGCGGCAGGCGGGAGCCGGTCACGCTCCACGCCGGGGAGTGAATGGAAGGGGGAGAGCGGGGCCACTGAGGGGACGATCGACTTCCGCCGGGCGCTCGAGCCGACGGCGGACGAGCGGCAACGGGTGCTCCGCTGGCACCGGGTCTGGGAGGAGGAAACGGCGCCTCTTCGGGAAACCCTCGGGCGGCTCGGAGCGGCGGAGCAACCGGCACGGGTGGGAGATCCGCGGTGGTGCGGCGCCCTGGGGAGCGCGGTGCTTGCGGTGGACCGGGAGCGCGTCTTTCCGGCGCCGTCCTATGGCGTGGGCGCACGGCTTCGTCGGGCGCTGGGATCTCTCGTCCGGGCGGCGAACGCCTGCTTCGACCACCGGCCCTACGAGGCGTCGTTCCGGCTGGCTCAGGCGCACGAGGCGTTCGCCCAGGCCGCACGACTGCTGCGCCCGTACGGCGTCGCGCCCTGACCCGGAGGGAGGAAGGCGCGCGCCTGCCGGCTCCTCAGCCGAGGAGTGAGGCGAGCAGCGAGGCCACCGCCAGGCCGGCGTAGGTGCCGACGGCGTAGCCCAGGAGCCCGACCATGATCCCAGGCAGGGCGAGCTGCGGCCGGTTGCGGCCCACCGCCAGCGCCATCGCGGTGGACGGGCCGCCCACCGCCGCTTGCGACGCCACCGAGAGCGTGTCGAGGTCGAGGCGCACAAGGCGGCCGACGCCGTAGGTGATGAGGCCGTGGAGGAGGACCACCGTCGCCGTGAAGTAGAAGATCTCCAGCCCCACGGCGAGGATCTCCGCCACCCGCGAGCCGATGCCGATGACCACGAAGAAGAGGTTCAAGGCCAGGGTGCCGAGGTGCATGGAGCCCCGCAGGCGGCGCACCGGCGGGAGCTGACCGACGACGAGGGCGAGCGTCGTCAGCCAGATCACCGAGACGCCGGGAAGGACATCCGCCGCCCGCTCGGCGACGACCTGGAGCACGAGCCCGATGGCGAGCAGGATGGCCAGGTCGGTGACCCGGAGCGGCGCCGGCGCCAGTGGTGAAGGATGGGGGCCGCTTTGCTCGGACGGGGTAGTGCCGGTGTCGTCCGCCGCGCCCTCCGGGGCTCGGGGGAGGGGCGCGCTCGCGCCGGTCGGCGGCGGGTACCAGCGCCGGAGCCAGACCGGCAGCATGAGCGTCGCGCCCATCCAGACCGCCGTCATCACGTTGTCGGCGGCGGCTGCCGCGGTGAACAGGCTCTGCGGCAGCTCGAGGGCGCGGCCGACGGAGACGAAGTTGAGACTGCCGCCGGAGTAGGTGCCGGTCATCACCCCGGCGAGCTTCCACGCCCGATCGCCCAGGACGTCGGAGAAGAGGAGCGCCGCCACGAGCGCGGCGGCGACCGTGGCGACGACCGCGACGGCGAAGCCGGCGAGCATGCGCGGCCCGGCGGCCCGCAGGTCACGGAGATCGACCGCCAGGAGCAGCCAGACGATGGCGAGGGAGGTGACCGGGCCGAAGATGGCGTCGTAGACCGGAGAGCTCACCGGCACCAGGCCGAAGTTCGACAGCAGGGCGCCGAACACGATCACCAGCAGCGACGCGCCGATCTTCTGGGACCAGAGGTAGCGGTGCTCGAGCCAGAAGCCGAGGGCCGCCGCGGCGGCGATCAGGGCGGAGAGCGCGAGGGGGGACTCGATCATGGAGCCCCGATGGTGCCACAAGCTCGCGGACGAGACTCAAGCAAGTCCGGAGATAGACTGCGTTCGGACCATGACCGACCCTGGCACAGCCGATCCGGCGGACCGGTCGTCTTCGGGCTGGGTCCGCGGGTTCGTCCTGCAGCCCACCTACAGGATCGAGCGGGGGCGGCCGGTGGTCTGCCTGTACGGGACGCTCGAGACCGGCGAGAGCTTTCTGGTCCGCGACCAGCGGCCGGTGCCGGCCTTCTGGGTGCTCGACGCCCATCGCGAGCGGGCGGTCGAGGTGGCGCCCGACCTGATGGAGCGCGTGGTGCCGGCGGAGCAGGCCGAGCGGACGACCATGGCGGGCGAGCCGGTGGCCCGCGTCGAGGTGCGCCGGCCGGTCGACGCGCCGACCGTCCGTGACCGGCTCCACGAACGGGGGTACCCCACCTTCGAGGCGGATGTCCGCTTCGCCGTCCGCTACCTGATCGACCGGTCGATCAAGGGCTCGCTCGCGCTCCGCGGTCCCTCACGGCCCGATCCGGCGGGTGGCCCGGGGATCGCCCGGGTGTTCGAAGACCCCGAGGTCGTGCCCGCCGACTGGACGCCCCGGCTCTCGGTCCTCTCGCTCGACATCGAGACCGATCCCTCGGCCGAGAGGGTGCTGTCGATCGCCCTCTACGGCTGCGGCGCGGCCGAAGTGTTGATGGGGCTCCCCGAGGGCGAACGCGCGCCCGACGGGGTCCGGGGCTTCCACTCCGAGGCCGATCTGCTCGCCGCCTTTGCCCATCGGGTTCGCGAGCTCGATCCGGACGTCGTCACCGGCTGGAACGTGATCGACTTCGACCTGAGGGTGCTCTCCGACGCGGCCGAACGGTGGGGCGGCATCCTGGAGCTCGGGCGCGCGCCCGGCGCGGTGCGGATCTCGGCGCGGGGCCGGCGGGGCGGCTCGTCGGCATCGGTTCCCGGACGGGTGATCCTGGACGGCATCCAGCTCCTGCGCGGCGCCTTCGTGCGCATGGAGAGCTACTCCCTCGACGCGGTGGCGCGGAAGATCCTGGGAGAGGGCAAGACGCTCGGGCCGGGTGGGAAGCAGGGCGACGGGCAGGACGGCCCGGGAGGCAAGGCCGAGGAGATCTTCCGGCTGTGGCGCGAGGACCGGGCCGCCTTCACCGAGTACAACCTGACGGACGCCCGCCTGGCTCTCGAGATCCTCGAACGCCTGGAGCTGGTGGAGCTGGCCGTCGAGCGGAGCCGCCTGACCGGCCTCGCTCCCGAGCGGATGGGAGCCTCGGTCGCGGCCTTCGACTTCCTCTATCTCTCGGAGCTCGGCCGGCGGGGCCGGGTGGCGCCGACCGTCGGCTCCCCGTCCGAGGACGACGACGCTCCGGCGGAGACGGCCGGCGGCACGGTGCTCGACCCGCGGCCGGGGTTCTACGAGAACGTGCTGGTGTTCGACTTCAAGAGCCTCTACCCGAGCCTGATCCGCACCTTCGGTATCGACCCCTTGGGCCATCTCCAGGTGGCGGACGGTGCGGAGGGTTCGCTCGGCAAGGAAGAGGCGGTGGTGGTGGCTCCGAACGGCGCCGCCTTCAGACGCCAGGAGGAGGGGCACCCGAGCATCCTGCCCGGGCTCCTGGACGAGCTCTTCCCTCGGCGGGAGGCGGCGCGGGAGCGGGGCGACCGGGTGACGAGCTACGCCATCAAGATCCTGATGAACTCGTTCTACGGCGTGCTGGCGACCCCGGTCTGCCGGTTCTACGACCCGGCGATCGCCAACGCCATCACCGGCTTCGGCCGCACCGTGCTGCTCTGGAGCCGGGAGCGGATCGAGGCCTGGGGGCACCGGGTGCTCTACGGCGACACCGACAGCCTGTTCGTGGCGCCCGTCGAGGGCCCGGCCCGGACCGACGCCGGGGCCGCTCGGGCCCTGGGCGACGAGGTGGCCGCGAGCCTGAACCGGGCTCTCGCGGCCTGGGTCGACGAGCGTTGGGGTGTGAAGAGCAAGCTCGAGCTCCAGTTCGAGCGGCTCTACCTGAAGCTCCTGCTGCCGGCGGTCCGGAGCGGCGGCCGGGGAGCGGCCAAGCGCTACGTGGGCCTGGTGGAGGAGGGTGGCGAGCGGCGGACGGTGTTCACCGGCATGGAGGTGGTGCGGCGCGACTGGACCGAGCTCGCCCGGCAGGTACAGCAACAGCTCTACGAGCGGCTGTTCTCGGACCGGCCGGTGGACGACTACCTCCGGGGGGTGCTGGGGGATCTGCGGGAGGGGCGGCTGGACGACCTGCTCGTCTACCGGAAGGGCTTACGCAAGGCGCCGTCCGAGTACACCTCGACGACCCCGCCCCACGTGCGCGCGGCGCGCAAGATGAGGGGCCCACTGCCGGACGTGATCGCCTACGTGATGACCGTGGCGGGACCGGAGCCGGAGGGGGACGTGCGCCACGAGCTCGACTACGAGCATTACGTGGAGAAGCAGCTCCGGCCGGTGACCGAGCCGGTGCTCGAGCTGCTGGGGATGGAGTTCGACGCGTTCACGGGCAAGGGGCACCAGCTCGGGTTGTTCTGAGAGGGGTGAGGTCATTCGCTTCGCTCACACTTCGGCCGGCACAGGTCCGGCCGCTTCATCGCAGGATGGTGTTTGCGGACGGCTGTCCGGAATTGAGCGACCTCCCACCGGTCTCCGTGCCGGCCGAGCTGCCAGCAGAGGTCCCGAACCACCCTCCCTACATGAAGCGGCCGGACCTGTGCCGGCCGAGGTGCGCCCGTCAGGGCGCGGCCATCCTCGCTGCAACCGCCCAGATGCTCCACCGCCAGGGCACGACCTTTCTACCCCTCGGCCAACCCGAGCTCGGCCAACGCGGCGAGCGCCTGCTCCACCGCCGCCTCCGGCTCCCCCGCGGTGTCGATCCGCCGGGCCGGCCGGCAGGGCGCCTCCTCCGGTTCCTCCCAACGCTCGGCCACCGCCTGGTAGATCGCCCAGTCCGCATCCGAGACCCCCGGCTCCCGGCTCCGCCGCGCCATTCGCCTGCGCACCACGTCGGCCGGTGCCTCGCATACCAGCAGCACCGCCGGTACGCCCCACGCGCGGGCGGCTTCGAGATACGCCCGGCGCTTGGCCTCCCGCTGGAAGGTGGCGTCCACCACCACGCGGCGGCCCTGGAACAGGGCTTCCTCGGCGCGCTCCAGGCAGACGGCGTAGACCCGCTCGGTCCACTCCGGGGTGTAGATTCCCCGGTCCAGGGCGGCGGCGGCCGGCTCGGTCGGGGCGAGGCCGGCGAGCTCTTTGCGTACCTCGTCGCTCGTCAGGCAGACGAAGCCGGCGTGCTCGGCGAGCCCCCGGGCGAGCACGCTCTTGCCGGTCGCGGGCAGGCCGCTGGCGAGGACCAGGCAGGGCCGCTCGGCGGGCGGGCCAAGCTCCACCAGCGCGAGCAGGAAGTGGGCGCGGGCGCGCTGGAGGTCTTGCCAGCGCTGCCCCTCGGGCACCTCCCGCCCCATGATCTCCAGGCTCTCGACCTTGCCGCGGACGACCGCCCGGTAGGCGGTGTAAAAGGGCAGGAGCGCCCGCCCCTCGGCGTCCCCGGAGGCTTCGAAGTAGGCGTCGGTGAACGTGCGGGCGAGGTCGCGCCGGCCGTGGAAGGCGAGGTCCATGGCGAGGAAGGCGACGTCGGCTACCGGGTCGGCGTGGCGGAAGCGGGCGCTGAACTCGATGCAGTCGATCACCACCAGGTCGCCGGGCGGCTCCCGGTCGGGGAAGCGGTAGACGTGGTCGAGGTGGAGGTCGCCGTGGGTGTCGCGGATGACGCCGGGCCGGGCGCGCCGGTCGATGAGGTCGCGCCGCGCCGCGAGCTCGCTCTCGGTCAGCTCCCGGAGTCGCTCCCAGACCGGGGCGCTCACCGTCTCGCCCCGGAAGCGCGCCGTCTGCTCGAAGTTCTCGCGGGCGTTGCCGGCGACCACCTCGAAGCGTCCGTAGCGGGCGATCTCCTCGCCGGTCGCCGCTTCGCGGTGGAACTCGGCGATCCGCCGGCCCAGGGCCGCCAGCTCGGAACGGCCGGCGCCCCCCCGCTCGAGCCGGGCGAGGAGCGTCGCATCGGCGGGCAACCGCTCCATCCGGACCGCGTACTCGAGGACGTCTTCCTCCGGAGCCTCCGGACCCTCCGGAACCTCCGGAGCTGGGGCCTCGACACCCGGCCCGCCGCCGCCTAGCCGCACCCCGCCGTCCCTCCGGACGATCGGCACCACGCCGAGGTAGACCGACGGCGCCAGCCGGCGGTTGAGGCGCACCTCGTCCTCGCAGTCGATCCGCCGCCGCTCGAGGGTGGTGAAGTCGAGGAACCCGAGGTCGACCGGTTTCTTGATCTTGTAGGCGAAGTCTCCGGCCAGGAAGACCACCGAGATGTGGGTGTGGAGGACGGTGATCTCCCCGGCCGGGTGCGGATACGCGTCCGGGCGGGAGAGGGCCTCGATGAGTTGCTCGATGTCGATCGGGGCCCTCCCTCCTTACTCGAGGCTGCTCTTGCCGGTGGCGGCGGCGATGCTCCACTTGCCGGCACCGCGGGCAGCGACGTAGAGGAACAGGAAGCAGTAGACGACCGCCAGCTCACCGTTGTTGTTGATCGGGGTGAGGAAGTGGCCCTGGCTCGCATGGACCATGAAGTAGCCGACCGCCATCTCGCCGGAGGCGAGGAACGCGGCCCAGCTCGTGAACAGGCCGAGGAGGATGAGCAGGCCGCCCACGAGCTCGATGATGCCGGCCAGCCCGGCCATCGACGCCAGAGCCTGTTGCTCGCCGCCGAGGGCGCCGAAGAGTTTCTGGGCTCCGTGGCAGGCGAACAGGTACCCGGCCACGATCCGCAGCAGGGCGTAGATCTCGTCTCCGAACTTTCCGAGGAACTTGTTCATCCGAACCTCCTGAGCAGGCCCGGATCGGGGAGTGCTCCCTCCCGATCCGTTCGGTTCACGGGGAGGGCGGCGTCCTCCGCGCGGAGCCCACCGCCCTGTCTAGCCCGAATATCTCACGATTGCTCTGCTGCGACGGCGGATCTGCCCGCGCCTGCTGCGTTGCACTCGCTCGGGCGTCTCAACGTACTGCAAGTACGCCTGCGGTGCCCGAGGCGTCGTGCGCCTTGCATCCGCAGGCATCTACGCCGTCTCGCGACGAGCAAGCGTGAGATATCCGGGCTAAGCTTTTTCGTTGCCTCCATTGTAGGTGATCGGGTGATGGGCGGAGGGATTTCCGACGCCTCTCAACGGTGCCGGTGAACGGTCCAGGTGTCGAGCACCATGTCCCCGGAGAGGACGTGGACGCGGTCGAAGCAGGCCGCCGCGAGGCAGGAGTGGTTGGGCAGGATGCGCACCGTCGCGCCCACCGGCAGTGGCGCGTCGACCACGCCGTGCTCCTGGGAGAGCGAGGTCAACCGGGCGTCGGCGCGGAGCGTCCCCGCGTCGTAGTCGTCGTAGATGGCGCCGTAGGCGGGCGGATCGAGCCACTCCGGGCCCGGGTCCTTGGAGAGGGCGAGCGCTCCCGCGTCGACCACCGCGTGGCGCGCCCCCGGCTGGCAGGAGACGACCGTGGAGAGGACGGTCAGGGCGCAGCTCGAGACCGTGCAGGAGCCGATCGCCACCTGGGTGAGGTCGTAGTAGGCGTAGTTGCCCGGGCGGACCTCGGTGATCCCTTCGAGGGAGCGGACGGCGGCCATGCCCGGGGTCGAGCCGACGCTCACCGCCGGCACGGGGACGCCCGCCGCACGGAGGCGCTCGGCCGCCCCGACCATCGCGCGCCGCTCCTGCTCGGCGGCGCGGGCGGCCTCGTCCCGTGAGCGGGCGCCGTAGGCCTGGCCGGAGTGGGAGAGGATGCCGTCGAAGACGAGCCGCTCGGAGCCGGCGAGCGCCCGGGCGAGGTCTACCATCTGCTCACCCGCCGGGTCGACCCCCGCCCGGTGGTAGCCGCAGTCGACCTTGAGCCAGACGTGGAACGCCTGCCCGGTCGCCTCCACCGCCGCGAGCGCCTCGGGCGAGTCGATGGTCAGGCGAAGCGTCGCCCGCTCGGCGATCGCCGCCGCCTCGGCGAGGCGCCCCGGGATCACCGGAAACGCCCAGGTCAGGTCGTCGAAGCCGTGCTCGGCGAACACCCGCGCCTCGTCGAGGGTCGAGACGGTGATACCGGCGGTTCCAGCGGTTGGGGCGGACGGACCGAGGGAGCGCTGGCGCTCGGCGATCTCGACGCACTTGTGGGTCTTCACGTGGGCCCGGAGGGCCACGCCCAGCTCCCGGCAGCGCTCGGCCATACGGGCGAGGTTCGTCTCCAGCCGGCCGACGTCGACCAGCAGAGCCGGGGTGGGGAGGTCGGAGAGGTGGTGTGGGGGACGGTCGTGCTCGGCCATGGCCCCTCAGTCTACCGGCGCCGGGTCCGAGACCGGACCCCGACAATCCTACGACCCTCCGCCTCCGACTACCGCGCAGAGAGGGAAGCTCCGGGCCGGGGACGGGAGGTTGTCAGGGGTGATCAGGTCAAATACCCTGCCCCGCCTCCAGTTGATCCACCAGGCCCTGGATGTAGGCCTTCTGGGCCTCGGGGGCGTTGTCCCGGGCTCGGCGCATGTGCTCGGCGGCCCGCTCGAAGCTCCCCTGGGCGGCCAGGCCCCGGGCGAGGCCGACATCGACAAACCAGGTGTCGGGGTTGCGCTCGGCGTTCATCTCGAAGATCGCCACCGCCTCGTCCACCTTGCCCTGGGTGAGGAGCTGGCGGCCGTAGCCGTGGAGCTGGAGCGGGTTGGCGATTTCGATCGCCTCGTCCATCACCTGCTCGGCTTCGCTGGCCCGGTCCAGCTTGGCGAGGATCTGGGCCTTGGTCGAGAGGTTCTCGAAGCGCCGCTCGTTCTGGATCGACCGGTCGGCCCAGCCGAGGGCCTCGTCGAGGGCGACCTCCTGGCCGAGAGCCCAGCCCGCGGCCTGGTTCCAGCCGAGCCAGTTGAACTGGGCGAGCCCCTTGAGCTGGTCCCGGATGCTGGCGAGCACCTGGCCGTCGAGGTCGGTCTCGATGCGCACCGGCACGGCGAGCTCCGCCCAGCGGAGCGTGAGCGTCGCGGCGTCGCCGGTCACGTCGTCGAAGGTGAAGAGCATGCGCTCGTGGAAGGGGGCGGCCTCCGGGGTCACCTGTATCCGGAGCGCGTCCCGCGACTCGTCGTAGCTGAAGCTCCCCCAGGCGGTGGTGTCGTGGGAGAAGATCACCGTCCACTCACCCTCTTGCGGAATCGCGTGGAGGCCGTAGGTGCCGGCGGCCAAGGGCTTGCCCTGGACGGTCACGTCCCGGCCGAACGTGATCAGGGTGTTCTCGTTGGCCCCGGCGCGCCAGACCTGGTCGTAGGGCACGAGGGCGCCCCAGACCGTCCGGCCGTTGACCGCCGGGCGGTGGTAGACGACGGTCACGTCGGCCACGCCGACGGCCTGGGTCACCGAGGCGCCGGGGCTCGCCAGCGGCAGCCAGATCCCCGGGACCTGGTTCTGGCCGACGGTCTGGGCGGCGACCGGGGGCGTCGCGACGAGGGCGAGGAGCAGCAGCAGAACAGTCTTTCGCATCTCAGAGGGCCTCCTTGTCGGTTCGGGGCGCTCCGGCGCGGCTCGGTGGCGACCGGAGCCCGCGCAGTACGCCGGTGGGGCTCGGTACGAAGGCCGGACTGAGAAGTTCTGCCGAGGGGGGGCCTGGTGCGCTGAAGCGCACCCTACGCGCACCCTACGCGCTACTCGCCCCGCTACTTGCCCAGGTTCTGGAGGTCGTGCTTCTTGAGGTAGTAGGAGAGGTTCCGCTCGTCGATGCCGAGGAGCTCGGCGGCTCGGCGGCGCACCCCGCTGGAGCGTTCGAGGGCGGCCTCGAGCAGGCGGCGCTCTTCGGCCTGGAGCGAGGCGCGGAGGTTGAGACCGTGGTTGCCCGCGGGAGCACGGCGCAGATCCTCCGGGACGCATGCGGGCCCCAGCAGCTCGGACGTTTCGAGGACCACGCCCCGCTCGATGACGTTGCGCAGCTCGCGCACGTTGCCCGGCCAGGAGTAGGCCGCGAGCAGCTCCAGGGTCTCGGGCTCGAAGCCGCGCACCGGCTTTCCCACCTGGGCCCGGGCGCGCTCGAGGAAGGCCTCCGCCAGGATCGGCACGTCCTCGGGCCGCTCCCGGAGGGGCGGCAGGTGGATGGTCATGACGTTGATGCGGTAGTAGAGGTCCGCCCGGAAGCGCCCGCCCTCGACCGCGGCGCCCAGGTCGGTGTTGGTCGCCGAGATCATGCGCACGTCGGACGAGCTCGCCCGACTGTCGCCGACGCGCTCGAACCGGCCGTCCTGGAGCACCCGGAGCACCTTGGCCTGGGCCGCCGGCGGCAGGGAGTCGATTTCGTCGAGCAAGAGCGTCCCCCGGTCGGCCACCTTGAAGCGGCCGACCCGGTCTTCGAGGGCTCCCGTGAACGCGCCCCGCTTGTGGCCGAAGAACTCGCTCTCGAAGAGCTCCTCCGGGATGGCGGCGCAGTTGACCGGTACGAACGGCCCGTTGGAGCGAGCGCTCTTGCCGTGGATGTACTTGGCCACCTCCTCCTTGCCGGTGCCCGACTCGCCCAGGAGCAGCACTGCCGTGTCCGTCGGGGCGACCAGCTCCGCCATCTCCAGCACCCGGCGCCAGGCTTCGCTCCGGCCGAGGGGGCGGCCGTCCTCGCCGGCGCCTCGGCCGCCGCCGTCCGTGCCCGAGCGGAGCAGCTTCACCTCCCGCTCGAGGCTCGCCTGGCCGAGCACGCGGCCGAGCACCAGCACGAGCTCGTCCGGCTCGACCGGCTTCAGCAGGTAGTCGGCCGCGCCGAGCTTCAGGCACTCGACGGCGGAGGAGACCGTGCCGTGGCCGGTGAGCACCAGCACCGGCAGGTGGGGTGCGCGCTCGCGGAGGGTTTCGAGCAGCGCCAGGCCGTCGCGGCCCGGCATCTTGAGGTCGGTGACGACCGCGTCGAGGCCGTCGAGCGACTCGGGCCGGGTCGCCTCGTCGTAGCCGGAGGCGGTGCGTACGTCGCAGCCGCGGCGGCGGAGGATCGCCGCCAGAGACTCCCGGACGTAGGTTTCGTCGTCGACGACGAGGACGGTGGCCAAGAGCGGTGTTCTCATGATGGGGTTTCCTTGGCGGGATCGGGATGCGGTGCGGCCGGCAGCTCGACCACCACGCGGGCGCCGCCCCCCTCCCCCTGGTCGTCACGCCGCCGATTCTCGCCGCGGACGGCGCCGCCGTGCTCGGCGACGATGCCGTGGACCACCGATAGGCCGAGCCCGGACGAGTCGCGGGTGGAGAAGAAGGGCTCGAACAGGTGCTCCAGGGCCTCGTCCGAGAAGCCGGGCCCCCGGTCGGCGACCTCGAGCAGGATGCGGTCGCGCTCGCGCCGGCACCGGAGCGTCACTTCGCCCCCGTCCGGTTGCGCCTGGCAGGCGTTCAAGACCAGGTTGAGGACGAGCTGGTGGAGGGCGGTCGGATCGCCCTGGACGAGCATGGGTGGGGCCGAGCCGTCCCCGGTCCGGGCGTCGATCGTCGCGTCGATGCGGACGGGGGCGAAGCGCCGGTCCGCCCGCACCAGGCCGAGGGCGTCGTCCACCACCGCGGCGAGATCGACGGTGCGGGCGTCGGGGCGGCCGGGCGCGCCGAAGCGGAGCATCTTGCGCACGATCGTGGCCACCCGGTCCAGGCCCTCGCGGATCTTGGGCACCATGGTGGCGGCGTCCCGGGTGGCGCCCCGGTCCAGGTCCTCCTCGAGGAGCGCCAGGTAGTTCCTCATCCCTTCGAGGGGGTTGTTGACCTCGTGGGCGATGCCGGCCGACAGCCGGCCCAGGCTCGCCAGCCGCTCGCTGTGCCAGATCCGGTGCTCGAGCTCACGCTCGCGGGCCTGGTGGCGGCTCTCCGCCTCGGCGCGGGTCGCCCGGCGGACCTGGCGGAAGGCGACCAACCCGAGCACCAGGGTGAGCGTCATGACCGCCAGGTTGAGGGCGACCGTGATCCGGTAGCGGACCGCCAGGCTCTCGACCGAGCGGATCATCCGGCCGCCGTCCTCCCGCCGCACCAGGGTCCACTCGATGGGTGGGTTCCAGCGCTCGTCGCGGACCGGCACGGTGACCACGAAGCGGTCGCCGTCGCGGCGGCTCGAGGCCTCGGCGCTGCCCGACGTGTCGACCGAGAGCCGTCCTCCGGAGCCCGGAGCGGCGGCCAGGAGGAGCCGCACCGGGTCGATCAGGGCCTCGACCACGTCGCCCTCCTCCGGGGACTCTCTCGGGGTCTCGCCCCGGGCGGCGCCGAGCGGCCAGGAGACCCGGACCAGGCGCGCGGCGCCGCGCGCCTCGGCCGAAAGATCGCCGCGGGGCGGCAGCAGCACCGGGTAGCCCTCGCGCCGGCCGGCGGCGACCACCACCTCGCCGGGGCCGCTCCGCACCTGGAGCTGCTCGATGGCCGGGTGGGCTTCGAGGAACAGGATGACGGCCGCCTCGATGGCCAGCCGGCTCCAGCGCCGGGTCACCGGGTCCGGGCTCTCGACCGCGGCCGGCGCCCGGGAGAGCGGCGGCGAGTAGCTGAGGAAGATGAAGTCCCCCCGGAGCGTGGCGAGGACGGCTTCGAGCGTCCGGGCGTGGGCGCCGGTCTGGAGGGCGACCTCCTGGAGGGCGAGCCGGCGGGCGTCCTCGCGGGCGGAGAAGATTCCCCAGGCCGCCACCGCGTTGACGGCGACGAGGACGCCGAGGAGCAGGGCCGTGGCCTTGACCTCGTAGGGAATCCTCGGCCGGGCCGGGGCGGGCGCTTCGGCCCCGGTGCCGTCGTTGCGGCGGGAGAGCTTCATAAATCGTACGGGCAATCGAGCGCCGACGATACCAGATTTCGACCGTATCGGAGGGGTGTCTTGAGGTCGATTGGAGGCGTTGAGTCCGTAGGGATTATGGGAGCCCCCCGTCCTCCCGCCCCGGCAGACGGGAGCGACCGCCTTCCTGGGGGGTGGCGCGCACCGGGCCGGAGGTGGCAACATGGAACCCGGCGCGGTATCTCTCACGGATCGAGCTTCGAGGGTCGAGGAGGTGGGCCGTGGCCAAGATCTTGAGGTGGTTCCCCTGGCGCTACATCGTGAGTCGGGTGGCTCGTGCCCGCGGGCTGGTCGATCCGATCAAGGTGCTCTCGCGCCTGGAAAGCTTCGCCCAGCCGCTCGAGGTCAAGGAGCCGCTCGAGCTTCTGCGCGCCGGCATGGTGTTCCACGCCCGGGGCCTGCTCAACACCAGTGCCATCCAGCACAACCTGGACTGGATCTGGCCCTACTGGGTGGAGCGCCAGTACGACCCGAACGACATCTCGTTCATCCCGCGGTCGTTCTCGATCACCCACGTCAACCTCACCCACCGCAACTGGACCGCGATCGGGCTGCCCGACGTCGACCAGCTCCCGATCGTCGACCCCCGCGGGCTGGTGACCCCGTTCTGGGACGGCTGGTCGCTCGACGCCTGGGTCCTCGCCGACGACGGCCGGCGCCTGGTGCCGTCGCGGCTGCTGGAGGTCGAGCAGGAGCTCTCCTGCTGTGACGAGCGGGGAGCCTGCGCCATGGCGGTGGTCACGACCTCCGAACGGGATGGCCTGGCGCTCACGAGCCGGGTCGACGCCGTCGACCACGACGGCCAGGCCGAGCTGTCGATCGTCCACACCGCGACCGCGGACTCTCCGGCCTGGCTGGTGGTGGCGCTTCGTCCCTACAACCCGGAGGG
>Ga0210123_1000805_pt1 | contig 17959 bp, 15 predicted proteins | sample Muzzi_PWB_D2_FD_185535 | JGI IMG/M metagenome (GOLD analysis project Ga0210123, IMG submission 185535) | Wetland microbial communities from San Francisco Bay, California, USA, that impact long-term carbon sequestration - Muzzi_PWB_D2 (SPAdes) | ecosystem: Environmental > Aquatic > Marine >... | reverse complement strand
GCCGCCGTACCACGTGCCGCTCGACGGCGAGCCCCGGCCGTTGCGCAAGGGTGGCACGGTGCTCGGCCCGGTGGCCGGCGCCACCTACGAGCGGGGCTTCGTCAACCTCGAGCCCGGGGACCTGCTCGTGCTCTACACCGATGGCATCAGCGAGACCCGGGGACGGGCCGACGGCGGCTGGGAGGAGTACGGGGTCGAGAGGATGCTCGAGGTGGCCGCCGCCCACCGGCACGAGCCGGCGGAGCGAATCATCGAGTTGGTGGGGGAGGATGTCCGGAGGTTCAGCAGGGGCCGGCCGGCGGACGACGACCGGACGATGGTGGTAGTCCGGTATCCGCTGGAGGACCGGTGATCGCTCCGGGCCGGGATTCTGATTCCACAGCCCTCGTAGGGTGCGCTGAAGCGCACCCTACCGAGCGCCGCCACCCGCCTCCACCAGCCACCTCGCGCGGTCACGGGATACACGCTCCTACCGGAGCTCCGCCACTTCCTGCTTCTGACGGAGCTTGACCAGGGTCCGCTCGGCGTAGATCCCGGAGCGCAGCATCACCCCCGGGTAGGTCTGGCTCTCCCGGCCCATGACCACCCCCGGGTGGAGCACAGAGTTGCAGCCGATGGCGACGCCGTCTCCCAGGATGGCGCCGAGCTTGCGCCGGCCGGTGGCGATCGGCACGTCCGTGCCCGGGATTGCGATCTGGCCGCCGTCATGGCGGAAGTTCGACAGCACCGTGCCCGCTCCCAGATTGACCTTGGCGCCGAGGATCGAGTCGCCGACGTAGGCCAGGTGGGGGGCCCTGGCGCCCGGCAGGAAGATCGACCGCTTGACCTCGGTGTTGGCGCCCACCACGGCACCGCCGCCGATCCAGCAGCCGCCCCGGATGTAGGCGCCGGCGCGGACGGTGGCGCCGGGGCCGATCCAGACCGGTCCTTCGATCACCGCCCCCGGGGCGATGGTCGCGTCCTCCGAGATGACGACGCCCTCGCCGAGCAGGTGGGCTCCGGGCCCCGGAACGAAGCCGGAGGCGCGGTCCGGCAGAGCCTTCAGAACGGCGTCGAGCGGCGCCCCCAGAAGCTCCCATGGAGCGTCGGGGTCGAAGGTGTCGCGGAAGGGCTCCGGGATGGTCTCGAAGAGTGGGGGTAGCCGCATGGCGGGATGCTACCGTACCGGGCCATGTCCGCTTTCGAGCCGCTTCCGGAGAGCTTCTACCGCCGGGCCTCCGAGGAGGTGGCCCGGGATCTCCTCGGGTGCTACCTGGTGCGCTGCGTCGACGGCGAGCGCCGGCTGGTGCTCCGGTTGGTGGAGGTCGAGGCCTATCAGGGGGAGGGGGACCGGGCGAGTCATGCCCGGAACGGCCCGGTGACGACGAGGAGCCGGCGCCTCTACCGGGACGGCGGACACGCGTACGTCTACCTGATCTACGGCATGCACCACTGTCTCAATGTGGTCACCGGCACGGACGGGGACGGCAGTGCGGTGTTGATCCGTGCGGGCGAGCCGGTGGAGGGGGGCGAGGAGATGGTGCGGAACCGGGCGCTCAGTCCGGCCGGCGCGAGGCGACCCGGTGCGGTCGCCGGTGGACCGGGGAAGCTCTGCCAGGCGCTGGGGGTCGACGGCTCGTTCGACGGCCGGGAGCTGTGGCGCGGGGAGCTGGTGATCACCCGTGGGGAGCCGGTGGGGGATGGGCGGGTCGTAACCGGGCCGCGGGTGGGGGTGGAGTATGCGGGGGAGGCGGCGGCGTGGCCGTTGCGGTTCGCGGTTGCGGACAGCCGGCATGTGTCGAAGCCCCGGTTGACGGGGTCGTAGGCGGGGCTTCGGCGGGGCATGGTCGGGAGCGTCTCGGGGCCTCCCGGCCGGGGACCGGCCTGCGCTCTGTGGGTCGGATGGCACGGGGCTCGGCCTCGGTTCAGGCGAGCGGCGAACCGGCGTCGATGTGGAGCCGAAGCTGCGCGCGCTCGCCTTCAACGCCCCCGGCCGGGAGGCCCCGAGACGCTCCACCCATCGAGTGTTCGTCGCCGAAGGGAGCCGGAGTAACGACCGAGGACGAGGGAATGGTGCGCTGAAGCGCACCCTACGGATCTTGTCTCTTGGAGCTGAAGCGGCCGGACCTGTGCCGGCCGAGGTGCGAGCGCAGCGAGCGGCCCGATCCCTTGTTCGCAGCGAAGGGCCGGGCGGTGGCGCCCCTCTTCCGCCTCGGGGCGGGAGAGGGGTTGGGGGAGAGAGTGGGGATCTGTATGGTGCGCTGAAGCGCACCCTACGGATCTTGTCTCTTGGAGCTGAAGCGGCCGGACCTGTGCCGGCCGAGGTGCGAGCGCAGCGAGCGGCCCGATCCCTTGTTCGCAGCGAAGGGCCGGGCGGTGGCGCCCCTCTTCCGCCTCGGGGCGGGAGAGGGGTTGGGGGAGAGAGTGGGGATCTGTATGGTGCGCTGAAGCGCACCCTACTTCAACGAGATATGCCCCGCCTCGAGCAGGCGGTAGACCACCAGCAGCGCGTCGATCTGGGGCATGGGGCTGATCTTGACGATCGAGCGCACGTCGTAGGTGCCGTTGAGCCGGCTCAGGATGAACCCGGCCTGGGGCGAGATCTGGAGCTTGGGGAGCTCCTCCATGCTGCGCTCCAGCTTGGGGATCGACTCGAGGGTCACGCCGGCTTTCTCGATCTGCTTCCCGACGATCTCCTCGCCCTTCGCGAGCGCCTGCTGCACCGGCTTCGAGTCCGGCTCCAGGCTCCTGGCGGCCCGCAGGTGGCGCAGGGCCTGCTCGAGCTCCGCTTTCTTCAGGTGCTGCTTGGCCTTCTGTACGAGCCCGGCGGCGCCGATGGCTTCGGCCTGGGCGCTGGCCTCTTTCTTGCCCTCGGCGTCCGGCGGTGTGCCCCAGCGGGGGCGCACGATCTTGACCCGCCCCTTGCGCACCTCGTCGAACAGCACCTTCGACACCAGGAACTCGCTCGAGTGGGTCTCGACCTGGATCTCCTCGACGGTGCGGTCGTCGTTGACCTGTTCGAGGACCTTGCGGGCGGCCGGTGACAGGCTGGGGTCGGCGAGCAGGTCGGTGATGGTCACCGGCACCGCCAGAGGCGACGGGATGATCTCGCGGATGCGGCTCCACTCGTCCACCCGCTGGACGCCCTCGAGAACGATCGAGGTGAGGTCCAGGTTCATCGGCACCATGGTGCCTTCGGGGAGCTCCTCGTCGACGAACCGGAACTCCCCCTCTCCCCAGGAGAAGAGGTCGTAGACCGACTCCTCGGCCTTGAGGCGGAGCAGCCGGTGGAGGTCGTCCTCCGAGAGGGCACCGATGGTCGTCAGGATCTTCCCCAGGAGCATGCCGCTTTGCTCCTGCATGGAGATCGCTTTCGACAGCTCCTCCTCGGTGATGTAGCCGTGGCTGACCAGGAAGTGGCCCAGGTGCTCGCGGGGGTCGGTGGAGGCCGAGGAGAAGATGCGGCCTGCCTTGAAGTAGATCTTCTTCTTGACCCGTCCGTTGTCGATCACCAGCGTGCCGGTCTTCGTGCCCTGGGAGACCCACTGCAGGAGCTCCGAAAGCTCCATGGTCTTCAGGTTGCCGGTGATCCCCACGGTTGGTCTCGCTCGCGCCGGTTCCGAAACTCAGTCGTCGATCCGTGCCAGCGTGGTGCCCCGCTGGCCCTGGTAGTGGCTCGACGAGCCGGGCTCGCCGTAGGCGACCTCCGGCTCGCTCTCCATGGCGACGAAGATGAGCTGGGCGATACGCCGCCCGGCCGCGAGCGTGAACGGCTCGGGCCCCAGGTTCTGGAGCTCGAGGGTGATGTTGCCCTCGAAGCCCGGGTCGCACCAGCCGGCGAGGGAGTGGTTGATCCAGAGCCGGCCGAGGGTCGACTTGAGCTTCAGGTCGCACGCCACGGTGCGCGGGATCCGCACGTGCTCGAGGGTCGAGGCGAGCACCACCTCGCCCGGGAAGAGCTTGACCTCCGGCGCGCGGAACTCCTCCGGGGCGCGGGTCGGGCAGATCCAGTGGTCGGACACGCGCACATCGTAGCTCGCGGCGTTGACCTGGCTCGGCTCGAACGGGTCGACCCCTCCCTCTTCCGCCCAGGTGCGGATCCAGTGGTCAGGCTTGATCATCTCGTCCTCGGCTAAGCGAATCGCACCGGCACTTTATCGTCTTCGCGGTGGATCGTGTCGACGAACCGGATCAGTTGCCGTGGGCAGGACATGAAGAGCGTCGAGGTGCGGTAGCCGCCACCGAAGAAGCGCACCCCCTTGAGCAGCTCGCCGTCGGTCACGCCGGTGGCGCTGAACAGGATCTGGTCCCCGGGGGCCAAGTCCTCGGTGGTGTAGATGGTCGACAGGTCGGAGTAGCCGAGCCGCTCCAGGCGCTGCTTCTGGCCCTCGTCGAGAGCCACCAGACGGGCCTGGATCTCGCCGCCCAGGCAGCGCATGGCGGCGGCGGTGAGCACCCCCTCCGGAGCGCCGCCGATGCCGAAGACCGCGTGCACGCCGGTGCCCCGCACCGCGGCCGAGATCCCGGCCGAGAGGTCGCCGTCGCCGATCAGGCGGATGCGGGCTCCCGCGGACCGGATGTCCTCGATCAGGTCGGCGTGGCGGTCCCGGTCGAGCACCACCACGATCAGGTCGTTGACCGCCCGGTCGAAGGCGTCGGCGATGTTGCGTAGGTTCTCGGCGACCGGCGCGTCGATGTGGATGCGGCCCTGGGCGGTGGGGCCGACCACGATCTTCTGCATGTAGGTGTCCGGCGCGTGGAGCAGCCCGCCCCGCTCGGCGGCGGCGAGCACGGCGATCGCCCCCGGCGCGCCGGTGGCGCACAGGTTGGTCCCCTCGAGCGGGTCGACGGCGATGTCGACCTCCGCCGCGCCCTCGGCCGCCCGGGCGCCGTTCGGGTCGCCCTTGTGGCGGCCCACCTCCTCGCCCACGTAGAGCATCGGCGCCTCGTCCCGCTCGCCCTCACCGATCACCACCCGCCCGGCCATCTCCAACCGGTTGAGCTCCTCGCGCATCGCCTCGGTCGCCACCTGGTCGGAGCCGTGGCGGTTGCCCTGGCCCATGGTGCGGGCACAGGCCACCGCCGCCTTCTCGGTGACGCGCATGAACTCCTGCTCGAACAGACGGTCGACGCTCGCCGTCATACCTTGGCCTCCTCCCGTGCCGGCGCCTTGGGCGCGCGGGCCTCGGCCTCCGGGCGCTCCGGGGCGTTGAAGGCGGGGATGCCGGTGATCGCGTTGCCGATGATCAGGCCGTGGATGTCGTGGGTGCCTTCGTAGGTGAAGACCGACTCGATGTTCATCATGTGGCGCATGATCGGGTAGTCGTTGACGATGCCGTTGGCGCCCAGGACTTCGCGCGCGAGCTTGGCTGACTCACGGGCCACCCAGACGTTGTTGCGCTTGCCGAGCGAGACCATCTCGTGCTTGAGCTTGCCCTTGTCCTTGAGCCGCCCGAGATGGAGCACCAGGAGCTGGCCCTTGGTGATCTCCGAGAGCATCCAGACCAGCTTCTCCTGGATGAGCTGGTGGCTGGCGATCGGCTGGCCGGAGAACTGGATGCGCTCGAGCGAGTAGTCGCGGGCGCAGACGTAGCAGTCCATGGCAGCGCCCAGGCCGCCCCAGGCGATGCCGTAGCGGGCCTGGTTCAGGCACATCAGGGCGTTCTTCAAGCCGGTGGTCTTGGGCAGCAGGTTCTCGGCCGGGATCCGGCAGTCCTGGAAGCCGAGCTCCGAGGTGTCGGACGCCCTGAGCGAGAACTTGCCGTGCTGGGAGGCGGTGGTGTAGCCGGGGGTACCCTTCTCGACCAGGAAGCCGCGCACGCCCTCGCTGGTCTTCGCCCACACGACGGCGACGTCGGCCAGCGAGCCGTTGGTGATCCACTGCTTGGAGCCGTTGAGCACCCAGGAGTCGCCGTCCTTGACGGCGGTGGTGCGCATGCCGCCCGGGTTCGAGCCGAAGTCGGGCTCGGTCAGGCCGAAGCAGCCGATCGCCTCGCCGGAGCCGAGCTTGGGGATCCAGCGGTCCTTCTGCTCCTGGGAGCCGAAGGCGTAGATCGGGTACATGACCAGGCCGCTCTGGACCGAGGCGAAGCTCCTGACGCCCGAGTCGCCGCGCTCGAGCTCCTGCATGATCAGCCCGTAGGCGACGTTGTTCAGGCCGGGCAGGCCGTACTCGTCGATGGTCGGCCCGAAGAAGCCGAGCTCGCCCATCTTGGGGATGAGGTCCATGGGGAAGGTGGACTGCTCGTGGTGCTCTTCGATGACCGGGACGACCTGGTCGTCGACGAAGGCGCGCACCGTTTCGCGCACCATGCGCTCCTCCTCGGTGAGGAGGCTGTCGAATTCGATGAAATCCACGCCGGGGAAACGGCTCATGGCGGAATGTCTCCTTGCGTGTGGGAATCGATCAGATCGATTCGCGAAGGGGGGATCGTGGTTTCGGGAGCCGGCCGGCGTTCGATCCGATCTGGGTCCGGTTCCTGTCTGGGTCGATTCGGGATCGCCGGGGCCGGCCGAGCTTCGGAGCCCGGGCGAAGTCCGGGAAGCTCCGTACGGTAGGGGATGTTACCACGCGCCGGGCCATCGGGCGGCCCGTCGGGAGCGCGCAACGGGGCTCCTCGCGGGGCGCCGGAGAGCTGGCCGAAGCCCGTCCGCCGCGCCGTTGTCAAGCTCCTGGCGATCCTTTACCATGCGATCGAGCAGTCGATCGAGCCACCAGGGAGCCCCCACCATGCCACTACGCTATCCCTACACGAAGATCGTCATCCCCGTCGATTTCTCCGATGCCTCCGTGCGGTCGCTCGGCCACGGCCTCGACCTCGCGGCCCAGACCGGCGCGTCGGTCGTCGTGCTGTTCGTGGTCGACACCAGCTTTCCCTATCCGGACCTGTTCTCGTTCGAGGCCCCCAACGACGACTACTTCAAGGTCATGCGCGATCGGGCCCGGGCCAAGATGGACGAGTGGCTCGGCAAGCTCCCGGCGGCGCAGAAGGTGTCAGTGGACAAGGTGGTCGGCCGGGGCAGGCCCGCCGCCGAGATCGTGGCGATCGCCGACGAGGTGGGGGCGGACCTGATCGTGGTCTCGCGCCACGACCAGAGCGGCCTGCGCCACGCGCTGATGGGCTCGACCACCGAAGCGGTGATCCGCTCCGCCCCCTGCCCGGTGACGGTCCTGCCGCCCCTGCCACCAGCAGGCGAAGAGGCCGAGTAGGTCTTGGAAGGCGCCGAAGCACTCGTGCGCCTGCTGGTGCCGGCGCTGCTGGCCGCTGGCGCCGCAATCTGGGTGGATCGTGCGACCGAGGCGCGCGGGTTCCTGCCCCCCGGTTTCCGCGAGCCCTGGCGGCGGGTCGCGGCGGTCGCCATCCTCGCGTCGATCTTCTTCGTCGGGGTCTTTCTGCCGGTGGGCATGATCGGCGTCGAGGCCCAGCCGCTTCCCGAGGACCTCGACACCCCGCGCCTTTTCCTGCTCCAGGGCCTCCTGGTGCTCTCGGTCGTGACCTGGTTCGTGCTCGGCTACGCGGGCACCGCCGGAGGGGGGCTTCTCGACAGATTCGCCCGCCAGCTCGGTCTGCGCGCGGAGAGGCCCGCGACCGAGCTCGGCCTGGGCATCCTCGCCGGCGTCGCCGGCTGGCTGGCGGTGATCGCCTTGATGATCGCCACCGCGATGGCCATCTATCTGCTGGGCGGCGAGGAGATCCTGCCCAAGGAGCCACCGGAGCTGGTGCCGGTGATCGCGGGGTTGGCCATCGGTGTGCGCATCGCCATCGGCCTGACGGCGGGGGTGGTGGAGGAGCTCTTCTTCCGCGGCCTGCTCCAGCCCCGGGTCGGCATCGCCTTCTCGACCGCCCTGTTCGTCCTCGCTCACCTCTCCTACGAACAGCCGTTCATGCTGATCGGGATCACGGCCCTGTCGCTCCTCTTCGCCTTCCTGGTGCGCTGGCGCCGGAGCATCCTGGCGGCGATCGTCGCCCACGCGACGTTCGACCTGGTGCAGCTCCTTCTGATCATCCCCTTCGTGCTCGAGCGGCTACCTGACCTCGCGCCGGCGGGCGGCGGGGGAGAGGTCGATGGGATCGCGGCGGCCGGGGCGGTTCTGGTGGGCGCTCTTAGGGTCGTGCTCTGGTAGACTCCACACCGTAGCGATGCCGACCGAATCTTCCCCATTTCATCTCACGATCGGTAGCCGCTTCGAGAACATCGAGCTGGTGCACGCTGTCCTTGCCGACGCCCTGTCTGCGTTCGACCTGGACGAAGAGAGCCGTCACTGGATCGATCTCGCGGTGCGCGAGGCGGTGGCCAACGCGATCAAGCACGGCAACCGTCTCGAGCCCGAGAAGCGGGTGGAGATCGAGCTCGAGATGGAGCATGAAGACCTGGTGGTGCGCGTGCGCGACGAGGGGGAGGGGTTCGATCCGGGTGACTTGAACGACCCGCTTGCCCCCGAGAACAGGCTGCGCCCCAACGGGAGGGGCATCTTCTACATGAAGAGCTTCATGGACGATATCGAATACCGGTTCCGTCCGGGCGAGGGGACGGAGGTCACGCTCCGCAAGCGCCTCGGCGGGGAGAGCGAATCCGACAGGGTTGGAACCGACGCTTCCGGGAACCCGGTCGACGAGAAGGAGACCTGATGAAGATCAACGTTCGGCAGCGCGAGGGCGTTACGATTCTGGACCTCAAGGGCAAGATCACCATCGGCGTTGGGGACGTGGCTCTGCGAGACGCGATCCACCAGGCCCTCGACGCGGGTGCCAAGCACATCCTGATCAATCTCGACGACGTCACGACCATCGACTCGTCCGGAGTCGGCGAGCTCGTGAGCTCCTACACCACGGTGACCAACCGGGGAAGCAAGCTGAAGCTGGCCAACTTGCCGCCGAAGGTTGCCGACATCCTTCAGATCACCCAGCTCATCACGGTCTTCGACGTCTACGAAGACGAAGAGGAAGCGATCGCGGCGTTCTGATCGGATCGCCCCCCAGCTCCCTCGATCCCTCTCCCCCCTCGCGGGGGGTGAGGGACGCCTGCCCCCGGCACTTTTTCTCCGCAGCTCTTTGGTGGGGCACGCGCGGACCACTCTCTTCCTACGATGCGGTACCTCCCGCTCGACCGCACCGCTTGAAGCGGCCGGACCTGTGCCGGCCGATCGGTGACCCCTCGGGGGTGGTCCGATCTTCTCCCAACTCCCTCGTTCCCTCTCCCCCCGCACGGGGGGAAGGCCATTGCGATCCCGTGGGTCGCCCCGCCTCCACCCACGCGCCATGCGCTTCGAGCGGCTCTTGGCGGTTCGAGGCGCGGCTTCCCCGCGAGTCTCCGCGGTAGCATTCGCGGGATGCGGCGCTTGCTGACAGCCCTGGTGGTCGTTCTCCTCGCCGCGGGCGTTGCCGCCGCGCCCGCGGATTCACCGTCCGTCGACCCGCGCCAGCGCGATCTGGACGAGATCCGTCAGACGATCGAGCGCCTGGAAGGCGAGCTCACCCGCGCCCGCGAGCGTGAGCGCACGATCGAGGCGCGCCTCGACGCCGCCCGGCTCGAGCTCGAGCTGCAACGGCGTCGGGTGGCCGAGGCGGTGGCCGCTCGCGAGATCGCCGAGGGGCGGGTGGCCGAGGCCGAGGAGAAGGTCGAGCGTCTGGAAGAGGCCCTCGACGAGGCGCGCGCCTCGCTCCGCGAACGGATGACCGGTCTCTACCGGCTGGGCCGCCACGGCCATCTGCGTCTCCTCCTGTCGGTCGAAGCCGGGGCCGACCTGCCGTCGGCGGTGCGGTTGCTGCGGTTCCTGGTGCGCCGGGACGCGCAGGCGATCGACGGCTTTCTGGAGGCGGCTGCCCAGCTCGAGGTGGAGCGCGAGGTGCTGATCGGCGAGCGCCGCGAGGTGGAGCGGTGGGTCGAGCAGGCAGAGGAGCGCCGCCGCCAGCTCGCCGCCGCCGAGGCGCGCCAGGAACGGCTCCTGGCGAGCGCCCGGAGCGAGCGGCGCGAGCTCCTGGAGCAGGCCGAGAACCTGGTCGAGAAAGAGCGCAAGCTCACGAACCTGATCGACTTCCTCTTCGGGCGGGAGCCGGCGCCGCTCTCCGGACGGCCGATCCAGGACTTCAAGGGTGTCCTCGACTGGCCCCTGGCCGGCAAGGTGGTGCTCGGGTTCGGTCCCCGGAAGGACCCCCGCTACCGGACCGAGGTACCCCACAACGGGATCGAGATCCTCCCGGCGGCGGTGCGCTCCGAGGGCGGAGAGGGTACCGACGGCGCGCCGCTCGATCCACCGGTCGAGGTGCACGCCGTCTACCCGGGAAAGGTTCTGTTCGCGGCACCGTTCGAGGGCTATGGGCGCACCGTCATCGTCCACCATCCGGGGCGCGTCTTCTCGCTCTACGCCGGGCTCGACGAGCTCCTGGTGTCCCAGGGCGACGTGCTAGAGTTGGGAGATGCCGTCGGCGCTGCCGCCGGTCGCGTGTACTTCGAGATTCGCCGGGAGAACCGGCCCGAGGATCCGCTGGAGTGGCTGCGTTGAGCCGGCTCAGCGCGAGTTTCTCGGAAACTGTCTCGCAAGCCTTGTCAATGAAACCCTCCGGAACCATCGCCTCCCCATGAATCGAAGCCGCTTCCTGTTCTTCCTGCTGTCCACCGCTCTGGTGCTTCCGCTGCTCGCCGGGTCGCTCTTCGGCGCCGCCGCGGACGAAGACGAGGCGGGGGCGGACTCCCTCTACAAGTACCTGGCGGTGTTCACCGACACGTTGGGCCTGGTGAACCGGGCCTACGTCGAAGAGACCGACGTCGACGCCCTGATGGCGGCGGCCCTCGACGGCGTCACGGACGCCCTCGACCCGATGGCCGTCTACGTGCCTCCGGACGCGGTCGAGTCGTACCTTGCGGTGCGCTCGGTCGGGCCGAGCCACAGCGGGCTGGTGCTGCTGCGCGATCACGGCATGGTCTACGTGCTGAGCGTGCTGCCGGACAGCCCGGCCGAGGAGGCCGGCGTCGAGCGGGGCGACCTGATCGCCGAGATCGAGGACAGCTCCACCCGCTCGCTGCCCATGTGGCAGATCCAGCAGATCCTCGCCGGTCCTCCCGGCACCAAGCTCAACCTCCACCTGGTCCGCTTCGCCGAGACGATCGACACCTCCCTGACCCTGCGGCCGTTCGAGCTCTCCGGCACGGAGGTCGACGAGCATGACGGCGTGCCGGTGCTGACGATTCCCGCCATCGGCGCCGAGACCGCCGGCGTGGTGAGGGGGCTGGTCTCCGGCCTCGCCGACCGAAGCGAGCTGATCATCGACCTCCGGGGCGCCGCGGACGGCGACGTCGCGGCGGCCTACGAGCTGGCCGGCCTGTTCGCCGAGGGCGACCTCGGCACCCTGGCCGGGCGCGACGAGGCGATCGAGACCTTCCGGACGGACAGGGAGCCCCTCTGGCACGGCCGTCTCCTCGTGCTGACCGACCGCGCCACCCTGGGGGCGGCCGAGGTCCTCGCCACGGTGCTTCGCCAGAAGGCCGGGGCGGAGCTGGTCGGCAGCCGGACCTTCGGCCACGCCGGCCGCGAGTCCATGGTGGAGCTCGGGACCGGTGCCGTGCTGCTGATCTCGGACGCCTTCTACACCGGCCCGGACCTGGTGCCGATCGACGAGCCCCTGGAGCCGGACGTGCGGGTCAGCGACCGGTCCAGAACGTTCAGCGAGCTCGGCCACGATGGCGAGGACCCGGCCGAGCTGCCGGACGTCGTGCTCGACGAGGCTCTCGAGCACCTCAAGGAGCCTCCCACCGAAGCCGCCGCCGAGCCGGCCGAGAAGGCCGCCGCGTAGCGCGGGCTCGCCTGGAACCAACATGGTCAGACGTCGTCCGCCGAGCCGGCGTCGTCGCGGCCGCTCCCGGCCCGCTTCGCGGGCGAAGGGCGGCGGTCGCGCCGGCCGCTGGGTCCTGCTCATCGTGGCCGCGATCGCCCTGTTCGCGGCCGGTCTGTACCTGGGCCGCTCGGACTTCGATCCGGCCACGCTCCTGCCCCGACTCGCCGACGGGCTCGACCGGGAGCCGGCCACCGGCCAGGAGGAGACCACGGCGCCCCCCGAGCGGCCGACGGAGCCGCCCCCGGCTCCGGCCCCTCCCCGGCACGAGGAGCACGAGTTCGCCGTCGAGGAGACGCCGGAGCCGCCGGTGATCACCGAGCCGCCGCCGCCGGGCCACGGCGTCGTGGTGGCGGTGGTGATCGACGACCTGGGCAGGAGCCTCGCGGACCTCGACCGAATCCGTGACCTCGGCGTGCCGGTCACCTACGCCGTGCTGCCCTACGAGAGCCGCACCCCTCAGGTGGTCGCCGAGCTCGAGCGCCGGGGCGAGGAGATGATCCTCCACCTGCCGATGGAGCCTTCGAACGGCGCCAACCCCGGCCCCGGAGCGCTGACGCGGGAGATGTCGCGGCGGGAGCTGGTCGAAGGCACCCGCCGCGCCCTCGAAGCCGTCCCCGGCGCCGTGGGTGTCAACCACCACATGGGGTCCCTGCTGTCGGTGGATCGGCGATCCATGGACACGATCCTCGGGGTGATCTCCGGCCGTGGTCTCTACTACCTGGACTCCCGGACCAGCGCCGAGAGCGTGGCCTACGCCGCGGCCAGAGCCCTCGACGTGCCCGCCGCCGAGCGGCAGGTCTTCCTCGATCCGGACCCCCGGCCGGCGGCGGTCCGCTACCAGTTCCGCCGCCTGCTCGAGCAGGCGCGGGAGCGCGGCGCGGCGATCGCCATCGGCCACCCCCACCCCGATACCCTGACCGTCCTGGCCGAAGAGGTGCCGCTGGCGGCGGACCGGGGCTACCAGTTCGTGCCGGTGAGCTTCCTGGTGGACCGCTCGGGTCTGGCGGCGAAGTGATCGTAAGATCACTGCCGTGATCCCTGAGCAGCTCCTCGATCCGTTGCTCTACGCCGCGGGGGCGGCGCTGCTGGTCTTCGCCGTCAGGTGGTGGCGGCCGGCGCTCCCGAGGCGCTGGGGAGTCGGCTACGCGCTCCTGGTGCTCGGTCTGTTCGCGGTTCCCCTGGCGACGTCGCTGGTCCAGGTGCCGGTCGACCTGGCCTATCAGTGGCGGCCCTGGCGCGGCACGCTCGCCCAGCCGATCACGCCCCAGAACCCGCTGCTCGCGGACGTGCCGCTCCAGATGCTGCCCTTCCGCACCCTGGTCCGCGAGCGGCTGCTCCACCTGGAGGCTCCGCTCTGGGCCCACGAGCTGGGCACCGGCCAGCCCCTTCTCGGCGACGCCCAGTCGGCGCCGTTCGCTCCGCTCCACCTGATGGCTCTGCCGGTGCCACCGCTCCGGGCGATGACGGTGGCCGCCGCCTGGCAGGTGCTGGTCGGCCTCCTGCTGACCCATGCCCTGATCCTCGCGCTCGCCGAGCGGCGTGGCGGCAACGCCGGGGCCGGGCCGGAGGCGGAGGAGGAACCTGCCGGCTGGGCCCACCAGGTGGGCGCCGCCACCGGTGCCGTGGCCTTCGGCCTCTCGCTCTACTCGGTGGCCTGGCTCTACCACCCGCTCTCCATGGTGGCGATGTTCCTCCCCGGGCTCGTCCTGGGCATCGTCGCGCTGGCCCGGGGTGAGCCGAGGGCCCTTCCCGGGCTCGTCGCCTGTGCCGTCGCCATGGCGGTCTCCGGTCATCCGGAGACCGTGGCCCACGGCGGGGTGGCCGCCGCGGGGCTCGGCCTGGTGCTCCTGGCGCTCGGTCCGCCGGTGGGGCGGCTCCGGTTCGTCGGCCGCTCGGCGATGGCGGGGCTCCTCGCGTTCAGCCTCGCCGCGCCGGTGGTGCTGCCGGTCCTCGACGCCCTGCCGGAGAGCGAGCGCATGAGCTTCCTCGAGAGGCGCGGCGGGCTCGGGGTCCGGCCGCCGGAGCTGAGCGAGGCCTCCGTTCTTCCCCTGGTGCAGCCGCTCGCCTTCGGCAGCCCACGGGACAGGGACTGGAACGGCCCCACCAACCTGAACGAATTCTGCACCCACTACGCCGGCCTCCTCACCCTGGCCCTGGCGCTCGGCGGCGCGGTGGCGTTCGGCGGCCGGATCCTGGCCATCGTCGGTGCCGGAGGCGCGGCCCTGGCGGTCGCCCTGAACGTGGGGCCGGCGTTCGCGCTGTTCCATCGCCTCCCCGGCATGGAGCACGCCGCCCACGGCCGCCTGCGGCTCTTCTGGGTGCTGGCCGTGGCGGTGGCGGCGGGCCTCACGGTGGCGCGGCTCGCCGACGCCGGGCGGGGCCGGCGCCTGGTCGGGGCGTCCGTGGCGGCGGCGCTCCTGGCGGTGGCCGCGTGCGTGCCGCCGCTGTCGTTCGAGGCGCCGCTTCGCGCCCTCTGGTGGAGTGCGGCCCTGGCCGGGCCGGCGGCGGCCGTGGTCGTCTTCGCGCTGCCCTCGATCCGGCTTCGCCGCCGTCTGCTCGGTGTGCTGCCGCTCCTCGTGCTGCTCGACCTCATGCTGCTCGGGGCCCGCTACCAGCCGCTGGTTCCGCCCGAGCACCAGCTCGCGGCGCCCCCGTCGATCGCCTGGCTCCAGGAGCGCCTCCGAGAGGCGCCGGAGCCGTTCCGGGTGGCCGGGGCCGGCTGGGACCTCGTACCCAACCTGGGTGCCCTCTACGGTCTCTGGGACGCCCGGGGGAACGACCCCATGCGCCCGGCCCGCCCCACCTGGCTCACGGCCGAGCCGCTCAGCCGGGGGAGCTGGTGGCCCGGCACGTTGGTGCTGCTGCGCGAGCCCTGGGCGGACGGCACCCTCTCCATGCTCGGCGTGCGCTACGTGTTGACCCATGGCGGGGTCGACCGGGGGCCGCCCTGGCGCCGTGCCTTCGACGGCCCCGGTGCGCGGATCTTCGAGCTCCCCGAGGCGCTGCCGCTCTTCTACGTGCCACGCCGTGCGCGCCGGGTCGACCGCCCGGGCGGTGCGCGGTCGGTAGCCTCGAAGATCGGGGACTTCTCGGCGCTCGCGGTCTACACCGAGGCGGGCGCCACCGACGAGTCGCCGCGCACGGGGTTCGAGCGCCCCGTGGCCCAGCGCGGAGAGGTGTGGATCCGCGAGGTGCGGCCCAACGGCTTCGAGCTGGTCACCCAGAGCCGCCGCGGCGCGCTGGTCGCGTCGAGCGTCAGCGACGCGCCGGGTTGGCGACTGTCGATCGACGGCCGCCCGGCCGAGACCCTGCCGGTCAACTGGGCCTTCGTCGGCTTCCGGGCTCCCCCCGGCGTCCACCAACTCGAGCTGACCTACTCCCCGGACGGCTGGCGGTGGGGGCTGGTGCTCTTCGGGATCGGCCTGGTGGGTTGCGCCGTTCTCTGGCTTCGAGGCAGGCGGCGAGCGGGGTAGGGCGGGCGCCGGTCAGCGCCCCCGGAGCACCGCCGCCGGCCGGCTCTGGAGCGCCCTCGCGCTCGCTCCGAGGCCGGCGGCCACGGTGAGCGCCACCGTCGCCGCAAGGGCGGCCAGGAGCGGCAGCGGCTCGAACACCCACTCCACCTCCATGCCCCGGACGAGCACCGCCCGCGCCAGCAGAGCGGCGCCGGTGCAGCCGATGGCGCCGGCCACCAGACCGACCAGCGCGTACTCCACGGCATAGATCGCGAGGACGCCGGCGCGGGTCGTGCCCAGGGTCTTGAGGAGCGCCACCTCCCGCTGGCGGCGCACCGCGCCCGCGGAGACTGCCCCGGCGAGGATCGCCACCCCGGCGAGCACCGTGAAGCCGCCCACGAAGCCCACACCGTCGGCGACCCGGCGGAGCGCCGTCACCACCTTCTCCAGGATGTCGCGCACCCGGAGCACGGTGACGTTCGGGTAGGCCGCCGCGATCCGGTCCTGGAACCGGGTCTCTGCGCCCGGAGGGAGCTGGGCTGCGGCGATCCGTTGCTGGGGCGCGCGGTCGAGCACGCCGGGCTCGACGACGAGGAAGAAGTTGATGCCGAAGGTCGACCAGTCGACCGTCCGCAGGCTGGTCACCGCGAGATCCACCGGCACCCCCTGGACATCGAAGCGCAGGGTCGAGCCGAGCCCGACGCCCAGGTTGCGGGCGAACTCCTCTTCGACGCTCACCTCCGCCACCCCGGGCGCGCTCCAGAGCTCTCCCGCCACGATCCGGTTGTCCGCCGGAAGCTCGTCCAGGTAGGTGAGCCGTTGCTCCCGGGTCAGAGCCCAGCGGCGCTCGCCCTCCTCCCGGTCCATCTCGCCTCGCCCGCCGGGCCGTCGATCGCCGGGAGCCAGCTCCCGCACGTCGACGTCGTCGATCCTGGACAGGCGGGCCATGACCACCGGCACCGAGTCGACCGCCGTGGCCCCCTCGTCCTGAAACACCTGCTGCACGCCCTGCCACTGATCGGGCTGGATGTCGACCAGAAAGACGCTCGGCGCCTGCTTCGGCAGGTTGCCGACGAGCGCGTCGGTGAGGCCCCGCTCGATCAGCCAGAGGGCGACCACCACCATCACCCCCAGGCCGAGGGCGACCACGGCGGTGAGCGTCGCGGCGCCCGGCCGCGCCAGCGAGGCCAGCCCGTGGCGGAGCCAGAACCGTCCGCCGAAGGCGGTCCGTTCCCTGGGGAGCGCGGCGGCCAGCTTCGAGATCGCGAAGGCGGCCAGGGCGAGGGCACCCGCCGCCACCAGGGCACCGCCGGTGAACTGGGCGCCCAGCAGCAGGGAGCCCGACTGAGCCGCGGCGGTCGCCCAGACGCCGGCCACCAGAGCCACGCCGGTCGCGACCGCGACGCTGCGGGGCAACGGCAGCGCCTCGACCGCGCGCCGTAGCACCCGGACCGGCGGCACCCGGAGCACCGCGCCCAGGGAGGGCAGCCCGAAGAGGAGCGCCACGCCGATTCCCAGGGCGAGGCCGCGTGCGATCGCCCAGGGCTGCACCGGATCGATCAACCCGGGTGGCACCAGCTCGCCGGCGAAGCGCGGCACCGCCACGACCAGCGCCACCCCCGCGGCGGCGCCCACCAGACTCCCGACGAGCCCGAGGATCGCCACCTGAGCACCATAGACGAGAGCGATCTCGCGGGGCCGGAAGCCGATCGCCTTGAGCACCGCCACCGCATCCAGGCGCCCGGCCAGCCAGGCCCGCACCGTCTGCCCCACACCGATACCGCCGACCAGGAGCGACAGCAGCGCCACCAACCCCAGAAACCGCTCCGCCCGGGCGAGCCCGTTACGGAGCGCCGGCTGCGCCTCGGTCCAGGTCTCGACATTGAACCGCCCTGTTCCGACCCGAGACCGAAGCGCCTCGGCCCACCGCTCGGCCGCATCGCGCTCCGCCCCCTCGGGAAGCTCGACCAGCGCCCGGTACCGAATCCGGCTCCCCGTGGTCTCGAGCCCCGTCCGATCGAACAGCTCCGCCCCCACGAACAACCGCGGCCCGGCCGAGAACCCGAACGCCCCACCCAGCCGATCCGGCTCCGACAGCACCACCCCGGAAACCCGAGCCTCCAACCCCCCGACGAAGAGCGCATCCCCCACGGAAAGCCCGAGCCGCTCCAAGAGCTCCGGAGCCGCCACCACCCCATTGCCCTCGAGCAGCTCCGCCAAAGGCCGCGCAGGCTCCAGCACGAGCTCCCCGTAGAACGGATACGCTCCATCAACCACCTTCAGTTCCACCAACTGTGATCGCCCCCCCAACCCCGTCCCTTCCCCCCCGCGCGGGGGAGAAGGGCGCCCCCGCCCGTCCCTCGCTTCGGCCGTCGGGATCGCCCTCTGGTCTTCTGGGTCCCCCCCCATCTCCCCATCCCTCTTCCCGCCCTCGCGGGGGGAAGAGGGCGCCGTTGTCCAGTCCCCCTTTCTCTCCCCATCAACCGGGCTGATAGGCGGGAGGGCCGGGTCGGCCGGCCGCGGCCGGAGGGCGTCGAAGCCCGCTTCCTCATTGATCCCTCCCCTCCCGCCATCCGCGGGAGGGGGGGACATCGCCTCATCAGCCGGGTTGGTAGGTGGTAGGGGCCGAGGAGGAGGCCCCGGCCGGAGGGCGTCGAAGCCCGCGCTCTCATCACCCTTCAGAGTCCGACCAGG
>Ga0210123_1000804_pt1 | contig 17966 bp, 11 predicted proteins | sample Muzzi_PWB_D2_FD_185535 | JGI IMG/M metagenome (GOLD analysis project Ga0210123, IMG submission 185535) | Wetland microbial communities from San Francisco Bay, California, USA, that impact long-term carbon sequestration - Muzzi_PWB_D2 (SPAdes) | ecosystem: Environmental > Aquatic > Marine >... | reverse complement strand
GGAGGGTCTGGATGGCGCCGCCCACCCGGTCGCTCCCTTCGAGCACCAGGGTGCGGAGCCCCCGGCGGGCCAGGTGGAACGCGACGGTCAGGCCGGAGATGCCGGCGCCGACGACGAGGACGTCGTGGTGGCTCGATCCCTCGGTCTCAGGCATGGGTTCCTATCGGTGTGGAGGTTCGAGTGGGTGGACGGTTGCTCCGGGTGGCAATGGGTCCGGGTAGGGTCGCTCGCTTCGCTCGCATTTCGGCCGGACCTGTGCCGGCCGAGGTGCCCCCGTCAGGGGGCGGCCATCCCTCGGCTCCCGCGCCCGCCCAGGTGCAACCTTACCCCGTTCAGCCCTCGACCGGAGCCAACGGCGGCGGGTCGACCGTGGTGAGGTGCTCGTCCAGACGGCAGCGGGCGACGGCGACGGGCGCTGCCTCGTCGGCGCTGGTGACGATGATCGACTCCGCCACCTCGGCCTCCAGGGCGAGGACGGTCTCGCCCACCTCGAGCACGTACGACGGGTAGCGCTGGAGCAGCATGATCTCCGACCCGGGCACCAGGCCGAAGACCGCCAGGGCGTTGCGCCGCGCCGAGCTCTCGCCGGCCAGGTGCACCACCCGGGCGCGCTCGCCGCCCACGAGGTCGCGCACCGTGCGCGTGCCGGGCGGGCAGGGGGCCGGGGTGCGCGCCCCGCCGAAGAGCTTCTTCAGCCAGGAGACCGCACGGGGGGTCTCGGGGAACTCGTACTCGCACGCCGGGCAGCGGATCAGCCCACAGGCCGTGCGCATCGGACAGCCGTGCTCGCACAGCGTGTCCGTGGGTTGGAACTCGAGCCCGCAGAGCGGGCAGGTCACGAACCGATCAGCCATCCTGCCACCCGATGAACGACCCCTCCGACGAAGAAGGCGAAGGGGAAGATGAAGGCCGCCATCGACCATGCCACCTTCATGCCGTGCTCCTTGGCGATCATGAGGAAGTTCGCGATGCACGGCATGAAGAGCGTGATGGTCACCATGGCCACCAGGATCTGGTGGGGCGAGAGCTCGGGCGAAGGACCGGTGGCGGCCTCCAGCAGATAGACCGCACCGAAGTCCCGGCGCATGAAGCCCACCAGGAACGCGTTCGACATCTTCGCGGGCAGGCCGAGCCAGCCGGTGACCACTGGCTCGCCCCAGTGGGCGATGGCCGCCAGGGCGCCGACCTGATCGAGCAGGAAGAGGGCGGCCGTGCCCACCATGAAGAGCGGGATCACCTCCCGCAGGTACCAGTTGAGGCGGCTCACCGTCTTGATCGCCACGTTGCCGAGCTGGGGCCGGCGCATTGGTGGGATCTCGAGGATGAAGTCGCCCGCGTCCTCGCCGCCGAAGACCCGGGCCGTGAGCCAGCCGACGAGGAAGATGACCGCGATGATGAGCGCCAACCAGGTCAGCGCTCCGGCCAGGGAGAGCGCCGCCATCATCGCCAGCAGCACGCCGAGCTGCGCCGAGCAGGGCACCGCCAGGGCGAGCAGCATGGTGGTGACGATGCGCTCCTTGCGGGTCTCGAGCACCCGCGTCGTCATCGTCGCCATGGTGTCGCAGCCGAGCCCCAGGATCATCGGCAGCACCGCCTTGCCGTTCAGGCCCATGAACCGGAAGACCCGGTTGACCATGATCGACATGCGTGGCAGGTAGCCCGAGTCCTCCAGGATGCTGAACAGGAGGAAGAAGGTGGTGACGATGGGGAAGACGATCGCCAGCGCGTAGGAGAGCGCCATGGTCAGGAGACCGTACTCGCCCACCAGGCCGTCGTGGAAGAAGCGCAGGACCTTCTGGCCGAGGCCGAGGCTCACCCCGTCCGGGATCGTGTAGTCGGGCACGATCGCCGCCTTCTCGATCGTCCCCAGGCTGACCTCGTGGACCGGGGTGATCGGCAGCGCGAGGCCGGCTTCCAGGGTCTCGACCGCGTGGGTGTGGGGGAAGGGCAGCACCGCGTCGACCGCGTGGATCGCCAGGGGGTTGACCCGCTGCTCGAAGAGGCCGGTCTCGAGCAGGTTGACCAGGGTGCCCGCCCCGAACAGGCCGACGAACCAGAAGACCGTCGCCAGCGCCACCGCCAGCACCGCGATCCCCTTGACCGGGTGCATGGCCCAGAAGCCGAGGCGCACACCGAAGGCGGCGTGCTTGGGCCGCTCGACCGAGTAGGTACGACCCAGGATCTCCTTGATCAGGCCGAGGCGGGTCCGGTTGCGCTCGTAGTCGGTGTCCTCGGAGCCGCCGGGGACGCGGAGCTGATCCTGGAGTAGCGGGATCGACGGCTCGGCGTCGGAGTTGCCGGTCAGGAGGTCGACCACCGCCTGCGTGCCCCGGTTGCGCAGCGCCACCGTCGCCACCACCGGGATGCCCAGCAGCCGCGACAGGCGCTCCGTGTCGATCCGGCCGCCCCGTTGCTCGAGCTCGTCCATCATGTTGAGGACCAGCATCATGGGGCGCCCGAGCTCGGCGAGCTGCAGGGTGAGCAGTAGCGCCCGGCGCAGGTTCTTGGCGTCGGCCACCTGCACCAGCGTGGCGTCCGGGTTCCGGTCGATCATCTCGCGGGTCACCCGGGCGTCCTCGGCCCGCGGCGAGATGTCGTTGATGCCCGGGGTGTCGACCACCTCCACGGTCTGCTCTCCGGAGGGACCGTCGAAGGCCGCCTTGGCGCGGGCGATCTCGACCGTGGTGCCGGGGAAGTTCGAGACCGTCACATAGCGCTGCGTCAGGTTCCGGAACAGGACGCTCTTGCCCACGTTGGGGTTGCCCACCAGCAAGATCTTGCGGGGCGAGAGGCCGCCGCCGGCCTCGGGACCGGAGCCGTACGGGGCGCTCGAGGGCTGGATGCTGTCCACGGCCATCGTTCGGGGTGGGCGTCAGACGGTCCGGGAGTAGCGGGCCTTGGCCGCGGTCGGCTTCTTCAGGTACTCGTCGAAGACCATGGCCACGTTGCGCACCAGGAGGCGCCCCATGGGGGTCACTTCGAGCTGCCGCTCGCCGATCTCGACCAGGCCGTCCTCGGCCAGCGGCTCGAGGGCCTCGAGGGCGTCGGCGAAGTGCTCGTCGAAGTCGATGTCGAAGTGGCGCTCGATCGCGTCCTTGTTGAGGCGGAAGTGGCTCATGATCCCCATGATCACGGCCCGGCGCAGGCGATCCTCCGCCGTCGGGAAGAGGCCGCGGAAGACCGGCAGGCGGTCGGCCTCGATGGCGGAACGGTAGTCGTCCAGGGCCTTGACGTTTTGGGCGAAGCCGCCGGCCACGTGGCTGATCGAGGAGACGCCGAAGGCCACCAGGTCGGTCATGCCGCAGGTGGAGTAGCCCTGGAAGTTGCGGGTCAGGGTGCGGTCCTCAAGGGCCTTGGTCAGCGGGTCGTCGGGCTTCGCGAAGTGGTCCATGCCGATGAACGCGTAGCCGGCGCCGGTGAGCTGGTTGGCGGTGTTTTCGAGGATGGTGAGCTTCGCCTCCGGATCGGGCAGGGCCTCCGGATCGATCACCGTCTGGTGGGCGAACATCTCCGGCAGGTAGGCGAAGTTGAAGATCGCCAGCCGGTCGGGCGCCATGCGGATGACCTCGTCGACGGTCTCGGCGAAGGTTTCCGGGGTCTGGTTGGGCAGGCCGTAGATGAGGTCGATGTTGACGCTCGACATGCCGCGCTTGTGGGCGCCGTCGAGCACCCGCCAGGTCTCCTCGACCGGCTGTACCCGGTTGACCGCCTGCTGGACCTCGGCGTTGATGTCCTGTACACCCATGCTCAGGCGGTTGACGCCGCCCGCCGCGAGCACGTCGAGCTGCTCCTCGGTGCACATGCGCGGATCGACCTCGACGCCGAACTCGCAGTCGTCGGCGACCGGAAAGTGGCGGCGGATCATGGTGATGAGCTCTTCCATCTCCGCCGTCGGCAGGAAAGTCGGCGTGCCGCCGCCCCAGTGGAGCTGGATGGTCTCGCGCGAGCTCGCACCCAGAAGCTCCGAGGCGCGGGCCATCTCCTTGTCGAGCAATGGCAGGTAGGCCCGGGCGCGGTCCCGGTTGCGCGAGATGATGACGTTGCAGCCGCAGAAGAAGCAGCGCTTCTCGCAGAACGGGATGTGCACGTAGAGCGACAGCGGCAGCCCCGCCTCGCGGCTCTCGATCAGGAGCTGGGAGTAGTCCGCCGACTCGAACCCGTCCTTGAACTGGGGTGCGGTCGGGTAGGAGGTGTAGCGGGGCCCGGGGCGGTCGTACTTCTTGACCAGCTCGCGGTCGAAGTGGAAGTCGTGGAGAGTCTCGTTCATGGGTGCGTCAGGGGTCGGTCGTCAGAGTGTCCGCAGAGAGTGTCGTCGACGATGGCACGCGCGAGGTCGGTACCGTTGACCATCTTGGTCAAGATTAGAGGCTCCACCCCAACGAAGCCACCACCCGACGGGGCGGTATCTGGCGATCGACGGGGCGGGATCGGCTGATTTTCCAGGCGATTCCGGAGCTTCTCCTGAAACTGGTCCCGATGCTGGGCGCTTGAGGTTCCTAACGGCTCGCGGCGCCCGGCGATTCCGTCGGCGGCGTCAGGCCCCGGGGGCGACCGACTCGGTCACGAGCTCCGGCGGGTGGTCGACGATGTGGCGCTTGACCGCGCACTGGTCGGCGGCGCGGACGATGGCGCTCTGGTACTTCTCCGGGAACCCCTCGGGCAGGTGGATCCGGAGCTTGATCTGGGAGAGCCGCGGCTCCTCCGGGTGGCGCACCGGCTCCAGGGTCAGCTTGAGGCCGGTCGTGTCGATTCCCCGCTGCTTGCAGAAGGCGAGTGCATAGAACCCGGCGCAGGTACCGATCGAGGCCAGGAAGAGGTCGAACGGTGCGGGGCCACGGTCGTCGCCGCCGGCGCGGGTCGGCTGATCGGTGAGGATGGTGTGGCCCTTGTGCTCGGCCGCGACGGCGAGGCCGCCCGGGAAGCGGATCTCCATCATGGTGCGGTAGGTCCTTTCGTCGATCTGGTCGGAATGGGTGAGCTTGTGCGGGTCGCGAGCATGCCACAACCGCTCGCGCCGCGTCCGTCCGGTTGAGAGGCAGACGAGCGCGAGAGGTTCCCGACCCACGCCATCCGACGCGCCGCTGGCGGGCGAACCGACCCCCCGGCCGGCACAGGTCCGGCCGCTTCAGGTCCGACGATCGGAGGCGCGACCGCTTCAGGTTCAGCGATCACAGGTCCGGCCGCTTCGGGTTCGGCGATCAGAGATCCGGCCGCTTCGGGGGGCGGCCGGCATCCCAATCGCCCTCACGATCTGAAGCGGCCGGACCTGTGCCGGCCGGAGTGCGAGCGCGAGCGAGCGACCTCTTCTACAGGTACCGCGCCCGCCGCAGGCCGCCGCCCTGGGTGGCCGAGAGCACTCGCCGCGCCAGAGTCTCGGCGTCCGGACGTGCCGAAGCGAGGGCGGCTCGCTGGTCGCGGACCGTCGGCAGCGGCAACGTCTCCATGAAGGTCGGCGCCGTGCGCACGCCGGTCGCCGCCTCGAATCCGGAGGTCAGCTTGATCAGCGTCGGCTCGCTCCAGCGGCGGCCGAAGAAGGAGACACCCACCGGCAAGCCGAACGAGAAGCCGGCCGGCACGGTGACGTTCGGGTAGCCGGACACCGCCGCGTAGGACGAGCTGCCGGCGAGGAAGTGGTCGCCGTTGACCAGGTCGGTGGTCCACGCGGGCGAGCCGGTGGGCGCCACCAGGGCGTCGAGCTGAAGGCCGTCCATCACCGCGTCGATCCCCTCCGGGCCGGCCAGGCGCGGGCCCCGCTCGAGGGCTGCCAGGTAGTCGGCTTCGCCGAAGATCTCCGCCTCGGCGAGCTCGAACCACTCCTGGCCGAAGTACTGGAGCTCGTCGCCCGCGTGGTCCAGGTTGAACTGGATGACGTCCGCCATGGTCGAGACCGGCACGCCGGTCCGGGTGGCGAGGTAGGCGTTCAGGTCCCGCTTGAACTCATAGACCAGAACGATGGTCTCGGACGAGTCGTTGAAGAACTCGTTGACGTTCGGCGGGTCGGCCGGGTCGACGATTGTCGCGCCGGCATCGGCCATGGCCTGGATCGCCTGCTCGAAGATGATGTCGGCCTCGGTGCTGCCACCGTTGGCGAAGCGGGTGACGCCGATGCGGGCGCCCACGAGACCGTCGGGGTCGAGGAACTGGGTGTAGTCGGTGAAGAAGTTGCCGGCGCTGGCGAAGGTCGCCGGGTCGTCGAAGTCGCCGCCGGTCATGGCTCCGAGCACGGTCGCCGCGTCGGCTACCGTGCGGCCGTGGACGCCGATCGTGTCCTGGGCGGCGGCGATCGGCACCACGCCGGTGCGGCTCACGAGCCCGACAGTCGGTTTGATGCCCACCACACCGCAGGCCGAGCCGGGGCAGACCACCGAGCCGTCGGTCTCGGTACCGAGGGCGGCGGCGCACAGGCTCGCCGACACCGCGGCGGCGGAGCCGGAGCTCGAGCCGCAAGGGTTGCGATCGAGGATGTAGGGGTTCCTCACCTGGCCGCCCCGGCCGCTCCAGCCGCTCGTCGAGTCGAAGCCGCGGAAGTTGGCCCACTCGGAGAGGCCCGCCTTGCCGAGGAGGATGGCGCCGGCTCGGCGGAGCTTCCAGAGCGCCCGGGCGTCCTGCTGCGCCGGGGCGCCCGCCAGCGCCAGGGAGCCGGCGGCGGTCATCATGCGGTCACCGCTGTCGATGTTGTCCTTGACCACGATCGGGATGCCGTGGAGCGGCCCCCGGACCTCGCCCATGGAGCGCTCCCGGTCACGGAGCCGGGCCAGGCGCATGGCGTCCGGGTTGGTCTGGATGATCGAGTTGAGGCCCGGGCCGTCCCGGTCGATGGCGTCGATCCGCTCGAGATACATGTCGACCAGGTCGACGGCGGACAGCTCACCGGAATCCATCATCGCCTGGAGCTCGGCGATGGTCGTCTCCTCGATCTCCTGGTTCGGGGCGTTGATGTTGGTGAGCGCTCCGGCCGGAAGGCCGTGAAGCATGCCGCCCAGGGAGGCGCCGGCGCCCGCGGCGGCGGTCCACTGGAGGAAGTTCCGGCGGCTCACGCCGGAGCGGGGCTCGCTCTGGCTTTCGGTTGGGGGATCGGCTGGCCGGTCGTCTTTTGGAAGGTTGGGAGGGGTAGGACGATCTTCGGACATCGCGACTCTCCTCTCAGGCCGAGAGTTGGGGGGATGACAAGGCGGCCGACGGAGCGCCGCCCCCGAACGCCCGGAACCGGGCTCCGTGGGGAGCACCGGACACCGCTCGGGGTCGACATCGCTCCGGCCGCTCGAACACGCCCAGAGACGCCGCGAAGCCTCCAGCCGGTGGAGAGCCGCTCGTTGAACCAGTGCCGGGAGGGAGGACCAGTGTACACCCAATAGCAGTCCATAAGGCGCTTCGAAGCCAAGAATTGCGCAAATCATTGAGGATCCCTGGGCCGGGGGAGAAACGGGGCCCACCCGGAGGCGTTCGGCGGCCAGGACCAGGGCGCGGCTTTGACGGCTCCGAAGGTGAGGAGTATTGTGGATCAAGCTGAATTCAACGAGCTCTGTAGGTCGAGGAGGCTCAAGATGAGAGGTCTACGAACAGTAGTGTTGAGCGGAGTCCTGTTGGCTCTGTTCTTTCTCGGATCGGCACGCACCGCCACCGCAATCTGCGGGGACTGCGGGACCATCTATGGCGAGGATTATTGCGTCTATTTCCCACCGAACTTCCTGAGCTGTAGGACTTTCCCCGAATACGAGATCATCTGGGTGCCTGGTGACTGCGGCACCTGCCCGGGCCACTTCGTGCGCATCGTGTACTACAGGTGCGAAGCCTACGGCACGTGCGCGGTCTAGTCCCGGCTCTCCTCGGAATCCTGTGCTGGGTCGGCTTCGGCCCCGCGGCGCTTTCAGCGGATCCTCCGGCCGACCGGGCCCAGTGGTGCGCCCGGAGTCGCAACGGCGAGCTCGAGATCGCCGACCTCGCCGACTCCGGCTCGACGGCTTGCGAAGGCGAAGTCTTCGTTGTTGGCGATGGGATCTGGGGCCATGCCGCGGATTCAACCGGCAGCCCGATCCCAACCGAGCCGGCCGGAACGGTCGAGCTCACGCTGAAGAGCACGAGCGTCGAGGAGCGGCCTCTTCCTGCCGCGTTCGTCGGTCAGGTGCTGAGGGGGATCGACTCGGACGTGCACACGGATCGCGTTCTCTGCCTGAAGGTGGCGGAGGGTGAAGCGGTCACCGAAATGGCCTACGCGTGCGCGGCGCCGGCGGGAACGTCCGCTGTCAAGATCCCTCTCGACGGCTTCGGAACGACCTTCGTGTGGGACCTCTCGGTGACGGAGGGGGAGACGGTCAGAGCCAACGCCAGGCTGTTTCCTGCGGTCCGTCTCTCCGGTCGAGTCGAAACGCCGGGGCTGACCATGCGACTCTCCCCTCGGGGGCTCGAGCGCTCGAGACGGTCGGTGGCGTTCGCAAGCGTCGTGCGGGAGCTGCCGGAGGGAGGGGCCTTCGTCGTCGAAGACGTGGCTCCCGGGGCGTATGTCTATCGCCTCGAAAGCTCATCGGGAGCGTCTTCAGAGGCCGAGGTGGTGGTTCCGACATCGGTCAGCCAGATGGAGCTTCCCCGGCTCCGAGAGCCGGTCCGCGTGGATGTCCAGGTCCAGGTGGTCCCACAGGCCCCGCAGGCGGGTGGAGATGGGAGCGATGGGAATGGCTGGGAGCTCACGCTCGTGCCGAGGTCGGATTCGGATCGCGCCGGCGCTCCCCTTTCCCAGCGGACGGACGCCTTGGGCTGGGCGACCTTCGAGTCCGTGGACCCCGGTCCGTATCTCGTTCTCGTGGAGGATGGAGCCGGATCACTCTGGCTGACCCATGAGCTGACCGTCGAGAAAAGCGACGTGGTGCTCCTCGAGTTGGAACACGTCCCGATCCGGGGGCGAGCGTCGATCGGGGACGAGCCGTTCGAAGGGGAGCTGATCTTCGGAACCACGCAGGGATCGCGACGGATCACGGTCAGCACGGACCGACATGGCCGGTTCAAAGGCCTCCTGCCGAGCGAAGGTCTCTGGGAGGTCGAGGTCAGCCTGGAAGAGTTGGGGTGCGGCCACTGCGAAGGCACCCCCGGGACGATCCGAGTCCCTCCGGTGGAGGTCAAAAAAGGTCCTTCCGGGGCAGCATTGTTCGATGTGAAGGTCCCGGACACCCGGCTCCGAGGCCGGGTGGTTCGCGAGGAGCTGCTGCCCTCGGGAGGGTCGGTCCAGCGGCCTCAAGAGGGCGCGCTCATTCTGGTCACCAGAGCTGTCGGACCGGTTCAGTCTCGGGGGAGGCAGGCGCAGGTCTGGACCGACGAGACGGGCCGGTTCGAGATTCGGGGGATCGAACCGGGCCAAGTGCAGGTCGGGGCCGTGCTCCAAGAGCCGCCGTGCGAATCTGCCTGGCAGACGGTGAGTCTCGAGAGCGGGGCGGACCCACGGCCGATCGAGCTGGTTCTGGAGGAAAAGTCGCCGATGACCGTCCGAGTCACGGCCGCGGGACAGCCGGTCGGCGGAGCATGGGTGACTGCCCTTGTCGACGGGGGGTTGTCGAAGCGGGGCGCGACCGGTCCGGGCGGTCTCCTCTCGCTCGAGCTTGCAAGCCGCCGATCCGGAACACTGGTGGTGGTTGCCCCTGGATACGGCGTTGTGCTGCAAGGATTCGACGCCGTAGGGCCTGAGAGGGCGGTGATGGAGGTCTCCGTGCCGCTGGTGCCGGCGGCCGGCGCTCTCGCCCTGACGGAGCTCCGAGCGGATACTTTCGACCGGGGCTGGCTGAGCTCGGATCGGCACGGGGTCGTCCCCCTTCGCCTTCTTCCGAGTCTTCTGTCCGGAGGAGTCTCTTTCGGAGAGGCCATCACGGTGCCCGGTTTGTCCCCCGGCTCCTATGAATTCTGCCTCGGTGAGCGGCCGTGCTGGAGCGCCACGGTGTTTGCCGACGCCCTGACAGAGATCGACCTTTCGAAGGAGTGAGCATGTCTCGATGCCGAACCGCGACGGGGCTGGCGACCTACGTCGCCGCCCTGTGCGTCGTGGCGCACCTCGGTCTTGCTGCGCCGGGGAGGGCGGAGGAGCCTGCCCGGGGGTTCTTCGGACTGACACCCGTGGTCACCCATGAGCACGTCGAAGTCCGGTCGGTGTCACCCGGAGGCCCGGCGGAGAAGGCAGGAGTTCGACCTGGAGACGTGATCCTCGCCCTGGCGGGAGAGCCGGTCCCCACGGAGTCCCAGGGAGGCGTGTTCCGGGCGTTTACCGCGTTCGAGGAGGGCGAAACGGTCGAGATCGTCCTCCGTCGGAATGGGTCGGTCCGGCGGTTCGAGGTGACGCTGGGGTCGGTCCCGGTACCGACTCGTGAAGACCAGAAACGGATCGACGAGGTCGAGCGAAAGGTCCGTGCGGCGGAGGTCGTGGAAGAGATCTTCCGCGCCAACGACGAGATCGAGCTCGCCCTTGCGGACGGCGGGGGGCTGCGGCTCCGCGGGTCCGGGGAGACGGCGTGGACGGTGCTCGACCCGGAGGTCGCAAAGACCTTCGAGCCCGTTGCCGCGCGCTTCTTGCGGCCGGGCAAGAGGAGCATGGTCAAGCTCAGGGTCGATCGGAACGAGGACGGATCGCTCGCTCTGGTTCCCGTCGACTGAACGGAGGCCTCCCGTCCGGTGCGCCGGGCGTTGCCGCGGACGGCGAGGGCCGACGCCTCCGCGGTATCGCTTGCGCAACGCGCTGAAAGCCGGTACGTTCGCGAAGCTTGCGCGAGGAGCCCCCGAGATGACCGGATCACCCTTCGACCAACAGGAGCTGTTGGAGTTCATGAACGCCTACATCCGGCGCCTGGCCGAGACCGGGTTGCCGGCTCCGGCGGAGCCCGACCCGGACGCGCCGGTGTGGCAGGTCGAGGAGCTGCCGGACGGCACCTGGGCGGTCTACGCGGAAGGCGCCGACGAGGCGGAGGGGGTGTTCTTCGAACGGAGCGTCGCCTATCTGGCCGCGGCGACGTTCGCCGCCACGGGGCACCGTCCCCAGGGGGCGGGTCAGGCAGGGGAGGTGGCCGAGCCCCTGGCCGCCTACGGCGACGACTCTCTCGAGAGCCAGAAGGAGATCATGGCGCGAACCATTCGGGGCATCCTGGCGAACCGCCACGCCCTGGAGCTCTTCCTCGAGTCGATCGACGCCGAGGTGCTGGGGGAGGCGGTCTCCCTCCGGAAGGCGGCGATCGACGGGGACGACGAGAACCGGACGAACTGAGACACGGTTCGGGGAGGCGGCCGCCCGATCCGCCGGGGTGATTGGCGTGCGGGTGAGCTGGGTATAGCCTTCCCGTCTTCGCCCTACCTCCGCGACGCGTTTCCGATGCTCGACTTTCCCCACCTCGAATTCCACCGCTCAGGGATCGGCCTGGTACCGAGCGGCCCCGGGCAAGAGGGGGCGGCGATCTATGTCGAGGGGGTGATGGGGCTCAACCGGGCCCTGCGCTCGTGCACCTGCGACAACGGCCGGGCGACCACCTGTTCCCACGTCAAGGACCTCTCCCGGGCGGTGCGGGCGTGGTTCGAGGCCGCCGGAGGCAACCGGTGGCAGGAGATCTTCGAGGCGACGGCCTGGGCCCGGCTGGCCACGCTGCTCTCCGAGGAGGCGCCGCGCCCGGCTGCCGAGGTCCGCGTGGAGCGGTTCGGGGGCGGCGCGAGCGCGGTGGGCCTGCGCTTTCGCGCGCGTGGCCGGAAGCGGAGGCGCACCTCCGGCACCACGGCGGGCGCGGGTGCCGACGCCGCGGGTGCCGAGCTCGCTCGCTGGCTGGGCGACGGCCTCGGGCGGATACGGCTCCTCGAGCGCCTCGGCCTGGCGTTGGGCGAGGAGGGCACCGTCGACCGGGCCGGCGTGCTCGAACGGCTGGCCATGTTCCAGTGGACCAAGCAGGAGCACCTGCTCGCCAAGGCGGGGATGAAGAGCCGACGCCAGACTCTGGAGGAGAGCTTCTGGCACCGCTTCGCCTATCACGCGGTGCGCGAGCTGGGGCCTGACGGCACCCGCTTCCACCCGGCGGTCGACCGGGAGACGGGGCGTTTCGCTCTGGTCTGCCGCCGCACCCAGGTGACCCAGGTGGTCGAGGCAATCGATCAGAACGCGGGCGGGGGCCCGAAGGCGGCGGCCGGCGAGGTGTTCGCCGAGATCACTCTGCCCCGGGAGTCGGTCCAGCGGGCGCTCCGCATGCTGGCCGAGATCTTCCCGGGTCAGGAGGATCTCGAGGTGCGGCCGATCCCGCTGAGGACCATCTTCCACGTCTCGGCGGCGACCGAGATCACCGGCGAGGCCGCGCAGGCGGTCGACGTGCGGCCGGTGATCCAGGCGCTCCAGTCCGGGGGCGAGGAGCGCCTGCTCGAGCAGGCGGAGGTGGAGCGGTTCCGCTACGGGCGGCTGATCTACCTCAAAGAGCTGGGGGTCCTCGCCGAGCTCGAGCGCGTGGGCCGGGAGCGCAAGTTCAAGGCGCCGCGGCGGCTCCGCCTCGACTGGAGCCGGGTGCCCTCCTTCCTCGACGAGCACCGGGAGGGGATGGAGGAGGGGGCGGTCCGCTTCGAAGGGCTGCTCGGGGAGCGGCGGGTGTTCCGGGAGGTGGACTCGGTGACCGTCGCCGCGGTGGACCCGGACGAGGCCGAGGGGCGGAGCTGGTACTGGCTGGCGGTCGACTACGGGTTCGGCGACTCGGCGGTCTCCCTCGCCCACATCCTGGACGCCCGGAGCCGGGGCGTGCCCTATCTCGAGACCGCCGAAGGCTGGGTGGATCTGCGGGCGCCGGCGTTCCGGCATCTCGACGCCCTCATCGAGCGGCTCGACCGGGATCGCGAGGGCTTGCGGCGTGGGGGCGACGACGAGGAGGCCGGTGTGGGGGATCGCCTGCGCCTGGCACCGGTCGAGCTTCTCGGTCTCCAGGCAGGAACCGGACGGGCGATCCAGGTGGCGGATCAGGTGGCGGAGGGGGAGGCGGGCGAGGCGGCTCGGGGGCGCGCTCAGCTCGTGCGGCGCCTGGTGGAGGTGCGCCCGGCCGTCCCCTACCACCAGCCGGAGGCCCTCGCCAGCCCCCTGCGCCCCTACCAGGAGCGGGGTGTCGAGTGGCTTCTCTTCCTCTGGGAGCACCGGCTGGGGGGCGTCCTGGCGGATGACATGGGCCTCGGGAAGACCCACCAGGCGATGGCGCTGATGGCGTTGCTCGGGGCCGAAGGCGCCGCACCGGGTCCGTTCCTCGTGGTCTGCCCGACGAGCGTCATGAGCCACTGGCGGGACAAGGTGCGGGACCACGCCCCGGGCCTGCGGGCGATCGTCCACCACGGGACGGGGCGGGATCTGCAGAGGGCGCTCGGCGAGGTGGGGGACGGCGGCCTGGTCGTGACCTCGTACGGGGTGCTCCGGCGTGACGAAGCGGAGATCGCTGCCGTACCCTGGGCGCTCGCCGTCTTCGACGAGATCCAGTACCTCAAGAACCCGGACACGCGGGGCTGGCAGGCGGGGGCCCGGGTGCCGGCGGAGCTTCGCCTGGGGCTCACCGGCACGCCGATCGAGAACTCCCTGACCGAGCTCAAGGCGCTGTTCGATCTGGTGTTGCCGGGTTACCTGGGCACCGACAAGGCGTTCGAGGATTGGTACGGCGACGGCGGCGAGCTGCCCGGGCGCGAGCGCCTGGCGGAGCTCCGCCGCCTGGTCGCTCCGTTCATCCTGCGGCGCACCAAGGAGGCGGTGCTCGACGAGTTGCCGGAGAAGATCGAGGACGTGCGGACGGCGCGGCTTTCGGACGATCAGGTGAAGCTTTACCGGGAGGCGATCGCCACCCGGGGCAAGGAGCTGGCCGGGAGGATCGCGGGTGGTGCGGAGCCGGTGCCCTACATCCACGTCTTCGCGCTGCTCAATCTGCTCAAGCAGATCTGCGATCACCCGGCGCTCGCGCTCCGGCAGCTCGACCGGCCGGAGGAGCTCGCCTCGGGCAAGTGGGATCTCTACCGGGAGCTGTTGTCGGAGTGTCTGGAGGCGGGGCTCAAGGTGGTGGTCTTCACGCAGTATCTGGGGATGATCGAGCTCATGGCCCGGGATCTGGAGGAGCGGGGCGTGGAGTTCGTGACGTTGACCGGCTCGTCCCGGGACCGGGGCGCGATCGTCGACCGGTTCAACGGGGATGCGGAGTGCCGGGTGTTTCTCGGCAGCCTGAAGGCGGGGGGGACGGGAATCGACCTGGTGGGCGGCTCGGTGGTGATCCACTATGACCGGTGGTGGAATGCGGCGCGGGAGGATCAGGCGACGGACCGGGTACACCGGATCGGTCAGCGCCGGGCGGTGCAGGTGTTCAAGCTGGTGACGGAGGGGACGCTGGAGGAGAAGATCCACGCGTTGATCGAGAAGAAGCGACGGCTGCTGGAGGCGGTGGTGCAGGAGGATGATCACCGGTTGGCAAAGGTGTTCAGCCGGGCGGAGCTGCTGGAGCTGTTGGCCGAGCCGGGGTGAGGAGGCGGGGCGGGCGTCGGAGGGAGATGGGGGGAGATGGGCTTGCCCCCACCCGGACCGACCCGGGACATCCAGGCGTCGCGCGGGGGAGAGGAGGGCCATTCTCCGCGCTCACATTCAGCCGCTTCATCTCGGGATCACGTCTCGGCAACGCTGTCCGTCATTGAAGCGGCCGGCCTCCGTGTCGGCCGAGTGCGAGTGCAGCGAGCGACCTTGTTCCTTGTTCCTTTCCCCACCCTCCTGTGCTCCCTACTCTTCCCGCAGCACCGTCACCGGGTCGACCCTGGCCGCCCTGGCCGCCGGGAGGTAGTTGGCGGCGAGGGCGATGGCTCCGAGGATCGCGGCGGCACCGCCGAAGACCACCGGGTCGAGGGCGCTCGCGCCGTAGAGGAGGCTCGAGAGGAGCTGTCCGGCGCCGGCCGCCATCACGAGCCCGACCGCTGTTCCCACTCCGACCAGGCCCATGCCGCTCCGGAGCACGAGGCCGATGACTTCCCGGGGGCGGGCACCGAGGGCGAAGCGGATGCCCATCTCTCGCTGCCGGCGGCTGACCGCGTAGGCGATGACGCCGTAAAGGCCGAGGCTGGTCAGGCCGAGGGCGAGGATGCTGAAGGCGCCGAGCAGGAAGACACCGGCCCGGACCGGGTAGAGCGAGACGTCCATGAAGCCGGCGAGGGTGGTGGTGTCGGTGAACGCCAGCTCCGGGTCGAGCTCCAAGGCCAGGCGGCGGAGCTCGCCCACCAGCGGGCGGGCGTCGCCGGTCGCCGACCGGGCCAGCAGGTAGCCGTAGGAGGTGGGCCGCTGGTCGCGGGAGAAGTGGATCATCGGCCGGGGCTCCTCGCCCACTGTCCGCACCTTGTAGTCCGCCACCACGCCGACGATTTCGTAGGGCTCGGCGTCCGGGCCGCCGACCCGGAACCGGTGGCCGACGGCGCCCGCGGGCGAGCTCCAGAAGCGGCGGGCCATGGCGGCGTTGATGACGGCCACGGGCGGTGCGTCCCGAGTGTCGCTCGAGGCGAAGCTCCGTCCCCTCAGGAGCGGCACGCCCAGGGTCTCGAAGTACTGCCGGTCAGTCCAGGTCACGTCGAGGGCGTAGCCGGAGTGGTCCGGGGGCAGCTCGGCGCTGTCGGGGTAGATCGATTGGTTGTGGAGGTTGATGTCGAAGGGGACGCGGGTGGCGAACGCCGCGCCGGTGACACCGGGGAGAGCCTCAGCCCGCTCCCGGAGGGTGCGCAGGAGCGCGTCCGCCTCCTGGTGCTCGTAGCCGTGCATGTCGAGGTTCACGCCGAGGGCCGCCACGCGGTCCGGGGCGAAGCCGACGTCGATCGCCCCGGCCGACAGCAGGCCGCGGACGAGGAGCCCGGCGGCCACCAGGAAGACGGCGGAGACCGCCACCTGGGCGACCACCAGGGTGTTTCTCAGGGTGAAGCGCCCGCCGCCGCCGGTCGCCCGGTCGCCGTCCTTGAGGTGGGCCACCAGGTCGCCGCGGACGCTCTGGCGGGCCGGCGCCAGGCCGAAGACGAGGGCCGAGGCGAGGGCCACCGCGGCGGTGAAGAGCAAGACGCGGCCGTCGATCCCCATGTCGATGCCGAGCGAGAAGGGGATCGGCGGCTGCCAGGCGAGCAGCAGGCTGGTGGTCCAGCGGGTGACGACCAGGGCGAGTGCGCCACCGGCGACGGCGATGAGCAGGCTCTCGGTCAGGAGCTGGCGCACCAGCCTCCCCCGGCTGACGCCCAGGGCCAGGCGGACGGCGACCTCGCGGCGTCGCGCCTGGGCGCGGGACAGGAGCATGTTGGCGAGGTTGGCCGAGACCACCAGGAGCACCAGGGCGACCGCCCCCAGGAGGATCGCCGCGGCCGGCCCCAGCACCTTGTCGATGTCCGGGTGGTAGCGGACCTCGGAGAGGGGGCGTACCACCGCGGCTCGGCCCTCGTTGGTGACCGGGTGCTCGGCGGCGAGCCGGGCCATCACCGTCGCCACCTGCGCCCCGGCTTGGGCCGCCGTCACGCCGTCGGCGAGGCGCCCCTTGATCCACATCCAGCGGTAGCCGCGGCGATCGCGGAAGGTCTCGCCCGGGTCGCCGTGAACCGAGTGGATCTGGCCGGCGGCGTCGATCTCGTCGGCGCGGGAGGCCGGCACCCAGAAGTCGGCGGCGACCCCGGGCAAGAGGCCCGGGAAGCTCTCCGGGGAGATCCCCACCACCTGGTAGCCGTGGCCGTTGAAGCGCACGGTCGAGCCGAGGACCGCCGGGTCCCGGCCGAAGCGCCGTTGCCACAGGCCCTGGCCGAGGACGACCACGCGCGGCGCCCGGGTGGCGGCGGCGTCCTCGGGCAGCAGCATGCGCCCCAGGGCGGCGTCGACACCCAGGACGCGGAAGGCGTCGCCGGTGACCATCTCGCCGACCACGACCTCGCTGTGCCCCTCGTGCTGGAGGGTGGCGATGGCGGTGGCGTGGCCCACGAGGCCCGAGAACGCGTCCGTGCCGCGCTCCAGATCCTCGAAGTCGGCGTAGGAGCTGGTGGCGAAGGGCTCTTCGCTCCAGCTCGTGAAGACGTGCACCATCTCGTCCGGGCGCTCGACCGGCAGGGGCCGGAAGAGGAGCGCGTTGACGAACGTGAAGATGGTCGAGCTCGCCCCGATGCCGAGGGCGAGGGTGCCGATGGCCACCGCCGCGAAGAGCGGCGAGCGGCCGAGGGTACGGAGGGTGTAGCGGAGATCCTTGAGCAGGGCGTCCATGGTCGTCTCCCGTCGGGGTTCGGGAGTCCTTACGACCAGGACGGGGCAGATGTTACGAGGGCGACTCTGCCGGTCCCCCGGTTCCCGTTCCCAGGTTCTTCAGATCCCGGAACCCGATCAGCGTGCGGCTCTCCTCGTCCCAGAGCTTCAAGCGCAGGCACTTGAGGCTCTCGCGGAAGGTCAACCGGGTCACGTGCTGGAGCTCCGGCGTCTCCTCCATCGCCTGGCGCAGCCGGTAGTTGGGAATGGCGCTCGACAGGTGATGGACGTGGTGGTAGCCGATGTTGCCGGTGAACCAGTGGATGGTGGCCGGCAGGTCGTAGAACGAGCTCCCCTCGATTCCCGCGAGGTGGAAGTCCCACTCCCGCTGGCCCTCCCAGTAGGTGTCCTCGAACTGGTGCTGGACGTAGAAGAGCCAGATCCCGGCGGCGCCGGAGATGAGGAAGATCGGAGCCCAGACGAGGAGGAAGCTCCCGAGACCCACGGTCCACGCCATGGTCACGACGAGCGCCGCGAGCGCCACGTTGGTCCAGACGATGCTCGCCCACTCCTGCTTCCAGGAGAGGGGGGCGTCGAACGGCAAGCGGTGCTTGATCACGAACTGGTAGGTCGGCCCGACCACCAGGAGAGCGAACGCGCTCCGGTAGAGGCGGTAGCCGAGCCGCTTCCAGCGCCCGGCGCTCAGGTACTCGCGGACGGTCAGGGTCTTGACGTCACCCAGCTCGCGCCGGTCCAGGTTGCCGGCGGTGGCGTGGTG
>Ga0210123_1000803_pt1 | contig 17967 bp, 11 predicted proteins | sample Muzzi_PWB_D2_FD_185535 | JGI IMG/M metagenome (GOLD analysis project Ga0210123, IMG submission 185535) | Wetland microbial communities from San Francisco Bay, California, USA, that impact long-term carbon sequestration - Muzzi_PWB_D2 (SPAdes) | ecosystem: Environmental > Aquatic > Marine >... | reverse complement strand
CCGTATCATATTAGAAGATGAGCGCTCGGATAAAAAAGAGGAGTTTTTATATGAGGGCGGTATAGTATCCTTTGTAAAATACTTGAATCGGCGCCATACTGGCCTGCATAATCCGATTTATATCGATGGTGATAGGAATGATGTTCAAATAGAAGTAGCCATCCAATACAATGATACGTATAAAGAGAATATATTTTCTTTTGCCAATAATATTAATACGGTTGAAGGGGGGTTTCATCTGATCGGATTTAAAGCCGGCTTGACACGCACTTTGAATCAGTACGTCAGTAATGGAAATATATCCAAAAATTTAAGCTCCAAGATCAGCGGTGATGACGTTCGTGAAGGAATTACTGCGATTATCAGCGTACGCATCAAATCGCCTCAATTTGAAGGTCAAACCAAAACCAAACTGGGAAATAGCGAAGTTAAGGGATTGGTGGAATCACTGGTCAACGAGAAACTGAGTATATTTCTGGAAGAAAACCCCGCCATATCGAAGAAAATCATCGCCAAGGCCGTGGATGCGGCAAGGGCCAGGGACGCCGCCAAGCGTGCCAGAGATTTGGCGAGAAACAAAGGCGCCTTGGTTGACTCCACCTTGCCTGGAAAATTGGCAGAGTGCCAAAGCTCGGATCCGGATAAAAGGGAACTGTTTATCGTTGAAGGGGATTCAGCCGGTGGTTCCGCCAAGCAGGGGCGTGACCGAAAATTTCAAGCCATTTTGCCTTTAAAAGGTAAAATATTAAATGTAGAAAAGGCACGATTCGATAAAATTCTTAGAAGTGAAGAAATTAAGAATATAATTACGGCCTTGGGAACAGGCGTCGGAAAAGAAGAATACAATATCGAAAAAATAAGATATAAAAAAGTCATTATCATGACGGATGCCGATGTGGACGGCTCCCATATACGGACTTTACTGCTAACTTTCTTTTATCGTCAGATGACTGAAATAATTGAAAAAGGATATTTATTCATCGCGCAACCGCCTTTGTTTAAAGTGGGCAAAGGAAAGAGCGAAATATATCTTAAGGACGAAACATCGTATAACGATTTTATCTTGAAGAAAATCTGCGACAAGGTAAAGCTTAGAACCAATAAAGACGACGAACCATTATCCGATCTTCGACTCTATATGTTTGTTTGCAGCTTGTCGGAATATTTTGCTGCTTTGGACAGACTTGAGTATCAAGGTATCCCTATAGATATTGTCGAAACCCTCGTAAGTGAAGGCGTGGAAGACAAGGCATTCTTAAAGGACGAGGAAAAAATAAAGGCGTTGCGGTTCAAGCTCGAATCGATCGGATATACATTGGAAGATCCCCATTGGAGTGAAGAAAGACGGGTATTTGAACTCAGTGTTGCACAGCCCAGGCCGATAAAAATCGGCCGCGGATTCATCTATTCGGTGAACTACCAAAAATGCATGCAAGCCAGCAAGAACATTATTCCGCATGATTTTCCGCCATTCGAGGTGGTTGGCAGCGAGAGCGAGAATACCATTGCAAAAATCGAAAATATAAGGGAGTTGCTTTACTATCTGACCGAAGAAGGCAAAAAAGGAATTCAAATCCAACGGTACAAGGGCTTGGGAGAAATGAACCCTGATCAATTGTGGGAGACCACAATGAATCCGGATAAGCGTATGCTGCTGCAGGTAAAAATAGAAGATGTGCTGGATTCCGATGAAATATTTACTGTTTTAATGGGCGACCAGGTCGAACCGCGAAGAGAATTTATTCAAAACAACGCTTTGGAAGTCAGCGCGTTGGACATATAATCTTGAATGCTTCAATTTTCAGTAAAAGAAGAACCCCTAAAGGTTGCGGCCTACCTTTAGGGGTTCTAAATTGGGTGCGCTTTTTTCAAAACAGTTTTATCTTTTATCAGCTCAACAAACTATTCAGAATTTAGATATCCGGAACAAGTCAGAAACAACACCGTGGAACTTAAAGCGCAGGAGAGCTATCTCATAAGCAAGCAAAGCTTGTCAAGCGAAAAATTGGAATCGTATTGATAGAGTAACTGCATGTAAACAAATAAAGTTCATTCAGTGACGATATCAGTAAAATGGCATTTCTCGTGCGTATGTACGTCAATTGAGAGCAGGGGTAAACACCATGATCATTCATCAAATTGAAGCTCGCGACCTGCCCGACCTTTGGTTTCAGGCGGTTCATGATATTTTGGACATCGGCCGGCGTTTTAATATTGACCGGGGCTCCTATGCTGGACAAACCCGGCTGGAATACGATTATTTTATCGGACATGTGAAGCATCCCGGGTCTCAGCCGTTGTTGCCCGATATTCCAGCCGGTTGCGGTATTCCAAACCCGGTTGAGGAAGCCTATATCTATGGCGGCGAGGGCTATCAAAGGTCTTACATTGAATATCTGATGACCGGCCACAAAGAAGAGGGCGAATCCTATACCTATGGAGAACGGCTGACCCGTGCGCCCATGCGCGGAGACAAAGAGGCCTGGTGGGAGTCCGACCGTATTGAAATCATTGACAAACGTGAAGTTGACGGAAAAGCCGTGTTCATGGAAGCCGGACAGATCTATCTTAACCAGATTGAATGGATTATTAATACTTACAAAAAATTCGGTCACCGTAACAATCAGATGGTGCTGCAAGTTGCCCATCCAACCGATCTGACCCTGGTGGATCCCCCTTGCCTGCGTTCCATTGACACGCGGATTCAAGATGATACCTTGCATTTTTGCGTCTATTTTCGGTCGTGGGATCTATGGGGCGGCCTTCCGGCCAATTTGGCCGGAATACAGAACTTGAAAGAGTATATGGCCAATGAGATCGGCGTAAAAGATGGTGAGATGATCGTCGAAAGCAAGGGTCTGCATCTATATGGCTATGCAGAAGATTTGGCCAAGTTACGTTGTATGAGGGTATGATCAGAACTCTATATTTTTAGGGGTTCTGGGAAAAGGGATCACGTCCCGAATATTACGAATTCCAGTAACCAGCATCAGCAGGCGTTCAAAACCCAATCCGAATCCGCTATGGGGAACGCTGCCATACTTGCGGGATTCCAAATACCACCAATATGCGTCTGTCGATAGGCCCTGGTTTTCCATTCTGGTCGCCAGAACATCCATTCGTTCTTCACGCTGGCTGCCACCGATGATCTCGCCGATTCCGGGGACCAACACATCCATGGCCGCCACGGTTTCATTATCATCATTGAGGCGCATGTAAAACGGTTTGATGGTTTTGGGGTAGTCATAAACGATGACCGGCTTCTTAAAATGGGTTTCGGTGATAAACTGCTCATGCTCTGACTGGAGATCCTGGCCAAAAGAGACGGCATATTCAAATTTTTGATGGCTCTTTGCCAGGATGTCGATGGCCTCGGCATAGGTAATGTGTTCGAATTCGGACTGCACAATGTTCTCCAGTGTCGAAATGAGGTTTTTATCGACGAAACGTGCAAACAGCATGAGATCCTCGGCACAATTCTGCATCACAAAACGCACCAGGTATTGCACCATCGCTTCCGCCAGATCCATACATCCATTAAGATTGCAGAAGGCGGCCTCGGGTTCGATCATCCAGAATTCTGCTGCATGGCGGCGGGTATTGGAATTCTCGGCCCTGAAGGTGGGTCCGAAGGTATAAACGTCGCCCAATGAGAGGGCCAGCATCTCGGCTTCAAGTTGACCGGATACGGTGAGATTGGCTTCGCAGCCGAAAAAATCCTGCTCTATATCAGCCTGTCCCGATGCCAGCGTGGTGACACGAAACATCTCACCAGCGCCTTCACAATCAGATCCAGTGAGGATAGGGGTATGGACATAACGGAAATCCCTCTCGCGAAAAAATTGATGTACGGCATAAGAGAGTTCGGAGCGGATGCGAAAAGCCGCACCGTATTTGTTGGTTCGGGGTCGCAAATGGGCGATGGAACGCAGATACTCATCGGTATGACGTTTTTTTTGCAGTGGATAGGAATCGGGGGCCAGGTGAACCACGGTTACCCCTTCAGCCTGCAGCTCCCACCGTTGACCCTTGCCCTGGGAAGGCACCAGGGCCCCTGTGACTTCCAGTGCTGAACCGGTGGTCAGTTTTCTAATGTCCATATAGTTGTTCAAGGATTGAACGACGATTACTTGGAGGTTGGTCAGGCATGAGCCATCATTCATTTCGATGAAGGAAAAATCCTTTGCGTCGCGTTTGGTTCGCACCCATCCTTTGACGTGAATCGACGCTCTGGGTTCCGATGATTTTAGCAAATGTGAAATCTTGATACGCGGCATGGCCAATTCCTGAATTTATCCTTAAACTTGAATGGTGATATGTTCCCATAGTTTGCAATTTTAGGCGTTAGCAAAAAAGCTTGATTTGAACCTAAAAGTTTGACATGAAAACAGTTTTTTTGCAAGCTGCTCAAATGCAGCTGAATGGAAACAGCTATGCCCCTGAAAAGCATCGATGAAATACTGCCTTTTGTTCAAAAACCCAGTCGCTATCTGGGAAGCGAGGTTAACCGCATCCACAAGGATTGGCATGGCGTAAAATTAAGATTACTATTGGCCTTTCCCGACCTCTATGACATCGGTACCTCCCACTTTGGTATTCAGATTCTCTATCATCTGCTCAATCAGCAGCAGGACATCGCGGCAGAACGTGTCTTTGCGCCGGCCAATGATATGGCGCAGGAACTTCGGCGCAACAGCCTGCCTTTGCCCTCCATGGAATCCAGGCACCCTATGGGGGAGTTCGATATTGTCGGCTTCAGCCTGCTTTACGAACTAAACTACACCAATGTGCTCAATATGCTTGATTTGGGGAGTATTCCCCCGCGGTGGCAGGCGCGCCGTGATGAAGATCCCCTGGTAATCGCCGGCGGGCCGGCGGTCTGCAATCCAGAGCCCATGGCTGACTTTTTCGATGCCATGGTATTCGGCGATGGCGAACAGGTTATCTTAAAAATGGCGGAGGCCTGGATATCATGGAAAGCCGACGGCGGACGCTGCAAAGAGGCGCTTTTAGAAGCATGGTCGAAACTGGAAGGCGTTTATGTGCCACGGTTTTTTATAGCCAGGTACGATCACAGCGGCTTTCAGCACCTGGAACCATCGATCGCGGGAGGGGGCCTCATCGCGCGCGCCATCGTGCCTACCCTGGACGCGGAATGTTTCCCGGATCGGCCGATCATCCCCTTTGGTAAACCCATTCATGACCGGCTGCGCCTGGAAATATCGCGCGGATGTACGCGAGGTTGCCGCTTTTGTCAGGCGGGGATGATTTATCGGCCTGTGCGGGAACGATCCCCCCAAGATGTTCTAAGTCTGATTCAGAAGGCATTGGTGCATACCGGATACGAAGACCTGTCCCTGCTGTCGCTCAGTACGGGTGATTATACCTGCCTGGCGCCGCTAATCGAACGCCTTATGCAGCTTTGCCGAAGCGATCGGGTTGCCGTTTCCCTGCCGTCGCTGCGGGCTGGATCGCTGACTTCGCGACTGATGGAGCTGATTCGGTCCGTGCGCAAAACCGGCTTTACCATTGCGCCTGAGGCCGGAAGCCAACGCTTAAGGGATGTGATCAATAAGAATATCACCTACGATGATGTGCAAGCCACGGTCAGCAATGCCTTTGAATTGGGTTGGCATGTTATTAAGCTGTACTTTATGATTGGCCTGCCCACCGAAACAGACACGGATCTGGCTGCCATTGTCGATATGGTGCGAAAGCTGAAACAAATCAAAGGACCCAGGCGACACAAAGGCCAGATCAATGTCAGTATCACCACGTTCGTACCCAAACCGCATACACCATTCCAATGGGCGCGACAGATCACTTTGGATGAATCCAAACGCAAAATAAGATATCTGAAGCAGCATCTGGACATTCCCGGTGTTCACGTGAAGTGGCAAAAACCGGAGATGAGCGTGCTGGAAGGCCTCTTGGCCAGAGGGGATCGTCGCATCTCCGATCTGATTGAGCAGGCATGGCGCAATGGTTGTATATTCGATGGGTGGAACGATCAATTCGATTTTCAACGCTGGCTGCAGGCGCTGGAAAAATGTCCAGTGGATCACGGCTTTTTTACCACCCGGCAAAGGTCGCTGGATGAACCCTTGCCCTGGCAGCATATGAATGCCAAGGTCGACCCTGAGTTTTTAAAAAGTCAGTGGGAGGCCGCCATCTGCGCGGATAAGATTGACGATTGCAGGCATGGCAATTGTCATGCCTGTGGGGTGTGCGATTTCAAAGGCATCAAACCCCTTGTGTTTGATCAATATTTGGAACCAGCCGCTCCTGTCGTGGAGGAGGAAAGCAGCAACCCGGAGGCTTTTGTATGGCTGGCTCTGCGGTATACGAAACTTGGAGATTCGCGATTTTTCGGGCATCTTGAATTGGGCAATATTTTTGCCCGGGCTATTCGGCGGGCCAAGATCGCCGTGCAATATTCAAAAGGGTTTCATCCCATGCCCAAGATTTCCTTTGACGATCCGTTGCCCCTGGGAATCGAGAGCCAGTCCGAGGAGGTGCGCATCATGGTATCCGTTGCGCAAAATTGCCCTGAAGTCGTCGAGGGCCTTAACCGCCATTTACCGGACGGCATTAGGATTATTGATTGCCGGCTTCGATCGTTGGCCAAAAAGGAGGCTCAGCGTCTCATAGAGAGATATTCCATTCAGCTGAGCGATCGCCTTTTCGATCCTGATATTGTGGGCGCGTTCGACTCCTGTTCGGCGTGGCCTTATGTACGCACCAATCACAAAGGACATGAACACCGGATGGATTTAAAACGCGCAATTCATAATATGGTGCTTAAGGGGCCTCGGGAGCTGGTTTACGATGTCGCACACCGATTCGAGTTTACCATTCGTCCGCTGGATGTGGTAACCGGCATCTTCAAATTGCCGGCGGAACTGTTGCTGAGCGCCAAGGTGATCAAGCTTGGGGTTCGCGCAGAAATAAGTTCCCCATTTTAGGTGTTGAGGCGCCTGTCTGGCAAGGCGCCCAAGCGCAGGAATATCGAGATATTTCCGCGCTTGGGAAACACCTCCAGGCAGGATGCATCGGCGCATAAAATGGGGAACTTATTTTTGCGCGAGCCCTTAGCCCCCGGACAGATAAAAGCACAGTTGACAATGGCGCGTTGAAAAGCTAATTTTGAATAAAATTATACGTGAATTTGGATGGTTATGGCAAACCGTAAAATTATATGCAATGACATGGCCCACGAAACCAGGGTGGCGCTGGTGGAAGACGGCGATATTACGGAACTCTTCATCGAAAGAGCCGGCGCGTCGGATTCCACGGGGAACGTATACAAGGGGCGCGTACAGCGGGTGTTGCCCGGCATGCAGGCCGCCTTTGTGGATATCGGCTTGAGTCAGGCGGCGTTTCTCTATGTCAACGATATATTGACCGACAATTGTCGAGAGATCGATCCTGTACTGGCGGAAGATGCCGCCGGAGAACCCCATACCGCAAGACCCGGCGCCAAAAGGGAGGCCCCAGATGCGGCAGCGGAGAAGTCTGAAGTCAACATTCTCGACCTTATCTCCGACGGACAGGAGATTCTTGTACAGGTAGCAAAATCACCCATCGGAACAAAGGGTGCGCGCATCACTTCGTATATCTCCCTGCCCGGGCGCTTCCTGGTATTGATGCCGACCTCCAACCACATTGGCATTTCCCGGCGCATCGAAAATGAAAGCGAACGAGATCGGTTGAAAGCAATGGTCAGCGAGCTGAGGACCGATCAATTGGGGTATATTGTACGCACGGCATCCGAAGGGGTGAACGCCGAAAAAATATCCCAGGAAATGGTTTTTCTCAAAAAACTGTGGGAGGGTATCCGGCGCAAGTACGGTCAGGCGCCAACGCCCTCGCTCATTCACCAGGAATTAGATATCCGCTTGCGGGCGGTACGGGACCTGCTGCTCCATGAGGCCGAGACCTTGATCATAGACTCCCGGGACGGGTATCAGGAGATTCTGTCATTTCTGGACACCTTTATGCCAAATCTTAAAAGTTCGGTTGAGCTGTATGAAGGCAACGAGCCGATCTTCGACGCCTTTAATCTGGAAGGTGACATTTCAAGGGCGCTTAAAAAGAAGGTGTGGTTGAAATCAGGCGGTTATATCGTCATCGAGCACACCGAAGCGCTGGTGGCCATCGACGTCAATACCGGTCGCTACGTGGGTAAGCACAATTTAGAGGAGACCATCCTCAAAACCAATCTGGAGGCCGTCAAGGAGATCGCATACCAGGTGCGCCTGAGGGATATCGGCGGCATTATTATCATCGATTTTATCGACATGGAAAAAAAATCAAACCAGGAAAAAGTGTATAATGCCTTGAGTGAAGCCTTTGCCAAAGACCGCAGCAAAACGCATATTTTACCGATATCCGATATGGGGTTGATTCAAATGACCCGCAAGCGGATTAGGAAACCACTGGCACGGCTCCTGTGCGAACCCTGTTTTTATTGTGAAGGTGAGGGACAACTGTTGTCGGGTCAAACCCTTTGCTATAACATCCATCGTGAAATTTTACGCAATTCCGGCGATATGATGGGTTCCGGGATCACATTGCGCGTGAACCCGCAGATCGCTGAGCTTCTTCATGGCGAGGAGAACCACTTGATCACCTCCCTTGAGCATCGGCTCAGCAAGCGCATCACCATCTATCCCGACCGGCGGTTTCATCTCGAGGAATTTGATCTGTTGGAAACCTTAAGCATGTAAATTTTTTCGGCGCCATATTGCGCCCGTTGCTTTGATTGTATATTGACAATCACTCTGTGTTATGGTTATTTTCACAGGTTCGACAACCATGTGCCAGTTCAAAATCGATTACATCTAAGGGTCCTTGGGCGAGGTTTGCCCCCATAAGGAACTTAAGGGATAAAGGAAAAGGAAAATGAAAAGAACATTTCAACCGAGCAGAATCAAGCGCGCACGTACCCATGGGTTTCGTTCGCGGATGGCTACCAAAGCCGGGAGACGCGTTATCAATCGTCGTCGCGCCAAAGGTCGCAAACGCCTGGCTTTATAGTGTGTCATTATTGAGAGCGGAAATGCTCACACTATGACCACCTGATGGTGGATTCAAATTCAGTGGGACCAGAATCAAAAGTTTCATCATCGAGAAAAACTTTTACCAAGGGCGACAGGCTGCTTCAGCGGACAGATTTCATCCGTTTATCAAAGGATGGGAAGCGGTTCCAAAATCGGCACTTTATTGCTTACTGCCGTAAAAACAACCTTAACTGCTGTCGCCTCGGCATCACGGTCACGCGCAAGGTAGGAAAGGCCGTCAAACGCAACCGTATCAAGCGTCTTGCTCGGGAGTATTTTAGGCAGAATCGGCACATTTTCAAAGAGTATTGGGATATCAACCTGATTGCCAAAAAAGATTGCGTTGAGATGCCCAATGATATTGTTTTTTCATCATTGGAAAATATCTTTGCTCGGATCGCCACATATCAACCGAATTGAGTCTTGGAGTATCGGTGCAGCCACCTTGTTGATTCGATGCTATCAACTGGTGATTTCACCGTTGCTCGGTTCTGCCTGCCGATTTTCACCCTCCTGTTCACAATACGCCATCGAAGCCCTGAAGCGTCACGGATTGTTCCAAGGGCTTGTATTGGCGATCAAGCGCTTGTTGCGTTGCCATCCCTGGAGCGAAGGCGGGTTCGACCCTGTTCCGTAAAGGCTGATTTTTCGGAACATCTCAGGTTTGTACCCTCCCTTTATGTCCGATTCAGGGTTTGCGGTTCCCTCCTTTTTTCGATGCATGCAACCCGTTGTCATACTTCCGCTCAAGCCCGGCTTCTACTTTACGAGGAGTAATAAATGGAACAATCGCGCCTTTTCATTGCCATTGGTATCTCATTTCTGATCTTTTTTCTCTGGAGCATGTTTTTCGCCCCTCAGCCACCTGAAACACCACCCCAGGCCGTCAAGAAAGATCAGCAGGTTGCTGTGGCCGAACCTGAACCCGCTCGTCCTTCGATCGAATCCGAATCCGAATCCGAATCCGTGCCTCAAGCAGAGCCGGTTGTACCGACCGGGCAGCCACAAACCGACAGAACGGCACGCAACATTACCGTGGATACGTCGCTCTATCGCATGACCCTTTCCGAACAAGGGGGGGCCGTCATCGGAATGGTGCTCAAGTCGTATCGTGAAAGTATTGACAAGCAGTCCCCCCTGAAAGAGCTGATTCACAAAGAAATCAAGGGAGGCAGCGTCCTGGTTGGCTTAAGCGGCGCCGCCGGGGCGGATTTGGAGCATGCTGTTTTCAGTGCCGACTTGAAAAGCGATACCCTGGAGGTCAAGGGGGAATCTTCCGTTGTGCGCTTTAAATACCAAACCCCATCGGGCCTGGTGATTGAGAAGTCTTTTACCTTTGTGCCGGATTCCTATCTGATCAAGTTAAGCGTGCAGCTTTTCAATGCCGGCGATCAAACGTACCAGGGAAGCCTGGCGGTGGCGCTTAAAAATACCATGGCCACGAAAGCCGCGCGGATGGGCTTCGAGGGCCCCAGCGGGTATATCGACGGCAGCCTGCAGCAGGTGAAGGCCAAAAAAATCGAGGAAAATAATAAATTCACTGGAAAAATCGCCTGGGTGGCGATTGAAGACCGCTATTTTATGACCAGCATCATTCCAAAAGGTGATTTCGAAGGGCATATGACCCTCGTGTTAACTGATAATGTGCTAAAAAATCAAGTGGTTAAGGATATTGCCGCCCTTGCGCCGCAGCAGGCTGCTCAATTTGACGCCCAGCTTTTCATGGGGCCCAAGAGCTTGTCGCTGCTCAGCGACTTAAACAACAATTTGGATAAAGCCATTAATTTCGGTTGGTTCGACATTATAGCCAAACCATGCCTCTGGTTCATGAATTTTATCTATGGTTACATTCCCAATTACGGCATTGCCATTATTATTCTTACCATTATTACCCGGGGAATCTTCTGGCCGTTGGCCAAGAAGAGCTACAAATCCATGGGCGAGATGCGCAAGATTCAGCCGTTGATGAAGGAAGTCAGGGAAAAATATAAAGACGATAAATCCCGCATGAACCAGGAGATGATGACCCTTTATCGAACCTATAAAATTAACCCCATGGGCGGTTGTTTGCCCATGCTAATTCAGTTGCCTGTCTTTTTTGCGCTTTACCGTATGCTCTATTCAGCCATCGAGTTACGGCACGCACCTTTCTTCGGTTGGATCAACGACCTGGCCGCGCCGGATCGCCTGTTCCATTTTGGTTTTAAAATACCTTTTATGGAACCCCCTTACGGCATTCCCGTGTTGACCATTGTTATGGGGGCCAGCATGTTGCTACAGCAAAAAATGACACCATCTCCGGGTGATCCGGCCCAGGCCAAAATGATGATGCTGATGCCGGTGATTTTCACCTTTATTTTTATCAATTTTTCATCCGGGTTGGTGCTGTACTGGCTGGTCAGCAATATTTTCTCCATCGCCCAGCAATACTATACGCAAAAAAAGACGGCCTAGTCGTATTTGGAGGTTTTACTAATGTCCCAATTTCTCGAGTTTGAAGGCAAGAACATGGATCAGGCCTTGGAAAAGGCCAGCAATGAATTGAAGACACCGGTCGAGGATCTTCAATATGATGTGGTCTCCTACGGATCATCCGGGATTTTCGGATTGGTGGGCGCCAAGAAGGCTAAAATACGGATAAAGAAGAACAGGGGCCGCTCGGTGGATTCACGCACCCGATCCCAGGCGCGAGATTTGGTTAAAGACGCTTTCCAGTTGGAAGATGAGACTCCGGCCCTCGAGGAGGCTGAAAAAATTGAACCAATGCGTCCCCCCGAAAATCTGGAAGGCGCCATCAGTGCTGGTCAAGACGCGCTGAAGCGGTTTGCCGACTTTATTACCGAAGGCGCTTCCATTGCAGCGGAAGTTAAGGAACAACGCATCGTATTTAAAGTGGAGGGGGGTAACAGCGGCCTGTTGATCGGCAAACGTGGGCAAACGCTGGAAGCGATGCAATATCTTGTTGAAAAAATTGTCAACAAGCAGAACGAACAGCGGGTCCGAGTACTGGTTGATGTCGAAGGTTATCTCAACACCAGAAAAACCAACCTTCAAAAAATGGCCTCCCGGATGGCGGACAAAGCCCAAAAAAGCAATAAACCGGTCACCATTGGACAAATGAATGCTTATGACCGGCGTACGGTTCATATGCACTTGAAAAACAACGGTGCGGTCCGGACCCAGAGCGTGGGTGAAGGCTATTACCGTAAATTGATAATCTTCCCTAAAAAGAAACGTCGCAACAACCGGCAATACAACTAGATCTCGCTTCTTTAGAATGTATAATATCGGCCGGACCGTCCGTAAATGGGTCCGGCCATATTTTTTTTGAGCAAAGGTTTTATTTATTGATTGGTGAAGGTGCAGGTATGAAAAACGACAGCATTGCGGCCATTGCCACGCCGATTGGATGCAGCGGAATCGGCATTGTCCGAATTTCCGGGCCGGACGCCTTCGACATTTCCAGGCAGTTGTTTCGTCCCTGGAGGTCTTCGCTTGCCAAGGGCAAAACCATAGCGCTTGATCATATCAAGAGCCATTATCTCTATTACGGACACGTATACGATCCGGAAAACAAGGGCCTCGTTGATGAAGTGATGATGGTAGGCATGCGGGCACCACGATCCTACACGAGAGAGGATGTGGTGGAGATACAATCCCATTCCGGGGCCGTTATTCTGAGCAAAATTTTAAAGCTGGTCTTAAACGCCGGCGCCCGAATGGCTGAACCGGGAGAATTTACCAAGAGAGCCTTTTTAAACGGACGCATTGATCTGAGTCAAGCCGAAGCGATTGCAGAAATGATCGGCGCCAAGACAGAAGCAGCATTAAGGCTTGCGGCGAGCCATCTTACAGGAAACTTAAAAGATACCGTAGTTGAATTCATCGATACGATTACACAGGCACAGGTGGCTCTGGAGGCTGGCCTCGAATTTGGCGATGAGGACGAGGTGACCACCGATATCATTGCTCTATCACATGAGATAAGACTAAGGCTTATTAATCCCATCAAACTTCTGGTTCGGAACTACGATGACGGTCACGTGTTAAGAGACGGCATCCGCCTTGATATTGTGGGTCGCCCCAATGTGGGAAAATCCAGCCTTATGAATTGCCTTATTCAGCAGGACAAGGCGATTGTCACGCATCTGCCTGGCACCACAAGAGACCTGGTCGAAGCGTATCTTAATATAGAAGGCATTCCAATAATGCTGACGGATACGGCAGGACTTCATCGCAGCGAAGATCCAATCGAAATCATAGGCATTCAAAAAACCCGAGAGAACATTGAACGATCAGATCTCGTGCTGCTCGTCATCGATGCGGCCCAAGGATTTACACCGGACGATGAAATGGTGTTTGAGCACGTTGCCCGCAAGAAGGCGCTCTTGGTGGTGAACAAGATCGATCTGGCCACCACAGGCTGGGATATATTTGTACCGCCAAAATACATGGAATTCAAAAAAGTGGAGGTGTCCGCGAAATACGGTCAGGGGATGGAAGACTTAAAAAATGCGATCAAAACGCATTGCCTCTCCGGCGTAGATATCGAACCAGGGCGCAGCCTTGTCCCCACTTATCGGCAGAACAAATCATTAAAGACCGCCATGGAGGCCCTCGAGCGTGCGGCCTTCGGGTTGGAGAATGGTCAAAGTGAAGAGCTTGTTGTGGAAGACCTGGTTTGTGGCAAAAATGCCCTGGGGCTTATTATTGGCCAAAGCATTTCCGGCGATGTTCTTGATGAGATTTTTGGCCAATTCTGTATTGGTAAATAATGTCATTTTCTGTATAACAGGATATCGATTAATTGGTATTTTCAAGCATGGCTATTTTGCTTATAACATAGTGTACCGTTGCGCTTTGATCGCACAGGACACGCCATAGACGAGAAACAATTGTTTCACGTGAAACAATGAGGAGTTGAAATGGATTTTGAGCCCTATTTTGAAAAGTATAAAGCGTTGGTAGACCAGGTTGAGGCTGTATTCAAGAAGGTCCAGGAGGAATACAGCGAATGCGTGGTGTGCAAGGTCGGGTGCTCCGACTGTTGCCATGCGCTGTTCGATTTGACCCTGATCGAGGCCATGTTTATCAAAAGCCAATTTGACAAGCTCGCCCCCAAAGAGGCCCGCCAAAAAATAATCGAAAGAGCTAATGTTGCGGATCGTAAAGTCTATAAGTTAAAGCGCAAAGCCAGCAAGGATTTACAGGACGGTAAGCCGGAGAATGAGATTCTGGCGGAGATGGCCGAACGAAGAATTCCATGCCCTCTGCTCGATGATCAGGAGCAGTGCGCCCTATATGCAGCACGGCCCATTACGTGCCGCCTTTATGGTATTCCCACCGTAATCGGCGGCCAGGCCCATACTTGTGGAACGAGTGGTTTTGAAGCGGGGAAACAGTACCCAACGGTCAAGCTGGATGCTATCCAACACAAACTTTATGAACTTTCGTTCGAGTTGGCCCAGGACATAAAGAGCCGGTATCCCAAATTGGCAGAAGTGCTGGTACCCCTATCCATGGCGTTGCTTACCCAATATGATGAAGACTATCTGGGGGTTAAAAAAGCCGAAGATGACGTCACGGACGGGGAGGAGTAATCGTGGTAGAAGATAACAATGAAAAAGAGATGCGCAAAAAGGCCATCTTTGAGAGCATGTCGCCGCGGCGACGAAAACATATTGCTAAACGGGGGTATGACGAGTGGGATCCGTTTGAAGAGCCCAAAGACCCCATCGATATTCGACGCGATAAAACCAAAAGAACCACCCAACAGCTTGTCAGGGAGTTCCTGCAGAATTGCGGTCATGAACAATATGGCAATGCCTTTGCCGGTGGCGTACTGGAAATCGCGCTGGGCATCATCAATAATGATGATCGTTTCCTCGGCATGTATGAATTTTCTGTTTGGTATCAGGACCAATTGAAGAAAGTGGAAGATTGATCGGGATTAGCACATCATCCACCCTCTAAATAGTGGTCCTCAAGGTGGCGTTGCACCGTGCCCATAAACCTCTCCATAGAAACGCGAATACAGCACCTGTTGGGCCGCACGCATCTTCGCATGACCCCCTGCGATCTTGAACGGGCGATTTGCCAAGCTGTTCCCGGAACGACCCGAAAGGCGGTGCGAGCCGCCGTCAGGTCGCTCATGAACCGGGGAGAACTGATCTATACCCATCATTTTTCATCCACCCATCTCGAAATAAATTACCGCCAAGCGGCCCGGGTTTCGGACCGCATTGTTTTGTCCTCATCTTCAAGCGCCGTACCAACTGCACCCGGCATGATCAGTATTCGGCTTCATGACGGCGCCGCCTTTGGGGCAGGCGATCACCCCACCACACGAATGATTATGCGCGGACTTGATTTTGTGCTGGGTGCAATGGGCGTTGGTCGGGACATGCGCCGACGGCAGGCACTGGACATCGGCACCGGAACGGGGATTCTGGCGATCGTGGCGGCCGCCCTGGGCGTTGACCGGGTTGTGGCTGTGGATACCGACCCTATGGCTTGTCGCGAGGCGACCATGAATGTTCGTCACAATGGTTGTGATGAAAGGATATCAATCTCAAACCAGCCATTGGCCAACTTATCAAAAAATACTTTTGATTTTATTTTAGTCAATTTACGCCCGCCGACCATCCGACAGCTGCTGCCGGAAATAGCGAACCTGTCGTTTTGGAAAACGGTATGGTTCCTGTCGGGATTTAGGGTTGAGGAGAAAAGCAGGGTCATAGAATTGCTGCCCGAGGGAATGTCCAACATCATATGGCGAGAAGAGGAAAACGGCTGGGCGGCCATTGCGGCAATGCGGTTATCCATCGGGAACGAGGCGGAAAAGTGCCTTTGAAAAAATGGATGGTTATGTATTGGTAACGGGACGATCGTTTGATTTTGGGCCTCTCAGTGATTCGGCCCGTAAACCCTTGATGGGCGCATGTTTTCGAAGAGGCAACAAGGCACCACGATGGGAGGCCATGCTTTTTTGAGCGAGCAGGGTATCAAGACAGACCACCCAATTATAGTCCACGGAAGTCAGATCCATCCACTATGTTGCACCTCAAATCCCCGCCAAACTCGATGGGTCGCAAAACCTCGATGTTGTCCAGAGGATTCAAAATTGTGGGAGTAGATAACTATCAGTGTGTAGGCCATCGTGTGGATGATCTTTACGACGGGGGGCTGAGTTTTCAGTTTCCTCAAAGGGTGCATTGAAACACCCTTTTGACGGCTGGGACGCGTCTTGCTTTTGCTCACTCACTGTGCAGCGGCGACCCCAGCAAATACTCTTCATAACTCGTGGGGCCGTCCTGATACACCTCCAGCATGGATTCAAATTGACTTCGTCCGGAGCTGTCTCTCCATTTGTACCACTCTTCGATGCTGCGCCAGGTGGATATAACCACCATGTTGTGTGGAAAACCGATTTGTGTCAACGTTTCGCCCGATTGGTACCCGGGCTGGTTCATAGCCAACGATCTGATTTCATTAAGCAAAGCGATGATTTGAGGTGTATGGCCCTCTTTGAAACGACGTTTAATAAGGATTTTAGCTATCATAGGATCCTCCTTGTTGGATCTAATCGGCGGTTGATGATAGTGAGTTGGACCATGCCTAAGAGGGTCGCAGAAGGTGTGGTCACATGCGATGGTCGATATCGTGCTGCTCCGGTTGGGCTAGAAACGGCGCTCGGGTACCTCTGCTGTTTTCTCTTCTTTGTAGTAAATGTTCTCACATGGCGAATGACCGGTCAAGGAAAATGACCTGGAGAATGCAGAGGATTGCTCAGCCAGCAGGAAAGAGTAGTAATTCATGCGAGCGGTGGCGAATAAAAAAGCCTGCCCGGGTGAAGGGCAGGCTGATAGTCTTTTTGGTTCAACAACTGTTTAAATAAGAAAACTCCACAGGATACCTGCGCAGATGGCGGATCCGATAACGCCGGAGGCATTGCAGGCCATGGCATGCATGAGCAGGTAGTTGCTCGGGTCCGCATGTTGGCCAACCAGGTGCACCTCGCGGGCCGATCCGGGAACCGCCGACACACCTGCCGCACCGAGCAGGGGATTGATTTTCTCTTTCAAGAAAAGGTTCATGATTTTAGCGGCAATCAGACCGGAAGCGGTGGCCAGGGAAAAAGCGATGGAACCCAGGAAGAAAATACCGATGGATTTGGTGCTGAGGAAAACGTCGGCCTGGGTGCTGGCGCCCACCGTGACGCCGAGAAATATCGTGGCCGTATCGATGATGGAGGAGGCTGCCGTCTTGGCCAGGCGGTCCACCACGCCGGAAACTTTCATCAAATTGCCGAAGAAGAAGGGCCCCAGCAGGGGAATGGACGCCGGCGCCAGCAGGCAGCAGAGCAGCACGCCCACGATGGGAAAAAAGAGCAGTTCTTTGCGCGTGACGGTGCGATCATCTTCGGGCATGTGAATGCACCGTTCGGCTTTAGTGGTCAACAGCCGCATGATGGGCGGCTGAATAAGGGGGATCAATGCCATATAGGAATAAGCGGCGATGGCAATGGGACCGATGAGATGGGGCGCCAGCTTGGCAGTCAGGAAGATGGATGTAGGGCCGTCGGCGCCTCCGATAATGGCGATGGAACCGGCCTCCTTGGGTGCGAATCCCAGTGCCAGGGCGCTCAAAAGAGTGAAGTAGATGCCCATCTGGGCGGCGGCCCCCAACAACATCAATTTGGGTCTGGCCAGCATGGAACTGAAGTCGGTCATGGCCCCCAGACCCAGAAAAACGATGGAGGGATAAAGTCCCGTGGTAACGCCAAAATAGAGATAGTGCAGCACACTGTTATTTTCGTAGATCCCTAAACCAAAACCCTTAAAAAACGGTATGTTACCTATTATCACGCCAAATCCGATGGGGAGCAGCAGCAAAGGCTCATACT
>Ga0210123_1000798_pt1 | contig 18004 bp, 21 predicted proteins | sample Muzzi_PWB_D2_FD_185535 | JGI IMG/M metagenome (GOLD analysis project Ga0210123, IMG submission 185535) | Wetland microbial communities from San Francisco Bay, California, USA, that impact long-term carbon sequestration - Muzzi_PWB_D2 (SPAdes) | ecosystem: Environmental > Aquatic > Marine >... | reverse complement strand
AGACAACTAACATTATTAAAATTCCCACAACAGCAGCCAATACGGGCCAGTTAACACCTTTTTCTGTGTTTGATGTGGAGGGTAATCCAGGTTCTTGTACGCGCGCACTAGGAGGAACCAAATTTTTTGCTGACAATTGAGCTGTGGTCATTGTGTAATTCACGTCTACTGAAAATGACTGCCCAGCCGGGACAGCTTGTACAGGGAAGGCGTAATAGGTAAACTCATCCTCATCTCTTAATATATTTTTAGTCGCAGGCTCAGTTTCTAGGATATTTGCGGATGTTGGTTGCTGTACCCTTAATTGAAATCTCTTAACGGATAAGCCAGCTACCCATGTAAAGTTAAAGGTGCGCTGGATATTATTGACTAGGTAAGGGAGATAGTACTCCAATCTAAAACTTAAATCAGGGGTAAAAAACTTGATCTCAGCAGGAACATGGCTGTAAGAGATATCATCTTTCATTCTGCCGTCACTCCTATCTATGCGGGCGACCGCATTCAACTGAGCTGCTTGCGGAAATGGAATTATGACAGTTGCAGGTAGCTTTGTGTCAGCGGGTAGAGTGCCAGTTAAAATAACAAGGACAGAGGCCCGATCATAATCAGGCCAGAGTTCAACGGCAAGCGAGTCAATGGCCGTTACCTTGCCTTGGGTTTGGCCTGCAACCGGGAGTGTCAGCGCAAGAAAAATTAGCAAGAACAAGCATTTACGTTTCGTTGTCAATAACCTAAGTCAAAGTTATCGAGTATTAAGGTGTTGCACCAGTATAGGAGCTATCAGTTGTTGATTACGATACAGTCTTTTCATATAGGTTGTTCAACAACTTAAGCTACCTCCTTCTAATGGTGATAAGCAGTTCGTATTACCGCAACGGCCGCCAAAATCTTTTATCAACAGCTACTCTCACTTGGGCGATGTCATTCTTTTTTTGATAAAGCGAGTGGGCATATAAAGCCTGGTCCGTGCAGATATTACAATTAACAGCGTGCCGGTCGACAAAGCAAGTCAACAGGCTCTTATGGCCAAAGCTTTTTTTACAGTTGCAGTAACAGTATATGCTGTCGAGCAGTTCCCGATTTTCTTTGGCTACATTATACGCCCTGGCAACTTCCCCGACAAACAGAGCCGGGGAGAGTGTCGGTCGGGTTTCACGGCCCCTGAGAACATCGATATTCGCCGAAGTTATGTTCTTTATTTCTACCGGATAGACTCGAGAATAGTTGTCATATAAGTAACCGCCTGTAAACACCACAACACCCACTGCAATGATTATCGGCCAAATTTTAGTTGGACGTGACGACTTCGCATGTCTTTTTCTTGATGCCTTTTTTGAGCTTGATTTTTTACTCATAATAAATCCCCCTTAGTTGTTTAATGTATATGCCTTGGCACCATCGGCAAGTTGAGAAGATAAACGTTTACAGTCATGAGAATAAAAGAGACAACTATCATCGGCGACAGGGCTTTAAGCGCCGTATGCGGATGGCTATAGTTTTTCATTGCCAGTCGATGACCAGAGTATAAAGAAAAAATATAGAAAACTATAAAAAGTGCCATCTGAATCCAGAATAAAACTGAAGCATCGATCAGCGGTCTTACAGCGAGGTTCCAGCTTGGTTCTCCTGCAAAAAAAGGAGTATATTTATTTATCACTCTCTGGACAGCCGGAATTATTCCTCCGGATTCATTGAATAGATGACGGGTATTATGCGCAAGGTGCATGGAAAGCCCTATGGGTATGAACATATAACCGAAATTAATAAATGTTTGTTTAATACCATTGTGGTTCTTAATACCGACAATCTTATTGGATAAGGCCGCAGCCAGTAAAATAATTCCGGGAATGAGAAGCAGCGAAACGCTAAAATAAAGCACAGATTTTGTAATAACTTCAACGGTATACTGATATGTTATCCCCAATTGCCGAGCAGGAAATAATTTCATCGCCGACTGCATCCAGCCCTTCCAGTATGTCAGCATATCCCCGGCCACAAAGATACTTATCCCCACAAGTGCAACCGCCAATGCTGCTTCGTCGAGGGACCTTTTTCCGGTTGTCCACGCATCTTTGAAAAAAGGCCTTAATCTTAGCGTGATATTATTTTTGGGGCAGGACTTGATGCATTCTCCGCAGAAGTTACATATGTTGTTGCTGTCCATGGCGGATATTGTTTCAAACATTGGACATCCATACCCCTTTTTGTTGCCTAAATAGCAATCCTTGTTTTTATGGTTTCTGCATATTTCACAGTCTTTTGATCTCAATTCTACGGCGGAAAACATGGAGTATATGCCGATTAGGCTCCCTATAGGACACAGGTACCTGCAAAAGGTTCTTCTTTGAAAAAATATGCCGATAACTACCGCGACGGCGGCGATACCGATCAGGAGTGATCCGGTAACGATAGGGCTGCGCACCACACCGATCTGAATATCAAGCCATGTCAACCCGATAAACATAGCATTTGCAAGCCACATATTCCGGAGCTTTGCCGGGAAAAGACGGTGGGGTTTAAAGAGTCTGGAAGTCCATTCTGATAATGCGCCCACAGGACACATAAAGCACCACATCCTCCCAACCAGCGCAAAGGTAAAAATAATACCGGCCCACCATATGATCCAAATAACTACACTGGACAAGTTCTTTCCGGAATCCTGAATATCTATAAACGCCAGAATTAAAAGGACTGAAGTCAGGCCTAATAGAGGTACTTGAAAGGCAGGCTGAAAGTATTTCGACTGCAAAAGTCTCTTTATCCAAGGAATATCCAGAAAATTAAGTTCCTCTGAATCGGCAGATGTCATTTTTCTTTTGACATTCATCAGGTAAACACCTGCTATTGTAATGGACAGGATTATAAGCAGCATTAACGAAATCCTGAAGTTTGAATTGCCGGACGGATTGACGGTAACGGGAAAAATGAAGGTTACCGGTGGATGGAATATTTTGCCACCCAGCTCGTTGATCGCTACTTGAATATGGTAACTATCAGGTTCTTTAAAAGTGGTCTTAAGCTGGTAATTTCCGAAATCGTCGGCTTCTTTAGCTGCTTGATATGTTGAATGGCCCTTGAGCTCTAATTGGCTAATTTCTTCTACCTGGAAATTACTCGAAGTGCTGAAATAAATTTTTCCTCCTCTAACAGGCATATTATCGCGTGAACGGAGTATTTTAGCAATTATTGTGGTTTCTTTTCCGGCAATCAAAGGGTCAGGATCAGTAAAGATCTGAATTTGATAATCTCCCACATACAGCACATTGGCGGCCAATGCCGATCCTGCCCAAACCATCATCAACAATATTGATAGTATCAGGATGTTTTTTGTGACTTTATTAAAATCCATATTATCCTTTTTTTACCATTGCCTCCTGAATCAGATCCCGAAACAATCTAAAGACATCAGGTTGGGCCCAGTCTATTGGACCGATAATTCTTTTTAACGCCATCCATGATGGACGCGTTGGAATCTCTATTAATTCTCACCTGATAGATTTCTATCGAGCGTTTTCAGCAGCAAGTTTATTTTCCAAAGTCGCTCTTAATTTCTCAATCCGGATTTCCAGCGTTCTTTGTTTTCTCACCATGCTGAAAATGTATATGAAGATAATGATCCAGGTTGAGCTAAACGCTGAAAAAAGATATATCGAACTTCCCATTGTCTTTTCCTTTCAGTTTTTTTGATAATGAATATTTTCCTCGATTAAAGCACTGAACATTTCTATTTCCATTTTCATCTTTTCAAGCTTAATTCTGCTTTTTAGCAGATAGAAGAAAAGCAGGCAAAAGGCTAAAAATGTCAATGCCAAAGTATGTTTCATAGGCGTTGAGATATTGATTCCCCGTGAGGTAATCAATACCGGATGTATGCTTCTCCACAACCTGATTGCAAGGAAGGTAATCGGAACATTGACAAATCCTATAATTCCGAAGACGGCTGAAAAGTTGCCTTGCTGACTCTCCTTTACGGAACGCCGTAGCATAAGATAGGAGATATAGATAAACCAGAGAATCAGGGTAGTTGTTAACCGGGGATCCCAGGTCCACCATACATTCCAGATAGGTTTGGCCCAAATAGGACCCGTAATTAAAACGATAGTGCAGAATATGACCCCGATTTCAGCGGAACAAAATGCCGCGACGTCCCATTTGTGGTCTCTTTTATAGAGATAGAGAATACTGGCTATAAATGTGATGAAAAAGCCCAAAAAAGCTAAAAAGGCAGAGGGCACATGGATATAGAAAATTTTCTGTACAAGACCCATTGTTTTTTCAACAGGTGCGTATAGAAATATGGCATAGAGCGCTGCGAGCATTGCAGCAAAGGTTGCAAGTTCGAAGATTAGTTTGAAAATTCGTTTCGATGTCAAAATTATTCCTCCATAATATATCCGAATGTTAAAAAAGCCAGTAGAAGAAAAACCAAATCAAAGGCGACTAGGATTTTTAGCCAGGCATAAACGGTCTGGATCGACCCTCCATCCAATATCAATCCGGTGGCCTTGACCGATGCGATAATCACCGGAACTGATATTGGAAAAACCAGAATCGAAAGAATCACGTCTCTAGCCTTGGATGTTGAAGACATGGCTGAAAAAATTGTTCCGATAGCAGAAAAACCCAATGTCCCCAATAAAACAACTAAACCCAGAGGCAGTAGAAAGGGTAGTAAATTCTGATTATACAGGATGGTAAATACCAATATAGTAAATATTTCCATGATGACCGTAAAGATGAGCGTTCCGATCATTTTTGCCAGAAAAATTTCCCAGGGGCTTACCGGACAGAGCAGCAGGCCGAGAAGGGTTCCTCTATCCCGTTCCACGCCAAAGGATCGACTCAACCCTAAAAGAGCGGAAAAGATAAACGCTACCCACAGGATCCCCGGAAACATATTTTTGAAGCTTTTCAATTCTGTGCCGAAGGCAAAACTAAAGATAATGAGGACCAAAAATGAAAAAAGGCACATTGAGAGAATCAATTCTTTGGATCTGAGTTCGCCTAAGAGGTCTTTCCATAAGATCGCTTGCTGCTTTCGAACGAAGCTCTTAAAGGCGCCTGAACGGGCCATGTTTTTTCTCCTGTAAGTTTAAGGTAGATCTGTTTAAAATCATCTTTATTTATCTTTGTTATATCTTCCTGGTAAATCAGAGCTCCCGATTTTAAAATTGCTACCTGGTTGCACAGCTCCAGCCCTCTGGATAGATTATGAGAGGTCAGGACAATGGTTTTTCCCCGATTCCGAAATTTTAGAAGGAGTTGTTTTAGATCTTCGGTACCCTGCTGGTCCAGCCCGGTATACGGCTCATCTAAAAATAGCATAATGGGTTCATGGATAATTGCTCGTGCGACTGAAAGGCGCTGTTTCATCCCCCGGGAGAATGTTTGGACTTGATCGTTCACATGTTCGCTCAAACCGACCAACTTGATCAGTTCTTCAATCTTCTCATTCAGTCGCGGGACATTATACATCTTCCCGTAAAATATTAGGTTTTCAGCGGCTGTCAGGTTGTCGTAAAGAAACGTATCGTGGGCAATTACTCCAATGAGTTTATGCAGAGCTTCGCAATCATAGCGGGTATCAAATTCTGCAATTACAACATTACCCGATGTCGGCCGCATCAGCGAGCATAGAATTTGAATTAATGTTGTTTTCCCTGCGCCGTTGGGACCGAAAAGCGCTAGGCAATCACCTTCTTTTAAAAAGAGGTCAACTTTACGCAAGGCGGTTTTAAAACCGAATTTTTTTACCAGTCCCCTTACTTCAATGATATAGTCTTGTTTTGATAATTCAATCATTTATCGATGGTTTTCTCCCTTATACATATTTTGAAGCACATTTGGGCATGATGGTGGTTGCCTTGAATTTTCCATCACCTGTATATGTTCCCTCTACAATAATCTCTCTTCCCGGTTTGAAGGAATCCGGAACAACCCCTCTGTAATCAACAGTGATCCCGGTCTTGTCGTCTTGGTTATCCTGAATGACAAACTGTAACCTCAAATTCTTGGGATCCCACTCCACGGATCCGGGAGAAACGCTCCCCCCGATCCTTAGTGTTTGATTCCGGTTATCCGGGGTCTGTGCCAGCACCTCACTTACGGAAAGATAATAGGTCATGGTATCTCTTATCCCGGTGTAAACGAGATACCCGACAATAGATACAATGAGCATAGATATTAGAATCGGTTTCATCTTTGGTTTCATTTCCATTTTTCTCCTGTAATTTTTACATGATTACATTATATTGGAGTAGAGATATGCTTATCGCCCTCCAATCGTTTTGAAAATTCTTTTACCTTGATCAATAGGTCGGCTCTCTCCATAAGATATCTATCGGTGTCAATGTCGCCGGATTCAGCACGATCATCAAGTTGCGCGATGGCTTGCAATATTGCTTGCCGTTGATCGGACAAGTTTATTTGATCTTTAAAGGGAGTTTGTCTATCTGAAATTTGCCGGAGATTTTTCCGTTTTATTAATGGAATAAGCAGCCCGATTGTGACCAGCAATATCAACATCACAGGAATGACCCATTGAAATAGTTTATCATTTCTGATAGAATTAAATTCGATAACAACCCGCGACCCTTTTACAAAGTTCTTTCCGAAAAGAGTATAAAACCGCCGGCCGGAGTTCGTTATAGAATCTTTGAGGTCGAGTTGATCACTCTTGACTTTGAATTCTTGATCCGGAAAAACAACAGTAAGGTTATCAGTCTGTTGATGTAGGTCTTTTGTGAATATATAGTTTAAATCAGTGGAATCCACCGTATAAGAAAATAGAATTCTTTTCTTTCCCGGCTTTATGGCCGAGGTGTCGACAAAGCCTTCGGCAGTGTTTACAATGAAAGGGGCGACATGTTGATCAAACTGAAGATTGGAAGCTTTATTCGGTAAAGAAATACGAAGCGTCTCTCTCACTCCCGGCTGCACTTCCTGAGTCCCTACATAAACCCTGTCCCCCCGATTTTCCACAATCACGGCTTCATTGATCTGAAAAGAATCATTATTTTTTTCCAAAAAGATATGATGCATTTTGATGAGGATATTGTTATCCTGATCTGTAGTTTCATAGACCGATATATCAACCGGCAACTCGCTTTTTTTCTGAGACGGCATCGCCTGGATGAAGTATTCTATATTTTTGTATTTGGTTGAAAGGTGATAGATCATGTTTTGATCCGTGCTGATCTGTTTAAATGAAAAATAGCCGGACGGGTCGGTTATAGTGCGATGTACATCCGGTTTTTTTCCTTCGACGTATGCTTGAAGTTTAACCTCAAGACCTCCCATGCCTTTATGATTTAATGTTTTATTAATGACTCTGCCGTTGACAACACCAAAGGACGCGTCTTGCGCTGCTATAGCCAAGGGAGTAAGAGAGAATATAATTATTAAAAATAATATATGTACGGCCTTCCTAAATTGCCTCATCGCCCCATTTTCTCCTTAAGATTTTAGCTTTGCACTACATTGAGAGCAAAATCGATCTGCAAAAGATGCCCTTTGGCCGCATTGGGTACAAAACACATCAGCCGCCTGGGCGAATCCGCTTGAACGCAATGTCGATATTTCGCGTTCAATTTTTTCTTCCAAATCCTTTTCCGACGGATCTATTTCTCTGCTTTTATTTTTTTCCAATTCATCTATCGATTTTAAATAATCGATTGCATCGTGTGTATATTTGTCTCTTAAATTTTCATAGTCTTCTTTTGACAGTTTCCCCATGTTTAAATCAAACTCGAGTTCCCTTATGGCGGCATAAGCACTTTCTTTTTTGAGGTTCAATTCGCCAAGTACTTCATCGGCTTGGGGAGTTAAAGATCCGTTAAACCGGTATGACTTCAGTAGCGGAGTTATGATATAAGCGCTCGCTATTATAATTAATACTATAATTATGGCGTGTTCCAGCATGTTGGATCTCCTATAGTTCGAAATCCTTTAATTCTTTTTCGAACAAATCAAAATATTTATTATCAGGCATCTGTTTTTTGTCGAAATATTCTAAATCATCTGAAGTACTTTTTATAGAAGTCAGACATCTATCCAGAAAAATATATACAACACCCGCTCCCAGAATAATCGTCAAAAACGGAAGAATCCAGGCGGTGAGGTTAAACCCTTTTTTGGTCGGTGCAGCCAATATCTTTTCACCATTTTTGTTTACAAAATATTAGATGATTTCCTCTTTTGACTGCCCTCTTTCAATCATTTGGGCGACCTGATCTGTTATTTCTTTGGCAGGTGCACATTCCATGGATCCTTCACAGGCGCTCACAATCATATTGCAACCGCAGTAACAGGTAAAACTTACGTTATTTCTCCGGCGGTCAGTGCATATACAATCGATGCCGGTGTAAATGAAACAGTCGTGAGAATGATAAAAAGTAGTGTAACCTTTTTTCTGTATTGTATGTTCATATTGCCTCTGTGAGCCTGAGATCAGGTTTACTTTTCTTTCTTTTCCTACGATCCGGCAGCATCACAATCACTGTTCCTAAAGCCATGATGCCTCCTCCGATCCAGAGCCAGACGACGAGCGGATTGACCAGCACCTTAAACGTGGCCCATTCTTTGCCGTAGCCTGCCAGAATTACATACAAATCTTCTTTTAAGCTTACATGGATCGCCACTTCCGTAGTGGGTTGATCCTGGCCTCTAAATAGAGCTTTTTCCGGCGAAAGGACAGCGACTTGATGATTGTCGTTAAAGACCGTCAAAGTCGCAACAGAATGGTCTTCACCGGCCGTTGGATACTCGGAAAGCCCATCGTATCTTAAGGTATATTTTTTAATTTTAAAAGAATCCCCCTTATTTACGGTCACTTGCTTTTCCATATTAAAAGCACTCCCACTAATTGCTATGAATAGCAGCACCACGCCGAAATGGATAATATACCCGCCGTATCGCCGCTTATTTCTCATTACTAAATTCCATAATGCTTCAAGATATCCCTCGTTCAATAACGAATGGCGCGTAAGCATGCCGTTAAAGAACTCCCAAAAGAGATTTATACTTACATATATACACAACGCTAATGTCATCAGGACGACCGAGGAGCGAATATGAAAAAGATATAATAAGACGGTTCCTGCAATAGAAAGCAAAGAAGGCAAAAGATTCTTTCTTAAAAATTTATTAAGCGTTGTCTTTCTCCAGGCAATCAAAGGACACACTCCGGTCAGAAATAACAGCGTTAAGCCTATGGGGGTGACGACTGCATTAAAAAAAGGAGGGCCTACGGTAATTTTTACTCCCCTTACAGCCTCAGAGATTATCGGAAAAAGTGTGCCCCAGAATACAGCGAAGGCGATTCCAACAAACAGTAGATTGTTGTACAAGAAGCTGCTCTCTCTGGAGAGCCAGGAATCTAACTGGTTTTTACTGCGCAGATCCGGAAGTCGATAGATGAGCAAACTGACCGATATGATGAGGGCCATTAACAGAAATATCAAAAACATCCACCCTAGCGACGATTCCCCGAAAGAATGAACGGACGCAATCAGGCCGCTGCGTGTGATAAAGGTGCCGAAAATGGTCAAAAGAAATGTTAAAAGAATCAGAACGATATTCCATACTTTCAACATATCGCGTTTTTCCTGAATCATCACCGAATGCAGGTAGGCGGTTCCAACAATCCAGGGCATTAAAGAAGCACTTTCAACCGGGTCCCAGGCCCAGTAACCACCCCAACCCAGCTCAACATAGGCCCACTCCATTCCCAGCAGGTTGCCGGCCGTCAGAAAAAACCAGGAAATGATCGTCCATTTTCTGGTGGTTTTGATCCAGTCGTTGCCAAGTTGACCCGTAATCAGAGCAGCCAGGGCAAATGCGAAAGGTACGGTAAAACCCACATATCCTAAAAGTAGCGTCGGAGGATGAAATATCATCCCCGGGTTTTGAAGCAAGGGGTTCAAACCCTTGCCGTCCGCAGGTGTATATGTGAGCATCTCAAAGGGATTGGTCACAAATACCATTAAAAATGAGAAAAAAAAGATGATGATCATCATCACGGCAAGAACGTAGGGCAAAAGTTCTCGATTCTTTCTTTTATTCTGGAATAAAACAATTGCCGCATAAAACGATAGAAACCAGCCCCAGAAAAGAAGTGATCCTTTCTGGCCGGCGTAAAAAGCCGCGAGCGTGTAAACCGTCGATAAGCTGCGGTTGGTATATTTTGCGACATACTCAACTTGAAAGTCTCTAGTCATCAATGCATATATCAAGGCTACAGCTGCCAAAGATAGGAAACCGAAGACAGCCACGGCCGCATTTTCAGCGCTGGCGACCATATCTTCTCTGCGGCTTTTGGTTCCAGCGACAGCGGTGAAGCCTGAATATGCCGACAAGAACATGGCAATTAAGATAGAATATAATCCAATTTCATTCATATTTTCCTATTCCCTTTTTAGCCGTTTTCATTTTTGAGCAACAAGAAAGCGGATAAGATCACGGCTCTCAATGCTTGCCCAGTTTCTTGCTCCCATTACCTTGCCTATAATTTTTCCTTGTCTGTCTATTAGAAAATGTATGGGGTGAGACCGAATTCCATAGTTTTCGGCAACGCTTCCATCGGTGTCCAGCAGGATCGGAAAGGGCAGTTTTTCCTTTTTCGCATATCTTTTCACAATTTTTTTCTCCTCTTGCACATCAACACCCAAAATAACCAAGTCGCTGTTATTGAACTCTTCAAATAATTTTGCCAAGGAAGGCAACTCCTTCCGGCACCATGTTCACCAGGTCGTCCAGAAAAAAAGCAATACAATTTTGCCCCTATAATCTTTCAGTTTGACCTGATTACCGTCCACATCTTCGATCCTAAAACCGGGGGCATTGAATTTCTCCGAAAATGGATGGACACCGGCGCTGGGCAGCATGTAATCGGCTGCATAAGCGACTTCTCCAAAAACAAGGCTATTCCAGATTCCGAAAATAATGAGTAGTACAGTAACTCTCTCCATTAGAGTCTCCTTACCCTTTCAACTCGTTTGCGTTGATTAAATGCCCTTGTTTATTACTTACAATTTCAATTCAGGTTTCCCTTGATCTGTGTTGTTCTTCGGAGGGCATTTCAGCCAGAGCTTCTTCCAGAGCCCGGTCATATAATGCAAAATCTGCTGACTTCAACAGATCATCCTCCCAGCCTTCCATTACCTTCTGGTGCTCTTTAGCAATAAGATCCTTCTTTACCCTGCACCGAATGCCATCCGTTCATCTGCAATGCCATGCTTCCTGAAATCCAGGAAAAAAAGAATTTTAGGACGACAAGGAAAAGGTTTGCTCCGATGGCAATGCTTAAAGCTCTTTCTTTTCTTCCCATCTAAACCTCCTTTGAAATAATTTTAGTGGGATCCTTCCATCAAACTTAACGATTAAAAAATGAAAGATGTATAACATGTCAAAATCATTAAAAAAACGGTAATTTTCTGGCTGGCGGAAATCGATCGTGGAAATATTAGGCGTGCAAACGGGGAGGTCTAAAGGGAGATAAGATGAACCCCGGAGGGATAAAGCCGGAGGAAGTTAAGAAAAGCAAACCCATAAAGGGCAGAATAAAAATAGCTGATAGCCCAATTCCGATTTGGGTAAAGGAATTGGATGAAAAAGTGCAGCTTGCGCCATGAGAAACATCAGCGACGTTGGGGCTGATAGAGCATGTGGTGGAACATACCGGGACAAAAAGAACACTGAAGGCCATAATGCCCATTAAAAAAAATACAAAATAATTTTTCCTGGTGAGGTCCATAAGACTTTCTTTTTTTAATTTAAATATATTCAAAATTCCGTCCACTAATGAGCGGTTTGATCAGGAACCTATTTCAATATGCCACATTGTAGTATAATCGGGAAAACAGTGTCAAGTTTTTTTAAATAATCACTTATGTTCAATCTCTTTGATCCTTTGCGGTTCCCTGGAATCTTCAGGTGCGCGAAACATGCCGCGCATCATCCAGATATGGGCTAAGGGACAAAGCAGAATCAAGGCATATACTCCATACTTCCCCAAAATTCCTTGAAGTCCAGGAGAAGAGAATACAAAAATGGCGACAATTGGAAGCGCGCAGCAAAGAACCATAGCCAAAAAGGGATTTTGTCTGATTTTTTTAAATATTGATTTCAGCATTTTTGCCTTTCCTTTCTAAAAACATTATTGATAGCATGAGTTCATTTTATGCAATATTGACTATTCGGGCAGTTTAACGTCATGAATGGGACTGAAGTCAGTGTCCAATGCCGCAGTGAGTGACCCGTGGCATCATAAATCGCGTCATAGCCTCCACCTTCTTTCAATTAGACTTGACCATGACAATACTCCTATATGAGGTTTTCTTGCTTTTAATTTTATTTAAAGCAAAGGCCATGCCACATTGTAGTTATAAAATATAAATATTTAAGTTTACAGCTGTTATCCGCTTTAAATATTAGTTGAAGCGCTATTTTTTTGGGGTGGAAAGGCCTATAAAATGTGGATAAAAAATAACCAACTTCGATCTATAAGGCTATCCACATGGATAATTTGTATCCAGAAAAACCCCTCAAAGCCTTAAAGTTTTCAGACTCCCAAAGATCAATTTCCCCTTTTTTTGCTTCATTAACGATGGCCTTTCATAGAAGATGTTCAGATGTGGACGATGCGCTATTCGATGCCCTTCAGATTATTGGTGATCGGAGGCTGAAAATTTGCAGGTATCTGGAATCGACAGTTGTTTGAATATTATGTAAGAGGTCACGAGACCTTTATCTATTGTCAAACGTTTAACCCTAAAACCCTTCGTCAAATTCCTTTAATTCTTTTTCCAGACGCTCTTTGTATTCGGTTAACTGGGCTTCTTCGAAGCGTGGAACTGTTTCCGCTTGAACCTTTGTAGACCAGCGACGAGTCAACAAACATATTACGATTGCCGCGATAGCGACAAATACGAATGGAAAAAACCACAGCATTAGATTAAATCCCTTTTTGTTGGGTTTAGCCATGATTCGTTCCCCGTACCGGCTTACAAAGTATTGTAATATCTGTTCTTTGGATTCGCCATGGCGCAGCTTTTTTAAGACCAGATCCCGCATCTGGCTACTGGTTCCGCTAGTAGATTGCGCGATGGTTTGACCAGAGCAGATGGGACACATAATGCTCTCGTAGAGTTCTCTGGCTGTCTTTTGCAGCGCTTCATCCTCCGGATTCTGGGCGAAAACCGATAGGTCGGGAAAAAGCAGGATTAAAAGGGTCAGCCCAACAACGATGATCTTGAGCTTCATTGATTAACCGCCTTCCATGAATAATGGTTAGTTACGTCTTGACCGGGCAGATCCCGGCGGATTGTCTCCTTTACAACCATCTTGTGAGCAATCCTCCCTTGGTTATCCAATAGTGTACTTGGTAGGATCCGGATACAAGCAACAGGGCTCCTGCAACTCTCCCCATGTAGGGCAAGGCGCGGTTCAGGTAAGTCGTCAGCCCTCCTTTGAAGAGAGCGAAACTTAAAGCCAGTAATGATAGCACGGCTCCCATCCCCAATGAATAGCTGACGAATTGGAAAAGGCCGTTTGAGAAACCCTGAGACTTAATGGCACTTCCCACCGCGACCAGAAATACGGGGAGGGTGCAACCCAGAGAGGCCATCCCGTACCCGATACCAAAAAAAAAGTAGGTCTTGAACCCTTGAGATGCGGGATTGCCTACCAGGTTCGCCAGTCGGGCAGGAAGAGAGGTATATATCGACTTTCCGGCCAGTAGAAATAGGCCGAGGCAAGTCAGGACAGCCCCGACGAACAAACCGAGCCAGGGAAGATACTGCATGAGAATATACCCCCCCGCCCAGATGATCATTCCTACAAAGGAGAAAAGAACCGTGAATCCTAGGGTCACCGCTATTCCAATGAGCAGCGCTTTGCCACCTCTGATTAAAAGGTGGCTGGAAACAGTGCCTTCATCTTGGCCACCCAAATAAAGAGATAGATACGCCGGCAACAGGGAAAAACCGCATGGATTAACTGTTGACACCATCCCTGCCCCGAAAGAATACCCAAAGGGGAGCAAGACGGCCAATGCATTCATCCAGTTGGCCAATAAGATCTGTAGCTCATTCATTTCATGATTTCCATTATTGAATCGATAAGCACATTTTTCTCTATGGCGCCAACCCAGCGGCGAACGATCTCTCCATTTCTGGAAACGAAGAAAGTAACCGGAAGTCCGGAAACTCCAAAGTCGATACTGATCTCTCCGGTCGGATCAGGACCGTTGGGATAGGTGATATCGAACTCCCGGATATAGTTCAAGGCATCTTCCTCCCGATCCTGGACATCCACCCCAATAAAGACCACGTCACGATTCTTAAAGGCTCGCCATGTTCTCTCTAAAAGCGGCGCTTCAAGCCTGCAGGGAGGGCACCAGGACGCCCAGAAATTTATAACTACCGGCTTGCCCATCAAGCCTGCCAGGGGAATCGTGGTTCCCTTGAAGGTCGTCAATGTGAAGTCTGGTGCCGGGCGATTTACCATAGTGATGCCACTAAGGCCAGTTAAGGGTTGTTTGTTTAGCATGCCCCAAACTAAAAACCCTAAAAAACCGACAGAGACTATTACGACAATTGCAGTCACTAATTTTTGAAAAATTTTTTCCGTTTCCATAAATTCTGTTAAATCCTCATATGGCGTTACCCGAAAGACGCAAATCCCAGGATTTGCGTCCAGCAAAAACAGCGCTGACACTCTGAGAATAGAAAATCCCTCATTTCCCTGAAAATGAAGCGGTTACCCGTCCGGCTTGTCTGAGTTCGCGATGGCCGGCCAGTCTTTCATTCCATTTTGAAGATTGTGTGATATTTATGCAATCGCTGTGCCACTCTCCGCCAGAAGATATCTAATCTATCAATATTAAAGAAAAGATTTAGATTAAAAATTATTCACGGAGTCATCTTGTAGTGGCAACCATAAGAAAGATGGATACAAAGTATTCACTCTATATAATGGAAAGCAATTGAGATGAGTATTATTTATCCACCATCCGATTCGCCTTAATGAGAGATAATTGTTCAACTTCTTGAAGCTAAAAGATTCACTTTGGTATTTTGTGATTATACGGAACGTTATGAAGTCGTTGATGATTATACATTCTTTTTGGCATAAGAATTGCCTTTTCTTTTAGTTGATTTATTGAAGTTCAAATTTATTCATAATGAAAAATAGACTATAAATGCTGGAGACATATCATTAGGGGGACAATGGGAGGCAATGATAATTATGATAGTTGTCGCTTCCCGGGTTCTATACTCATGTTTAACATTTAAAAGCTTGAAAGATGGCGCAATACCGGCTTAGTTCAAGCCTTAATCATCTCTCTTTATGCCGAAATGTACGGTTTTCCGCTAACCATATATTTACGGACATCTTTTTTAGGTATAGACATCCCCTGGTTGTGTACAAAAGGTCATCTCTGGGGGACTCTGATGGTTCGGATGAAACTGGTGCTATGATAGAAATGCTAAACGGTTTTACTTTCATCTTCACCGGAGTAATCCTGATGGCCAGAGTGGTGGCATTTGATATCCGGTGCTCAAAAATGATTACCGTTTTAATTTGGGATAGAATGATCAAATATTGCAAATACAAAAAAAATAGGAGTGTATGAAGGAAGAAAATAAATGGTAAAAATAAATTTAAAGTCCGGTTCTTTGATGGTGCTTTTTATTGCAGGATTCATTGGATATATCATTTACAATGCCTGGTCCAAGGAGAATAAATCGTACGAAAACATATCCGTAGATCAATTGGAAAAATTAATGGATCAGAAAGATTTCACTCTCATCAATGTTCATATCCCCTATCAGGGAGAGATTGACAACACCGACCTTTTGATCCCTTTCAATGCCATAAAACAATATAAAAACTTACTTCCAAAAAATAAGGATGCGAAGATCGTTGTTTACTGCATGGGAGATCAGATGAGCTACGTTGCTGCTGAGCAATTGATCAAAATGGGATATATACGGGTTTTCAACTTACAGGGAGGAATGCTGGCCTGGCAAAACCAAGGCCGACGCCTAGTACATCGGCAGTCGTTATCCAGAGGAGCGTTTTGATAAAAGAGGAACAACTTTCAAAAGATGAACCCGGAACATATGGCAACGAAGACCATTTTTATAAAGGAGTTTTTTCGATTTAATAAGCCTGCGTTTCTTTGCATCGGTCAAAACGGAGGCATCGGCATTCGTCCCCAAAAATTTCGTTTGGGAGTCTTTTCCACCTCCACCACGGAACGATGTTCAAGATCAACATCTACTTTTAGCAACGGTAGATGTTTTACTGAAAAGTTCAAGGCTTCATTTGCAGGTGCGTATTTTCCATCAGGCCATGTGAGTTGTGAAAAGATCATACGCACACTGTCACGATTCATCCTCCCCATCATCGCTTGATGATTGGAGGGACTGAAAAACGGAAAAACAAAACCGACCACATTTCTCCATGAGGATCTTCTGTCAGGTTTCTCTTCAGAGTTAATAGGTTCTAAAAAAAGCCCTTGCATCATGTAGTGGACTGGCATCAAATTAACCAGAAAACCTTTATGGCCGTCCCGCTGTCGGTACTCAGAAAGAATGGATGCAATACGGCTGTCTTCATAGGCAACATCCAGCGCATCTTTCATCGCTTGATCGGATCGCGGAACAATCGAAACCACCGTTATCTGTTTCTCCGGCAAATAAATTTTAGAAATGTGAGAAATTGTATAACGACGCAAGCCGAACGCCACCAGAATTGCAAAAAACAGTATCAATCCATAGCCAACCGCCAGTGCCAAGACCGGAGATTTGATCCAGCCCGAAAAAACGCGATATATTTTCTTGCCGGGTTCTCCGGGTACGAACATAGCGGTACGCTGCATGTAAGCAGCGTAGCTGTCGCCATGTTGTTTCAGCATTCTATTTTCTTCGTTTTTGGCCAGGATGTAGTATACAAACAACATACTGATATAGAGAATTAGAATGATAAATCGAGGCCAGAACAGCAACAACCCCAATCCTGATATGGCCAGAAACAGATATTGCGGATGACGCACCCAACGGTATAGTATGGAGGAAACAAATCCTTTACGGCGGATTTTTGCTGAATAAATTTGTATTGCTCCAATTAAAAAAGCAATGAGGCCAAAGGAAAAAAGGGATCGGCCCAGTGTATTCAGAAAATTGAGCAAATCATTCTTGGCGATGACGGCATGGGGCAGAAAAAATCCCGTCAACCATGCGGTTGCCTTGAAGCCATAGAGAAAGTCGAGAAGCGGTCCATACCCGGCATAGAAATAGCCCGCAAACGGGCTGATCATAATGACAATTTCCAGTCCGATTAACAAATAAAAAATCGTAACAGACCCTTTTATCAAACGATCATTAGCAGCCATGAATTATCCTTTTGAACATAATTATTTTGTTTTGTTTCGGGGCGTTCATCATCTTACTCGGTAAGATGGCATAATCATTGTTTCACCTGGTAAGTGAATGCTCACGGCATCCGAGATGCTCGCTTCCGGGAACGATGGTCTCTATTTGTCATTCCACCAAAAATCGTTTTTCTCCACTGGGTCGTAGGTTTTCGATTTGCCGTTAATGAAAACCTCTGGCGACAATCTTGTTTCATCGCGGCCGCAACGTATCAAGCGGTCCATTGCCATTATCCATCCTACCAGCATGCCGTGTTTTTGAATGCTTTGTAAGCTGTATTCGGAATCTGACGGATACATAGGGCATTCCCCGTACCTGACGGCAGAGAGATGATTCAACGGTCCCCTGTAAAAGCGGGTCATTAAAGACAACGGGTCAGCCCCCCGATCGGTTTCGGTCTGCATTGAATTCGAGTAGGTACACGATACAATTAGGCTGAAAAGGATCAGAAACAACATCGATTTTAAAAAGATTTTTTTCATGTTCCAAAAAATTAATGTAGCGCACCCGTTATGCTGTTTTATGGCTGCATTATTTTCTACTGACTTGATCATAGGTGACTCAAA